>Ga0081539_10006671_pt1 | contig 10922 bp, 10 predicted proteins | sample TabmetS4T2R2_FD_71023 | JGI IMG/M metagenome (GOLD analysis project Ga0081539, IMG submission 71023) | Tabebuia heterophylla rhizosphere microbial communities from the University of Puerto Rico - S4T2R2 | ecosystem: Host-associated > Plants > Roots > Rhizosphere ... | reverse complement strand
CACCAGCTACAACGAAGTGATGCTGGAACTGATCTCGCTGTACAATCTGAAAGCAGGCGAAGGCAACGCGGAAACATTGGAACAGGCGGCGCAGGCGCTCAAGGTGCTGGAAGAAAACGGCGTCGAATCCCGCGCCTACTATCGTCTGCTAGCGGAGTTTTACTACACGGCGTTCTTCGCCGCGCAGAAGGATCAATCAGTGCTGGCGATCCACTGGCCCGAAGGCGATATGAAGTCGGTTGCCGATATTTCACGCGCCAACGAGCGTGCCTGGCGCGAATACCTGACCCGCGACGAGAACGCCGACCGCGAATTTGTGATCAACGAACGGATTATGGCCGCCCGCACCTGGGAACTGGTCTAAGTTCTACAAAGTATTTGCAGGCTGGTCAGCGAAATCAGCAAAATGTTCTTGCTCTTCTCCCCTCTCCACCAGGCAAACAAGTTTGCATGGGGAGAGGGGCGGGGGTGAGGTCAAAAAGGAATCAAAATGGCAAACGCATTCAGCTTTAAAACCTATTACAACCCCTACATCAGCCCCCTGACCAACTCGGTCTGGGGCGTCGTCTCGGTCACCGCCAACGACCTGCCGCAGCAGGCGCAGGCAACCGCGATCTCCCTGATTTGCGACGTGTCCGGCTCGATGCAGGGCGCGAAGTTCAACGCGGCGATTGACACCGTCGAAGATTTGCTCATGACCGCACCCGATGGACTCATGCTCCAAGTCGTCGCCTTCGACAACGATGCCGACGAAGTTGTGCCCATGACCGAGCTGCGCCCGGAACTCAGCCGCGAAAACCTCGTGAACCAGTTCCGCCAGTCCATGCGCCGCATCCAGATGTACGGCGGCACCTCCATGTCCACCGGCATTCGCAAGGCGATTGAGGGGCAGGCGCAGGTGCGCGGCGACGTAGCGCGCTACGGCATTTTCCTCAGCGATGGGCAGAATACCGAGCAGGAAGCCGTGCTGACCTCTGCCGTCAAAGCGGCGGCAGACATGAAAATGCACCTCTGCGCCTATGGCTTCGGTAACGACTGGAACCCGGAACAACTCACGCTCATGGCACAGATCACGCAGGGCTGGATGCCTAAAGCCGTCCCCAACCCATCTGATCTGCTTCAGGAGTTCAACACGCTGGTGGCGCGCATGGCGCAAACCGTCGCCAGCGATGTGGTGCTGAACCTATGGACGCCGCCCGGCGCGCGCACCCTCTCGCTCTCGCAGGCATCCCCGGACTGGGTAAGGGGCGAAGCCGCGCCGATGGGCGACGATCACACCTGGGTTGTGCCTGTCCCGCCGATGGCAGCCAAAGACCACCGCGACTTCATCGTTCACATCGAACTGGCAGCCGTCGGGGCGAAAGTCGTCGCCTGCAAGCCCTCGGTAGTGTATGCGTCTGGCGGTAACCGCATCGAAGAAAAAGGCGACCAGACCACCTGGATCATCTTGCAGCAGACCAACGACAACGCGCTCACCAGCCAGGTCAATCCGGTGGTGGCGGGCTATCTCGGTCAGGGGCAGCTTGCCGCCTCCACCCGCGCCATGACCGAGGCGCTGGCGGCGGGCGATAAAGTCGGGGCGGAACGCCACCGCACCGAGGCGCTGGAGATCGCGCAGGCAGTGGGCAACCGCCAGATGACGCAGGTGCTCGAAGAAGCCGGGAGCGGCAGCGAAGTCGCGCGTAAGACAGCGGCACTCGGCACCTCAACCGTCAGCCTCACCGAAGAGGAAACGTGAGCCTGCCCGCCGCCCACGAGCGGAAAACCTGCCCCAACTGTGGGCACAGCAACAAAGCCTCGGCGAAAGTCTGCCCGCAGTGCGGCTACCGCTTCCTCAGCGCCAGCGGGGCGACCATTTTGCGCAAACGCTGCGAGCACTGCGGGCACATGAACCGCATGGGCGCAAAACGGTGCAGCCAGTGCGGGACACCGTTCCAGAGCAAAACCGCCGTGCTGGACGCGCAGGCGCAGAAATGGTGCCCGCAGTGCGGCAACCAGCGCCGCCCCAATGCCAAAGTCTGCTCCTACTGCGGCTATCGCTTCAAAGTGCCTGCGCCCAAGCCAGCAGCGGAGCAGCCGATCACCCAGGCGAACACCCGCAGCACGCCGATCACGATCCACAACACGACCACTTCCACGCCAACGCCCAAGCCGCCCGACCTGAGCGGCGAACCCGCGCCCTATATTCCACCCGAAGAACTGGAGCGGCTGCGGAAGCTGGGCAGGCAAGACCCCGGTTTATTCATGCGCCTGTACCACGTCCTGCAAAGTAATACCAAGCGGGATAACCAAACTTGAAAACACAGGAATATAGTGAAGCGTCGGTTGACCACCCCGAACGCTGCGAAGACGCGATTCTCGTCCTCATCAGCGAGGGCAAAGCGCCGGTCTTCGCTGTAATCGACGGCATGGGCGGGCAGCAGCACGAAACCAACGGCGTGATGATCACCGGGCGCGATGCCTCGCAGTTGGTGCGCGATGTGCTGATCGAAGACCTCGCCCATTTCCCGCCGAATGTGGACGCCTCGCCTAATGGAGAAGCCGAGACCAAAGTGATCGCGGCGGTGCAGCGCGCGCACAACAGCGTGCGCCGCGAACTGAACAACGAAGATGAATACCCGGCGGGCAACCGCGTGGGCGCAGTGCTCACGGTGGTGGTCGTCTGCGAGAACGGGCAGCGCCTGCTCACCGTGCAGGTTGGCGACACGCGCGGTTACCTGTACACCGAGGGCGAACTGATCCAGTTATGCCCGGACGAGGACAACGTCGAATATTTCGTGCGCCAGGAACTGCTCAGCCCTGAAGACGGCGACCGCATCAGCACCATCCTCAACACCTACGACGGCATCAACGAGCCGTCAGTGCAGGGTACAGTCACGATAGCGGGCAACCCTTATGACCTCTACATCGCCTGGCGCTGGTTCATGGTCGGCAACACCGTGCTCAACATCCCCGCCGCCAACATTGTCATCAACGCGCTGGGCGTCCATGCAGAAAGCCCAGTCCCGCTGACCTCTCGTATCGAAATTGCGCCTGGTGACGCGCTCCTTTTGTGCTCAGATGGGCTGTACAAGAATCTCTCCGAAGCCGAGCTGCTCGAAGGGGTGGCAAAAGGCGACGAAAGCGCGAAATCACTCGGCGAAAAGGCACTGGAACGCTCGAAATCACCCGGCAGCAACCGCCGCAGCACCCAGGACGACGTCTCGGTCATCATCGCCCAGTGGTGAGCGAAAACTGTGCTGAGAAAGTGTTTGCAAAGGAATTTAGTGTAATTGCTTTGCTTAACCTGTATTAATTAGGGAATGGATGCTATCCATTTCCCCAGGTTTTCTACTCTCCCCGCTTGCGTTCTGAAGGAGATAAGCTATGACTGACAATGAAATGACTAATTACGAAAAATGGCTAGGACTATCGAAGTCTGAAATGATTGCTATTATAATTTCGGACGCTAGAACATATGTTGGGTTATGTATGCAAATAGCCAGTTTGATTACAGATGCCTCGGAGAACCAAGTGATAAAATTTGGTCGGGACTGGACGCTCATTGAGGCTATGAACGCGCTTGCTAATAAAGGACAGCAGCTTCTTGATACGCTAGATGCGGCTGCTGTCGCTGTTTATAAGACCGATGAGGAGCAGCAGTCCGATCAAGCTGAGTGAGTTCAATTTTTTCAGCATTGTGGCAACCTTCGTTTGCAACTCAATACTTCTTTTTCAACATCTCACCTTATTGCTTTAACAATACTTCAAATCAATAATTGTGATTCTCAACACATATAGTTCCAAATTTCACATGCAGATGAGAATCTTCCCTCAAAAAGTGGACATTTGTGTGGACAAATGTGACTAGACAAAACGAACACTCGTGCTACACTGTTCTTGATTTGAAATGCAACTCAATCTGATCAATCCCGAAACACTCCAGAGCACGACAATTCGTGCTTTTTGATTCGCTTTTGTGCCTGTGTGTCACATCTGGAAAAGGAATGAAAGATGAATGTCGATGCTTTTCGCCATTTCTACAACTATCACTTCGCGCTCAACCGCTATATCTGGGACAATCACATCGTTACGCTGTCTCAGGAGCAGTTCACCCAGCCGCTCGACTACTCACAGGGATCGGTTCGCAATCAGATCGTCCATCTCATCAGTGTCGATGATGCGTGGTTCAGCGATTTGCAGGGCATGGAATCGCTTGACCCGCCGGAGTCTGCGGATCGGGACGAGATTCGCGTCTACGGGGATCAGGTGGAGCAGCGAATGCGCGCGTATCTGGATACCCTGACGGAAGCGGTACTGCTCGCTCAACCGCTGCATGGAGAAGACTACAGCCTCTTCGTCTGGCAGGTGCTGCTTCAGGTCGTCAATCATGGCACGGATCACCGCGCCCAGTTGCTCCGCCAGCTTTACGACCTGGGGCAGAAAACCACCGCGCAGGATTACATTTTCTACGCCTACGATCGCCCGGTCGGCTCGTAGACACGGTAATTAGGCAAGCACCACGCCTGGCGATGGACAAGCTCTACAGATCGCCGTAGTTTGGGTAATCATTGGACACAGGAAAACACGCGAAACCGTCCTGCCATATCCGGCGTCACACGCCTCGCGTAGCGCTGGCAAAATCAGCAGGTAACGCCGGTTTTCTTCGCTCATGAGCGCGCAAGACGCCTCCCGTATCACGCGAGACACTTGTCATGCTATTTTTTACCTATTTTTGCCGATACATGATAATTAATAGTTTGCTTCCAAATGAAACCCCTCTCTGTTGACTGCTGCGGAGAGGGGTTTCGATGCTCTGTTTAGCTGGCGAAGTACGCGCGACCGGGGAACTTCAGCCCGGTCAGGAACGTCCCGTTGATTTCCGCGTCATCCAGAATCAGGTTCGACGGGTAAACATACACGCCAATCGGCTGGAAGATCGGGACAATCGGCAGTTCTTGCCACAGCAGTGCGTCCGCCTGAGCGTAGAGGTCATAGCGGGCGTCGGGGTCGGTTTCGGCGCTGCCTTCCTCGAACAATGCCGTGATTTCCGGGTTATCGAAGGCGAGCAGTCCGGTTTCGTCGGCATAGTAATGGCGGTAGTGATCCGGCTCGGTGCCGAACAAGCCCCAGCCGCCGATGAAGGCGTCATACGGTTTTTCTGGGCTGACGTTGTCGTAGATTTCCTCGAAGGTCGCGGCATCGTCCAGCGGAACCAGTTCGACGTTGACGCCCAGCGCAACCCAGTTGTCATACACAATCGGAGCAATGCCCTGCATCAGCGCCCACGAGCCTTGATACACGATCCGCGCGGCGAGTTCAGTGCCATCTTTGTCGAGGAAGCCATTGCCGTCGCTGTCCGTCCAGCCTGCGTCGGCAAGAAGCTGCTGCGCCTGCTCAGGGTCGAAAGGATACTGCTCGTTGCGCCCTTCTTCGTAGACGAAGACCGAGCGGTTGAAGATCGAGTCCGGCAGCGTGCCGTTGCCTGCCGCCACCACGTCGATCACCGCCTGACGATCCAGCCCAACCGTCAGCGCGCGGCGGACTGCCGGGTCGCTGAAAACTTCGCTCTGAGTGTTGAAGCCCACGTAGCGCATCAGGTCGCGCGGGGTGCGGGAAATAGTGTAGTCGGGGTTGTCCTCGAACGGAGTGAGGTCAGCGCCGTCGATACGGGCGAAATCGATGTCGCCCGCTAACAGCGCGTCCGCCAGCGCCTGCGGTCCCTGAATGAAGCTCACGATGATGCGCTCCAGGCAAGGCGCGCCGCGCCAGTAATCCGGGTTGGCTTCCAGCACGACGTTTTCACCCGTATTCCATTCGACGAACTTGAACGGTCCGGTGGTGATCGGATTGGTGTTATAGGGCGCGTCGATGATGCTGGTGCTCTCAAAGGCGTGCGCCGGGACAATCGGAATACTCAGCAGCGTCAGGAACGCGCCGTTCGGCTCTTGCAGCGTGATCTTGAAGGTGTAGTCATCGACCACTTCAAAGGTCAGCGGTTCGCCGTTCTGGAGCAGATTGGGACGCCAGTCGATGGCGTTGTCCTCCTGCAAGGTAGCGTTGTAGGTGAACAGCACATCTTCCGCCGTGAAGTCTTCGCCGTCGCTCCACTTCACACCCTGGCGCAGGTGCAGCGTGTATTCGAGACCGTCTTCCGAAACCTCCCAGCTTTCGGCGAGCGCAGGTTCAATCGCGTCGCCCCAGTTTTCACCGCCGAGGATCAGTGGTTCCGCCATGAAGGTGACCACCGCGAGGCTTCTGCCGTCGTTGGCGTACAAGCCGCTGAGCGTGAGCGGGTCGCCATCGCCAGTGGCAATCAGCGTGCCGCCTGTGCTTGGGCAGGTGAAGCTCTCGTCGCTTTGCGACGCATCCTGCGCGGCAGCGACCTGAACGGTGAGGGGGAGCACTGCAAGCAGTGCCAAGAGCAGCAGTAAAACCTTACGCATGGGCATTTTCTCCTTTGATAAGCCCAATAGGTAACGAGGTAACCCGCCAGTGCGGGTTCAGTCCCGCAATTGCGGGTCCAGGGCATCACGCAGACCATCGCCCACAAAATTGAAGGCGAGGACGATGAGGGAAATAGCGACGCCGGGAACAATCCACATCCACCAGGACATGCGAACCCACTGCTGCGCCTCGCCCAGCATTTTGCCCAGCGTGGCGTGCGGGGGCGGCACACCCAGCCCCAGAAAGCTGAGCGCGGATTCGGTGAGGATGGCGTTGGGGACGGCAAGCGTAGCAGCGACGATGATCGACCCGGCGGTGTTCGGCAGCAGGTAGACGATGATCAGCCGCCAGGTGGGGACGCCGATGCTGCGCCCTGCCAGCACAAATTCGCGCTCTTTCAGCGACAGGAACTCGGCGCGGACGATGCGCGCGACTGTCATCCAGTTGAGCGCGCCAATCGCAAAGATCAGCGCGACCAGCCCGCCGCCGAGGATGCCGGTGACGATCAGCAGGAGCAGGAAGGCGGGCACGGAGAAAAAGATGTCTGTGACTCGCATCAGCAGGTTGTCGAGCCAGCCGCCGAAGTAACCCGCCAGCGCGCCCACCGTGACGCCGATGGTGAGTTGAAAGGCAACCGCTGTAATGCCGACCACCAGCGAAATACGGACGCCGACAATTGTTCGGGAAAGGTAGTCGCGCCCGTAGTTGTCCGTGCCGAGCGCGTACTCGGCGGACGGAGCGACGGGTTTGCCCCGTGCATAGTCCGAGTTGATAGCGTTGGGGTCGTAGGGCGTGATCTGATCCGCAAATATGCTGATGAGCACCAGCAGCAGCATGATGATTCCGCCGATGAGCGCCAGACGGTGACGGCGGAACTGCCGCCAGATCACGCGCGTCTGCGACTCGGCAGGCTTTTGCAGGGTGATGATCTGCGTGTTGCTCAGGGCATTACTCATAGCGAATCCTCGGATCAACCCAGGCATAGGCGAGGTCGGCAAGCAGGCTGCCAATGACGATCAGCAGCGCGGACATCATCGTCACCGCCATAATCACTGGGTAATCCCGCCCGACGACGGCATCCACGCCCATCCGCCCGATGCCAGGCCAGCTAAAGATCGATTCGGTGATAAACGCGCCCGTGACCACCGTCGGCACGGAAATGCCGACCAGCGTGACCATCGGAATCAGCGAATTGCGCAGGGCGTGAACGCCGAGCACACGCCGCTCGGTCAAGCCTTTGCCGCGTGCCGTGCGGATGAAATCCTGACCGAGCACGTTGAGAAGCGCCGAACGCTGATAGCGCGACCAGCCTGCGATTTGTGCCAAGCTGAGCGTGATCATGGGCAAAAGCATGTGCTGAAGCACGTCGAACACCGCCGGGAAGCCGGTATAGCTTTCGCGGACGTTCCGCATCCCGGATGCAGGCAGCACGTCCAACTGAATGGCGAAGACCTGCACCAGCAGCAGCGCGACCCAGAAAATCGGGATGGAAACGCCTGCCAGCGCGACCGTGCTGAGGAAATAGTCGATGAAGGTGTAGCGTTTGAGCGCGGAAACCACGCCGATGGGGATGGCGATGACGAACGAGAGCAGCAGCGAGGCGCTGCCGAGCAGGAGCGTATTCGGCAGCCGATCCCCCACTTCCAGCGCGACCGGGCGGCGGGTGCGGAAGGAGAAGCCGAGGTCGCCGGAAAGCGTTTTGCCCAACCAGTTGACATAGCGGACGTAAACCGGCTCATCCAAGCCGAGGCTGCGACGCACCTGAGCGATATAGGCGGGGTCGGTGCCGCTTTCCGGGTTAATGTACATCTGCGAAGCATCCCCCGGCGCGATTTCGACGATCAGGAAGGTCAGCAGCGAGATGACGATCAGCAGTGGGATCGCCTGGAGCAGCCGCCGAACGATGAATCTGGACATATCGGTCACTCTAATGGTGTTGGCACGACAGCAGCGCAAATAAAGACGCGATGATGGCGCAAAATAAAACGAGCCATTCGGCTGGCTGCCGAGCGGCTCGTACAGGTGCTGTTTGGCGATGAACAGCTAGTGCGCGCGCCTTTCCCGGCAGGCAGCCGAACAGGAGTGCATGTCACAACAGCGCACACACTTGCGGCACATCTTTTCAACCTGAGAAACCGGATTTTTGCTCATGGGCAGCAGAATAACACAGCCAATTGGTGAAGGCAAGAACCATTCAAAAGTGGTTAGCATTTAGCCGTCAGCACAGCGGGCGACTTGCGGTGCTAATGACCGAGAGGCGCTTTTTCGCCAACCGAAATGCGCACCGAAAGCACGTTTTCCTTCGGCGGCAGCGGGCAGGCGGCGTAAGGGGTGAAGGCGCAAGGGGGGCTGTAGGCTTTGTTGAAGTCGATCAGCACTGTGTCGTCCTCCTGAAGCGGCGCGTAAAGAAAGCGTCCCCCCGGATAGGTCTCGGTTTTGCTGGTCGCATCGCGGAAGACGAACCAAACTTCATCCGGCTTCGAGCTAAAGGCTTCAAGATGGATGGGTTGCCCGTCCAGCTCGAACTCTGCCCAACCAGGGTTTTCTGTCGGCAGGAGGATACCTGCGCTGCTGTCGATCTGAAGGATGCGTGGTTCGGAGTGCCGCTCAAAAGCAGCCGTGATCCGGTACGCCGGGTCAAGCGGAAACCAGATGCGCCCTGTAAAGTTCTGGCGCTCCGGGCTGGCATTGTCGCGCACGCGGATGCCGTACTGGTTCTCGCGCTTGATCACGATGAAGTTGACCGCGCCAATGGCGACCCGCGATGCTCCCTGCGGATCACGGTCATTCCGCAGCACGGCGGTTTGCGCGGGCACGCCGTCCACCGTGACTTCAACATCCGCCGTGACCTGAAGCTCCGCCATCTCGTGCTGAAAGATGATGCTGCCGAGCAGAGTGGGCGCGCTTTGCGGCAGCAGAATATCGCAGGCGTCACCGCTGCCGAGGCTGTTGTTGCCTTCGTTGAGCCAGTACAAGCCTGTGAGCGTCAGCCAGCTATCTTCAGCGCGCAGCTTGTCGTCCATCATTTGCCGCCAGCTCAGGATTTCCGCTTCGTAAGCGTCCGCCACGTTTATTCTCCCCTTCGCTGTAAGCGCCGCTGCGTGATGAAGCGAATCTGATTGTAGCGTGTCATTTCCGTTCGAGGGCATAATGGTTTGCGCCGTTCGCCCGATTTGACAGGGAAATGTATTTTTTTATGGTTGACTCAGGATGGCTGATTCTTACCGCTTGACGCTCTAACTCACAAAAGGACAAGACGATGCTTAAATCTGAATTGACGCACCCCTGGATTCTTCAGGCGCTGGGGAGTATGGGGCATGGGAGCCAGGTGTTGATCGCCGATGGCAACTTCCCGTTCGGGACCCACACCAACCCGCTGGCAGCGCATGTGTACCTCAACCTGCGCCCCGGTCTGGTCTCAGCAACCGACACGCTTGCTGCGCTGGTAACAGCGATCCCGGTAGAAGCGGCGCATGTCATGCAGCCTGCCGACGGCAGCACGCCCGACATTTTCGGCGAGTTCAGCACGCTGCTGCCTGGACTGGAACTCGAACGCCTGGAACGCTTTGCCTTTTACGACGCAGCGAAGCAGTCGGAAGTCGGGCTGGTCGTGGCAACCGGGGAAGCGCGGATTTATGCCAATATTCTTTTGACGATTGGCGTGGTGAAGTAGAACCTTAAACAAAAGGGCACGATGTACGCGAACAATGTCCGTGTGCAAGTATGCTTGCATCATCGTGCCCCTACGGGATATTGCGCCTCTTTTGGGTTACGTGCTGACGGGCGCAAAAGGCGACGTTCATCGAACGCTCATTTAATGACCCCTGGCTGACTTCTGAGTGAAGCAAGGCGAGTTTTCGCTGCAAAAATTCGCCTTTGCAGCACATCTGAATTGTTTTACAATGAAAATGACAATCGAAATTACTGAAATACCGTGTGTAAAATGCTCCCATAAAAGTTTTCAGGACTACTTGCATCCAATCGCACCAGGCAGGCGAATACATTTTTTGAAGGGAAGTCTGAAACTGCCTGTGACGTTGAAGAAAACCGGGGCATGGATTGGTCGAACAGGTTCGAGTCGCACAAGCACGATACAACGCGGTTTCGCCGAAACTTGCGAATACACACGCCAACGAAGCGAAAGAAGCGCGCTGGGGCTGGTTTCCCGCGCTGACGCTGTTGAACGCCACCGCCCTGATACTGATCTCGGTGGCGTTCACTGCCAGCCGCAACCAGCAGGAATGGAGCACCGCGCTTTTCTGGCTGAGCCTGCTGATGATCTTCGTGCCGACGGCGTACCGCCTATCGCTCCCGTCGATTGCGCGGCGCGAGCGGGTCGGGCTGATCGTGGTGGCGGGGCTGGCGTTTTATCTGGTCAAGGTACTGCACAGCCCGCTCTACTTCAGCCTGCATGACGAGTTTTTGCACTGGCGCACCGCCATCGACATCGCCATGAGTACCCACCTGTTTTCCGACAACACGATATTGACGGTCAG
>Ga0081539_10006670_pt1 | contig 10924 bp, 8 predicted proteins | sample TabmetS4T2R2_FD_71023 | JGI IMG/M metagenome (GOLD analysis project Ga0081539, IMG submission 71023) | Tabebuia heterophylla rhizosphere microbial communities from the University of Puerto Rico - S4T2R2 | ecosystem: Host-associated > Plants > Roots > Rhizosphere ... | reverse complement strand
TATTGACAAAGCGCGCATTAAACCGGATCAAGTTGATGAAGTGCTCATGGGATGCGTGATGCAGGCTAATCTCGGGCAAGCGCCCGCCCGCCAGGCCGCAAAATATGCCGGTTTGCCAGACACTGTTATTTGTACAACAGTCAATAAAGTGTGTGCAAGTGGCATGAAAGCAATTGCACAGGGAGCGCAATCCATTATGCTTGGCGATAGTGAAATTGTCGTTGCAGGTGGCATGGAAAACATGAGTGCTGTACCCTTCTACGTTGACAATTTAAGATGGGGCAATAAATACGGCGATTCAAAATTGATTGACGGCCTGGCGAAGGACGGATTAACAGATTGTTATCATGGCTATGCAATGGGCTGTGCGGCTGATCTTACAGCAACTGAGCACAAAATAAGTCGCGAAGAACAGGATGCATTTGCCATTGAAAGTTATACACGTAGCCAGAATGCATGGAATAGCGGTAAGTTCAAAGACGAAACTGTATCTGTGGAAATTCCATCGCGAAAAGGAGATGTGGTAAGATTTGAAAAGGATGAGGAGCCCTGGAATGTAAAATTTGATAAGATCCCCGGGCTCAAACCAGCATTTGGAAAGGACGGGACAGTCACGGCGGCAAATGCCAGCACGATGAATGATGGAGCAGCTGCGGCTGTCCTGATGAGCAAAGAAAAAGCGGATCAATTAGGTATAAAGCCAATTGCTAAAATTCTCTCGTACGCAGATGCGGAACAAGCGCCTGAAAAATTCACGACCACTCCAAGCGTTGCCGTACCGCGAGCCGTAGAAAAGGCGGGATTAAAAATGAGTGACATTAGTTTTTACGAACTGAACGAAGCCTTTAGCGTTGTCGGCATTGCAAATATCAAATTGATGAAGCTTGATCCTGCAAAAGTAAATGTAAATGGAGGAGCTGTTTCAATCGGGCACCCTCTTGGTGCCAGTGGCGCAAGGATCATCATTACACTTATCAATGTCTTGAAACAAAACAAAGCCAGGTACGGTGCTGCCGGTATTTGTAACGGTGGCGGTGGAGCAAGTGCGATGGTAATTGAGAGTTTATAATGTTTGATAGCAGATCAAAAAAAAACCTCCGAACGTCGGAAGTTTTATTAAGGGGATAGTTCAAACCATTTATCTGGAACTAAGATCCGCGCGATAAAAAAGTAATTCGCTCCACCGACTTTCAACTGCCTTAGCGTAGTCCGCTAAATAGGTATCCCATGAGCCGGCGCCATTAGCAGCGGTAAATCTTTCGGGCAGTGGCTTTCTGTAGCCGTCGGCCATTTCTTTTAATCCATTCTTCAACCTTGTAACGGTAACGATCTGCGGTCCGCCAGAATTTATGGCCTGGTAAACAGCAACAGATTCGTTTCCCGCGGCCCATGCTTTCTTTAGCCGTTTTACAAGGTCAACTGTTTCACCAATCATACCTGGCTTAGCATACATGTGATTAATAACAATTTTATCCGAGAAATCCGTAAGTTGAACGGTGCTCAACGAGTCAACGTAGACCGAGTAATTAGAAGAGCCTTTATCAGTAAGGTAGATTGCTACGGTTTTATTCCAATCATTATTATGTTCCGTGCCAAGGTTTCCTCGTCCATCAAATGCATCCCAGCTCGTAGGTCCCTCCGTAACATGGTAACCGCCGGCGTCAGGTCCGGATTGAATGTCGTAAACTCTCCATTTCCAATCACCTTTATGATATTTCTGGGCATGAGCTGTCAATGCCTTCTCAAATTCTAAGACTTTGTCAGCTTTTGGAAAATACCTGTTCGCATTAACGACATTTTTTGTCTGGCCTATCCCAAAAAAAGGAGCAAGCAAGAGAATAAAGACAATCTTTTTCATTGTGTGGCTTTTTAAAATTAAAAATTGAGTGAAGCTTAAATAGGAGGAAGAGAGGTAAAAGGTAGGAAGAATCAAACCATAATAGCCCACAATTATCGATTGTACCGTTTATTTGACAATAATCAAAAAGCGGCACAGGATGGGCGCACCTTCAAACGATGTTCAGTACCTAAAAACGATCCCTCGCTAAAAGTCGCGAGACTAGAATGCGCGCAGTTAGAGGTTACGGTTCCAATTCTTTTTTCAATTTTGTCATCACGTCAGTCTCGATCATTTTTTGCGCGAGTATGATCATGTTCTTAAAAGCTTTTGCGTGGGAAATACCGTGGCCAATAATTATAGGCTTTGCTACGCCGAGCACTGGTGTGCCACCATAGTTTTCAAAATTGAATCTGTCGAAATATTCGTGGGCAAGATTCTGCCGCTCGCTAATGCCGTGTAAAGATTCTGCAAGTTTCAAAATTACATTCCCTGTAAAACCATCGCAAACGATTACGTCGGCGACGTCAAGCAACACGTCGCGGCCCTCAATATTGCCAATGAAGTTGATGTGGGTATTTTCTTTCAGCAGCGGATATGTGGCCTGAGCTAACAAGTTGCCCTTCCCCTCCTCTTCCCCGACATTTAATAACGCTACTCTTGGATTCCCGATACCCAGAATTTGTTGCGAGTACACAGAACCCATCACGGCAAATTGGTTTAGTTGCTCCGGCTTGCAATCGGCGTTCAACCCAACGTCAAGGATCAAACCTGTTTTTCCATTTTCTTTTGGAATGACACTGGAAATCGTGGGACGTAGAACACCTTCAATTGCTTTAATGCTAAACAATGCGCCCACCAACATCGCCCCCGTATTTCCAGCGCTAATGAATGCGTCGATCTTTCCTGCAGCGAGTGACTGAAAGCCAAGTGAGATAGACGATTGCGGTTTCTCCTTTAAGGCTTTTGTCGGGGACTCATGCATGTCGATCACCTGGTCGCTATGGATGATAGAAATTTGATCAGATTCAGCCAGCAAATATTTTATTTGCTTTTCGTCACCAATTAATGTGAGCCGTGACTGAGTGTTGGTATCAAAAAGGTATTGCGCGACGCCTTTCACCGCTTCAAGCGGTGCAAAATCGCCACCCATCATATCTAAGCCGATGTTCATTGGTAAAATCTGGAAAGCAATTTCGGACGCTCTAAGGTCCACCGCGCCGCTGCCTTATAGAAGTCTGAATTTCCGGCGTGTCAAATTATTTTTTTTCGACGGTGGTTTTCTCTGCGACTACCCGGCCTTTGTAGTAAAGTTTGCCTTCACTCCAGTGCGCACGGTGGCGTACGTGAGTTTCACCTGTCGTACCGTCAGTGCTGAGTGTAGCAGTCTTTGCTTTGTAGTGCGTTCTGCGTTTTGCGCTTCTTTGCTGACTGTGTCTGCGTTTCGGATTTGGCATAACCTAAATTTTCGAGTGTGAGATCACCAACGAAGGATGCGTTACAAGTCACATCCCATCAGTATCGGGATCACGATCCACGGTTTAATTTTCAAGATCTTTGAATTTTTCCAACCCTTTCCAAATTGGGTTTTCTTTTTTTTCTTCGTCCGCTTCCATCTTTTTAAGCATGTCCCTGGCTTCTTTGTTGCAGTACGGCCCATCCATGTTCTCAAAATTACATGTCTTATGCATCGGAATACTCAGGTTAATGAACTCATATATCCAGTTCTCAACAGTTATATGGCTCTCACCCCGACTAATATAATAAACGTCCGGATCGTCTTCCTGTTCATTCATCACCTCCGGCTCTTCCACTATTTTTACGATGATGTTGAATTCATCCCAAAGATCGATGGGTAAATTACTGTTGCACCTGTCGCAGGTGACCTCGAGCTGGCCGCCCAACTCAAATTTAAGAAGCATAAAACCATTCTTCTTGTCAAGGGTGAGTTTTACGCGGGCATTGCAATTGCGGAAATCTTGCTGTTGAAATTCATCAAAAAACCTATCTGTGATTTGATAGCTGAACTCGTGAATTCCAGGTTTTAGCCCCACAAACGCGATCTCATATTCCCTTCTTTGGCTCATCATTCAGCTTTTTACAAACAAAATCGTTCCCGAAGGACCAATTCGGAGGGGGGCAAAGGTATGGGATAAATCGCAAAAAATAAGGCCGTTTTTGAATTTATTTATCGCTTTAAGCTAATTTGAAAGCCGGTTTTTATGCGGCAATTTCTCGGAAGTATTTTGGAAAAAATGATGAAGGCGTGGAGTTGGGTTACGCTTGTTCTGCTTGTTATTGTTATAAAAGTCTCCTCTATTTATTCCGGTTTTATTGAGCGCTTTTATTCCAACGGCCTTTACCCTTTGATTTCAAAGACTCAAAGGTTCTTGCTGGGCTGGCTGCCCCTTAGTATCGGCGATTTGTTATACGCATTTTTTATCATCGTCTTCGCGGTGAAATTGTGGCAGGTTTTAAAGTTTCTGTTTGGGAAAAAATACACTAGCAGGTCCTTTCTGATAGGTTTTAAACAGACTGTGTTCTTTGCACTATTCGTTTATGTCCTTTTTTATTTGTTGTGGGGTTTAAACTACAGCCGCAAAGGAATCGCGGTTCAATTGGACTTAAAAATGACAAAATACAGCTCAGCGGAATTGGACACTCTGACCAATGTTTTGCAAAAGAGATTGAATTTTTATGCAGGGCAGCTGGAACCGGCACAAAGAGATTCTTTTCATAAAAAAAGAAATCTTTTTCATGAAAGCTATGAAGCGTATAAGCTTGCCAGACGGCAGTACTCATTTTTGAGTTATCAACCAAAATCCATCAAACCTTCATTGTTTAGTTACCTGGGCAACTTTCTGGGTTTCGAAGGATATTACAATCCATTTTCAGGAGAGGGACAGGTGAATACAACCATCCCGGTGTTTGAACAGCCATTTGTGACTTGCCACGAGATCGGGCATCAGGTAGGATATGGCAAAGAAAACGAAGCTAACCTTGCCAGTTTTCTTGCTTGCCGTTTACATCCTTCTGCAGTCTTTCGCTACTCTGTTTATTTTAGCATGTACAACTATGCAATCGGCTCTTTGTTCAGGATTGATTCCGTAAGGGCGAAGGAATATTTAAATTCATTGCATCCACAAGTGAAAAAAGACATTGCCGAGCTAAAGCGTTTCTTCAAAAAATACCAAAACCCAATTGAGCCCGTTATCACATGGGTCTATGGAAAATATTTACAGGCCAATAATCAGCCGGCCGGAAAACGAACATACAGCGAGGTAATTGCTTTCTTAATTGCTTATCAGAAAAAGTTTGGGACGGATGCCTTATAGTTAGCGAGTCGCTAAAATCGCGGACTGTTAAATTGTTTGATTGTTAAATTGTTGTTTTGTTCACCGCAAAACAATCCAACCATTTGACCATTTAACAATTTTATCCATCGCCACTTAGCCATTAGCCATCAAACAATCAAGCCATCCAACCATCAAACAATTCAACGCTCTACCAATCAGAACTGATTTTTCCACATCATGCTCTCGATCGGTTTGTCAGGCTGGCCGCGGTATTTAGCGCCTTTTTTCTCATTGTATTTGATTTCTGTTTCCCCTTCGACCAAAAAATAAATGAGCTGACCAACCGGCATTCCTTTGTACACTTTTACGGGCTGCTTTACCGAAATTTCGAGCGTCCAATGTCCACAAAAACCAACATCGCCCTTACCTGCAGTTGCATGTATATCGATGCCCAAGCGGCCGGTTGACGATTTGCCTTCGAGGAATGGAACATGAGCATGTGTCTCAGTGTACTCGAGTGTAACACCCAAATAAAATATGTGCGGATACAAAACGAACCCCTCATCGGGTATTTCAAAATAATTAACTCCATTATGCTTCTTCGCATCAAGGATGTGTTCGTTATAGGTCGCTAACCATTTGCCCAAATGAACGTCGTATGAGTTACTTCCAAGACAATCCCTCTCGTAAGGAGAAATTTTGATTGTGCCTTTTTCAATTTCTTCAAGGATCCTTTTGTCAGACAGAATCATGAGTAATGAATAATGGGTAATGAGTCATGAATGGTTTCTGTAATTTGCCGAATTAAGAAAAACATCGACTGCAAAATTGGTGTGCAATTATAAATCTTAAATCGGAAATCTAAACTCTAAAATCCGCTTCGTGCCAATTTTTTTTCAACATCAAATCAACGAAACCTCACGGCTCGGAATTTGGAAGATCGAAGAAACAGAAGAATTTTTTCTCAGTAATGTTCCGCTGCAAAAGGAAGTTACGCACAGGCACAAACGTCTCCAGCATTTGGCGGGAAGATTCTTATTGCAGTTCTTGTTTCCAGATTTTCCGTATGAGTTGATCCGTATAGCTGATACCCGTAAACCGTACTTGCCCGATGAACACTATCATTTTTCTATTTCTCATTGCGGAGACTATGCCGCGGCAATTGTAAGCAGCACTCATAGAGTAGGAATAGATATCGAAATTCCGTCGGACAAAGTTGACCGGATAAAAGGTAAATTTCTAAGCGAGAGTGAGAAAATGTTTTACTCACAGCTCGTGACTCTTGACTCTCGACTCCCGACTCTCCTGTGGTGTGCGAAGGAGTCGATCTTTAAGTGGTATGGAAACGGCCAGGTAGATTTTCGCAAACATATACAGTTGAAACAGGTTCACCGCGGCAGTCAAACCATTCATTGCTTTTTTGAAAAAACAAATCAGTCCCTAACAATTTATTACCATCAGTTCGATCAGCTTCTAGTGGCCTGGGTCATTAGTTAGAGGTCAGAGAGGTCATGCAGTCAGAGGTCATGTGGGTCAAATGGGTCATAGGGTCAGATAGGTCATATGGGTCATATTGGTCATGGAGTCAAATAGGTCAAAAAAGGTCATATGGGTCACATGAGTCATTTAGATCAGACGGGCCATCTTTGCCAACAGGTGACCTCAACTGGAAAACAATCTGTGTACATCTCTGTTGTGTACTTATCAACAATGATACATTATCTAAACCCTCGGACTCAAACGACGCTGGAGCCTGGCTCATTTGCTCACCACGTAAGAAAACAGGCCACATAGTATCAAGATAGAACGAACGGCGAGTAATCATTTATCTGATTTCTATCACCCATTGACCCCCATGGCGCGTATGACTTATTTGACCGTATGGCTAACTTTGACTTATATGACCCACATGACTTCTATGACCAACTTTGACTTCTATGACCAACTTTGACTTCTCTGACCAACTTTGACTTCTATGGCCCGTATGACTTCTGTGACCAACTTTGACCTATATGACCTGTATGACTTCTATGACAACTTTGACCTCTCTCAGGTAGCAAAGTCATCTTCAACTTCTTCTCCATTCTCTAACAAATTCAAATTGATTGATTCCAATCCCGATATTCCGTCTATGGAGCCGCGGATGCGCGCAGCATTCTTCAAAACTTTCTCCAGTTGTTTTTCCCTTGCTGACCATAAACGCTCCATGGTATCTCTTTCTTTTTGAATCGAATTGCGCATGGTAACGAAGCCTTCGCGAATGGCTTTCCACTGCTCGGCAAATTCACTACTGATGAGATAGTTATATAACAAGTGCATCTTATCACCCGTGTTCTCATTGCTTTTTGATGTGTTGAAAACTCTGATCACTCCGTCTCGCAGAACCCCCGCCAGCGCCCTTACATCTGAAAAATTACAGATCCAGACGCCATCCTTTATCCCAAAACAATCCATATCGCGGGGCATCGTACGTGTGACGATTACCGCTATGCCGGCGCCAAGGTTTCTCATGTCGGCCTTCAATTTTTCAATCCATTCAATTGCAAAGGAATTGGTCCGTTTGCTCTCATAAATTATTCTACCGCACTCCTGTCCAAAGTTGTTTCGCACTGTTTGAATACAATCTGCCCCGCGGACCCCTTTCCCCACTTCAGTAATCATGTCAAATGGAAATGCCTGCCGCAGCATTTCTTCCAACGCCAATTCCTGTACCTCGCCTTGCAATTGCATCGAGCCCTGGTCGGCTTTGCGTTTCATTTCATCGATGAGCTTTCTTTGATCCTCTAATTGTTTTTGCATCTCTCTCATCTGCAACTGGTGTTCGGTCTCTCGTGCTGCTATGCGTTGTTCTTCCAACTTCCTGATTTCTGCAGATAATTTTTCTCTTTCCTCCTGTAATTTTCGTTGCACGGATAGCTCTAGCTCTGCTTCTTTATTCTTTAACTCCTGTTCCTTTCTTAAAAACTCCAGCTGTTGCTGACGAGCTTGTTTTAATTTCTCTTCGTTTTCTTTGCTTGCCTGTTCGAAAAGCCGAAGTTGATTTTCATAATCAAGCGTTATGGACCTGCGTATGTTTTCTTCAAGCGTTTGCTTTAACTCTGTTTCTCTTTTCTGTTGTGTTTGTCGCCATTCATGCTCTTTCCGGTTCAGCTCGTCATCTTTTTGTCTTTTATACGCAATCATTTGTTCACGCAACTCTTTTTTGTAGTCCTCAGATACGGCATCTTCAAGGGGAAATATGTGATTACATTTAGGGCATTTGATCGTTGTCGGCATTAGGTTAGTTATTTGGCTACAAATTACTGATTTAGAGCGTAAAAAATTGGAACGCGTTTAGCAATAAACGCAAGTAAGTCACGAGCTGATGAAGGTCATTAATACAAACGGTCAGGGCTGACAAGAATCACCCTTCCGATTAAAGATTTCAAGTTTTATTTGCTCATGCCAAAGATTGTTACCATAACATTCAATCCCTGTATCGACAAAACGACTACGGTAAAAAAGCTTATTCCCGAAAAGAAACTGCATTGTAATGAACCTAAGTTTGAGCCCGGTGGTGGTGGCATTAACGTAGCACGTGCGATAAAAAAACTTGGGGGCGAGTCAGTAGCGATTTATCCGGCCGGCGGTTATATAGGGCAATTCTTCACCTATTTATTAAAGAAAGAGATGGTGGACGCCATTGTTATTGGAGTCGAACATGCGATGCGTGAAAACGTGATCGTGCTCGAAGAAAATTCGAACAACCAATTTCGTTTTGGATTTCCAGGCGCAAAACTCAATGACCATGAATGGAAGGCATGTTTAGAAGAAATTGAAAAAATGAATGATACCGAGTATATCGTAGCGAGTGGAAGCATTCCGGTCGGTGTACCCACAGATATCTTTGCACGCCTTGCGGCAATTGCCAGGCGGAAAAACGATAAATTGATCATCGACACATCAGGCAGCGCTTTAAAACTTGCAGCGGAGGAAGGCGTCTACTTAATGAAGCCTAACATCGGGGAGTTGGGATCGTTGGTTGGAAAAAAAGACCTGACACTTCGCGACGTTCCGGATGCCGGAAGAAAGATCATTTCATTGGGACTTTGCGAAGTGCTGGTTATATCAATGGGTGAGGAAGGAGCACTGCTTATCACAAAGCACCGTGAGTTCACGGTGAAATCGCCGCAGATTGAAAAGAAAAGTACAGTGGGCGCAGGGGACAGCATGGTGGCAGGAATTGTACTGCAATTATCGAAGGGAAAATCCATCGAAGAAGCATTTTTGTATGGCGTTGCAAGTGGCACAGCCGCCACAATGAATGTTGGTACAGAGCTTTGCCACAAGAAAGATGCAGATACACTTTACTCACAGCTACTCGCAGAATATCAACAGGATATTGTGTTACACAATTAGAATTGCTGAGGCCGGAACAATTATTGTAACTGTTAGTATGTATGGCAGTAAACAATAAGTATGAGCCTATTGAGAACTATGGAATCATTGGCAATCTTAACACAGTAGCACTCGTATCACTAAGGGGCTCAATCGATTTTATGTCTTTTCCGCGGTTCGATTCCCCCACAATATTTGCGAAGCTTCTGGACGCCGACAAGGGTGGGAATTTTTCGATTCAGCCAGCTCATAATGATATCACCTACAAACAACTTTATTTTCCTGACACAACGATTCTGATCACACGCTTCTTCTCTCATGAAGGTATCGCGGAGCTTATTGACTTTATGCCTTTGCAAAAATTTGAAGCGGATTGTTCATTGATCAGGAAAATAAAAGTGATCCGCGGTAGCATTGAATTCAAAATGAAATGTGCGCCCCGATTCAACTATGCAAAAGAAATTCCGGCAATAAAAAAAATTGACAACGGCGTGTTGTTTGAGTCCACTGGCAAACAATCTCCTGCTGTTTCATTGCTAAGCGACCTTCCGATCAAACACAACAAAAACGGAGCTTACGCAAATTTCACACTGGAAGAAAGACAATCGGTGTATTTCATCCTCAGCCAATATCCGGACACTGACAACAACTTTGGTCCAAGTCGCGACTACGTTAAACAAAGTTTGCATCTTACCAAGTCATACTGGAAGGACTGGATCAGCAAATGCAAATACAAAGGCAGGTGGCGGGAAATTGTGAATCGTTCGGCTCTAACGTTAAAACTGCTTACATCTTACCAGTTCGGATCAGTGATAGCCGCGCCAACATTTGGTTTGCCGGAAATTATTGGCGGCATAAGAAATTGGGATTATCGCTACACATGGACGCGTGACGCCGCTTTTACAATGTATGCTTTTCTTCGTCTCGGTTTTTTGGATGAGGCAGCTGCGTATATCAACTGGATATCAAAATTGATACGCACTCAGGAAATGCAAGTATTGTATTCTATGGACGGGCATACAAATTTGAAAGAGCAGACGTTGAAACATCTCCAAGGCTATTCGGGAACAAGGCCGGTGCGAATCGGCAATGCCGCGCACCAGCAATTTCAGCTGGACATGTACGGTGAGCTGATTGATACAATTTATTTGTACAATAAAGACGGCGGAGCCATCACCTATGAACTATGGCAGGAAATTGCGAAGCAGGTAAATTTTGTGGTTGACAATTGGCAGCGGCCGGATCATGGGATTTGGGAAGTACGCCGCCGTAAAAAAGAATTTTTGCATACCCGGATGATGTGTTGGGTAGCTCTTGACCGCGCAATGCGAATTGCAGAAAACCGATCATTCCCCTACCCTTTTGCCAGATGGCGAAAAGCGAGAGACGATATCTATAACGATATCTATGACAA
>Ga0081539_10006669_pt1 | contig 10928 bp, 10 predicted proteins | sample TabmetS4T2R2_FD_71023 | JGI IMG/M metagenome (GOLD analysis project Ga0081539, IMG submission 71023) | Tabebuia heterophylla rhizosphere microbial communities from the University of Puerto Rico - S4T2R2 | ecosystem: Host-associated > Plants > Roots > Rhizosphere ... | reverse complement strand
ATCGCTTGTCATGAGCGTTCCATCTTGGTGTGATGCGGTAACAACCTGAGGATTTTTCCATCGATGCGTCATCGAGAGGACATCCCGTGGGAATCAGCCACATAGCGTGCAGGAAATGGTTGGCCGCTGGTGTCTCGCTGGGTCTGCTTGCGCCCGCTCTGGCGGCGTGCGGCGGCGGGGACAACGGCGGCGGCAGCAACAAGGGCAGCTCCGGCGGCACCTTGACCGTCTGGAGTCTGGAGGCCCAGACCGACCGGGTCCAGGCGACCCAGAAGATAGCCGACAAGTTCACGGCCGCCAATGGAACCAAGGTGAAGATCGTGGCGACCGACGAGAACCAATTCGTCAGCCTGATCACCAACGCGGCGGCCGCCGGGACGCTGCCCGACGTGGTGGGCGCGCTGCCGCTCGCCGCGGTCGCCCAGATGGCCACCAACGACCTGCTGGACACCGATGCCGCCAAGTCGGTTGTGGACGCGTTGGGCAGCGGCACATTCTCGCCGCGGGCCATCGAGCTCACCACCCAGGACGGCAAGCAGCTCGCGGTCCCGTCGGACGGCTGGGCGCAGCTCCTGTTCTATCGCAAGGACCTGTTCGACAAGGCCGGACTGACCAAACCGGACACGTTCGACAAGATCCGCCAGGCGGCGCAGAAGATCAACACAAAGAGCGTGGCCGGCATGACGATGGCCACCGTGCCCAACGATGCCTTCACCGAGCAGACCTTCGAGAACTTCGCGCTCGGCAACAACTGCCAACTGGTCGACAACGGTGGCACCGTGACGCTGGATTCGCCGCAATGTGTGCAGACGTTCCAGCTGTACGGCGACTTGATCAAGAACTACTCGGTGCCGGGCGCGCAGGACGTGGACACCACACGGGCCACCTACTTCGCCGGCAAGGCCGCCATGGTGGTCTGGTCGTCGTTCCTGCTCGACGAGATGGCGGGCCTGCGTAACGACGCGCTTCCCACGTGCCCCGAGTGCAAGAAGGACAAGACGTATCTCGCCAAGAACAGCGGCGTGGTCACCGCCGTCGCCGGGCCGTCCGGCCAGCCCGCCCAGTTCGGTGAGATCACCAGCTGGGCCATCGCCAAGGAGGGCAAGAACACCGACGCGGCGAAGAAGTTCGTGCAGTACATGATGAACGAGGGGTACACCGACTGGCTCGGCATCGCCCCCGAGGGCAAGTTCCCGGTCCGCAAGGGCACTCAGGACGACGCCGCCAAGTTCACCACCGCCTGGAACGGCCTCCCCGCCGGCGTGAACAGCAAGAAGCCGCTCGGCGACGTGTATCCCAAGGAGGTCATCGACGCGCTCGCCAAGAGCCCGGATACGTTCCAGCGCTGGGGCTTCCCGCAGAAGCAGGGTGCGCTCGTCGGCGCCGCGCTGGGCGAGCTGCCCGTACCCAAGGCGATCAACGCCCTGACCGGCGGTGAGCTCGACGCGGCCGCTGCGGCCAAGCGCGCCGCCGACGACGTGAAGAACATCCAGAAGACGCTGAAGTGATGGTCACGACGCGTGCGCCGGAGGCGACGCCGGCCCGGAAACCGCGGGCGAAACGCCCGCTGACCCGCAGCCAGCGGGAGAACCGGGCCGGCCTCGCCTACCTCTCGCCCACGTTCATCGTGGTGCTGGTCGTGGTCGTGTTGCCGATCCTGTGGACGGTCATGCTGGCCTTCCAGCGGATCCGGCTGATCAATGTGCGCCGCGCGGGCGTCTTCGGCCGGTACACGCTGGCCAACCTGGAGCTGGTGCTCACCTCTCCGGGGTTCTGGTCCTCGCTGTGGACGACGCTGGCGTACACCATCGGCGCGACGTTCTTCTCGATCTTCTTCGGCCTCATCGCGGCGCTGGTGCTACGGGGCAAGTTCCCCGGCCGGACGCTGGTCCGGGCGTCGGTGCTGCTGCCCTACGTGGCGCCCGTGGTGGCGGTGACGTTCCTCTGGAAGATCATGCTCAGCCCCCAGTTCGGCTTCGTCAACAACTGGGGCGTCCGGTTCCTGGGCTGGGACCGCCCGATAGCGTTCCTCAGCCAGCGCGAGTACACGATGTCGATATTCGGCTGGCATGTCGACGTGCCGCTCGCGCTGCTGACGGTCATCGCGTTCGAGGGATGGCGGTATTTCCCATTCGCGTTCCTGTTCCTGCTCGCCCGGCTGCAGGCCGTGCCGCACGAGCTCGAGGAGGCCGCGGTCGTCGACGGCGCGGCGCCCACCCAGTCGTTCCGCCACATCCTGCTTCCGCAGCTCATGCCGGTCATCGCGCTGCTGACCGTGCTGCGCTTCATCATGACGTTCAACAAGTTCGACGACGTCTACCTGCTGACCGGCGGCGGCGCCGGCACCCAGGTGGTCAGCGTCCGGGTGTACGAGTTCCTCACCGCCCGATTCGACATCGGGGCGGCGGCGGCACAGGCGCTGGTGCTGGCCGCCGGTCTCATCGTCCTGTTGGTGATCTATCTGCGCTTCCTGGCGCCGCGGGTCGAGGAGGAGGAGCGCTGATGGACCGCGCGATCGTGGAGACCCGGGTACTACGGGTGCTGCGCTGGGTGGTCATCGCCGTGCTGATCATCGTGACCCTGTTCCCGTTCTTCTACATGCTGCTGCTGTCGGTGCGCCCGATCGACGAACTGCTGCAGAACCCGGGCCGGATCTGGGCCGGCCCGGCGGAATGGACGGTGCGGACCTACAAGGAGGTGCTGACCTCCAGCGCCAAGGGCGGTCAGGGCTTCCTCAAGTTCCTCGCCAACTCGGCCATCGTCTCGATCTCCGCGACGCTGCTCACGTTGCTGGTGTCGATCCCGGGCGCGTACGCGGTGAGCCGGCTGAAGTTCGTCGGGCGCCGGCAGGTGCATTTCCTGTTCCTGGCGGTCTACCTGTTCCCGTCCATCCTGCTCGCCATCCCGCTGTTCGTGCTGTTCACCCGGCTCGGCCTGCGCGGATCGCTTTTCGGCCTGACGATCGTCTACATCGCACAGACCGTGCCCGTGTCGATCTACATGCTGCGCAACTATCTGTCCACGATCCCGGAGAGTCTCGAGGAGGCCGCCGCGGTCGACGGCTACAGCCGGCTGCAGACCATCCGCAAGATCGTCCTGCCGCTGGCCGCGCCGGCCATCATGGCCAATGCCCTGTACGTCTTCATGATCGCTTGGAACGAGTATCTGTTCGCCCTGCTGTTCCTCGTCGAGAACCGGGCCGACTGGACCGTGTCGCTGGGCCTGGCGCAGCTGTCCGGCGGCATCGAGGTGAGCAAGACCGTCCTCATGGCCGGCTCGGTCGTGCTCACGTTGCCGATCGTGGTGCTGTTCTTCGCCGCCGAGCGTCTCCTGACGGAGGGCCTCACAGCGGGCGCCGACAAGGGCTGACCCGGGCGGGGACGGGCGACGGCCGCCGCGACCAGCGATCGCAGAAATGCCATGGAGCCGCACACGGGGGTACGCGCGGCGTTCAGCGTTCGCCGAATGCGACACCCAGCCCGGTGAGGTCCACCGGCCGGCGGGCGTGCGCGGGCACGTGGTCCAGCAGCGGGCGCATGGCCTCCAATGCGGTGAGGATCTGCCGCGCCACCCGCTCCACCGGACGCATCGCGTCCACCGAGACGAGGATGCCGCGGGCCGCGTACCAGTCCACGATCGGGTGCGTGACCTTGTGATAGAGCTCGAGCCGCCGCCGGATGACCTCTTCGGTGTCGTCGGTGCGGTGCTCCAGCGCGGCGCGGGCCAGCAGCCGCCGGATCAGCTCGTCGTCGTCGGCCTTCAGGTGCAGCGCGACGTCCGCGGTCAGGTCCAGGGTCTTGGCGATCTTGTAGAGCGCCCGCGCCTGGGCGAGGTTCCGCGGCATTCCGTCCAGCACGTAGCCCTGGCCCTGGCTCTTCGCATCCACCATCGCGGACCGGACCATGTCCAGCACGATCTCGTCGGGAACCAGCTCACCGCGGTCCAGGTGGTGCTGGACGGCGCGGCCGAGCTCGGTCTGGTGCGCCACGTGCTCGCGCAGCAGCTCCCCGGTGGCGATGTGCGGGATGTCGAAGTGCGCGGCGATCACCGCGCCCTGCGTTCCCTTGCCCGCTCCCGGCGGCGCGACCATCAAGACCCGCATGCGGCTGCCCCTTCACCCGATCAGCGAGCCTGATCGTACGCACCCGCGCGGACGCGGCGTACGCGAGCCCGGGCCATCCAGGCCATAAGATCGATGTCATGGACGCCGATCGCCAGCTCCACGCGCTACGGCTATTGAATTCGGTCAGCAAGCGTGTGCACGCCAGCCTCGACCTGGCCCAGACGCTGGATGCCGTCGCCGAAGGCGTGGTCGAGGCGGCCGGATTCGGTCTCGCTGTGGTGAACCTGGCGGACCCGAACGGCGATTTCACCGTGGTCTCGGCGGCCGGGAGCGACGACCTGCGCCGCGAACTGCTGGGCACCCGGAACACCGCGGCGAACTGGCACGAGATGCTCCGGAAGGCCGAGCGCTGGGGCGCGCTCTACTTCGTCGACCACCGTCAGGAGGTCGAGGGGCTCCACGCGTGGACTCCGGACATTCCGGTTCCGGAGGAGCCGGACGGCTGGCACCCGATGGACATGCTGTTCGCGCCACTTCTAGCGCCGTCGGACGAGTGGGTGGGAGTGCTCAGTGTCGACATGCCGGCCGACGGGCGGCGGCCCGGGCCGGTCCAGCGCGAGGTGCTCTCGCTGTTCGCCGAACACGCCGCCATCGCCATCCTGCACGCCCGCATGCACACGTCGCTGGAGCAGAGCGAGGCCCGGTTCGCGTACGCGGCGACCCACGACCCGCTGACCGGCCTGGCCAACCGGGCGTACCTGCGTACCCGGGTGGACACGCTGCGGCGGCAGCGGGGCGGGGAGATCGGCGTCCTGGTCGTCGACCTCGACGGGTTCAAGCGGGTGAATGACGCGGGCGGGCACGAGGCTGGCGACGAGGTGCTCCGGGTGGTGTCGGCGCGGATGCAGCGGCACATCCGCGAGGGGGATGTGCTGGCCCGGATGGGTGGTGACGAGTTCGTCGCGGTCCTGACCGGCGACGACCTGGCTGGCACGTTGGCGGACACGGCGGCGCGGTTGCGCGCTGTGGTCGCCGAGCCGGTGCAGGGGCGCCGGGGTGTGCATTTTGTCCGGGCCAGCGTCGGCTGGGCGCTGGGCACGGCCGCCGACGAGTTCTCCGTGCTGCTCGCCACCGCGGACGCGGGGATGTACCGGATGAAGCACGGCCAGACGACGACGGCGGCCCTCCGCGTGCGCGCCGGGCACCGGCCGGCAACCGTGCTGCCCTGAACAATCACCTGTATCTTTGCGTCAGCCTCGGGGCTGTCGCCGCCTCGGGCTGCAGCACCGGGAGGACGGGGAATGCGTAGGGCCTTGCTAGCGATGGCCGCCGCCGGCCTGCTGGCCACGGCCGGCATGACCGGATGTACGGACGGCGGCGGCGCCACCTCCACGGGCAGCGGGAGCGGCAGCACGGGCGGCCGGCCCGGCGCGGCACCGATCGGGATCATCCTGCCGGACACGTCCACGTCGCAGCGCTGGAAGGTCGACGACCCGAAGTATCTGAAAGCGGCGTTCGATGCGGCGGGCGTGCCGGTGGATCTGCAGAACGCGCAGGGCGACAAGGCGCGGTTCGCCACCATCGCGGACCAGATGATCAACGACGGCGTCAAGGTCCTCATGATCGTCAATCTCGACTCGCCCACCGGAAGGGCGGCCCTGGCCAAGGCCCGAGCCGCGGGAATCAGGACCATCGACTACGACCGCCTGACGCTCGGTGGCGGCGCCGACTACTACGTGAGCTTCGACAACGTCAAGGTCGGCGAGCTGCAAGGACTGGGCCTGATCGGCTGCCTGTCCGCCCAGCGCGCGGTCAATCCGGTCGTCGCGGAGCTGAACGGGTCGCCGACCGACAACAACGCCACGCTGTTCAAGCAGGGCTACGACGCCAAGCTGCAACCCATGTACGACGACGCCAAGTACGTGAAGGGCCCGGACCAGTCCGTTCCGGACTGGATCAACTCCGAAGGCGGCGTGATCTTCAAGCAGATGCTGCAGCAGTGGCCCAACATCCGCGGCGTGCTGGCCGCCAACGACGGGCTCGCCAACGCGGTCATCGGCGTGCTGAAGCAACACAATCTGAACGGCAGGGTTCCGGTAACCGGCCAGGACGCCACTGTCGACGGGCTGCGCAACATCCTCACCGGGGACCAGTGCCTCACCGTCTACAAGGCCATCCGCCCCGAGGCGGAGGCGGCGGCGAACCTCGCGGTCTCGCTGTACCGCGGTGCGAAGCCCGCGGCGCAGACCGTCGGCCAGCGGATCGGCCGGATCAAGGATCCGGAGTCGGGCGCCTATGTGCCATTCGTCAGTCTGACCCCGGAGCTGATCACGAAGAGCAACATCCAGCGGGTCATCGCCGACGGCTTCGCCGACGTGAAGGACGTCTGCCGGGGTGAGCCGTACGCCCGGCTGTGCCAGGAGAACAACATCAAGTAACCAGGCGATTGCTGTGCCTCCGGAAACCACTAACAAAGGCGTATGCGAACTCTCCGGTTCTGTCGGCCCTTGCTCTCCACCTTGACCACCTCGACGCGGCCGACCTGGGCGGTGGAGGCCACGTGTGTACCGCCATCGGCCTGCACGTCCAGACCCACGATGTCGATCACCCGGATCTCGGGCATCTCCAGCGGCGGCAGCGCATCCTGCGTACGGACCAGGTCCGGGATCGCGAGCGCCTCGGCCCGCGGCAGCACCCGAGCGACGATCTTGCGATCGGCGGCGATCTCGGCGTTGACCGCATCCTCCAGCGACTGCTTGAACCCTGGCGGCACGTCGGGCAGGTTGAAATCCATCCGCGCTTCTCCCGGCTGCATGTTGCCCCCGGTGACCAGCGCGCCGAAGTCCCGGAACACCGTGCCGCAGAGGATGTGCAGGCCGGAGTGCGTCCGCATGAGGGCGGTGCGGCGTTCGTCGTCGATCGCGCCATGCACCGCCGTGCCGGCCGGCGGCACCGGGTCACCGGGGGCCGGGATCAGGTGGAGATCGTCGCCCTTGCGAGTGTCGACGATGCGGGTCTGCACTCCCTGCCAGATCAGCACGCCGTGGTCGGGCGGCTGGCCACCGCCGCCGGGGTAGAAGGCGGACCGGTCGAGGACGATGCCGGCTTCGGGATCCGCCGGGTCGGACCACACGACCGTGCAGTCCCAGTCCCGGATCGTCGGATCGGCCCAGTCCAGCCGGTGAGTGTGCCCGTGCTGCTCGAACGCCATGCTGGGCAATCTACCGGCGCCTGGTCCTTCGGACGGCGCGGAGAACCCGAGCGCCTTCGGCGCTGGGAGAAATCTACGGAACCTGCCGCCGCATCGAGTACGTCACGCCGTGCAGGCGATGCGGCTCGTCGAGCACGTGGATGGCGGCACGGTCGTATGCCTGCCAGCCGGCCATGCCGGCCCGGTTGAGGTGGCGCAGATCGTCGAAGCGCTCGTCGGTGCCCCAGCGCAGCACCCCGCCGGGGTGGTGAAACGTGGCGGTCCAGTCCATATACCGGTCGGCGCCGTACGTGCCGGCCGCGCGGTACTCGAGCCGCGCGTATTCCCAGTTCGTCACCGGATCATTATGACGGCCGGATGAGTGACGGGGATCTCCCTGATAACACCGTCGTCACCCCTCCGGTGAGCCGGCTCACCTCGAGACCGCGGATCGAGGCGTCGAGCACCTGCGCGGTGTGCGCCAGCGCGATCTCGCCGCCCGTCCGGCGCAGCCCCGCGGCGACCTGCATGAGGCACCCCGGGTTCGCCGTGACCAGCAGATCCGCGCCGGTGGCCAGCACGGTTCGGGCCTTGCGGTCACCCAGTTCGGCAGCGGGCTCCGGATTGAGCACATTCCAGATGCCGGCCGAGCCGCAACAGATCTCGGGATCCGCGATCTCGCGCAACTCGAGTCCGGGGATGCCCCGCAGCAGCGCCCGCGGCTGGGTCCGGACGCCCTGTGCATGGCCGAGATGGCAGGCGTCGTGGTAGGCGACCGTCACCGGCAGCGGATGCCGTGTCGCCACCGGACCCAGCTCGACAAGGACCTCGGAGAGGTCGCGCACCTTGGCGGCGAACGCCGTGGCGCGGTCCGCGTACGCCGGATCGTCGCGCAGCAACTCGCCGTACTCCTTGAGCGACGACCCGCAGCCGGCCGCGTTCACCACGAGGTAGTCGATGTCCAGCGGCTCGAACGTGTCGATCAACCGGCGCGCGAACCGCTGTGCCTCCGCCTCCCGGCCGTTATGAACGCTCAGCGCCCCGCAGCAGCCCTGCTCCGCGGGCGTGAGAACGTCGCAGCCCTCGGCCGCGAGAATCCGGATCGTCGCCGAATTGACGTCCGGAAAGAACGCGCTCTGCACGCAGCCGGTCAGCATCCCGACGACGGCACGCCGGGAGCCACGGGCCGGCACCCGCCGCGGCGGCCGCGGAACGGTCCGTACCGCCGGCGCCAGGCCCTCCAATGTGGCCAATGTCGGGAACGGCCGCAGCGTCTTCGCGACCACCCGCTGCAGTCCGGTGGCGTGGTAGGCCCGCAATGGCCCGCGCAGCAGGCGCAGCCGCCGCCGGTACGGGAAGAGCGCGAAGATCGCCGCCCGCAGCGCACGCTCCCGTGGACCGCGGGTGTGCCGGCGCTCGACCTGCGCGCGGGTGTCCTCGATGAGGCGGTCGTACCGCACTCCGGACGGGCACGCGGTCACACACGCCATGCAGCCCAGGCAGCGGTCGAAGTGCTCCACCATGGAGTCGCTCAGCGGCTCCCCACCCAGTCCCGCATTCATCAGGTAGATGCGCCCGCGCGGCGAGTCCATCTCCTCGCCCCACAGCACGTACGTGGGGCAGGTGGTCAAGCAGAAACCACAGTGGACGCAGTCGGCGACGAGGTCGGCTCGGGGTGGGCGGTGGTCGTCGAAGGCGGGCTCCGCGGCGACTGGCCCCAGCACGTCGCGGGGTGCGGAATCGCTGCCCCAGGTGGCGTCGACGCTCATCAGATGCCTCCCACGAAGCGGCCCGGCGCGAAGCGCCGGCCGGGATCGAACTGCTCCTTCACCCGCCGCATGAGCGCGAGGCCGGGAACCGGTCCCCACATGTCCACCCGGGTGCGGATCCCGGGCGGCGCGGTCAGCACGACGGCGTGGCCACCGGCGCCGACCGCCGCGGCGCGCAGCCGCTCCAGGATGCGTGGAGCGTCCTCGGACGCGGGCAACCCGGCGTACAGCACCCCGGTTCCGGCCGACCCGCGGATCGCAACGCCGACCTCCTGCGCGACGGCCACCACGTCCGGCACCCGCGACAGTGCCGCGGTGACCTTGACGCCCATGCCACCGGAGTCCCACGGCATCTGCCCCCACCAGTCCGGGTAACCCTCGGCCGCGTCGCCGAGCAACCGCGCCACCGTGGCCGCCCGGTCCTGAACACCCGCCCGCGAGCCCTCGACCAGCACCGCGACCTCGACCGGGCTCCCCGGCGCGGCGTCGATCTCCAGCGCGCTCGGCACCACCTGTGCACTCAGGACGGCCGCCACCAGCCGGCCCGCCGTGGCCGCGTCCACCGCGCGCGCCCGTACCACGGAAGCGGCGGCGGGCAGCGGATGCAGCCGGAACACGCACTCGGTGATCAGCCCGAGCGTCCCGTACGACCCGGTGTACAGCTTGCCCAGGTCGTACCCCGCGACGTTCTTCACGACCTTGCCGCCGGCGCGCGTGACCGTACCGTCCGGCCGGACCACCGTGATGCCGATCAGCAGGTCACGGGCCGTGCCGTACTGCATCCGCCGGGGGCCGCTCACGTTCACCGCCACCGTTCCGCCGACCGTGGCGCCGGGGAAGGTGGAGTCGAGCGCGAGTTGCTGCTCGGCGAGTTTCAGCTCCGCCATGGGGGTGCCGGCGCCGACCACGGTGATGAGGTCGCCGGCCGCGTGCTCCACCACGCCGGCCAGCCGCCGCGTGTCCACGATCAGGTCGAGGCGGTCCGGCGGACTGCCCCAGTCCAGTTTGGTGCCCGCGCCGCGTACCACGACGGCCAGGTCCCGCTCGGCGGCCTCGCGCAGCAGTGCCGCCGCCTCCTCAGTGGACGCCGGGTCGGCGACCAGCCGGGCCGGCACCCCGCCGACCACGTCACCGTCGCCGGCGGGACGAGCGCGATCCAGGGCCTCGGCCATCAGAAGACCTCCGCGACGCCGGCTTCCTGCAACGGATGGGCACCCTTGTGCCGGCCCGGCACCTCACCACAGAGCCGCGGCGTCGGGAAGATCTTGCCCGGGTTCGCGAGCCCGTCCGGGTCGAACGCGCACCGCACGAGCTGCATGGTGTCGAGATCCTCCGCGGTGAACATGCGCGGCATGTACTTCGCCTTGTCCATTCCCACCCCGTGCTCACCGGTGATCGATCCGCCGTACTCGATGCACAGATCGATGATCGCGCCGGACACGGCCTCGGCCCGGTCCGCCTCGCCCTCGACGGCGTCGTCGAACAGCACCAGCGGGTGCAGGTTGCCGTCGCCGGCGTGGAAGACGTTGGCGACCCGGACCCCGTGCGCGGCGGACACCTCCCCGATGCGGCGCAGCACCTCGGGCAGCGCGGTGCGCGGGATGACCCCGTCCTGGACGATGTAGTCGGGGCTGATCCGCCCGACCGCCGCGAACGCCGACTTGCGGCCCTTCCAGAACAGAGCCCGCTCGACGTCGTCGGCCGCGATCCTGATCTCGAACGCGCCGTTGTCCTCGCACAGCCGGCGTACCTCGGCGAACTGCGCCTCCACGTCGGCGGCCGGGCCGTCCAGCTCGACGATCAGCACCGCGCCGGCACCGGCCGGATAGCCGCAGGCCACGGCCGCCTCGGCGGCTTCGATGGCGAGCGCGTCCATCATCTCCACCGCCGCCGGCACCACGCCGGC
>Ga0081539_10006668_pt1 | contig 10929 bp, 13 predicted proteins | sample TabmetS4T2R2_FD_71023 | JGI IMG/M metagenome (GOLD analysis project Ga0081539, IMG submission 71023) | Tabebuia heterophylla rhizosphere microbial communities from the University of Puerto Rico - S4T2R2 | ecosystem: Host-associated > Plants > Roots > Rhizosphere ... | reverse complement strand
ACGACCCGAACGGCATCAAGATCGAGCTCAATTACGCGGCCGAGGAGGCGGAGGGCAATGCGCCCGAGCTGACGGCCTCCGATCTCATCGCGCGACGTTGATGCACCGGCTGTTGCGCGTCGCGCTGCTTGCACTGATGTTCGCCAGCACGGCGCTCGCGCAAAGCTATCCCGCGCGTCCGGTGCGCCTGCTGGTGCCGTTCCCGCCGGGCGGTAACACCGACATCGTCGGCCGCCTGATCGCCCAGAAGCTCAGCGACAGCCTCGGCCAGCAGATGTATGTCGAGAATCGCGGCGGCGCGGGCGGCACGATCGGCGCCGAGGCGGCGGCGAAGGCGCCGGCCGATGGCTACACGCTCTTCTTCTCCACCACTGGGACACTGGCGAGTGCGCCCGCATTGCAAAGCGCGCTGCGCTATGACCCGGTCAAGGACTTCGCGCCGATCAGCACGCTCGCGAATGCGCCGGTAGTGGTCATTGTCGCGGCGTCGCTGCCAGCCAAGACCCTAGCTGAGCTCATCGCGCTCGCGAAGGCGCAGCCCGGCGCCTTGAAGTTCGGCTCGGCGGGCACCGGCCACTTCGTGCACATCGCGGGCGAGATGTTCAAGGCGGCCGCGGGCGTCGATCTCCTGCACGTGCCCTACAAGGGCGTGGCCCCCGCGCTCGTTGATCTGCTCGGCGGCCGCATCGACGTAATGTTCGATGCCTTCGCGCAATATGAGCCGCACCTGCAAAGCGCAAAGCTGCGCGCGCTGGCGGTGGCAAGCCCGAAACGCCTCGTGCGCCTTGCCGCGGTGCCGACGAGCGCCGAAGCCGGGCTGCCGGGGTATCTGGTCGCTTCGTGGTTCGGGCTCGCGGCGCCCGCGGGCACGCCGCGCGAGATCGTCGAGCGGATCAATGGCGAAGTGCGCAAAGCGCTCGCGCAGCCGGACGTGCTCGAAACGCTCGCGAAGCTCGGCCTCGAGCCGGGCGGCAGCACGTCATCGGAGTACGCGACGATGATTGCCGGCGAGCTCGCGACCTGGCGCCAGATCGTGAAGGTCGCGGCGATAAAGGTCGAGTAATGGAGCGGCCCGTCTCCCGCGTCGCGCGAGTCGTGCCGCTCGGCGCGACGAGCCAGGTGCAGAAGAAGCAGCGCGTGATCGGCGACGACGGCTGGGAGCGCACGTCGCCATTTCTATTCCTGTCGGAGGATTGGTTCCGCGCGCCCGGCGGCTTCGAAGAGCATCCGCATCGCGGCATGCAGACGGTCACCTTCGTGCTGGAAGGTGCGCTCGAGCACCGCGACCATACGGGCGCGCACGGCGTGCTGCGCGCGGGTGACGTGCAGTGGATGACCGCGGGGCGCGGCGTCCTGCATAGCGAGATGCCGCACGCCGGCGAGACGGCACACACGCTGCAGCTCTGGCTCAACCTGCCGCGGGCGATGAAGATGGTTCCGGCGCGCTACCAGGATCAGCGCCTCGCCGCGGTGCCGGTGCGAAAGATCGACGGCGGCGAAGTACGCGTTTATGCCGGCCGCTCGGGGCCGGTGCGTCATCCGCATGGCAGCGACTATCCGATGAGCCTGCTCGACATCCGGCTCCCAGCCGGCGCGACGCTCGCGCAGGAGCTGGCGCCGCAGGATCGCGCCTTCCTCTATGTGCTCGAGGGCGAGGCGGGTATCGACGAGCGCGCGCTGCGTGCGGGCGAGGTCGCGTGGTTCGAGCCAGGCGCGGGGGATGAGCTCGCCATCGCGGCGACGAGCGACTTCCGGGCGCTCCTCTTTGCGGGCGCGCCGATCGAAGAGCCGATGGTCGCCTATGGTCCGTTCGTCATGAGCACGCGCGAGGAGATCGTGCAGGCCTTCGAGGACTATCAGGCGGGGCGGCTCGTCACCTAGCGGTGCTATCCTTGGCCCATGAAGTCGCTGGCCGCTCTTACCTGCGCCGCGCTGCTCGCCGCGGCAGCGGCGCTCGATGCAGACGCCGCGGGACGCTTTAGCCGCGGCAGCGCGCCGAGCGGCGGCGGTAGCGTAGCGCCACGCGCGTTCCATCATTCGCATACCACGGTGTTTGTGCGCGGCGGGTTCTTCGGCTGGCCCGGCCCGTACTACTGGCCCGGCTATTACTATGCGCCCGCGTATTACTACGCTCCGCCGGCGTACTACGCGCCTGCGCCGGTCGCGGCGCCAGCGCCGGCCTATTGGTACTACTGTGCGCCCGCCGGCGCCTACTATCCCTACGTGCAGGATTGCCCGAGCGGCTGGCAGCTGGTTAATCCGCACCCTTACTAGACATGGCTACCAAAACCGAGACCCCGAACGACATCAAGGTCGACCCGAACTCGCTGTACCTCGAGGAGATCTTCACCGACCGGCGCATCGGCACGATCCGGCGCATGACGCCGGTGAAGAAGGACGGCAACAAGGACAGCGCGCGGCCGGTGCTCTTCATGGGCGAGACGCAGGTGCTGACGCCCGCGGGCGCGCTGCCGATCGGCTTCGAGATTCCCGCGGCGTCGCTCGAGGAAGCGGCGGACAAGTTCGGGCAGCTCGCGCGCGAGGCGATCGAGCGCACCGTGAAGGAGCTGCAGGAGATGCGACGCCAGGCCGCGTCGCAGATCGTCGTCCCGCAAGGGCCGCTGCCGCCGCTCGGCGGCGCGGGCGGTGGCGGCAAGATCCAGATGCCGTAGCACTTTGGCTGCGGACGTCCAACGCTGGATTGCCGCTGCCGAGCGCGTGGTCGTGCTCACGGGCGCCGGCATCTCCACCGACTCCGGCATCCCGGACTTCCGCGGACCGCGGGGCGTGTGGACCCAGAATCCCCTCGCCGAGAAGCAATCCAACATTCATTACTACCTCGCCGATCCCGAGGTACGCAAAGCCTCGTGGCAGAGCCGCCTTCGGCATCCGGCGTGGCAGGCGAAGCCCAATGCCGGCCATCTCGCGCTGGTCGAGCTCGAGCGGCGCCGCAAGCTGCATGCGCTCATCACGCAGAACATCGATGAGCTCCATCAGCTCGCCGGCAACTCGCCCGAGCTCGTGATCGAGGTGCACGGCAGCATGCGCCGCTTCATGTGCTGGGGCTGCGGCATGCGCGGACCGATGCAGCTCGTGCTCGATCGCGTGCGCGCGGGCGAAGAAGACCCGCCTTGCCGCGACTGCGGCGGCATTCTCAAGAGCGACACGATTTCCTTCGGCCAGCAGCTCGTGCCCGAAGTCATCGACCGAGCCATGCAGGCCGCCGGCGAGGCCGATGTGTTTTTGGCGGTGGGGACGACCCTGCAGGTCTATCCGATTGCGGGCGCCTTCGACATCGCGCGCTCGGCCGGCGCGAGAACAGTAATCATCAACGCCGAGCCGACGCCTTACGACGGCATGGCGGACGCGGTGCTTTCAGCCTCGATCAGTCAGGTCCTGCCGGCGATCGTCAAAGACCGAGAAACCGTTTCGCGTTCCCTGAACTGATCGCGGCGAGCGTCGTCGCGTCCAATCCCGTCGCCTCGAGCGTCTTCACCGGCTCGGGATCGCCCATGGTGAACGGATAGTCGCTGCCGACCACGATCTGCGACGGGCCGAATGTCTGGATGACGTGGCGGACATTCGCCGGATCGAACACCAGGTGATCGTAATAGAAGCGCTTCGCCGTCACCGCCGGTGACTCGGGCAGCGCTTCCTTCGCCTTCGGGAAGGCATGCCACGCCCGCACCAGGCGCGCGAGCAGGATCGACATCACGCCGCCGCCATGGCTGAAAGCGATGCGCAGCTTCGGGTGGCGCGCGCCGATGCCGCCGGTGATCATCGACGCGCAGGCGAGGCCGATATCGCCGGGGAAGCAGACCGCCTGCTCGATGAACGGACCGACGATACGGTCCTGGCCGGCGGGCCTTAGCGCATGCACGAAGATCGCCGCGCTCATTTCCTCGGCGGCGGCGAAGAACGGCTCGAAGCGCGGATCGCCGATCGAGGTGCCGTTGACGTGGCTCGCGATCTCCACGCCCGCAAATTGTAGGCGCTTGCAATACTGGAGCTCGCGGATCGCCGCGTCGACGTCCTGCAGCGGCACGGCGCCGAGGCCGACGAAGCGTTGTGGCGCCGCGTCGACCATCTTGGCGATGACGTCGTTCAGGTAGCGCACCATGCTCTGCGCATCGTCTAGCGGCAGCCAGTATGAGAGGAGCTCCGGCATCGGCGAGATCGCCTGGCGCGAGACGCGCATCGCGCCCATGTCCTCGATGCGGCGCGGGACGCTCCAGGAGCCGTCCGCTACCGTGCGGTAGACCTTGCCGGAGATCATGACGTGCTTGTGACACGCGTGCGCCTCGGCCATCGACGGCCAGGGCACGTCGCGGTTTTTGCCAGCGTACGGTGGAAACTGCTCGGGGACGATGTGCGTGTGAACGTCGATGCAGTCGCTCATCGCGGCGATTATAGAATCGGTGCATGACACGCTTCCTTGTCGCTCTCGCCGCGCTCGCGGCGAGCTCTGCGCTCCAGGCGCAGGAATGGCCGGCGCGGCCGGTGAAGATCGTCGCGCCCTTCTCGCCCGGCGGCAGCGCCGACACGCTCGGGCGCATCGTCGCGCAGAAGCTTTCCGAGCAATTGAAGGAAAGCTTCGTGGTCGAGAACCGGCCGGGCGCGGGCGGCGTGGTCGGCTCCGAGTTCGTCGCCAAGAGCGCGCCGGATGGCTACACGCTGGTGGTGTCGGGCATCGCCTCGCACGTCATCGCACCACTCCTTCCCGGCGGCACGCCGTACGACCCGGTGAAGGACTTCACGCACATCGCGTTGCTCGGCGGACCGCCCGCGGTGTTCGCCGTGAAGCCGGGGCTAGCCGCGAAGTCGCTGAAGGAATTCATCGCGCTCGCGAAGGAGAAGCCCGGCAAGCTGACCTATGGCTCGCCGGGCCCGGGCACGCAGGGACAGCTGGTCGCGGAGTTCTTCAAGCGCCTCGCCGGCATTGACGTGGTGCATGTGCCGTACAAGGGCGCTTCACAGGCGGTCGCCGATCTCATGGGCGGGCAGATCGACGCCGTTTCCACCACGCTCAGCACCGCGGCCGGCCAGATCCGCGGCGGCAAGGCGCGCGCGCTCGCGCTGAGCTCGGCGCAGCGGCTGCCGGACTACAAGGACATTCCGACTTTCGCCGAGCAGGGTTATCCGGACCTGGTGGCGACCGTGTGGTTCTCGCTCTCCGGACCGGCCGGCCTGCCGGCGGAGATCGTCAACAAGCTGAACGCCGAAGTGCGCCGCGCGCTCGAGACATCCGAAGTGCGCGAGAAGCTGCGCCACGAAGGCATCACGCCCAATCGTCTCGACGCCAAGGAATTCAACGCCTTCGTCGCCGACGAGATCCGGCGCTGGGGACCGATCGTGCGTACCTCGGGTGCGAAGAAGGACTGAATCGTGACAGTCACCAATTAGAAATGGTGACTGTCACCAGTTAACGAGGTCCGGCGGATCAGCGCCGGCCGCCGCCTTTCTTCGAATAGATATTGGGATCCCATTCGACCTCGTAGCGCTGCAGCCGTCCGCTGGGATCGAATGTCACGTGCAGCAGTTTCCAGATGCCCACATCCTGGAAGCGATAAGTCCACGCCGTCGTGCCGTTGGCGAAGCTGTTCCTGATGTAGCTCGGCCCGAGCGTGGCCAGCACCTCTTCGGGGTTCATGCCCGAGCGCAGCGTGCGGAAGTTCTCTTCGTCGAGAAGGTTGCGCACTTCGCGCACCCGTTCGTCCGGCCCGTAACTCACGCGATCGGTGTAGTAGGGCTGCCGCGAATAGTCCCAGTACGCATCGCCATTCGGCAGCCGGCCGACCACAGTCGGCGCTCCGGCGCGCGCGTTCACTTCGGTGCTCGTCATGCCGGGCGCGATCACGCGATGCGGGTCGGCCGCGCACCCGGCGAGGAGCGCCGCGAACAAGACAATTCGGGGACGGAGCCCGAACTCGCTCAGAACTTGTAGCCTTTCTCGCGCAGCGCCTTGTCGACCCAGCTGCGATCGACGGTTCCGGCCTCGATGTCCTTCATTGCCGCCGTCTCCTTGGCGAGGATCGCTTGTGCCGACTTGAGGATGCGCTCGGCCTGGTCCTGCGGGATGGCGACCAGGCCGTCGGCATCGCCGATGATGATGTCGCCCGGATTGACCGCCATGCCGCCGAGGTTGATCGGCACGTTGATTTCCCCCGGGCCGTTCTTGTACGGCCCGCGATGCGTGACGCCCGCGGCATAGACCGGATAAGTACCGGCCGCGATCTCGGCGGAGTCGCGGATCGCGCCCCAGATGACGATGCCAGCGACGCCGCGCTGGCGGGCGCGCGACATCATCAGCTCGCCGATGATCGCGTTTTCACAGACGCCGCCCGCGTCGACGACGATCACGTCGCCCTTGTGCGCGGTGTCGAGCGCCTTGTGCACGAGCAGGTTATCGCCCGGCGTCGTCTTGACGGTGTACGCCGGTCCCGCGAGCTTGCCGCCCTTGTGCATGGGCCTCAGCTGCGGGCCGCCGGCGTACAGGCGCTCCATGCTGTCGGACAGATGCGGCGTCACCATCTTCGCGAGCTCGGCGACGAGGCGCGCGTCGGGTCGCTTGGGAATGTCGAGGATGCGCATCGTCGCGCTCATGCCGCTATCTCCTTCCGTGCTTTCAGCCGTTTGTCGAGGCGTGGATACACCCGCCGTGCGTTCAACTCGAAGATCTTGGCGCGATCGCCGCTGTTCAGCTCGAGCTTGTCGATGTAGCGCTTGGTGTCATCGTAGTTATGGCCCGTTTCCGGATCGACGCCCTTCACCGCGCCGAGCATCTCGGAGGCAAACAGGATGTTCTCGACCGGGATCACCTTCGCCATGCATTCGATGCCGGGCAGGTGATAGACGCAGGTGTCGAAGAACACGTTCTTCAACAGGTGGTCCTTGAGGAGCGGCTTCTTCATCTCCTGCGCGAGGCCGCGATAGCGTCCCCAGTGAAACGGCACGGCGCCGCCGCCGTGCGGGATGACGAACCGCAGCGTCGGAAAATCCTTGAACAGGTTGCCCTGGATCAATTGCATGAAGGCGGTGGTGTCGCCGTTGATGTAATGCGCGCCGGTGTAATGGAACGCCGGGTTGCAGGAAGAGGTGACGTGGATCATCGCCGTCATCTCGAGCTCGCACATCTTCTCGTAGAGCGGGTACCACCATTTGTCGGTGAGCGGCGGATCGGTCCAGTAGCCGCCCGCCGGATCGGGATTGAGATTGATGCCGACGAAGCCGAGGCCCGCGAGCCGTTCGAGCTCCGGGATGCAGTTCGCCGGCGGCATGCCCGGATGCTGCGGCAGCTGGCCCACCGGCGCGAAATTGTCCGGCAGCAGATTGCAGATGCGATGGATCAGATCGTTCGACATGCGCGACCAGACCATGCCGGTCTGCTCGGTGCCGACGTGATGCGCCATGCCGGCGGCGCGCGGCGAGAAGATGGTGAGGTCGCTGCCGCGCTCTTTCTGCAGCTTCAATTGCGGCTGCACGCTCTGCACCAGCTGCTCGTCGCTGATGCCGAGCTCGGTGGTCGCGGGCTTTCTCATCGGGTCGGCAAGTCCCGCGAGCTGCTTGTCGCGGAAGCTGAGCAGCGGCTGCGGCTCGGTCGTATAGTGGCCGTGGATATCGATGATCATCGGGCGCTTAGTCTACTCGTGCAAAATACGCCGCTCATGGACCGGATCACTATCCCAGCATTGCAGGCGATGAAGCGCGAGGGCCGCAAGATCGTCGGCGTCGTCGCGTGGGACACGCCCATGGCGCAGCTCGCCGAGCGCGCGGGCGTCGACCTCATCTCTGTCGGCGATTCCGTGGGCAAGAACCTCTGGGGCCACGCGACGGAGAACGAGGTCACGGTCGATGAGCTGCTCGTCGTGTGCAAGGCGGTGCGCCGCGGCGCGCGACGCGCGCTCGTGAGCTGCGATGTGCCCGCCGCGGCCAGCGACGCGGTGGGGGCCGCGAAACGCCTGGTGGCGGAAGCGGGCGCCGAGATGGTGAAGGTGCTGGCGCCGCCCGAGACCGTGAGCGCGCTCGCGCGCGCCGGCATCGCGGTGTTCGCCGAGTTCCATGGTGGCGGGCCGACGGCCGAGCTCGTGGCGCAGGCGAAAGCGCTGGAGGAGGCGGGCGCGGCGCTCCTCGATTTCCGCCATTCGGGTCCCGAGGCCGGCGCGGCGGTGGTGCGCGCGGTCGGCATTCCCGTCATCGGCGGCCTCGGCGGCGGGCCGTGGCTCGACGGGCGCATGCGCATGGCGCACGCCGCCATCGGTTATGGGGCGCAATGGCTCGATGCCAAGAGCGAAACCTACGCTCATGTTTCGGCGATCGTCCTCGGCGCGCTCTCGGCTTATGCCGAAGACGTGCGCTCCGGGCGACAGCTCAAGGGGCAGCGTGGCTGAGGCGCTCCTCGGCGGCATCCGCACGCATTACGAGATCGTCGGCGACGGTCCGCCGCTTCTCATGTACGCGCCGGGCGGCTTCGACGCGACGATCGAAAAGTGGCGCACCCAGGGCGTCTATGCGCGCGTCAAGCTGCTCGATCATCTGCCGAGCCGCTACCGGTGCATCGCCTTCGACCGCCGCGAGTGCGGCCGCTCGGGCGGACGCGTAGAGCCGGTCACCTGGGCGCACTACGCGCGGCAGGGCAAGCTTCTTCTCGAGCATCTCGGCATCGAGCGCACGCACCTCATCGGCGGCTGCATGGGCTGCTCGTGCGTGATGGCGTTCGCCGTCGACTATCCGCAGGCGACGGCGAGCGTGCTGCTCTGGTGGCCGGTGGGCGGCGCGAAGTACCGCATCAAGGCCCACGAGCGCTTTGGCGGGCACCTCGCGTTCGTGCGCAGCGCGGGACTCGAGGCGGTCGTTGCGCACGTGCGCAGGGAAGGCAAAGCGTTCAACGCCGATCCGCGTGGCGGACCGTGGGCTTCGCCGATCCGCACGGATGCCGCGTTCGCCGAGGCATACGCCAAGCTCGAGACGCACAAATATGCCGAGCTGGTCGAGAAGATGGCGTGGGAGCTATTCGATCGGGACACGTCGCCGGGCGCGGAGCCCGAGGACCTGATGAAGCTCGAGATCCCGGCGCTGATCGTGCCCGGCCGCGACGAATCGCACGCGACCTCCGCGGCGCGCTATCTCGAAGAGTGCTTGCCGAAAGCCCAATACTGGGACGTACTGCCCGAGCAGCAGACGCAGGCGAATGCGCCGGCGCGGCTGCTCGAGTTCCTCGAGAAAATTTCGCACTAACCACGAAATCGGGGCCGGGACCCGATTCAATCCGGTCCTGGCCCCGAATTAGTGAATCTCTACCGTGAAGTTACGCGGCGAAGATGGGACCGCCTCCACATCGAAGTACACGCGTCCGATTTCGCGCCCGTCCGTCGTCTCGATCTGCACCTTCCAAGCGCCCGGCTGGTACTTCGACTTGAAGCCGTAGCCGCGGAAGCCTTCGGCCCGGCCGCCGACGATCTTGATCGGGATCGTGTCCTGCAAGGCCCAGCCGCGTTGCTCGCGGCGAAACCAGCGCATGCTCACCTCGTCGGCGAAGCTCGCCGGCGAGAAGACGCGGAAGAAGACGTAGAGCCGGTCGCCCGGCTGGGCGCGGAATTGCTGATCGCCGCTGCGCCAGAAGGCCCACGCCGGGCGCTCGTGGCCGAGCCGGTAGGCGTCCTGCGTCCGCTCGACCGAGTGATACACGCCGATGAAGGGAATCGAGAGCGGCACGGGCGGAATCACCCGCAGAAGATAGGCGCCGAGGAACACGATCAGCATCACGCCGAGCGGCAAGAGCACTTGCCGGCGCACCGCCGGCGCGCGCTCGGGCGAACGCCTCATGATGCCGGCAGCGAGGGCGAGTATCGGCAGCGAGCCCACCGCCATCGATGCGAGGAAGATCGCGGTGCTCACTTGGCCGAAAACCATCGGCACGACGATCGCGGAGAAGGAGAGGGCGCATAGGCTGAGGAGCGCGAACTTGAAGGCGAGCCCGAGCCGCCTGAAGGGTCCGAACTCGTTCAGCACGAGGAGCGCGACCATCACCAGCATGAAGGAGGACGAGACGAGAAGCGAGGAGCTCTTGAAGAAGAAGAGCGTGTAGACGTTGAGCAGCGTGCCGAGGCAGAAGCTCAGCACTGCGACGCGGTAGCGGTAGTAGAAGCGCTTGATCGTCGGCACGCCTTCGAGCTGCGGCCTGTCGGGCACGAAAAACATCTGTGTCAGGACGGCGGTGACGATCGCGAGATAGAGGGTCTGCTGGACGATCACGTGCCAGGAATCGACCCGGCCGACCGCGAGCGTGTCGAAGAGGAAGCCGGCGGCGAAGGCGAGCGCGCCGACGCGCGCCTCGTGCCGCGCGTAATAGAGCCTGAGACGCTGGATTGCGCTCGGCGATGCGGCGAGCGTCTCGGTCGGGGTCAGGCGATCAGTAGGTCTCGAAGATCTTCTGCAGTTGAGCCGGGTCGCGCGTCGTGGTGAGCGCGAGCATCAAGAGCACGCGTGCCTTCTGCGGCGTGAGGTTGTCGCCCCAGATGAGCGGCCGTTTCTCCGTCGGCCGCGTGTCGATCACCCGTCCCATGCCGCCGCGGTTGGTCATCACGACTGGGATGCCTTTCGCGAGCGCGCGCTTAACCGCCTCGTCCTGCGCCGGCGTGCCGGAGCCCGTCGGGAAGCCGGCGATCACGAGGCCCTCCGCCTTTGCCTGCGCGATGGCCGCATCGATCAGCGCGCCGTCGGCGCCGGCCGCGGCATAGATGATCTCGACCCGCGGCAGTCTTTCGAGCTTCGAGACATCGAAGAGCACGCGCGCCTTGGCCGGCGTGCGAAAGAAGGTGACGCGATCTTCGTCAACGAAGCCCAGATAGCCGAGGTCGCCGCTCGAATAGGTCTCCACCCGATAGCTCATGTTCTTGCGCACGTCGCGCGCGCCGTTGATCACGTCGTTGG
>Ga0081539_10006667_pt1 | contig 10929 bp, 8 predicted proteins | sample TabmetS4T2R2_FD_71023 | JGI IMG/M metagenome (GOLD analysis project Ga0081539, IMG submission 71023) | Tabebuia heterophylla rhizosphere microbial communities from the University of Puerto Rico - S4T2R2 | ecosystem: Host-associated > Plants > Roots > Rhizosphere ... | reverse complement strand
GAGGGCAGCTCTCCTTCGAAGAGGAGGTACCACACGTCCTCGAACGTGCGGACGGCGGCGAGCTCGGGAGCCGAGTACTGACGGTAGTGGTAGAAGCCTTCGAGCCCCCGGACGTCGCCGAGCTCGGTGTCGGCGACGATCACACCCTTCAGGCCTCGGGGGGCAGCGGCGTCGGTCATGGTCATCGGTGCCATCTCCTTCGTTGTCAGTCGCTCCGAGCGTCTGCCGGTGGGGATGTCTTGTCAACGTTGATTGTCATCAATATGATGACGCCGTGAGCGACGAGCGCTGGCTCACTGCATCGCAGGCGACCGCCCGACTGGGCGTGAAGCCCCAGACCCTCTACGCCTACGTGAGCCGCGGGTTGATCCGGCGGGAGCGACCGGCCGGGAGCCGCACCAGCCGCTATGCCCGCGCCGACGTCGAACGGTTGGCCGAACACGGACGACCCCGTACGCGGGAGGGCGCGCCCGAGATCGTGATCGACCAGGCCGTCACCCTCCTCGACCCTGCGGGTCACCTCTCGTACCGCGGCTGGGATGCCACCCGTGCCGCGGTCGACGCGCGCTACGAGGAGGTGGCGGCGTGGCTGTGGGGCAGCACGATCGGTCCGAACGAGCACTGGACTTCGGACCGCGCCGAGCTCGCGGTCGCACGTGACGTGCAGGCGGCGCTCCCCGCCGACACGCCGCTCCCCGACCGGTTGCGCGTCGCAGTCGCCAGCCTGCGCCCGTGCGATCCGCTCCGCAACGACCGCCGTCCCGCGTCGGTGGCAGCGCGCGCCGGCACGCTCATCGCCACGATGGTCAAGGCGCTGCCACCTGTGGACGCGCGTGACGAGCCAACCGCGACGGGATCGATCGCGCTCCGCCTCTGGACGCGCGTCTCATCGCTCGAACCGACCAGCGCGCGGGTGCGCGCGCTCGATCGCGCGCTGTCGTTGCTCGCCGATCACGAGATGGCGGCGTCGACGTTGGCCGTGCGCGTCGCGGCATCGACGTGGGCCGACCCCTACCTCTTGGTGCTTGCGGGCCTCGCCACCGTGGGCGGTCCGCTGCACGGTGGCGCGAACGAGTTCGTGCGCGAGTTGCTGCGTGACGCGGTGGCCACCACGCCCGAGGCCGCGGTCGGGCGGGTGCTGCGCGACGACGAACGCGTCCCCGGATTCGGTCATCCCATCTACGAAGGGCCTGACCCGCGCGCGCCGGTGCTGCTCGACGCGACCGAACGGTGCAAGCCACCGCGCGACCTGTGGCGCGCAACCCAGGGAGTGCTCGACGTGATGGCGCGCGACGGCGGTCCGCATCCCAACATCGACTTCGCGCTCGGCGCCCTCGCCGAGGCGACCCGCATGGTGCACGGGGCGGGCGAGACGATCTTCGCCGTCGCCCGCAGCGCGGGATGGATCGCCCACGGTCTCGAGGAGTACCAGCACCGTCTCCGCTACCGCATCCGCGCCACCTACACCGGCCCCGACTGATCACGAGGCTGCGTCGCAAAAGGGGTCTCAGGCCACCTTTTCGACGCAACCTCGTCTGGGTCAGCCGGCGCGACGTTGTTGGCGGCGGTGGTCGAGGAAGTCGACGAGGACGTAGTCGCCCAGGGTGTCGGCGTTGGTGAAGAAGGCGCGGCCGCCGTTGACGCGCATCATCTGCTCGACGAACGACTTGAGGTAGTAGCTCTCGTCGAGCATGAACGTGTTGATGCGGATGCGGTCACGCGTGCAGCGCATGACCTCCTTGAGCGTCTCCTCGATGGTGACGGGCGACGGCGGGTACTGGAAGTAGGCCTCGCCGCCCTCGATGTGGGCGGTGGGCTCACCATCGGTGACCATGATGATCTGCTTGGTGCCGGTCTGACGGGCCAGCTGCTTGCGGGCGAGCAGCAGCGCGTGCTGCATGTTGGTGCCCCACTCGAAGTCCCAACTCATCTCGGGGAGCAGCTCGGGCTTCACCTCGCGCGCGACGCGCCCGAACGACACGAGCCCGAAGTAGTCGCGCGGGAACTGGCTGGTGATGAGCGCGTGCAACGCCATCGCCACCTTCTTCGCGGGTAGGAAGTTGTCGCGCATCGGCATCGAGAGCGACACGTCGAGCAGCAACACGGTGGCCGAGCGCGTGAGCATCTCGGTGCGCTCCACCTCGAAGTCTTCCGGCTTCAACCGCACCGGCGTGCCCGCGCCGGCGCGCCAGATGGCGTTCTTCACCGTCTCCTGCACGTTGAGGTGGAACGGGTCACCGAACTCGTAGGGCTTGTGCTCGTGCGCGTGCTCGTTTCCGACTCCGTTGCGCTCGAGCTCGTGACGCCCGGCGCGGTCCTTCATCAGCTTGCGGTAGAGGTCGGAGAGGGCCTTGTTGCCGATGGCGCGGATCGCACGCGGCGTGAGCTCGAGCCGGCCCTCACGCTGCTCGATGAGCCCGGCTTCCTCCAGCATGCGCTGCAGCTCGCGCAGGCGGTCGAGCGAACGCGCGGCATCGTCGCCCAACAGCTCACGGGCGCGATCGAGGTCGACCTCGGCCAGCTCGCCTGGCTGCGTGGCCGACTTCATGAGGTTCTCGAGCGCGTCCAGGTCGCCGAGCGTGTCGAGCAGCGACGGCATCTCGCCGAACTGCAACGGGTCGTCGCCCCTGAAGTTCTGCGAGCGCTGCCACGGCAGGTTGGGGAACGCCTGCTGCAGGTTGCGCGAGAGCTGGTCGACCTGCCACCGCAGGTCCATGTCCTCGAGCAGCGACTCGGCCAGTGCCTGCAGCTGTGCGCGTTGCTCGGGGCTCATCGAGTTCATCAGCTGCTGCATCTGCGCCATCGACTGCGCCATCTGCTCGAGCAGCTCGTCGAGGGTCTGCGGGTTGCCGGGGAAGAACTGCCCGTGGCGCTGCATGAAGCCCTCGAAGTCGGGCTCCTCGCCGCGCTCGCGTTGCTCGAGCATCTGGTTGAGCTCGTTGAGCATGTCCTTCATCTGCTGCATGCGCTCGGGCGTCATGTTCTGCATGCCCTCGCTCAGCTGGTTGAAGTAGCTCTGCATCAACTGCTCGCGCAGCTGATCCATGAGCTCTTCGAACCGCTCCCGCGCCGCGTCGTCCATGAACTCGTAGTTCTGCATCGCTTGCACACGACCGGCGAGGTCGGGCGGCATCTCGTCGAGGTCGCGCCGTCGTTGTTCGGCGACGTCTTCCACCAACTCCTGACGACGCTGGTCACCCGACCGCGTCGCTTCGTCGACGCGCCGGTCGATGCCCTCGCGCTCCATGTCGACGACTTCGTCGAGCTGCTCGGCGATGTCGTCGTAGACACCGCCGAGGTCGCGCCGCTCGAGCTCCTGGCGACGCCGCTCGCGCAGCTTCTCGAGCATCTCGCGCAGCCCCATGAGCTGCTGGTCGTTCCGGTCGCGGAAGCCCTGCTGCATCATCCGCCGCAAGGCCGCGTTGAGGTCGCCGTGGTAGAGCAGGTCGTCGGCCATCTCGTCGAGCAGCGACTCGGCGTCGAGGTCGAACCCGGTCTGCGTGCCGTCCCAGCGCGAGTACCGGAACCCGGGACGCTCACGACGGCGGAACGGCGTCATGACGGTCGATTCCGCTCCGGCGTCCCGGCCATCCGGCCACGCCTCCGCTGCATCTCCACGAACCCACCGTACCGGTTCGCGATCGCCACCGAACGGGGGTCACAATGCAGGCATGCACGCGTCGCGACGAGTCGGCCTGCGAGCCGTCGCCGCCCTCGGACTCGTCGGGCTCGCGCTCGCCGCCTGTTCGGGTGATTCGAGCCGCTCACTGCCGACGCCCAGCAAGGCTTTCTGCCAAGCCGCGTACGACTACGACACGAACCTGCCGAAGCTCATCGGCAAGATCGACAAGCAGACGGCACTGGTGCAGAAGCTGGCCGATCACGCGCCCAAGGACATCGCCGAGGACGTGCAGATCTACCTGGACGCGATGAAGCGGCGTGCCGAGGGCGACACGTCGGTCGTCGACAATCCGAAGATCCAGACCGCGGTCGAGAACGTCAACCGCCGCGCCACTGACGGCTGCGAGCTCTACAAGCAGAACCAGGACGGCAGCGGCGGCATCTGACGATCCATGTGACCGCCCCCGTAGCCAGTGACCCTGCTTGCGGTAGGAACGATTCGTCAAGCGGGCCGCGACGATTCATCGACCGATTCGTTCCTACGGAGTTGGAACCCATCACGCTGGTCGGGTGACGCACGGCCTCGGGTGGCGACTGGCTCCAACCGCGTTCGGCGCCTGCAGCGCGGAGATGCGCGACCATCGCAGGCAGGTCGCGCACCAGCAGCGCGGGACGTGCCCACCTTCGGGCTAGCCGCGCCCTCGGTACGCGGCGCGTCCGCCGACGGCGTCCTTGTTGAGGCGCTTCGACAGGTGCAGGCCCTCGAGCACGAACTCGGTGGCCGACGCGACGCCTGCGGGCGTCTCCCCCACCTCGAGATCGACGAGCGTGGCTCGCAACGCGGGGACGTCGGTGAGCAACTTCGCGTACTCCGACGACGCGATGTCCTCGCCGGTGTGCACGATGAGCCCGTTCTCGAACGCGTTCACCACGTCGGTGAGCTTCTCGGGCCGCGTGCGGGCACGGAAGGTCTCGAGGATCGACGTCTTCACGATGCGATCGAGCACCTGCTCCTCACGACCGTCGTCGACCGTCTCGAACTCGACCTTGCCGGCCGTGCTCGCGACCAACGCGTCGAGGTCGCTCACTCGCGGCACCACTTCGGTCTCACCGTGGCGCAAGGCACGCCGGGTGGCGTTGGCGACGAGGGTCTCGTAGTTGGCGATCGAGAGGCGGACTGACACACCCGACCGCTGGTTGATGTGCGGCGACCGGCGCGCTTGCTGGCTGATCTCGGCGACGATCTCGCCCATGAACGCGGGCACGTGCACGTGCAGACCGTGGGCGGTGAGGGGCCGCGCCTCTTGGTCGACGACCGCGGCCTCGAGCTCGGCGTCGAGCGGGTAGTGCGTGCGGATCTGCGCGCCGAACCGGTCTTTCAAGGGCGTGATGATGCGGCCGCGGTTCGTGTAGTCCTCGGGGTTGGCCGACGCCACCAACATGAGATCGATGGGCAGCCGCACCTTGTAGCCGCGGATCTGCACGTCGCGCTCTTCGAGCACGTTGAGCAGACCGACCTGGATGCGCTCGGCGAGGTCGGGGAGCTCGTTGATCGAGAAGATGGCACGGTTGGTGCGCGGCACGAGCCCGTAGTGGATGGTGAGCTCGTCGGACAGATAGCGACCTTCGGCCACCTTGATGGGGTCGACTTCGCCGATGAGGTCGGCGATCGACGTGTCGGGGGTGGCGAGCTTCTCCCCGAAGCGGCGTTCGCGGTGGACCCACTCGATCGGCGTGTCGTCGCCGCGCTCCGCGAGCAGCACGCGCGCGTGCTGCGAGATCGGGTGGTAGGGGTCGTCGTTGATCTCGCTCCCCGCGACGATGGGCATCCACTCGTCGAGCAGTGCAGTGAGCGAGCGGATCATGCGCGTCTTGGCCTGACCACGCTCGCCGAGGAAGATCACGTCGTGCCCCGCGATGAGCGCGTTCTCGAGCTGCGGGAGAACGGTGTCCTCGTACCCGATCACGCCGTCGACCAGCGAGCGCCCTTCGGCGATGCGCGCCAACGCGTTCGCGCGCACCTCTTCTTTGACGGGGCGCGACTCCCATCCGCTGGCTTTGAGCTCGCCGAGCGATCCGGGACGGGTCATGCGCATGCTCCTGTCGTTGCTGGGTGGACCCCCTCGAGCCACCGTATCGCGAGCCCACGAGCACGAGTGAGGGCGACTGGGGAAAGATGCCCGGTATGGACGGACCCCATGTGATCTGTCAGGGACCGGAGTTCGGTGAGGGCCCCGTGTGGTGCCCGCCAGGTATGGGCGCACGCGAGGGCACACTCGTGTGCACCAGCGTGGTCGCCGGCACGCTCGAACGCGTGTGGCCCGACTCCGGCCGCCGCGAGACGATCGCCGACACCGGCGGTGGTGCCAACGGCGCCGCGCTGGCCGACGACGGCGGGTTCCTCGTCACCCAGAACGGCGGCATCGACTTCTCGATCTTCCAGATCTTCGGCGAGCTCCCACCACCGCGTTACGTGCAATCAGGTCTGCAGCGCGTCGCGCCCGAGGGCGCGGTGAGCTACCTCACGCCCGACACGATGCAACAGCCAAACGACCTCTGCATCGCCGCCGACGGCACCGTGTACTTCACCGATCCGAAGTGGCCGACACCATCGCCGCCGAGCGGACGGATCTTCGCGCTCGATCCCGACGGTTCGACGCGTCTCGTGGCCGACGGGTTCTGGGCGCCGAACGGCATCATCCTCGACCTCGACGGCGAGACGTTGATCGTCGTCGAGAACGGACACCAGGGCGACGACTACGGCTTCGTCAACCTGCACCCCGACGGCACGCGCGAGACCTTCGCGCCCGGCCGCGCCGGCGACGGCGGTGCGATCGACGCGGAGGGCCGCATCTACATGGCTGGTGGCGGTCACGTCGTCTCGATCTACGAGCGCGACGGCACGTTGCTCGAGCAGCTCGAGTGTCCCGGCGATCACCCGGTGAGCACCAACCTCTGCTTCGGTGGTGACGACCTGCGCACGTTGTTCGCGGTCGACGGGGGAACGCCCGGTCACGTGTACTGCTGGACGGGCATGCCCACGCCCGGTCAGCCGTTGCACCGGTGGCCCGGTCTTTGAGAAAAGTCTCACAATCCCAAGTTCACAAGCAGTGACAAGTACGTTTCGGACCATGGCGAAGGTGGAGGAAGAGGTCTCGACCGCAGCGCAGAACGCCGGCGCCGACGACGCCGACATCCTGGCGGTCTACACGGGTCCGCCGGTCCCGGCACCCCGTCCCCAGGGGCATTTCCTGGTTCGGTTCTGGCGCTCTGCGGTCGGCAAGAAGTGGTTGATGGCCATCAGCGGGATCATCCTGCTGGGCTACGTGCTCGCCCACATGGTGGGCAACCTCAAGGTGTTCCTGGGCAAGGAGCACATCAACGTCTACGGCGAGTGGCTGCGCACGCTCGGTGAGCCGGCGCTGCCGCGGACGGTCGTGTTGTGGGGCATGCGAGTGGTGCTCATCGGCGCATTCGTGGTGCACATCGTCGCCGCATACCAGCTCACGCGCATGAACCAAAAGGCGAGACCCACTCGCTACCAGTCGAAGCGCGACTACGTGGCGGCCAACTTCGCTTCGCGCACGATGCGCTGGACCGGCATCATCGTCGCCGCGTTCGTGGTGTTCCACCTGCTCGATCTCACCTGGGGCAGCGCCAACCCGCACTTCGTGCGCGGTGATCCCTACGACAACCTCTTCTACAGCTTCGAGCGCGTCCCCGTCGCCATCGCGTACATCGTGGCGATGCTCGCCCTCGGCATCCACATCTTCCACGGCGCCTGGAGCATGTTCCAGAGCCTCGGGCTCAACAACCCGCGGTGGAACCTCTGGCGCCGCTACTTCGCGGTCGCGTTCGCGGTCGTGATCACCGTCGGCAACGTCAGCATGCCCTTGCTCATCACGACCGGGGTGGTGAATCGATGATCGGTGAGGTCGACGCCAAGATCCCCGCGGGACCGATCGCGGAGAAGTGGTCGCAACACAAGTTCGACGTGAAGCTGGTGAACCCGGCCAACAAGCGTCGCTTCGAGGTGATCGTGGTGGGCAGCGGCCTCGCTGGCGCGGCCGCGGCCGCGACGCTCGGTGAGCTCGGCTACCGCGTGAAGCTGTTCACGTTCCACGACACGCCGCGTCGCGCGCACAGCATCGCCGCGCAGGGCGGCATCAACGCGGCGAAGAACTACCCGAACGACGGCGACAGCGTCTACCGGTTGTTCTACGACACGGTGAAGGGCGGCGACTTCCGCGCTCGCGAAGGCAACGTGTACCGGCTCGCCGAAGTGAGCGTCAACATCATCGACCAGTGCGTCGCGCAAGGTGTGCCGTTCGCGCGGGAGTACGGCGGCCTGCTCGACAACCGGTCGTTCGGCGGCGCGCAGGTGTCGCGCACGTTCTACGCGCGGGGCCAGACCGGTCAGCAGCTGCTGCTCGGCGCGTATCAGTCGCTGATGCGGCAGGTCCACGAGAAGTCGGTCAAGATGTTCGCGCGGCGCGAGATGCTCGACCTCGTCGTCGTCGACGGCCGCGCGCGCGGCATCGTCTGCCGCAACCTGATGACGGGCGCCATCGAGCGCTACGCCGCGGACGCCGTCGTCCTGGCGACCGGCGGCTACGGCACCGTTTACTACCTCTCGACGAACGCGGTGAACTCGAACGTCACGGCCGCGTGGCGAGCCCACAAGCGCGGCGCGCTGTTCGCGAATCCCTGCTTCACCCAGATTCACCCGACGTGCATTCCGGTCAGCGGCGACCACCAGTCGAAGCTGACGCTGATGAGCGAGAGCCTTCGCAACGACGGCCGCGTCTGGGTGCCCAAGACGAAGGGCGACAAGCGCCCGCCCGATCAGATCCCCGAGGGCGAGCGCGACTACTACCTCGAACGCAAGTACCCGTCGTTCGGCAATCTCGTGCCGCGCGACGTGGCCTCGCGCAACGCCAAGCAGGCGGCAGACGAGGGGCGCGGCGTCGGCGAGAGCGGCCTCGCGGTCTATCTCGATTTCAAGGACGCCATCCAGCGGCTCGGCCCGGATGTGATCAAGGAGAAGTACGGAAACCTCTTCCACATGTACCAGAAGATCACCGACGAGAACCCGTACAAGGTGCCGATGCGCATCTACCCCGCCATCCACTACACGATGGGCGGGCTCTGGGTCGACTACAACCTGATGAGCAACCTGCCCGGGCTGCACGTGCTCGGCGAGGCCAACTTCTCCGATCACGGCGCGAACCGCCTCGGCGCCAGCGCGCTGATGCAGGGGCTGGCGGACGGCTACTTCATCATTCCGTACACGATCGGCAACTACCTCGCCGGCACACCGCTGCCGAAAGTCACCACCGACCACGACGCGTTCAAGGAGTCGGCCGATCGCGCGCAGCAGCAGATCAACCGGCTGCTGTCGGTGAAGGGCAACCGCGGCATCCGCGAGATCCATCGTGAGCTCGGACGCATCATGTGGGACGACGTCGGGATGGCGCGCACCGAAGCGAGCCTGAAGCGCGCGCTCGACGCGATTCCGAAGCTGCGCGACGAGTTCTGGCACAGCGTCTCGGTGCCCGGCACGCAGGACAACCTCAACCAAAGCCTCGAGTACGCCGGCCGCGTCGCCGACTATCTCGAGTTCGCCGAGCTGCTCGCGCTCGACGCGCTCCACCGCCGTGAATCGTGCGGCGGCCACTTCCGCGAGGAGAGCCAGACGCCCGACGGCGAGGCGCTGCGCGACGACGAGCACTACATGTACGCGGCCGCCTGGGAATTCAAGGGCGTCGGCCAGCAGCCGGAGCTCCACAAGGAGTCCCTGACATTCGACGAGGTCCACCCCACGCAGCGGAGCTACAAGTGAAGCTGAATCTGAAAATCTGGCGTCAGGCTGGACCGAACGCGGCCGGGCGTCTTGTTGATTACACGGCCGATCACGTCTCGCCGGACATGTCGTTCCTCGAGATGCTGGACGTCGTCAACGAGGGGTTGATCAAGAAGGGCGAGGACGCGATCGCGTTCGACTCCGACTGCCGCGAAGGCATTTGCGGCATGTGCAGCCTCGTCGTCAACGGCATCGCGCACGGGCCGGACCGCGGCACGACCGTCTGCCAGCTCCACATGCGCCGCTTCAAGGACGGCGACACGGTCACCATCGAACCGTGGCGCGCCAAGGCCTTTCCCGTCGTCAAGGATCTCGTTGTCGACCGCAGCGCCTTCGACCGCATCATCGCCGCGGGCGGCTACGTGTCGGTGAACGCCGGCGGCGCGCCCGACGGCAACGCGATCCCGATCCCGAAGGACGTCGCCGAAGTGGCGATGGATTCCGCGGCGTGCATCGGCTGCGGCGCCTGCGTCGCGGCGTGCAAGAACGCGTCGGCGCACCTCTTCATGAGCGCCAAGATTTCGCACATGGCGCTGCTGCCGCAGGGCCAGCAGGAGCGCGAACGGCGGGTCGTCGCGATGATCGAACAGGCGGACGCGGAAGGCTTCGGCAGCTGCTCGAACGAGGGCGAGTGCGAGGCAGTCTGCCCGAAGGAGATCCCGATCTCCAACATCGCCCGCATGACGCGCGAGTACGTGAAAGCGCTCTTCAGCGCCAGGTAACCGTTCGGCGGCCCTGAAGGGGCGCCCTACCGGCACCCTCGGTTCACGATCTTCAACCCCACGGTAGGGCACCGCTTCAGCGGTGCCAGTGCCCCGATCAGCGCGACAAGGAGCAATCCGATGAGCAATGTCGTCGAGGCTGCCGCGACCGCATCGACATGGATCGCCAAGGGCACTTTCCTCGTCGGGCTGTGCCGCCGATTTCACAGGACCGAGTCTCTGGCACATCGATCGGTTCTTCGACGATCATTCACAGAGCGGAATTCCAAAGCCCGGAGGGCTGCTCTGAATGAGACGTCCACGCCGCCTCGACGGTCTGACAACCCTGCTGCTGACGGCTGTAGTCTCGCTGACGGTCGGTGGCGGTTGCCGTCGCCGACACCAGCCGGATCCCGCGCATGACGTCGCCATCGTTTCGCCGGATGGCGCGATCCTCGATCGTGAAGTGGTTGACCGGGCAACTCGGCTCAATCGACCCAGCCAACGGTCGCGAACAGATGGAGCTCTGAGACGAGTGTCAGGTCGCCTCCGTCCGCTTCAGCGCGTGCCTGCCCGTCGCGGATCCGAGTCACACCCGCCTCGAATTCCTCGTCCGACAATACTGCAAGCTGTGAGCTGAAGCCGCGCGTCACGAGGCCGCGCTCGAACGTCTCGCGCGCCGTCATGACGTGCTCGAAGGTCTGCGCTTCCCACGATTCCGACCGCGAAAAGCCTGCCCCCACC
>Ga0081539_10006666_pt1 | contig 10931 bp, 10 predicted proteins | sample TabmetS4T2R2_FD_71023 | JGI IMG/M metagenome (GOLD analysis project Ga0081539, IMG submission 71023) | Tabebuia heterophylla rhizosphere microbial communities from the University of Puerto Rico - S4T2R2 | ecosystem: Host-associated > Plants > Roots > Rhizosphere ... | reverse complement strand
GTCCTCGCGCTCGACGACGACCCGACGGTCCTGCTCGTGATCGAAGCGATCCTCGGCGGGGCGGGTTACGAGATCACGACGCTCGAGGACCCGCTCGCCGTTTGGGCGGCGCTCGAGCGCATGCGCCCGGACCTGATGGTCTGCGACGTCGACATGCCCGGGCTTGACGGCATCGACCTGTGCCGCACGCTGCGCGCGGACTCGCGCTGGCAGAACCTGCCGCTGATCTTCCTGACGGGCCACAGCACGCCGGAGGTCGTCTCCGAGCTGTTCGCCGCAGGCGCCGACGACTACGTCAACAAGCCGGTGCTCGGGCCCGAGCTGCTGGCCCGCGTGCGCAACCGGCTCGAGCGCGTGGCGCTCCAGCGCGCGATCGACGATGTCGACCGGCTCACCGGGCTGCTGCGCCGCGACAGCGCGCGTCCCCAGCTCGAGGGCCTGCTCGGCCTCGGGACGCGACTCCGCCAGCCGGTGTGCCTGGCCGCCTTCGGCGTAGACGACCTCTCGCGCCTGAACCGCGAGCTCGGGCACGCGGCCGGGGACGAGGCGCTGGCGATCGCGGGCCGCGCGCTGCGCGCGGCCTTCGCCGCCGACGGCGTCGCCGCGCGCTGGGGCGGCGGAGAGCTCGTCGTCGGCATGGTGGGCCTCAACGTGCACGACGCGCGCGACCGGGTCGGCGCCGTGCTGGAGGAGGTGCGGGCGATGCCGGTCCCGGCCGCGGGCGGGCGCATCGCCCTGTCGGCCGGCCTCGCCGAGTACCCGGCCGACGGCGAGGACCTGGACCGGCTCGTCGCCGTGGCCGTCGACGCCGCGCGCGGCGCCCGCGACGCCGGCGGCGACCGCCTTGGCACCAGCGCCGCCGGCGCGGCGGTCGACGAGGTCGACGTGGCGATCGTCGAGGACGACGACGTGCTCGCGCCGCTGCTCGACCACGCGCTCCAGACCCGCGGCTACCGGACCCGGAGGATCGCCGACGGGGACGAGGCCGCGCGGCTGCTCGGCGGCCCGCGGCCGGCGCTGCGCGCCGAGGTGGTGCTGCTCGACTGGGACCTGCCCGGGCGCGACGGGCTGACCGTCCTGCGCGGGCTGGCCGACGACGGCGGCCTCGTCTCCACCAAGGTCGTGATGCTCACCTTCCGCGCGTCCGAGCGCGAGGTGCTCGCCTCGCTCGAGCTCGGGGCCGTCGACCACGTCGCCAAGCCGTTCAGCGTGCCGGTGCTCATGCAGCGGGTCCGTCGCCTGCTCGGGCCATGAGCAGCCAGGTCCTGCTGATCGCCACGCTCGCGCTCGCGGCGCTGCTGCTCGCTGCGCTGGTGCTGCTGGTCGGCCACGGCACCTGGCGCGCGCTCGCCGACGCGTACTGGCGCCGCCCGCTCGCCGACGCGCGCCGGGCCCTCGCCGAGACGGCCGACCGGCTCGAGCTCAGCGACGCGGGCGCGGCGGCGCTGGGGCGGCTCCCGGCGCGGCGCCGGATCGACGTGTTCGTCGAGCTCGCGCACAGCGTCGCGGGAGCGCCGCAGCTCGCGATCGCCGCCGCCGCGCGGCGCCTCGGCGTGATCACGAGCGCCGAGCGGTGGTGCTCGAGCCGGCGCTGGCGGCGGCGGCTGCGCGGCGCGCGCCTGCTCAGCACGATCGGCGGCGGCGAGGAGGCTGTGCCGCCCCTGCTCGGCGACCCGCGCCCGGAGGTCCGCGCCCAGGCGGCGGAATGGGCGGCCGGCCACCCGGCCCGCGAGCTCGTCGCGGCGCTGACGGGGATGCTCGGCGACCCCCGCGGCCTGGCTCGCTTCACGGTCATGGACTCGCTGATCCGGCTCGGCGCGCACGCGGTCGAGCCGCTGTGCCGCACGATCGCCGACGCTGCCGGCGTCACCGCGGTCTCCGCACTGCGGGTCGGGACGATGATCGGCGACCCGCGGCTCGCGGGCCCCGCGCGCGGCCGGCTCGACGACGCCGACCCGGCGGTCCGCGCGTGGGCGGTGCGGCTCCTGGGATCGGTCGGCGGCGACGAGAACGCTGCGGCCGTCGAGGAGCGGCTGTCGGACCCGGCGCCCGAGGTGCGCGCCGCTGCCGCGCTGGCGCTCGGGCGGCTCGGCCACTGGATGGCGGCGGGGCGCCTCGGCGCCCGGCTCGGCGACCCGGCCTGGGAGGTGCGCCGCAACGCCGCGCTGGCGCTCCGCAGCTTCGGCGCGCCCGGCGAGCTGCTGCTCAACCGCGCGCTGCGCGACGAGGACCCGTTCGCGCGCGACATGGCGCGCCAGACGCTCGACCTCCCCGAGATCACGCTCCCGGTGTGATGGGCGACGTCGCGCAGCTCATCCTCGCGACCCTCCAGTGGGCCGTCCTCGCGTACTTCCTGCTCGTCAACGGCTTCCTCGCGCTGCTGCTCGCGATGGCCGCCGTCGACCTGCGCCGCCAGCGCATGGACGAGTGGCTCCACGCGCGGTGGCGGCTGCTCGGCTCCGACGTCGCCCCGCTGATCACGATCCTCGCGCCCGCGCACAACGAGGAGGCGACCGTCGCCGAGAGCGTGCGGTCGCTGCTCACGCTGCGGTACCCGAGCCTCGAGGTGGTCGTCGTCAACGACGGGTCGAGCGACGGCACCCTCGCGGCCCTGAAGGAGGAGTTCGACCTCGTCGCCGTCCACCCGGCCCCGATCCGCCGGCGCATCGAGACGCAGCCGATCCGCGCGCTGTACCGCTCGCGCCGCACGCCCGCGCTCGTCGTCGTCGACAAGGAGAACGGCGGCAAGGCCGACGCGCTGAACGCCGGCCTGGAGGTCGCGACCGGCGAGCTCGCGTGCGCGATCGACGCCGACACGATCGTCGAGCCCGACGCGCTCCAGCGCATGATCCGGCCGTTTCTGCTCGACGACCGCGTCGTCGCGGCGGGCGGGACGCTGCGCGTGGCCAACGGAACCGAGGTGCGCGCGGGCCGCGTCACGCGCGAGCGGGCGCCGCGTCGCTTCCTGCCCGGCGTGCAGGCCGTCGAGTACCTGCGCGCGTTCCTCGCCGGGCGCGTGGGCTGGAACCGCCTCGGCGGGAACCTGATCATCTCCGGCGCGTTCGGTCTGTTCCGGCGCGAGCCGATGATCGCCGCCGGCGGCTACCGCCACGACACCGTCGGCGAGGACATGGAGCTGGTGGTGCGCATGCGCCGGCGCGCGCTCGAACAGGGCGGCCCGGACCGGATCGTCTTCGTGCCGGACCCGGTGGCCTGGACCGAGGTGCCGAGCCGCCTGCGCGTGCTCGCCCGCCAGCGCGACCGCTGGCACCGCGGTCTCGCCGACGTCGTCGAACGCCACCGCGGCGTCGTGCTCAACCCGCGCTACGGCGCCATGGGCCTCGTCGTCGCGCCGTACTTCGTGTTCGTCGAGCTGCTCGCGCCGGTGGTCGAGCTGTTCGGCATCGCGGTCGTGCTCGTCGGGCTGCCGCTCGGCGTCGACAACATCCCGTTCGCGTTGCTGTTCATGGTCGTCGCCTACGGCCTCGGACTGCTGCTCACGACGCTCACGCTGGCGCTGGAGGAGTGGACGTTCGGCGGCTACGGCGGCCTGCGCGACCGGCTGACGCTGCTCGGCTTCGGGATGCTCGAGAGCCTCGGCTACCGCCAGCTCACGGCGCTGTGGCGCGTGCGCGGCCTCCTGCGGCACTGGCGCGGGCACGCCGAGTGGGGTGCGATGGAGCGCAAGGGGTTCCGCCCGGCTACTCCGCGAGCGCGGCCTTGATGTCGGCCAGCGTCGGCGGGTAGGCGGCCTGGAGCTGCTCGGCCAGGCGGGCCGCCGAGCGCGCGTCGGGCTCCTCGAGGGCGCGGCACAGCGTGGCCATGCGCGTGGCGCCGACGTTCTGGCAGCTCCCCTTGAGCTTGTGCGCGAGCTTGCGCACGCTGTCGTCGTCGCCGGCGTGGACCGCGTTGCTCAGCTGCTCGAGCAGCGGCGGCGTGGCGTCGGCGAACAGCGCGAGGAGGCGGTCGACGATCTGCGGGTAGTCGGCCTTGAAGCGGCGCACGCGGCCCGCGTCCACGAACCCGTCGTCGTCGGCGGCACCGTCCCCGCCCGGCTCCGCGCGGCCCACCCAGCGCTCGAGCACGGCGTCGAGCTGGTCGGGCCGCAGCGGCTTGGAGACGTAGTCGTCCATGCCGGCCGCCAGGCAGCGCTCACGGTCCCCCTCCATGGCGCTCGCGGTCATGGCGATGATCGGCAGCCGCTCGTCGCCGGTCTCGCGCTCGCGGATCCGCGCGGTCGCCTCGAAGCCGTCGACCTCCGGCATCTGGACGTCCATGAGCACCGCGGCGTAGTTGCCGGTCCCGAGCTTGGCGAGCGCGTCGCGGCCGTTGGCGGCCAGGTCGCACGCGAAGCCGCGCTTCTCGAGCATCCCCTGGATCACGAGCTGGTTGACCGGGTTGTCCTCGGCCACGAGCATGCGCGTCCCCGGCGGGGCGGTGGCCGGCGCCGCGGGCGGGGGCACATCCACCACCGGGGCGGCGCGCTCGGCGCGCGCGGTGAACACATCGGCGGCGGTTTCCAGGAGCGCCGCCCGGCGTACCGGCTTGGTCAGGTAGGCGTCGACGTCGGCGGCGCGCGCCTCGGCGCGATGGCTGGCCGTCGACGTGAGCAGGATCACGCGCGAGAGCCGCAGGCTCGGCGCCCGCCGGATCGCGTGCGCGAGCTCGACGCCGTTCATCCCCGGCATGTGGAAGTCGCTCACGACGAGCTCGTACGGCTCGCCGGCGCTCGCCGCGCCGTGCATGAGCACGAGCGCGTCCTCGCCGCTCTCGGCCTCGTCGCACCGCGTCACGCGCGACTGGAGGGACGCGCGCAGGATCTCGCGGTTGGCGGCGCTGTCGTCGACGACGAGGATCCGCAGGCCGTCGGGCAGCGAGAAGCGCCGGCGGCGCGTCGGGCGCTGCGCGGTGCTCACGCCCAGCCGCGCGGTGAAGCCGAACGTGCTGCCCTCGCCCTCGCGTGACGTCGCGGTCAGCTCCCCGCCCATCAGCTCGACGAGCTGGCGCGAGATCGCCAGGCCGAGCCCGGTCCCGCCGAAGCGCCGCGTGGTCGACGAGTCGCCCTGGAGGAAGGGCTCGAACAGCGCGGCGACACGGTCCTCCGGGATGCCGATGCCGGTGTCGGCGACCTCGGCCTCGAGCACGACGTGCCCGTCCGCGGGCGGCTGGGCGCTGACGCGCAGCGCGACCGATCCGGCCTCGGTGAACTTGACCGCGTTGGAGAGCAGGTTGAGCAGCACCTGCCGGAAGCGCCCGCGGTCGCCGTTCACCAGCCCCGGGACGTTCTCCTCCACGAGCACGGTGAGCTCGACGCCCTTCTCGTGCGCCTGGTGGGCGAGCACCTCGGCGGTGTCCTCGGCGACCTCGCGCGGGTCGAAGTCGTGCGTGTCGAGCTCGAGCCGCCCGGCCTCGATCTTCGAGAAGTCGAGGATGTCGCTGATCACGCCGAGCAGCGCGTCGCCGGACACCGCCGCGGTGCGCGCGTACTCCTGCTGCTCCGGGGTGAGGTCGGTGTCGGCGAGCAGCTCGAGCATGCCGATCACGCCGTTGAGCGGCGTGCGGATCTCGTGGCTCATGTTGGCCAGGAACTCGGACTTCGCGCGCGACGCCGCCACGGCCTGGGTGAGCGCCTCCCGCCGCTCGGTGATGTCGCTGCCCGCGGCCACGATGTGGGACATCGCGCCGCCCGGGCCGACGATGCAGGTGTTCGACCAGGCGATCAGCCGGGGCTCGCCGCCGGCGCCGATCCACTCGGCCTCGAACTCGATCGGGAAGTCCTCGACGCGGGCGGCCGACATGACCCGCACGACGCGCTCGCGGTCGTGCTCGGCCACGAAGCCGGTCGGCGGCTCGCCGCGGACCTCTGCCTCGGTGCGCCCGGTGAGCCGCTCGCAGGCCTTGTTGAAGCGCTCGATCCGGCCCTGCGGGTCGAGCACCATGACGAGGCTGCCGGCGGTGTCGACGACCGCCTTGGAGAGCGCGCCGGACTCGCGCACGCGGCCGACGAGCATCTGGATCGCGAACCCGGTCAGCGCCCCGACGGTGACGAACAGCACGGTGGTGCGCCAGCCGGTGCTCGGGTAGCGCGGGTCGCCGTACACGAGGAACGGGATCAGCAGCGCGGCGGTCATGCCGGCCAGGCCGATCCACAGCTGTCGCCGCGTGGCGAACAGCGCGAGGAACACGACGGGCAGCAGGATCAGCGGCACGTAGCCGGCGGCCATCGCCTTGCCGGTGTGCCGCAGCAGGGCGACCACGACGAAGTACGCGAGCGAGCAGATCAGGATCAGCGGCCGGCCGCGTTGCGTGCGCGCGGCGATCGTGCCGGCCACCGCGATCGCCAGCGTCAGCCCGGCGGCGACGGCGAACAGCCCCCAGTCGGTCTCCGGACCGGGCAGCAGCACCGCGAGCAGCCCGATGAGCGCGGCGGCGAAGAACGGGATCAGCTCCCGCGGCCGGATCCGCAGCTCGGTCACAGCAGCGCCTCGAGCTCGGCGATCGCCTGAGCCGTGTCCCGGTACACGATCCCGGCCATGCCGGCCTCGCGCGCCGCGTCGACGTTGACCGCGAGGTCGTCGACGAACGCGCACGCGTCGGCCGGCAGCGCGAGCCGCTCGAGCGTGATCGCGTAGATCTCGGGCTCGGGCTTGCGCGTGCCCACGAATGCGGAGTCCACCACGACCTCGAACACGTCGTCGATCGGGAGCTTGGACCGCCACAGCGGCTCCCACTCGCGCACGTTGTTCGTGCACAGCGCGAACCGCAGGCCGCGCCGGCGCCGCAGATCGGCGTAGCGGTCGAACAGCTCCTGGTTGGGCGCCAGCGCCTCCATCAGCCGGGCGCCGAACCCGTGGAGGCGCACCTCGCGGCCGAGCGCGGCGGCGAGCCCGCGCTCGAGGCGGGCGAGGAACTCCGCCTCGGTGACCTCCCCGCGCTCGAGCGCGAACAGCGGGTGCACGCCGTCGCGCTCGAGGCTGTGCGCCATCGCCTTGCCGTACGCCTCGACGGGCACGTCGAGGTCGTCCTGGACCGCGTTGAACGCCTGCATCAGCGGTGACGTGAGGACCCCGCCGAAGTCCGAGATCACCGCTTGGATCAGGGAGCCTCCCGGCGGTGCTCGATCCGGTCGGGGTCGATGTCGACCGCCGTCCCCTCGACGTCGTAGTCGGCGCGTCGGCTGCGGCCGGCCGACACGGTCATGCGGTGCGAGAGGCGGCGCACCAGCACGCTGCGCACGAGCGCGCGGGTCGGCGGGACGAGCAGCACGGCCCCGAACACGTCGGTGATGAAGCCCGGCGTGAGCAGCAGCGCGCCGCCGAAGATCACCAGCGTGCCGTCGAGCACCTCGCGTGTCGGCACGCGCCCCGACTGAAGCGCCTCGTTGAAGCGGCGCCACGCGGCGCGCCCCTGATGGCGCAGGAGCCACGAGCCCAGCAGCGAGTCCGCGAGCAGCAGGCCGATCGTCCACCAGACGCCGATCAGCTGCCCGACCTGGATGATCACGGCCAGCTCGGCGAGCGGCACCGCGATGAAGAGCAGGACGAGGGGAAGCAACATCGTCCGGCTTACGTTACCCGCGACGCGAGTGCGGTCCGCTACGCGCTGAAGGCGTGCTGCGCGCCGTCGAGGCGCACGGCGGGCAGCCGGTGCAGGCCGACGGTCTCGATCAGCGTGCGGACGTTCGGCTGCGCGCCGCTCAGCCACAGCGTCCGTCCCTGGGCGCGCAGCCGCTGGGCGAGGCACGCGAGGTCGATCATCACCGACGCGTCGGCGAAATGCAGCTCGGAGAGGTCGACGATCACGTCGCGCGTCGCCTTCAGCGCCGCCGACAGCGGCCGGCGCCGGCGCCCACTGGTGGTCCGATCCTCGTCCCCCGCGATCCGGAGGATCGCCAGCTGGTCGTCGAAATGAACGATCCCGGCACGCTAATACATACCGGCCGGTTCGTACAGGGCGCGGAAGAGCAAATCCCTACACTCAGGGGGATGGTCGACGAAGAAGACGTCATCGACGCGCTCAGCAACGTCATCGATCCGGAGCTCGGGCTGGACTTCGTGGAGCTCGGGCTCGTCTACGGCATCGAGATCGACGAGGGCAGGGTGAGCATCACGTTCACGCTCACCACGCCCGCCTGCCCGATCGGGCCTCAGGTGTCCGAGCAGATGGTCGAGTTCGTGGGCGAGGTCCCCGGCGTGACCGAGGTCGTCCCGAACATGGTCTTCACGCCCCCGTGGACGCCGGAGAAGATGTCCGAGGACGCGAAGTTCGCCCTGGGGTATTAGTGCTCCGGCCGCCGTCCGGGCGGCCGTTCTGACCCCGACCAGCGGCATCCGGCCGCTGGTGACCGGCTTCGCCTTTTAGGAGGTCCTTCGCCGCGTCCACCAGCTCCTGCCGGGCGCCGTCGAGGTAGGCGGCGAAGTCGTCGAGGTCCGGCATCGCGTCGTAGTCGCCGAGCAGCCCGAAGTCGATTCCCCCGTTGTAGGAGATGATCGCCACGGCGAGCGCGTGGTTCTCGGGCAGGAACGCGACCGGGAACAGCTCCTGGAGCTCGCGCCCGAGCGCGTAGAGCGGGAACTGCGGGCCGGGCACGTTGGTGACGAGCAGGTTGAACAGGCGCGTGGAGAAGTTCATCCGCGACGCCTGGGCGAGGATCGTCGGCGGCGCGAGGTTCTGCACGCTCGTGAGCACCTCGGCGCCGACCGCCTGCTTGGACTCCTTGAGGCCGTCCATCGCCTGGCGCACGACCTGGAGCCGCGCGACCGGATCCTCGATGTAGACCGGCAACGGGCCGCGCATGACGGCCAGGCGGTTGCCCATGTGGCCGCGCTCGTCGGACGCGCGGATCGACACCGGCACGAGCGCGCGCAGCTCGAGCCCCTCGGTGCGGACGCCGCGCGACTGGAGCCACGTCCGCAGGGCGCCGGCCACCGTCGCCAGCACGACATCGTTGACGGTGCCGCCGAAGGCGTTCTTGACGAGCTTGAAGTCGCTCAGCTCGCAGCGCACCATGGCGAACCGCCGGTGCGGCCCGATCGGCACGTTGAGGGGCGTCTCGGGCGCGGGGTTCAGCCCCGCCCACGCCACCTCGGCGACGCCCTCGACCGCCTCGCGCGCGGCGTGCAGCGTCTGGCTCGGGCGGCTCGCCATGCCGATCGCGCGGCCGGCCAGCGAGAACGGCAGCTGGGCGAGCCCGCGGATCCCGCGCGCCGCCATCGCCGCCGCGCTCGGCTCGGGCTGCGGCACCCACGGCTCGCCGTCGTGGAGCGGCGGCGGCGGCACGGGCTCGAGGTCGAACAGCACGGTCGCGAGGTCGACGCCGGCGACGCCGTCCACGAGCGCGTGGTGGGTCTTGGAGATCAGCGCGAAGCGCCCGTCCGCGAGGCCCTGGACCAGCCACAGCTCCCAGAGCGGCTTCGTCCGGTCGAGCCGCTGGGAGTGGATCCGGGCCGCCAGCGCGCGCAGCTGCTCCTCGTTCCCCGGCTCCGGCAGCCCGGTGTGGCGGAGGTGGTACTCGAGGTTGAAGTTCGGGTCGTCGACCCACAGCGGCCGGCCGGTCTCCAGCGGTGGGACGGCGAGCTTCTGCCGGTAGCGCGGCACGAGGTGCAGCCGGCCGCGCACGTGGTCGGCGAAGTCCGAGAAGGCGGGCGGCGGGCCCTCGAAGACCATCACCGCGCCGATGTGCATGTGGGCGTTCTGGCCCTCCTGGACCAGGAACCCCGCGTCGATCGCGCTGAGGCGATCCCCGTGAGCCTGCGGCATCTCGGAAGAAGGTACCGGTTCAGAGCAGCGCCGTGAGGAGCCCCGCGACGACCGAGACGACGAGCACCGCAGTGACCACGCGATCGAAGCTCCCGCTGCGCGCCAGCACGCGGAACAGCGGCCGGCCCGCGATGTGCGCGACCACGACGACGGGCACGAGGATCGCGATCTGCTCGGCGCTCGGCACCGCCCCGTGGGTCCTGGTCACGAGCAGCGCGGCGACGCCGACGACGCTCAGGCCGAGGAAGATGAGCGGCAGCGTATCGCGCATCTGGACCGGCGTGAGGTCGCGGCCGAGCAGGTAGACGATGAGCGGCGGGCCGGAGGTCGTCGTCGACGTCGTGAGGCCGCCGGCGAACAGCCCGGCGATCGGCGCGCCCCAGAACGGCGTGTGCCGGCCGGCGGCGAGCCGCCGCGCGGCCAGCGTGCCGACGACGCCGGCCGTGACCGCGAACTGGAGCGCGACGGGGTCGAGCGCGCGCAGCACCGCGACGCCGAGCACCGCACCGGGCAGCGAGGCGGCGAGGATCGCCGCCGACTCGCGAACCTCCGGCTGCGGGCGCCGCCGCTCGCCGACGAGCGTGAGCGCGTTGACCTCGGTCCCGAGCAGGATCATGAGCCCGACGGCCTGCGCCGGCTCGACGGCGGCGAAGACGAGCGGGGCGGCGATCAGCGAGAACCCGAACCCGGTCGCGGATTGCAGCGCGGCTCCGGCCGCGACCGCCAGCGCGGCGAGCAGCATCAGAGCACGCGGTCGTCGCGGTGCGCGGCCAGCCACGCCGACTGCCGCGGCATCACGCGCGCCATGAGGTCGTCGCCGCGCGCCTCGCCGTACACCGTGCCGGGGAGGTCGAGCTCCCGCTGGATCGCCCAGATGTCCTCGGGATGGGCCGCGCGACGGCGGACGAGCGCGTGCTCCACGACGACGCAGCGCTCGCCGATCTCCACCCGCCCGTCCTCGGCCGTCACCACCGCGTTGAAGAGCACCCGCGTGTCGGCGCCGATGCTGACGTCGCCGCAGACCACGGCGGTGGGCGCGACCCACGCGCTCGGGTGAACCTCCGGACTCCTCCCGCGATGCTCGACCAGCATCCCCCTAGTATCTCGTGGGATGGCCTGGGACTTCTCGACCGAGCCCGAGTTCCACGAGCGGCTGGACTGGATGCGCCAGG
>Ga0081539_10006665_pt1 | contig 10933 bp, 19 predicted proteins | sample TabmetS4T2R2_FD_71023 | JGI IMG/M metagenome (GOLD analysis project Ga0081539, IMG submission 71023) | Tabebuia heterophylla rhizosphere microbial communities from the University of Puerto Rico - S4T2R2 | ecosystem: Host-associated > Plants > Roots > Rhizosphere ... | reverse complement strand
CCGGGGACGCCAGCCTCATTACCTCCACGTTTCCGGCCAGAATTCCACCGATCGCGACTGCGCCTTCGAACTGCGCGCCGCGGCGATCGCCGTCAATGGTTGGCGTGAATCGGATCGGGCCCTCGAGGAGATCCCGCATCAGCGCACGTAGCAGCTCGCACGCATCGACGACGTGTCGAGTCAGGAGCGCGCGCCATTCACCCATCAGCCGCCGCGCCTGTCGCTCCAGGATGCGTAAATCAACGCGGGGGAGTGGGACACCGGCCCCGAGCTCGTCGACGCGCTGGGCGAGCGCCTGGCGCGCCTGCTCCGCGTTCTGCAGTCTGGCCACGAGCGCGGGGATGTTGCCGCCACGCGCGATCGCGTCAGCGAGGTTCTCGACCTGGCGCTCTGCGCCGCCCAGCTGCTCGAGAAGTCGATCGCGTTGGGTCGATTGCCCGGCAGGCGTCACGAGATCGCGTACGCGCGCGACGATGTCGTCGACGAGATCCGGCGTCACGATGTTACCGATCGCGCCGAGCACCTTTCGGTCGACATCGCCCATGGGCAACTGCACCACGTTGCGGCAGACCGATTCGCCGCGGTTGTAGTGGCTCGTGCAGGCGTAGAAGTAATCAGCCTGTCGCCGCTCGCGTGTGCGTTGTCGGACGTGCAGACCGCCCTCGCACCAGGCGCAGCGAGCGAGGCCAGGGAGCAGGTACTTCGATCGCCGGGGGCTCGCGATCAGAGTGGTCCGATCTCTGGCCGCAGCAATCTTCGCGTGAGCGGCGCGCCAAACGTCCTCGGACACGATCCGGAGATGCGGCGCCGGAACACGGATCCACTCGCCCTCGCCTCGGGCAGACACCCGGTGTTGGCCCCAGCGATCCCGCTTCTTGGTTCGATTCCACACCAGTTCGCCGCGATACCGTGGTCTGAAGAGCGCTTCGTGCACGGATGACGGCGCCCAGGCGCGCGGCCGTCCCTGCTGCGACGACGGCGCTGGCGCGCCCTCCGCGTTCAGCTGTTTCGCGATTGCGATCTGGCTGACACCGTCAGCAGCGAGCTCGAAGACCCGCCTGATCGTCGCAGCCTCGCGCTCGTTGATGCGCTGCTCGACATGCGACCGTCGGCCGGCGTCGAGGATTTCGAGATTGTCGTAGCCGAAGCACTTGCCGCCGGTCACGTGGCCGGCGCGCGCTTTGCGCATCATCGTGTCGACCATGCGCTGGCGCGCCTTCTCGCGTTCCATCTCGTCGGCCATCGTCTGCAGCGCGAGCATCGCCTTTTCGATAGGGGAGTCGAGCGTGCGCTCGCGGTCCTCGAGGTAGAAGAACACCCTCACGTTGGCGCTGATGATCTGTTTCAGCGCGTACGCGGTTTCGATGGCCTCGCGTCCGAGTCGGGATTCCTCCGACATCACGAGCACGTCGAACGACGGCCGCGGTTTCAGCGCGTTCATCAGCCGCACGAATCCCGGCCGCTTCGCGAACTCGGCTCCGCTGATGCCGTCGTCGACGAACAGGCAGGCCTCGTCGACCGTCCAGCCCTTGCGTGCGGCGTACTCGCGGGCGTGCGCGAGCTGCCGCGCGACGGACTTCTGATCGTCGGCAACGGATTGCTCGGTGCTCTTGCGCGCGTAGATGGCGGCGATCATTGCTCGCCTCCCGGGGTGTCCATGCCGGCTGCCGGAACGACCATCAGGTTCTTGAGAATCTCGCCGCTCACGTCCTGGTTCAAATGGTCGAACAGATACCGAGCAATCGCATTTATCGCAGGCACGTGCTGCAGCAGTAGCGATCTCGCTTCCTGATCGCGTTCGTCAAGATATCGGTTGACGACCTGCGGCGCCTCGGCTGGATCGGGACGCATCGCCATGACCGCGAACCGTGCAGCCTTATCCGCATCCCCAGCAGCGGCTTCGTTCGCATCCTCGTGATTGTGGTTCACCAGGATCTCGGCGAGATAGCCGGCCAGGGCCTGCACGGTGCGCTTGCGCAGCATCTCAGGTGTTGTTGCCGCTTCTGGTTCATCCGCAGAGCAGATGATTAGCTCGGTGTACCCGTCGATGTGTCCGCGATTGTCAGCGCGAATCGTCGAGAAGTGCACTTCCAAGCCGACGGCGATCGCAGCGACCACATGGCCGGCCTCGTGGAAAGCCGCTGCGGTAACTAAGTCCTGAGACGTCATTGTGGCGCTCGGCGTGTAAGCCTTCGTAGGAGCCCGCATCCGTTCCAGGCGATACCGATCGCGATCCGGGTTGTGCTTCAAACGAGATGCCCGCCCCATCATCACGCTGCCTTTCCGCACGCGAGCGCGTGCAACGTCGCGAGTGCGGCGAGCAGCGCGAGCAGCTCCTGCTCGGTCGTGACGCGGTACACGATGCCGTGAATCGTGATGTTCATGTCAGCTGAACCTCACGAGAACCACGACTGCGCGACCTTGGGCAGCTCGCGATCCGCATCGAATACGCTCGGCTTCGGCGGCGTGACAGCCGGCGCCTGCATCCGCGACTCGATGTAGGCTTCCAAGTCCTCGGCCTTGACCCGCCACTGCCCTTGCACCTTGGCGGCGCGTAACCGACGTGATTCCACGAGCTGATAGACCGTCGACATCCCGACGTTCAGCCGCTGCCGCACATCGCGCAGTGTGAGCAGGGGTGTCACGTTGATGCTCGAAGCCTCGCGCGCGTTGGCGGCGTCTTCGTTGGGTTGCACACGAGCTCTCATCGCACACCCCCAGCGCTTCGTCGCGGCATCGTGTCGCCGGTGCACTGCTGCACGCACGCGATCGGCTGCAGGCAGCAGCCAGCGAAGCGCCATTCGATTCGCTGATTTCCCGAGCCGCCGCGGTGACTGATCGCGAACCCCGCGTCTTCGAGTGTGTCGAGATCTTTCCGGGCAGTGCTGATGTGGATCCCGAAACCGTCGGCGATCCTCCGCAGGGTCACGGGACGCTTGCCGCCGGCCAAGATCTTGAGAATGCGCCATTGCCGCACGAGGATCTGCCTCGCGCCGTGGCGTTCCTGCGATGTGCGTTGGTCCCGATAGTGGCGCTTGACGATGACACCATCACCGGCGCGACGGTACGCGAAGAGCGTTCGCCGGCGGCTCATCGAGCACCGCCCTTCCTCGGGCTGAATGGGGTCGACGGATCGAGCGAGCGCGCGATTTCGAGTACAAGATCCCGGCGATCCGGCCTCAGCCTCGGGATCAAGACCCGCAACTCCTCAAGGGCCGCCTCGCTCTCGGTCGTGGCTGGAAACCGTGGTGCCGCGCTGGCATCGAATCGGAGAACGCGGGACTTCATCGCGCACCGTCCTGGCCATTGATCGCGTTCATCAGGTGCCAGGCTGTCGCGACACCAGCCCAGAACGAGGTGTCCGCAACCAGTTCGCGAGAGAACTGCGCTCGCCCGTCACCGTCATCGGCGACGTTGCGGCCTGGGAACGCCCGGTCCGTCATCGCAAACAACACGTCTCGATAGCTTTCGGAGTCCGCTGCTTGCGCCTCGAGGATTGCACGCGGCGCACCCGCGACCGCCTGCGCCTTGTCGATTGCGTACCGTGCAGTGCAGTCGCCGGGTTGCAGGGCGGAAATGAGCGCGCGAAGTCCGAGCGGCGCTGAAGCGGCGGCAGGTGTCGTTTCGATTGTGGCGAACTTGGCGGACCCGCGTCGGTTGATCCGGATCTTACGTTTCACCGCACACCTCCGAGTCTTCGGCCGACGGCGACGCCCACCAGGTACGCGGCCTGCTGCCCGATGTATTGCTCTTCGCCTCTGATGTCGTCGTAGTCGACGAGTTCCTTTCGCGAGGCCTCGTCGGGCAGTGCGGTCTGAATGCGTTCGTAGCGTGCCACCTGGTCACGGTCCGAGTGGTAGTTCACGCCCTGCTTTCGGATCTGCTCGCAGAGCGCCTCCCACAGGGACGAACCTTGCGGATCTTCGAGGGTCTCGCCGAAGTCCGGCGGTTCGTCGGGCAGCGCGATCTCCGCGAGCTGCTCGACGATGGCTCTGGGTGTGAGCGCTTTGCGAATCGCGCGACGTTCCGAACGACTTCGCAGAGTGCTGTCTGGAATCGCTGTCGCGGGTGCGGATGATCTCGATCGAGCTGACTTCATGCGGCCTCCAGTTTCGGAAGCCGGCGGGGTGCGACAATGTCGCAGCCCTTCGCCGGGGCAGATCCGGTTACGGGGGTTAGGAGCGCTTGCGGGTAGCCGCCCGCTTGCGCTCCGCTTTCTGCTTCGAGAAGCCTTTCGTTTCCAGCCACAGCTGAATACCGCGCCGGATCTGCTCGCTCTCGGCAATACCTTCGCGCTGCTTGATCTCGCGCAACGCTTCGATCAGCTCCGGGTCAATCTTCAACGTGTATGGTCTCTTTGGGCTCACGACTGCTCCGGATGATACATACAGGTAAATACCTTGTCAAACGTCCGCGCTCCGGACAATTTGATTGGGCAACGCCTCATCGCAAGCACCAGACCTGCGAGCACCGTCGCGCAATCTCCCGATTTAGCTGACGAGGCTGGACAGGTCGCCCAGTTCATCCTTCTTGCTGTATCTGTCGTGGTACGGCCCCGACCACTTCGATCGATCGAACGTCTCACCGCTCACGTGGTCCACCTTGGCTGCCCATAAAAAGCTGCGGTACAGCACACCATCGAGCTTTCTATATGCGCGCCCCGGCTCCCACCCGCCCCGAGGGTGACATGTCTCGTACGCCATGATCCACAGATCTCCCTATCACTCCGCGCCGCTGTCCGCGTCGTTCACGTCGTCGCGATCGATTCGGTGCAGATCGCGATCGAGCACATGCGCGGTCGCCGCTGCGATGAATCGCTCGTGCGAAATGTTCGCGATGGAACACCACCATTCACAATTTTCGCCGCGCAACCACAACAGCGTAGCCTTACGCTGGCCCTTTGACCGCGCCGTACTGGTGAGGTCTATTACCGCTTGATGCAGGACGCGGGCGGCCAACCGTGTAGGCCACGCTTCGATATTGTCGAACCGATCGCCCACGCCTCACCGCACGCGCCCAGGTCGCTGCCGGCGTTCCTGCAGCCAGCCCGCGAACGGCGACGGCGCCTGTCGACGTCGCGGCGCCAGGTCTGTAGGGTCGAGCGGTCGCGTGTGCTTCTCCCACCACGAGGACCACTGGTCTGGCCTTTTCGCTCCCGGCTGCCGACGTCGACGCCACCATCGCCGCAATCCCGCAATCATCATCGGCGGCTCGCCCTGCGCGCCGCTTCGATCAGGAGCTCGCCGAGCCGACGCGAGACTGGCGGTTCGATTCCCGCCGCGTATGACTGCGGCGCCTCGCCTGGCTCCCAGTCTTCGTCCCGTTGCTCGTCGTAGTGCACTTCCACGAGCTCGAGGTCCGGCAGCGCATACACGCGAAAGTCGCCGACGTCGCCAACGACGCCAGGCGGCAACGGTGCGGCGCCGCTGCCAGAACGCTCGATGACGGTCGCCGGCGCACGCGAAAGGTCGGTGTTCGCGGCCCATTCCCGATCGGCAAGATCGACATCGGCGATCCGCAGCTGCCCGTTGACCCTGACGATCGATGCGTTCAGCCGTTCCGAGGCGATCGCCCGCTGCACGGCCTGCAGGTGGCCGCCGGCGAGGCCGCGCTTCCGTCGGTGGCGCGCATACCCGCGCAGTGAAAGCGCGTTCTGAGTCATTTCGTCACCTGACCACTGACCACACTGACCACACTCGATTTCGATCGGAAACGGACCGTTCCTGCGCCCGTGCCCCCCGCATGGGCGGAACGCTCCAGGGGAAACTAAGGCACCCGGCCCCATCCCGACGTGTCAACGCGGCGTCCCCGCGGCCGACGCGCTCGCTCGAGCGAAGTCGAGCCATCGACCGCGAGGTAACACAGGCCTCGCCGCCTGCCTGATCGCGGACGCGGCAGGAGCGACCGCGCGCCCGTCGATGTTCATTCCTTGATCCTGTCGAGCACGCGTCGCCGGGCCGCGCGCATCTGATGCGTGTGATCGGTCCCTGCCCCGCGGAAGCCCCACACCGTTGCGAGTTGCGCCGCCTGTTGCTCGTTCGTCACGCCTGGTGCAATCACCTCTTCGATGGACCCGACCTTCGAGGCCAATTCGATGTACGTCTCGTGCTCCAATTTCTCTGCCGCGTACTCCGTCGGCACGGACGGTCGACGCGGTTTACACAGCCAGCCGTGCGCCATCTCGTGAGCCGCTATGCCGCGCAACTCCTCGATCGCGTCGGTGCGATCCTGGATGTAAGTCGGCCAAGCGAGCGCGATGATGCATAGTGGTTCGGACGTTGGTTGCGGCAACGGCGCCGGCGCCACGTCCCACCAACCACCATCGGTTTCGCCCACACCGATTACCAACGTCGTCGTCAGGATATGCACTAGAACGGGTGGCGGAACGCGCGAGAGCACATGAACCACCTCCACGCGCACATCGTGATCGCCTCCGTAAACGACGTGAGCAGGATCTGCGTCTGGCGATCCCGCGGCGAGCCATCGCTTCAGTCGTACGCGGGCGTGCTCGGTAATGATCAACTCGGACGACATCCACTCCGGGATTTGCTTCAGGCGCGCCGGCGGCATCGGATCCCGGAGCGGCTGCAGGTTCAGCACCGCGCAAAACCGGTAGTACTCGCCGAGATTCACAAACCGCTCAGGCACGACGCGTGACCAGCGCGTCCTTGATTTCGCGCAGCAGATCGAGCGCCGCATGCAGTGACCGCAGTTGGTCGGGCGGATGGAGCCGCGCTTCGATTTCTGCGTTCTCGCGATGCAGGCGTTCGGTCTCGGCGCGCGCGAAGGACTCGGCGTGCCGCTCCGCTTCCTGTTCCCGCTCGACGATGCGCGTCTGAACGAGGCTGAGGACTTCGGCGATATGCGGCAAGACTTCCCGGTTGGCCGTCCTGATCGCTTGACGAAATTCGCCGATGTCCAACACCTGGCCGTAACCCTGAAACGCGGCGGCGAAATCGCCCTGTTCGCCGCGACCTTCAAGCGATTGCAATTGGCCCAACAGGTTCTCCCGCGCAAGGTCGCTCATGATGTGGTCCTTTTCTGTGTCGGTGAAAGCAGGAGCTCGATTGCGTCCCGCTGCTGCTGCAGTTGTTCGGAGTCGCGGACGCACCGCGCGATTTCGATGCGCGCGGCGCGGACGACCGACCGCAGATCCGGCCAATGCCACGTCGCCAGCCGGCGCATGGCGTAGCCATCCAGGTAAACCGCATCGCCAGCGATCGTCCGCAGCGTGGCGTCATCAGCGTCGAGAATGGCGGCGTCGAGCAGACGATCGGCGAGCGCCGGATCGACATCTCGCGGCAGCGCGATACGACGATCGCGCGCCAGAGCTGCACACAATCGATCGAGCCGCGAGATCGCTGGTTGTACCGCCATCATCAGATCCTCCGTTGTGGACGCGCCGCGCGGTGCGTCTCTCGACAAAAGCGACAACGGCGCGGCCACTGCCAGCCGCGTTCCTGGTAGAAGGCGATGTCGCGCGAGCCGAAGTGAAATGTGTTCGAGCAGTCGACGCACGTTAGCGTGAAGCTGGCGTTGGTAGGCATATCGCTCTGCACGGCGAACTGCTGCGCGCGGCGTTCCTTCCGACACAGCACGCATCGACGCGGCAGGCTCCACGATCGCCCCTGTTGTTCGGCGAGATCTGACAGAAACCGTTGTTCGTCTGGAGTGATTTCGAACGTCTCGCGGCAGGACGTGCAGTCGCGGAAGATCGATTGGTCGGTCGGTTGTGACATGCCCTCATCCTTCTTTGGAGGCGAGGGGACCAACCCGAGGCCTATAAGCGTTCGTGATAAATCTGGAGAATCTATTCTCGCTGTAGCTGGCATCATGCGCTCCTCCGCGATCGCCGTTTGCGGCCGTCTGCGTTGTCCCGGATCGTAGCGATCGTGAGTCCAGCTACCGGACGCGGGGAACCGCCGCGGACCTTCGCGGCCGTCCGTTCGTACTTGAGGGCGGCGATCACGGCATCGCGTTTACAGTCGATGCCCGCTTCTAAACAGGTCGCGTGTGCATCGGTGAGGAACTGAATCTCTGCGTCCTCGCCTTCGTGCAGCCCATTCTTTTCGAGCAGGTAAGAGACGACGGTGCGAACCGCTCGAAACGTCTCAGGATGGCTCTCTTCTTTTGGTTTTTGTGAGAGGGGGGCTGGCGGCGAAGCCGCCTGTTCTTTCTGATCGCGCGCGCGCGCGCTGTTCCCTTCTTGTTCATGTACGCGTTCGGAAGATCCGTGTTCAGTACTAAGTTCGGGTGACGCCGGGGTCACTGTTTTCGTACCTCCGGCGTCACCGTTTCCCGATGGCGATGTCACCCCCACCGTGACGCGCAGGTCACCCCGGGGTGACTGCTCGGTCACGGTATTGGCCCAGGTGGTTGCGGTGGAAACAGTGACACCCAGGTCACTGTTTATGGGCTCTGGTTTCAGCAGCCGATACCGATTGGATGTGCCACGCCCGCCGCCAGGTTCGATGTCGACGAGGCCGAGTCGCTCAACATCCTTCAGCAGTCGAATCGCATGACGACGCGTCACTTTCAGAAGAGCGGCGATCGTGTCGACGCTCGGCCACGCGTACCCGCGTTTGTCGTTGTGGAAGTTGGCAAGAACAGCCAGCAGCGCGAGCTGTTGCGGCGTTCGCCACCGACGAAGGTTTTCAGGCAATTCGAACAAGGCCAGTAGACACGTCGCGCTCACGCGCGATCGCCCTCAATCGACAGACCAGCGCGCAGCGCATGCGCCACCGCGAGCACCCATTCGACAGCAGTGGCGATCGCGCGTTCGTCATGCGTACCGTTGCGACGCAGCGCACGCGCACCAGCCTCCGCGAGATCCTCGAGGACGCGCCAGGTCTTGCCGCGGCGCGTCTTCCATCGCCCGGCGTTCACGCGACATCTCCGCGTTCGCCGGCCGCAGCGATTCGATGATCGTGATTGCCGGTTGACTGCCTCGATGCCAGCCACGATCGCAACCAGTTGACGTGAATGAACGTGATTCCGCCGATGACCGCTCCGCGCAGCTCACCCGTCGTGATCGCCTCGCGCGTGCGTGACGGTGCGTCGTGCGACAGCGCGGAGGCCTGATCGACATCCAACCAAGATGACGTCGAAAGCGACGTCAGTCCGGGTTGCTGCGCTTCGAATAGTGGGAGTGAATCAGAGCGCCCTGCGCTCCTTGCCGGGTGTACACTCATTGGTGCGCGTCTCCTGCGCGCATCTTCGTGAGCGTCGACCCGATTCCAGCGGTTCGGCGCTCGTCGTTTGTACGGACTGCAATTCTCGAAAGATCAGCTGCGCAAACGTCTCCACGAGGCGCGCGCGTAAGTGCGCCGGGATCCGCGTCGCATCATTGGGCGCGCTACGCAACACGCGTGTGTCCGTCCTCGTGGTGATCGTCGCCGCACTGCTCGATGTGTCCAGGCGGCAGCTGCGGAACGACTCGGCGAGACGCCAGCCAGGCATCGAGATCGACCACGAGGTAGCGAACGGCGCGGCCGAACTTGATGAACGGCGGGCCCCCGTTGCGCGGATTCTTGCGACGTGAATTCCGAAGCCACGCGATGCTGACGCGAAGGCGACGCGCGGTTTCAGATTCGGTGAGAGCTCGTTCGGTGGAGCGACGTGGCACGTCGCGCAGATTACGCGCTGCCGCGCCGAGCGGCTAGTGGATCAATTGCGCCTCGCTCCTCGGAATTAATCCACCACCACAAGAGAGGGCTTCGTCGTCGCCATTCGGAACGGTGGTTCACGTCGTCGCTTCAGCGAGTCGATGATTGCACCGTGCAGGTCCTCTACCTCGCAACCGAGATACTGCAGAAGCAGACCGACAGTGTCTTCGAAATGTTTGCCGGCCCGTAGCGGGTACACGCCTCGGACCGTCGCGATCAGATCTTCGCGCCACGTGAGTGGGCACCGTCCGCGGCCGGTTGGTCCGCTCGCTTTCGGCGGTTGGTGAGCACGCTTATGGATCTCGGCACTCTCTCTCAGGGTTGATAGCAGTTCGCCTAGTGTTTCCCAGGAAAAATCTCCCATACCGGGAAGCGGGCGATTCTCTTCATCGGCGAGTGTCTGCTGCAGCGTCGACACGATTTCAACGAGCTGCGACATCGTGCGGTACTTGTGACGACGTGCCTCGGCGAGCGGCCATGGGTCATCGATCTCAACCCTTGCGACACGGAAGGCCAACACAATGATCGACAAGGCATTTCGCAGAGATTCATCTGAAAATCGCTTGCCGAGATGGGCCACGAGTTCAACCAATTGATCAGTGGAAAGAGCACCAGGATCGAGCTGGCTTCGTTCGGTCGTCGGGCTATTCCGATCGAGAACCCTTAGGTCCTTCAACCACCGACGCGCCTCTGCATACGGAATTCGCCATTGAAAGCGCGTGCCGGTCTGGCCTCCTCGGTCTTTCACCGCTTTGACATAACCGTCCCTGCACCAATCTTGGACCTTGTCGACGGAAACGTCTGCGAGCGTAGCGAACTGGTTCGCGTACAAGTCGGGACCAGTCTCGCCACGCATCATGTCGAGTGTGATTTGCGCGTAACGGCCGCCGCGATGATGTGCGGGGCCAACGCGTGCACTGTTCTGGCGTTCAGCTGTTCGACGGTTCGACGCGCGCACTGCAGCCTCCCGGTCCGCAGAACCAACGCTTTCCCGGCAAAACGTCGACGGCGCGGCGCGTGCCCGGGAGGAACACGCGCCTCGGGATGGCCATCCCGGCCGCCGAACCCCGATGATTATGACGCCTGCTGTAAGATCACGATGTCCCCAGCGAACTGGATTGCGGGTAACAACGGCCCGATTCCCGCCGGGGACGCCAGCCTCATTACCTCCACGTTTCCGGCCAGAATTCCACCGATCGCGACTGCGCCTTCGAACTGCGCGCCGCGGCGATCGCCGTCAATGGTTGGCGTGAATCGGATCGGGCCCT
>Ga0081539_10006664_pt1 | contig 10935 bp, 12 predicted proteins | sample TabmetS4T2R2_FD_71023 | JGI IMG/M metagenome (GOLD analysis project Ga0081539, IMG submission 71023) | Tabebuia heterophylla rhizosphere microbial communities from the University of Puerto Rico - S4T2R2 | ecosystem: Host-associated > Plants > Roots > Rhizosphere ... | reverse complement strand
CGCGATCGCCGCCGTCGAGCGAGGCAAGGTGGACGCCGGCTGGATGGCGGACCCCTCGTTCACGTTCGTGAAGCGCCGCAATCCCGACGTTCGCGTGCTGGCCGATCTGCGCGACGAAGCGGGCGTGAAGGAAGCATTCGGGACGACGACGTATCCCGGTGCGGTGCTGTACTCGAGCGCGGCGTGGATCGCCGGCCATCGCGAGGCGACGGCCAAGCTGGCGCGCGCCATTCTCAAGACGCTGCAGTGGATGCACACGCACTCCGCCGAGGAGATCGCCGAGAAAACGCCGCCGGCGCTGCGCGGCGAGGACAAGGCGCTCTACGTCGAAGCGTTGAAGAATTCGATGCCGATGTTCTCGTCCGACGGCCGGATGACGCCGGAAGGGGCGGCGGCCGTTCGACAGCTCCTCGCCGGCTCGATGCCGAAAGTCCGCGACGCCCAAATCGACCTGTCGAAAACCTACACAAACGAGCTGCTGATTGGACGCTAAAACCCTCCTCTTCCTCGGCCTCGCCGCCGTTCTCGTCCTGCTCACCGTCACGATCGTTCGCGGCGGCCTCCTGATGCCGACCTCGCTGCAGCTGGCGCTCGGCTTCGTCACCGCGTTCTTCGACACCCTGGGCATCGGCTCGTTCGCGACGACGACCGCGGTGTTCAAGCTCCGCGCGATGGTGCCGGTCAAGCTGATTCCGGGCACGCTCAACGTCGGGCACGCGCTGTCGACGATCGTGCAGGCGTTCATCTACACGCAGATCGTCCAGGTCGATCCCATGACGCTGCTGTCGATGATCGCCGCGGCCTGCGCCGGGTCGTGGCTCGGCGCGAACGTCGTCGTACACTGGCCCCGGCGCAAGATTCAAATCGGCATGGGCATCGCGCTGCTCGCCGCGGCGGCGCTGATGCTCATGACGCAGCTCAATCTCTTTCCCGGCGGCGGCGACACCGAGGGGCTGTCCGGCGCACGGCTGTGGGCCGGGCTGGCCGGCAACTTCATGCTCGGCGCTTTGATGATGCTGGGGATCGGCCTTTACGCGCCGTGCATGATCCTCGTCAGCCTGCTCGGGATGAAGCCGACCGTGGCCTTTCCGATCATGATGGGCTCGTGCGCGTTCCTGATGCCGATCAGCTCCGTGAAGTTCGTGCGCTCGCAGACCTACGACCGCCGGGCGGCGCTCGGCCTCGCGATCGGCGGGCTGCCCGCGGTCATCATCGCGGCGAAGGTCGTGGAGACGCTGCCGCTCTACGCGGTGCGCTGGCTCGTCGTGGTCGTGGTCATCTATACGTCCGTCAACATGCTCGTCACCGCGAGGTCGCCAGAGGCCGCTCCTCAATCGGAAGTGCATGCGTAAACCTGTCGTCCTGATTACAGGCGCCGGCGGCGAGATCGGTCACGGCCTCGTCGATCGTCTCTCCGCCGACGGCGTGTCGATCATCACCCTCGACGTCGCGCCGCTCGAAGCCGCGCTCGCGGCGCGCGTCAGCCGCGAATTCACGGGATCGATCACCGACCTGGCGCTGCTCGATCGCATCCTCGCCGAGTTCGAGGTCGATCGCGTCTTCCATCTGGCCGCGCTCCTGTCGACGCGGTCGGAGTTCACGCCGGTGACGGCGCACCACGTCAACGTCGAGGGCACGCTGAACCTGCTGGAGTTCGCGCAGCGTCAGGGTGAGTCGCACGGACGTCCGGTCGTGTTCGTCTATCCTTCGTCGATCGCCGCGTACGGATTGCCCAGCCTCGAGGTCAAGGGCCGCGCCGGCCGCGTCCGCGAAGACGAGTACGCGCACCCGTCGACGATGTACGGGTGCAACAAGCTGTATTGCGAGCAGCTCGGCGACTACTACGCGAAGCACTACAAGCAGCTGTCGGCCGACGCGATCGCCCGCGTCGATTTCCGCTCGGTGCGCTTTCCGGGCTTGATCTCGGCGATCACCGTGCCGTCCGGCGGTACCTCGGACTACGCGCCCGAGATGATTCACGCGGCCGCGAAGGGCGACCACTACGAGTGCTTCGTGCGGCCGGACACGACCATCCCGTTCATGGCCATGCCCGACGGCGTCGACGCGCTGCTGACGCTGGCCGCGGCGCCGCGGGCGCGGCTGACGCGCACGACCTACAACCTCGCGGCGTTCAATCCATCGGCCGAGCGCATTCGCGACGTGGTGGCCGCGGCGTTTCCCGGCGCGACGATCGGCTTCACCGTCGATCGGAAGCGGCAGGGGATTGTCGATTCATGGCCGGCCGACGTGGACGACTCCGCGGCGCGCGCCGATTGGGCGTTCAATCCGAAGTACGACTTCACCCGCGCCTTTCAGGAATACCTCATCCCGACCATTCGCGAGCGCTACGCGCGCCGTTGAGGATCGCGACTGGGCGAATCCGCCACGAAAACGGGAAAACACGAAACCAGGAACACTAAACAGGAACACTAAACACGAAGTTTCGGTGGGCGGTACTCGATTGGCTTTTCGTGATTTCGTGTTTTCGTGGCGGATCGTTGTGCGGGTAAGATCATCAGCGCATGGAGGCAGTGACGGCATTTGCCCCGGCGACGGTGTCGAACGTCGCCTGCGGCTTCGACGTCCTCGGGTTCGCGCTGCACGAGCCCGGCGACGAGGTGACGGCGCACTGGAACGACGCCGGCTGCGTGCGGATCGACGCGATCGCCAACGACGAGGGGCGGCTGCCTCGCGACGCCGCGAAGAACACCGCGGGCGTCGCAGCGATTGCCCTGCTGCGGCGGCTCGGCGAGCGGCGCGGCGTGACGCTCAGCATTCGCAAAGGCCTGCCGCTGTCGAGCGGGCTCGGCGGCAGCGCGGCGAGCGCGGTCGCGGCCGTGGTCGCGGTGGACGGCCTGACCCGCGCCGGGCAGTCGCTCGACACGCTGCTGGCCTGCGCGTTCGAGGGCGAGCGCGACGGCGCCGGCTCGGCCCACGCGGACAACATCGCGCCGTCGCTCTACGGCGGGTTCGTGCTGGTGCGCCGCGCCGATCCGGTGGACATCGTCCGCCTGCCGGTTCCGGCATCGCTGACGGCCGTGGTCGTGCATCCCGAGCTGGAGATCGAAACCGCCAAGGCCCGCGCGCTGCTCGGTGACACGGTGGCGTTGCACGACGCCATCCGCCAGTGGGCGAATCTCGGCGCCTTCGTCGACGCGCTGCACCGTGGTGATCTCGCGCTGCTGTCGCGATCGCTGGAAGATCGGATCGCCGAGCCTCGCCGCGCGGCGCTGGTTCCGGGGTTCGCGGCGATCAAGCGGGCGGCGGCCGATGCCGGAGCCCTCGGCGCCAGCCTGTCGGGATCCGGGCCGTCGATGTTCGCCCTCTGCGACGGCGATGCCGCGGCGGATCGTGTGGCGGCGGCGATGACCGAGGCGGTGCGCACGCACATCGGCGGCATCCCCCAGACCTACGTTTCGCCCATCGCGCAGGTCGGCGCGCGCGTCGTTGTCGGCGGGGTCGGCGGGGTCGGCGGCCTGAAGGCGTCGTCTGGGTCGACGCCGCACGTGTAGCGCGGGCCGCGAAGCTCCATGCGATTTCTCAGCACACGCGGCGGCGCGCCGCCGGTCTCGTTCGCGCAGGCGCTGTTCGAAGGTCTGGCGCCCGACGGCGGTCTCTATGTGCCCGAGACCATCGAGCCGTGGTCCGCCGACGACTTCGCCAGGCTGCCGCGGCGGACGCTCACCGAGATTGCGCTCCGCGCGCTGCGGCCGTTCGCGCGCGGCGACATCGACGCCGCGACGCTCGAAGCCGTGATCGTCGAAGCGCTGAACTTCGACATCCCGCTCGTCGAGATCGAGCCCGGGATTCACGCGCTCGAGCTCTTTCACGGGCCGACGCTGGCGTTCAAGGACGTCGGCGCGCGCGTCATGGCGCGGCTGATGGCGGCGCTGCACACCGGCGACGATCCGCTGACCGTGCTCGCCGCGACCTCCGGCGACACCGGCAGCGCGGTGGCGCATGCCTTCCACCGCGTGCCGCACACGCGCGTCGTCATCCTCTATCCGGATGGCCGGATCAGCCCGACGCAGGAGGCGCAGCTGACGATGTTCAACGGTCAGCGGGCGAACGTGCGCGCCTATGCGGTCGCCGGCAGCTTCGACGACTGCCACGCGCTGACGCGGCAGGCGTTCGGCGACGCGACGCTCAGACATCAAATGCGGTTGACGTCGGCCAATTCGGTCAACCTCGGCCGGCTGCTGCCGCAGAGCGTCTATTACTTTCACGCGGTCGCGCAGTTGCGAGCGCGCGGTCTGCGTGAATCGTCGATCGCCGTCTGCACGCCGAGCGGCAACTTCGGCAACCTCACCGCGGGGTTGTTTGCGAAGCGCGCGGGCCTGGCGATCGATCGCTTCGTCGCGGCCACGAACGTCAACGACGTGGTGCCCGCCTATCTGGCGAGCGGCCGGTTCGAGCCGCGCGCGTCGGTTCAGACGCTGGCCAATGCGATGGACGTCGGTCATCCCAGCAACTTCGAGCGGATGGCCTGGATGTACGGCGGCGACGTCGACGCCATGCGGCGCGACATCGTCGGCGTGTGCCATCGTGACGAGGAGGTGCGCGAGGCGATTCGCGACGTGCACGCGCGGACCGGCTATCTGCTCGATCCGCACAGCGCGATTGGATATCTGGGACTCACGCGCGGTCGAACGCTGGATCGGGCGGCGCGCGCGGTCGGGATTTTCCTGGCGACGGCGCACCCCGCGAAGTTCGGTGAAATCGTCGAGCCGATCATCGGCCGGGCAGTGGAGAAGCCGGCGGCGCTCGCCGAGGCGATGGCGCGGCCGCGGCACATCGTGCGGATCGACAGCCGGTTCGACACCGTGCGAGGGATTCTTGAGAGCGTGTAGCGCACTCTTCGCGATCCTGGTGGTCTCGCTGGCGAGCGCGGCCGAGGCGCAGTCGCGTCGCGCGCTCGCTGAGCTCGGCCGGCTCGAGCCGCCGGCCTACGCGGCGCCGCTGACGCGGGCCGGCGAGCCGGCGCCCGTCTTCGACGAAGCGATGGCGGCGTATCAGCGGCGCGACTATCAGCGTACCGCGGACCTGTTGCGGCGGTTCGCCGCCGTGGAGCCGGAGGATCCGGCCGGCAACTTCTTCCTCGCCGTGTCGCTGATGATGATCGACGAGGTCGGCGAGGCCGAGGATCGCCTCGGCGTGGTCGTCGCCGGCGCGGACGCCGCGACGTCGGCGTTCGTCGACGCGGCGAAGTTCGTCATGGCGAAGGCGTCGATCCGGACGGGGCGCCTCGACGCCGCCGGCCGCGAGCTGGAGCGGCTGTCGCGCGGCGAGAGCCTGTTCGCGCGCGACGCGGCGCTGCTGCTGCCGAAGGTCCGCGCGCTCGAGAAGCGGCGGTGAGCGTCAGCTACCGGCCGGAGATTCTCGCGGCGCTCCTGGTCCACGGCGTCAGGCCGACGCCGGCCAGCGATCCGCAGCGCGTGCGCGACTACGTCCGCGACCTCTACAAATACGAGATCCGCCGCCTGCGCGAGCGCTATCTGCGGCGCGAATTTCCCAAAGCCGAATACAGCGCCCGCGTCGACGCCCTCCGCCGCCGCTATCCCGTCCTGGCCCTCCAAGCCCGCGACTGGCTCATCGAGTTGTAACGAGCCAGGCACCGATAACCGGGCGCATCGACCAAGTCGGTGCCAGGCTCGTTACAACTGGCGATCGGTGATTGTCGGTGCCAGGCACCGTTACAAACCGAGCTGACGGCGGATCTCGGCGACGATTGCGGACGGCGACTTGGCCGCGTCGACGACGACGGCGTCGTGCGGCCGCTCGAGCGCGGCGAGCTGACTGGGGAGGATCTCCGCGCCGACGAAGTGACCGGTGCGCGTGTCGAGCCGCCGCCGCAGCGTCGCCTCGTCGGCCTCGAGATGGACGAAGCGGACCGGCCGCAGCCCCCCGCGCAGCGCGTCGCGGTAGCGCTCCTTGAGCGCCGAGCATGCCAGCACCAGGTGCTCGCGGCGATCGATCGCCCGCTCGACGACGGCGTGGAGCTCCGCGAGCCACTGCGACCGATCGGCATCGGTCAGCGCCGTGCCGCGGCGCATTTTGGCGATGTTGGCCGGCGAGTGGTGCTGATCCGCGTCGTCGAACTTCCACCCGAGCTCCGCCGCCAGCGCCCGTCCGACCGTGGTCTTCCCCGATCCGGCGACGCCCATGACGATGACGACCACGCCGCGAATCTATCACGCCGGAACGGGTGATAATGCCTGACGCCACGGCCCATGACCGAGTCGTCCGACCCGCCTGACGTCGACGAAGTCGCGCCGCTCGTCTACAACGAGCTGCGGCGGCTGGCGGGCGCCTACATGCGCCGCGAGCGGCCGGGCCAGACCCTGCAGCCGACGGCGCTCGTCCACGAAGCGTATCTGCGGCTGGCCAAGGCCGGCACGCCGTGGCACGACAAGCGGCATTTCGTCGGCATCGCCGCGCGCTCGATGCGGCAGATCCTGGTCGAGCGGGCCCGCGCCCGCGGCGCGCAGAAGCGATGGGCGGGCCTCAACCGTGTCTCGATGTCGGAATCCCTGGCCATCGCCGCCGATCCCGAGAGCATGCTGCCCGCGCTCGACGAAGCGCTGACGCGTCTCAGCGCCATCGACGCCGAGCAGGCGCGCATCGTCGAGCTACGCTTCTTCGCCGGCCTCAGCATCGAGGAGGCGGCCGACGCGATGGACATGTCGCCGGCCACGCTGAAGCGGCGCTGGAGCCTGGCCCGCGCCTGGCTGTTCCGCGAGCTGGCCGACGGCGGATCATGACCGACGCCCAGTGGCAGCGCGTCCGGCTCCTGTTCGAAGCCGCGTTCGATCGCGAACCGGCCGATCTAGACGCGTGGCTGGCGCGCGAGGCGGCCGATGACGCCGTCGTACGCGACGAGGTGCTGTCGCTCCTGCGCCACCATACCCGTGCCGGCGAGTTCCTGGCGCAGCCGATCGCCGAGCAGATCCCGGAGCTGCTCGACGAGGAGCACGAGCCGCTGGCGCCGGGTGCGGTCGTGGGTGCCTACACCATCGTTCGCGAGGTGGGCCGCGGCGGCATGGGCCGCGTCTACCTGGCCAAGGATGGGCGGCTGGGACGGACGGTCGCCTTGAAGGCGCTCGCGCCGCACCTCGGACGCGATCCGCTCCAGCGCGAGCGGCTGCGGCGCGAAGCGCGCGCCGCCGCCGGCCTGACGCATCCGGGCATCTGCACCGTCTACGCCCTCGAGGAGATCGACGGCGAGCTGTACATCGCCGCGGAGTTCGTCGACGGTCAGACGCTCGGCGACGAAATCCGGCAGGGCCGCCGCCCGAACGACGACGAGCTCCTGCGCGCGGCTCGCGATCTGGCAGCGGCCCTCGCGTCGGCGCACGCCGCCGGCATCGTCCACCGCGACCTGAAGCCGGACAACGTGATGCGCACCAGCGACGGCCGGCTGAAGATTCTGGATTTCGGTCTGGCCCGCTCGCAGGCGCCCGAGCGCGCCGCCGAAGGATCGTTCGCGACCCGTCCCGGGCTGCTTCTCGGCACGCCGGGCTATATCGCTCCCGAACAGCTCGCCGGTCAGCGCGGCGACGCCCGGGCCGATGTCTACGCATTCGGCGTCCTGATGCATGAGTACGCATCGGGCGTCCATCCGTTCGCCGGCGGGGCTGCGCGCACGATCCCCGCGATTGCGACAGTCGTCGCACGCTGCCTCAAGCAGATCCCGGAGGAGCGTTTCGCGAACGCCGGCGAAGTCGCCGCGGCGCTGGACGCGGTGGCATCGCTCACCAACAGCGGAGCCGCGGCGGGCGCGCGCCCCGTCTGGTGGCGGACGCATCAGCTCGTCATCGTCGCGCTGTACTTCATCGCGTCGACGGCGGCCTGGCAGGTCAAGGACTGGATTGAAACGCCGGTGACCGTGGCGATCTTCGTGGCCATCAGCACGGCCGCGACGATTGGCGGCGTGCTTCGCGGTCATCTCGTGTTCACGGAGCTGATGAACCGCGTGCATCTCGCGCCGGAGCGTGAACGGGCCTCGCGCGCGACGACGACCGTCGATTTGGCGATGGGAGCGCTGCTCGTCATCGACGGCGTCATCATGGCGTCCCGCCGCGCGCTGCCGTCGGTCTTCACGATCAGCCTTGCCGTCGGCATCGTGCTCGCCGCCCTGGTGTTGGAGCCGGCGACGACGCGGGCGGCTTTTGGAGCGGATGATGATCGCCGTTGAGATTTCGACGCCGGGAGAGCCCGAGGTGCTCGTCCCGGTCGAGCGGCCGATGCCTGTGCCCGGAGAGGGTGAAGTGCTGGTCAAGGTGGCCGCGGCCGGCGTCAATCGCCCGGACGTGATGCAACGGCGCGGCAAGTATCCGCCGCCGCCAGGCGCCTCCGACATTCCGGGTCTCGAGATCGCCGGGACGATTGTCTCCACCGGCGACGCGATCTGCGCGCTCGTCGCGGGCGGCGGCTATGCCGAATACTGCGCGGTGCCGGTCCCGCAATGCCTCCCGGTGCCGCGGGGCATGGATTTCACGGCGGCGGCCGCGATTCCGGAGACCTACTTCACGGTCTGGACCAACGTGTTCGAGCGCGGCCGGTTGATGCCCGGCCAGTCGATTCTCGTGCACGGCGGCTCGAGCGGTATCGGCACCACCGCGATCCAGCTCGCCAAGGCGCTCGGCTCGCGCGTCTTCGCGACCGCGGGTTCGGAAGAGAAGTGCCGCGCCTGCGAGCGGCTCGGCGCCGAGCACTGCGTCAACTACCACGACGAGGATTTCGTGGCGACGGTGCGCGACCGGACCGGCGGCCGCGGCGTCGACGTCGTGCTCGACATGGTGGGCGCCGAGTACTTTTCGCGCAATCTCGACGTGCTCGCGGTGGACGGGCGCCTCGTCGAGATCGCCACGCTGCGCGGCGCGACCGTCGACGTGAACATCCAGACGATCATGCGGCGCCGTTTGACGATCACCGGTTCGACGCTGCGCGCCCGCTCGGTCGCCGAAAAGGGCGCGATTGCCGCGGCGCTCCGCCAACACGTCTGGCCGCTGCTCGACGCCGGCGTCGTCAAGCCGATCGTGCACGCGACGTTTCCGCTCCGCGACGCGGCCGCGGCGCATCGTCTGATGGAATCGGGCGCGCACATCGGCAAGCTGGTGCTGGTGGCGTGACGTAGAATTGAGCTTCTATGGACAACGTCACGAGCCTGCAGGTCACGGACGCCGCGGTCGGCACCGGCGAAGCAGCGACTGCCGGGAAGACGGTCACGGTGCACTACACGGGTTGGCTCTACGATTCGAAAGCCGCGGATCGGCACGGCCGCAAGTTCGACAGCTCGCGCGATCACGGCGAGCCGTTCGAGTTCCGGCTCGGCGCCGGCATGGTGATCCGCGGCTGGGACCAGGGCGTCGCCGGGATGAAAGTCGGCGGCAAGCGGACGCTGGTCATCCCGTCGGAGCTCGCCTACGGGCGGCGCGGCGCCGGCGGCGCGATCCCGCCCGACGCGACGCTGGTCTTCGACGTCGAGCTCATCGGCGTCAAGTAACGACCGGGGAGTGATCTCGCGCGCATCGTTCGTCGCCCTGCGCCATCGGAACTTCAGGCTGCTGTGGATCGGCCTGATGCTTTCCTTCGTCGGCTCGATGATGCAGAACGCGGCGCTGCTCTGGCAGGTGTCGCTGCTCGTGCCGGCCGATCGCAAGGGCCTGGCGCTCGGCCTGGTCGGCCTGGTCAAGGTCGTGCCGATCATCTTTCTGTCGGTGATCAGCGGCGTCGTGGCCGACGCCTGGGACCGGCGCAAGGTGATGCTGGTGACGCAGATCGCCGCGACCGGCGTGGCGCTCGCGCTGGCGGTCCTGACGTTTCGCGGCCTGAGCGCTGTCTGGCCCGTCTATCTGCTGGCGGCGATGGGCGCGGCGGTCGGCGCCTTCGACCTGCCGGCGCGGCAGTCGCTGATGCCGAATCTGGTGCCGCGCGAGCACCTCGCCAACGCCATCAGCCTCAACACGATCATGTTTCAAATCGCGTCGGTCATCGGGCCGTCGCTCGGCGGGATTCTCATCGCCGCGGCCGGCGTCGGCTGGGCGTACGTCGCCAATGCCGTCTCGTTCGGGTTCGTCGTCGCCGCGCTGCTGATGATGCGCGACGTGCCGGCACGCGAGCCTGCGGTCCAGAGTGCCGGGGGCAGCGACGATATTTCCCTGAACGCCGCGCTCGAGGGCTTGCGCTTCGTCTTCCGCTCACCCCTCATCCGGTCGACTATGCTGCTCGATTTCTTCGCGACGTTCTTCTCCTCGGCGACGGCGCTGCTGCCGATTTTCGCGCAGGATGTGCTGCAAGTCGGGGCGCGCGGCTACGGCTGGCTGTATGCGGCGCCGGCGTCCGGCGCGCTGATCGCGAGCGCGATCATGGTGCCGATGACGGAGCGGATCGAGCGCCGCGGCAAGGCGCTGTTGTGGGCGGTGATGGCCTACGGCGCCTCCACCGTGGTCTTCGGGTTGTCGCGGTCGTTCTGGCTCACGTTCGTCTGTCTGGCCTTGACGGGCGCCAGCGATACGGTCAGCACCGTCATCCGCAACATCGTCCGGCAGCTCGAGACGCCGGACCGGCTGCGCGGCCGCATGACGGGCGTCAACATGGTGTTCTTCATGGGTGGCCCGCAGCTCGGCGAGCTGGAAGCCGGCGCCGTCGCGAACTGGCGCGGCGCGCCGTTCTCCGTCGTCTCGGGCGGCATCGGCTGCCTGGTCTGCACGCTCTGGGTGGCCGCCGCCACGCCCGCGCTGCGGCGCTATCACCGCGAACCGCTCGAGACCACGGCCAGCGTCCCGTGATCATCGGCCTGATCTCCGACACGCACGGACTGGTCCGTCCGGAGATCGCGGAGATCTTCGCCGGCGTGTCGCTGATTCTGCACGCGGGCGACGTCGGCGGCCGCGGCGTGCTCGCCGCGCTCGGCAAGATCGCACCGGTCGACGC
>Ga0081539_10006663_pt1 | contig 10940 bp, 10 predicted proteins | sample TabmetS4T2R2_FD_71023 | JGI IMG/M metagenome (GOLD analysis project Ga0081539, IMG submission 71023) | Tabebuia heterophylla rhizosphere microbial communities from the University of Puerto Rico - S4T2R2 | ecosystem: Host-associated > Plants > Roots > Rhizosphere ... | reverse complement strand
GGCAGGACACCGACTCCGAGTCGACGCCCGACGGCGCGGGGATGCCCTGGATCGTCAAGCTCGACAAGGAGGGCGACTTCGTCGGGCGCTGGGCGCTCGAGCACCTTCGCGAGCGCGAGCCGCAGAGCGCGCTTGTGGGCCTCACGTTCGACGAGCTCCCGCTCGAGGGCGCGGCGGTCCTCGACGCCGACGGCGCGCCCGCAGGGCGGGTGACCAGCGCGCGGCGGTCGGCGCAGCTCGGAACGGTGATCGCCCTGGCGTGGGTCCCGGCGGCTCTCGCGTCCGACGGGGCGCGCGTCGTGGTCTCCGACCGCGGCCGGCGGCTCGCGGCGACGGTGACGACGCGGCCGTTCTACGACCCGGACGGCGCGGTGCTGCGGTCGTGACCCTCGACTTCCTCACCCCGGCGCCCGACGTGCTCGCCCACAGCCCGATGGAGCGCTGCGCGCGCGCCGCCGGCGCGCGCTTCGCAGCTCGCGACGGGTGGCTCGTCGCCGTGGGCTACGACCGTCCGCCCTCGGACACAGGCTGGGCCGACATGTCCCACCTGACCAAGCTCGAGCCGGACGGGCGACGCCGCTCGCTCGTCGTCGCCGAGCCGGCGGAGGCGGCGGAAATCCGGGAGCGGCTCGGCGCGCGCGCGGTCGACGTCACCACGGCGTACGCGGCGCTCGCCGTCGTCGGGCCGGGCGCTCGTGAGGTGCTCGCGCGCTTGACCGCCCTCGACCTGCGCCCGTCGGCCACGCCGGTCGGCGCGCTCAAGCCCGGCGCGGTGGCCCGCACGCCGGCGCTCGTGCTGCGGGAGGCCGACGAGCGCTACCTCGTGCTGTTCGGCGCGGCGCTCGGCGAGTACATGTGGACCGTGCTGGCCGACGCCGCCGCGCACCTCGGAGGCGCGCCGATCGGCGTCGACGCGCTCGCCAGGGAGGCGGGCGCCCGTGCGTGACCTGTTCCGCACGCGCCGCATGTGGCGGCCGCGTGCGGAGCTCAAGGACTCCTACGACGTCGTCATCGTCGGCGGCGGCTCGCACGGCCTCGCCACGGCCTACTACCTGCGCCGGCACGGCATCACCGACGTGTGCGTGCTCGAGAAGTCCTACATCGGATCGGGCGCCGCCGGGCGCAACACGACGATCCTGCGCTCCAACTACCGCACGCCGGAGGGCGCGCGCTTCTACGACGCGAGCGTCAAGCTCTACGAGGGCCTCTCGCAGGAGCTCGGCTTCAACCTGCTGTTCTCCCAGCAGGGCCACCTGACGCTGGCGCACTCCGACCGCGCGGCGTTCGTGATGGCCGAGCGCGCGGAGGTCAACCGGCTGCTCGGCATCGACTCGCGCCTGATCGATCGCGACGAGATCGCGACGCTGGCCCCGGCCATGCACCTGGGCGCGGACGCGACCTTCCCGGTGCAGTCCGCGCTCTACCACCCGCCCGGCGGGATCATCCGCCACGACGCGGTGGTGTGGGGGCTCGCCCGCGGCGCCGACCGCGGCGGCGCGGAGATCCACCCGTACACGGAGGTGACCGGCATCGAGCGCGCCAACGGGCGGGTCACCGGCGTCAGGACTACGCGCGGCAACATCAGGACCGGCACGGTGCTCAACTGCACCGCGGGCTGGAGCACGCTGGTGTGCGACATGGCCGGCGTGCCGCTGCCGATCACCACGCACATCCTCCAGGCGTTCGTCACCGAGCCGCTCAAGCCGTTGCTCGACGTCGTGATCGTCTCCTCGCAGATGCACGTGTACATCTCGCAGACGGACCGCGGCGAGTTCCTGATCGGCGCCGAGATCGAGCCATGGACGACCTACCGCACGCGCGGCACGCTGAACTTCCTCCAGGAGGCCTCGCGCCACGCCCTGGAGCTCTTCCCGCAGCTCGAGAGCGCGCGCGTCCTGCGCTCGTGGGCCGGGCTCTGCGACATCTCGCCCGACTACAGCCCGATCCTCGGCAGGACCGAGGTCGAGGGCTTCCACGTCAGCGCCGGCTGGGGCACGTACGGCTTCAAGGCCGCGCCGATCGTCGGCACGACGCTGGCCGAGCTCGTCGCCTGCGGCCGCACGCCCGCGCTGATCGAGCCGTTCGCGCTGGAGCGCTTCTACGAGGACCGGCTGGTGAGCGAGCTCGCCGCGGCGGCGGTGAGCCACTGATGTTCGCCTCGATCCTCGTCATCGGAGCCGGCGTGCACGGGCTCTCGACGGCCTGGCACCTGGCCGCACGCGGCGAGGACGTCCTCGTGGTCGACAAGAGCGCGGTCGCGGCGGGCGCGTCGGGCATCGCGTGCGGCGTGGTGCGCAACAACTACTTCCAGCCGGCGATGGCCGAGCTGATGGCCGAGTGCGTGGAGATCTGGGAGTCCGACCCCGCGGCCTTCCACTACCACGGCTCCGGCTACGTGGCGCTCGGGCCGCCCGCCCAGGAGCCCGACCTCGCGGCGGTCTTCGAGCGCCACGAGCGCATCGGGTATCCCTCCCGGCTCTATTTCGGGGAGGACGAGGTCTTCGCGCACATGCGGTCGCTGTTCGGCGACTGGCGGGCCCGCGGGCTGACCGTCTGCCTGCACGAGCAAGCGGGTGGGTTCGCCTTCAACCGCGAGTCGATGCTGGGCCTCGCCGGCAAGGCGCGCCGCGCCGGCGCGCGCATCGCCGAGGGGGTCGAGGTCACCGGCTTCGATCGGGACGGCTCCGGGGCCGTCACCGCGGTCCACACGACCTCCGGTCGCATCGGCGTCGACCAGGTCGTCGTCGCGGTCGGGCCGTGGATCCCGCGCCTGTGGCGGCAGCTCGGCCTCCCCACGCAGCTCGACGTGCGACAGCCGGATGGCAGCATCGCGCGCGACCTGGACATGTGGACCTACTGGTACCTCCAGGAGGGCGAGATCGACTTCGACCCGGCGAGGTTCGTCACCGACGCGGGCGCCACGTCGCCGGTCCTGCACGTCGACAGCGACGCCGAGCTCCGCGACGACGACGGCCGGGTCGTCGCTCCAGGACGCTGGGGGATCTACGTCAAGCCCGATCGCCGAAGCGTCCAGGGCGGCGCCGAGCCGATCCGGCTCGGGCACGAGTTCGAGCTCGACCCATACCCGACCGGCAGCGTCGACCCCGGGTTCCCGGACCTGTGGTGCGCGGCGCTCTCGCAGTGCCTCGGGCGCTTCGCGGGCTGCCGCGGGCAGTACCGGCAGGTGCGATCGGGAGGCGTCGGCGCGTTCACCGTGGACAATTTCCCGGTGTTCGACTACATGCTCGAGAACGTGTACGTCGCCGCGGACTCCAACCACGGCTACAAGATGATCGCGGTCGGCCGCGAGATCGCCCGCGTGCTCGGCGGCGAGCGCTCGACGCTGCTCCACCCGTTCCGGTACGAGCGCTTCGCGACCGGCGACCTGCACCCGGTGTCCCACAGCCCGTACCCCTGGAGCTGATCGGATGACCGCGTTCGAGCACCTGTACTCGCCGCTGGAGCTGCGCGGGCATGTGCTGCGCAACCGGATCGTGTCGACACCCCACGCGACGGGCTGGGGTCGTGACGGCCTGATCGATCCGCGCGAGGTGGCCTACCACGTCCGCAAGGCGGCCGGCGGATGTGCGCTCGTCATGACGTTCGGCTCGGCCTCGGTCGACCAGACGACGGCCGCGTCGTACGGGTCGATCTCGCTGTGGGACGAGCGCAACGAGCCGGCGCTTCGTGCGCTCGCGGACGGCGTGCACGGCCACGGTGCCCTCTGCATGTCCCAGATGACCCACATGGGGCGGCGCGGCACGTCCACGCTGACGGGCATCCCTCTGCGCGCACCGTCCGACCTGCCGGAGGGCGTCCACCTCGAGGTGCCGGTGCCGCTGACCGTGCCGGAGCTCCCGGCGATCGTGCGACGGTTCGCGGACGCGGCGTCGCGCCTGGAGCGGTGCGGCTGGGACGGGTGCGAGGTGACGTCGTTCGGCGGGCACCTGATCGAGCAGTTCTTCGACCCGGCCGTCAACACGCGCACGGACGAGTACGGCGGCAGCCTCGAGAACCGCACGCGCTTCGGCCGCGAGGTGCTGGAGGCGGTGCGCGCCGCCGTGTCCGACGACTTCATCGTGTCGTTCCGGATGGCGGTCGATCAGTGCCTGACCGGCGGCCTCGGCCCGGATGAGCTGATCGACGTGGCGCGCAGCTTCGCGGCGACCGGGGCGATCGACCTGTTAAGCGTGAGCGGGGGCACCGGCGCGACACGGTTGACGACCGCGTACTTCGTGCCCGGCGACGACCTGCCGGAGGGCGTCTTCAACGAGCGCGCGCGCCGCTTCCGCGCGGCGGTCGGCGTTCCGGTCGTCGTCGCCGGCCGCAACGTGGAGCCCGCCATGGCGGACGCGTGCGTGGCGAGCGGCGTCGACCTCGTCGCGATGACGCGCGCGATCATCGCTGACCCCGACCTGCCCGCGAAGGCCCGGGGCGGCCGGGCGGCGCGGCCCTGCATCGGGCTCAACGAGGGCTGCATCGGCCGCCTCTACACGGATCGGCCGATGTGGTGCTCGGTGAATCCGGGCATCCGCGACCCGGAGCTCGCCGAGCTCGTCCCGGCCGCGACGCCGGGACGCATCGTCGTCGTCGGAGGCGGGGTGGCCGGACTGGAGGCGGCACGCGCGGCCGCGCTGCGCGGTCACGACGTCGTGCTCTTCGAGCGCCGCCCCCGGCTCGGCGGCCGCGCGCGCCTCGCCGGCGTCCGGCGCGGGCGGGAGCGCTGGCCCCGCTACGTCGACTGGCTCCACGGCGAAGCGCAGGCCGCCGGAGCCGAGCTTCGCACCGGCGTCGCGGCGACGGTCGACGCCGTGCTCGCAGCATCGCCGGATGCTGTGATCGTCGCGACGGGATCGGAGCTCCGGCCGTCTGCCGCGCTGCCCGGGCCGGTTCCGGCGATCGACGTCGACGTGCTGCTCGAAGCCGGGGTCCCGGGGGTTCAGTCGCGGTCGGCGCTGGTGCTCGACGACGAGGGAGGCTTCCTCGCGCCGACCGCCGCGGAGCGCCTCGTCGCAGAGGGCTTCTCCGTCGAGATCGCCACCACCCATCCGGTCGTCGGCGCGGAGATCGACCCGACCCAGCAGCCGTTCGTGCTCCGGCGCCTCGCACTCGCCGGCGTCGCGACGACGCCGCACCTGAGCGGCGTCGCGAGCAACGACCACGGCGTCACGCTGCGCAACATCTACACCGAGCGCGACGAGCGGCGCGACGGCGTCGGCCTCGTGGTCATGGCCGGGTACCGCCGCGCCGTCGTGGATCTCCGTGACGAGTTGACGGCGCAGCGGCCCGCGCTTCGCCTGGTGGTGGCGGGCGACGCGCTCGCGCCGCGCACGCTGCTCGATGCGGTCGCCGAGGGCGCTCGCGCCGGCGCGAGCGCCCTCACGGCCGGTTGATCAGCCGAGGCCGTTCGCCTGGAGGAACGCCTTGGCCACCTCGGCCGGCTTCTTCTTGTCGATGTCGACCGCCGAGTTCATGGAGCGCATCGCCTCGGCCGTGAGCAGGGCGTTGACCTTGTTGATGATGTCCATGAACTGCGTGCCGCCGACGGCGTCGTACTTCTTCTTGTCCATGACGAACAGGATGTTCTGGAACCCGAAGACGCCCTTCGGGTCCTTGAGCACGGTGTACTTGCCCGACGCGAGCTGGGCGTCGGTGGAGAAGACGTTCGCGGAGTCGACGTCGCCCTTGTCCAGCGACGGGTACTGGAGGCCGAGCGCGAGCTGCTTGAACTTCGCGTTGTGGATCCCGTAGACCTGCTCCATGCCCTTGAGGCCGACGAAGCGGTCCTTGAACTCCGGCCGCGCGCCGACCGTGAAGCTGCTGAGCTTCTTGAGGTCCGCCACCGAGGAGAGCCCGTTCTTGGTCGCGAACTCCTTGGTCGTGGCGATCGCGTCGACGTCCTCGAACGGCGTCGGGTTGCTCACCACCTGTCCGCGCTTCTCGTAGAGCGACTTGGCGTCGGCCACCGTCTCGTCTGCGCTCTTGTAGAGCTTGTTCTTCCCGAACACCGTGGCGGTGGTCTCGCCGGTGTACTCGGGGTAGGCGTCGATCTGGCCGCTGGTCAGCGCCTTGTCGGTGATCTCGGTGGCGCCGATGTTCTCCTTGAGGTTGACCTTGTAGCCCTTGGCCTGGAGCGCCTGCGCGTAGAGGTTGCCGAGGATGAACTCCTCGGTGAAGTCCTTGGTGCCGATCGTCACCGCCGGCTTGCCCTTGCCGGGCTGGTCGCTGCTCGACGACGAGCTGCCGGTGCCGCTGCCGCTGCTGCCGCCGCCGTTGTCGTCGCCGCCGCATCCCGCGACGACGAGCATCGCGAGGACGGCGAGCAGTGTGAGTAGTCGTGCCATGCGGGATCTCCCCTTGTCTCCTATGGGTTCACGCCAACACCCGATCCGCCGGGAGGTCCGACTCGGCGGGCGGGACGATCGTGTGCAGCTCTCTCGAGACCACGAGGCCGGCGGGGGTGACGGCCCGCTGGATGACCCCGAACAGCCCGTCGATGACGAACGCGAGCGCGACGGTGACGATCGTCGCCGCGATGACGCCCACGAGCTTGTACGTGGGCTGGTTGACGATGATGTCGCCGAGGCCGCCGCCGCCGGCGAGCGCGGCCAGCGGGGCGGTGGCGATCACGTACACCGACGCGGTGCGGATGCCGGCGAAGATCAGCGGCCAGGACAGCGGAAGCTCGACGCCGAAGAGGACCTCGCGCTCGCGCATGCCCATGCCGCGGGCGGCCTCGACGGCGTCGGGGTCAACGCCGTCGACGGCCGTGTAGGCATTGGTGAGGATCGGCGGGATCGCGAGCGCGACGAGCGCGATCGTGATGTTCGCCCGTGAGAGGCCGAAGAACGCGAGGCTGATGGCGATCAGCGCGAGGCTGGGCAGCGCGCGCAGGACGTTGGAGATGTTGATCGCCAGCAGCGAGCCCTTGTGCAGGTGGCCGAGCCAGATGCCGGCGGGCAGCGCGATCACGAGCGAGATGACCAGGCCGATCGCGGCGATGACCAGGTGCGCGCCGGTGCGGTTCAGCAGCAGGCTCGTGTTGTCCCCGAAGAAGTTGACGAGGTCGCTCATGTGGCGCGGCTCCTGGCGCGGACCCACGGCGTGAGCATGCGCTGGGCGAACACGATGGCCACGTCGGCGATCAGCGCGAGCGCGATCGAGAGCAGGCTGGCGGCCACGAACTCGGTGTTGGCCCCGGTCTGGATCGCGCTGAAGATCGGCGCGCCGAGCCCCAGCGGCGTGATGAACGCGGCGATCGTGGCCAGCGAGATCGTCGTCACGGTCGCGACGCGGACGCCGGCGATGATCGCAGGCACGGCGAGCGGCAGCTCGACGCGCAGCAGCGACTGCCGCCGCGTGAGCCCCATGCCCTCGGCCGCCTCCTTGGCCTCGTCCGGCACCTCCTTGAGCCCGGTCAGCGTGTTGCGGAACAGGATCAGCAGGGTGTAGGAGACCAGCGCGAGCTCGATGGTCGTCCAACCGATCCCCGTGATCGGGACCAGGATCTGGAACAACGCGATGCTGGGGATCGTGTAGAAGAGCGCCGAGACGTTCGCGAACGGCAGCTCGAGGCGCGCGTAGCGGTACGCGGCGAGCGCGGCGGCGAAGGAGATCAGGAAGCCGATCACCAGCGCGATGGCGGTCAGCTCGATGTGCTCGACCATGCGCGGCCAGAAGCGGTCGCCGAAGTTGTCCAGGAACCAGTGCAGGCAGAAGTTGCCGTTGTTGCGGATGCACTCGTCGCCGCGCCCGAAGTTCGGGATGACCGGCCCGCCCTGGGCGAAGACGACGGCGTTCACAGCAACCGGCTCACGGCCGCGATCGTGAGGTAGCCCTTGGCCTGGCCGTCCTCGCCGCGCACCACGACGCCGTCACTGCCCTCGGTGAGCATCAGCGACAGCGCGTCGCGCAGCGTCGTCCGCTCAGGGCACTCGAGCGCGCCGTCCCCGCTGGGGACCGGCGCCAGCTCGACGTCGCCCACGCGCCGCAGCGCGAGCCGCTTGAGCCCGCGGTCGGCGCCCACGAAGTCCGCCACGAACTCGTCGGCCGGCTCGGCCAGGATCGCCTCCGGCGTGTCGTACTGCGCCAGGATCCCGCCCTCGCGCAACAGGCAGATGCGGTCGCCCATCTTGATCGCCTCGTCGATGTCGTGCGTGACGAACACGACGGTCTTGCGCACCTCGCGGTGCAGGCGCAGGAAGTCGTTCTGGAGCCGCTCGCGCGTGATCGGGTCGATCGCGCCGAAGGGCTCGTCCATCAGCATCAGCGGCGGGTCGGCGGCCATCGCGCGCGCCAGGCCGACGCGCTGGCGCTGGCCGCCGGAGAGCTGGGACGGGAAGCGCTTGGCGTGCTCGGCCGGGTCCAGCCCGACCAGCTCCAGCAGCTCGTGCGCGCGGTCGCGGATCCGCTGCTTGTCCCATCCGAGCAGCCGCGGCACCGTGCCGATGTTGGCCTCGACGGACATATGCGGGAACAGCCCGATCTGCTGGATCACGTAGCCGATCCCCCGCCGCAGCTCGGTCACCTCGAGCGAGCGGACGCTCGTGCCGTCGATCGTGATGTCGCCATCGGTGATCGAGATCAACCGATTGATCATCTTCATCGCCGTCGTCTTGCCACCGCCCGACGGCCCGATGAGCACGCAGATCTCCCCGGCGGGGATCGTGATCGACAGGTCGTTGATCGCCGGGCGAGGACTCTCGCCGTAGCGCTTGGTGACGTGATCGAGGACGATCTCGGCTGCGCTTGATTCGGCGCTCACGGGCGATCACATCCTTCTACATCAGGCCCCGGACCCCTCAACTTGGCCCAGATATACCAGTTGCACGGCAGCAGGCGCAACGAATCCGGGCGCACTTGCGGGTGCGCGGCCCTGCTCTATGCGGCGATCTCGACCGGGCGCAGCTCCTCGGCGTAGGAGATCGATTCGCGTCGCAGGGTGCCGTCGGGCGCGACCGCGTACGCGCCCATTCGCCACAGCGGTGGCGAATAGGCGTGGATCGACACCGCCGGCGCGTCACAGACCTGACGCATCCGGTGCACGTGCGAGGCGTCGAAGTCGAAGACGTCGCCGGCGCGGTGGTGCAGCTCGAGCGGTGGGCCGCCCACGACGAGCCGCTCCTCGATCACCTCGCCCTCGACGACCGCGACGGCCCCGCGCGAGAGGTCGTGGTCGTGGAAGCCGGTGTCGCTGCCGTGGGTCCACGAGATGACCCAGACGTCGACGTGCTGGTCGCGCCGGAGCTGCTCGAAGGTCCGCTCGCCGTCCCCGTGGCGCACGAGCGCCCGCCACTGCTCCGGATCGGCGGCAATGGCGCGCACGAGCTCGCGCAGCTCGGCGCGATCGAGATCGTGATCGAGCTCCCCAGTCATAGTTGTGAAGCGGTTCACTGAACCGCTTCACAAGTATCCACGACGTGTCAACCCGCTTCGAGCGGGTGCCGAGGCGGTTAGGCTCGGTGCGTGCCCGAGGGCGCCAGGCGTCGCACCACGATCCGCGAGCTGGCGGAATACACGGGCCTCTCGCCTGCGGCGGTGAGCTACGCCCTGCGCGGCACGCACGTGTCGCCCGAGACCGAGCGCCGGGTGCGCCAGGCCGCGGACGAGCTCGGCTACGAGGCCGACCCGATCGCGCGCGCGCTCGCGGGGGGCGCCACCGGCGTCGTCGGCCTCCTCGTCGGCAGCCTCGCCGACTTCTGGAACCAGGAGCTGGCCCGCGCCGTGCAGCGCGCGCTCTACGAGGCGGAGCTGAGCACGCTGGTCGCCGACGCGGACGGCGAGCCGGCGCGCGAGCTCGAGCTGGCCCAGCGGCTCGTCGACCATCGCGTCGACGGGCTCGTCGTCGTCCCGATCGGCCCGGCGAGCGGAGGCTGGGAGGCGATCGCGCGGCAGGTCGCCACGGTGACCATCGGCGACGCGCTGCCGGGCGTCGCCCCGGCCGGCGAGGTGGTGTTCGACAACGAGCGCGCGGTCGAGCAGAGCCTCCTGCACTTCAGCGAGCGCGGGCACCGCGAGGTGACGGTGCTCTCGTGGGCGGTCGAGACGTCGCCGGACCGCGCCGCCGAGCGCGCGGTCGCGGTCTCGGCGGCGGCGCTCGGGATCGACTGCCGGCTCGTCCCGTGCGCGTACTCGCTCAACGGCTCACAGCCGCTGGCCGTCGAGCTGCTGAGCGGCGGCGATCGCCCGCGCGCGATCCTGTGCCTGTCGGACTCGATCGCCTACGGCGTCTACGCGGCGTGCGCAGAGCTCGGGCTCTCCGTCCCGGGCGACGTCGCGGTCGCGGGCTTCGGCGACCATCCGATCTCGCGGCTGCTCGCGCCGCCGCTGACGTCGACGGCGTGGGACGTCGAGCGGGTGGCGGAGCTGGCGGCGGAGTTCCTCGTCAAGGCGATGGCCGCCGACGGCCCCCAGGCGACGCTGCGCGAGGTCATCGCGCCGGCCTTCGTCGCGCGCGCCTCCATCTGATATATCTGTGGCGATGAGCCGCCTGCCGAGCAGCGCGCGCGCCGTCGTGATCGGCGCGGGCATCGTGGGCAATTCCCTCGCCTGTCACCTCGCCCGCCTCGGCTGGAGCGACATCGTGCAGCTCGACAAGGGCCCCCTGCCCAACCCGGGCGGATCCACGGGGCATGCCTCCAACTTCATCTTCCCGGTCGACCACTCGCGCGAGATGACCGCGCTGACGCTCGACAGCGTGCGCCAGTACCAGGAGCTGGACGTGTTCACGCGCTCGGGCGGGATCGAGGTCGCGCGCACCGAGGAGCGCATGGAGGAGCTGCGCCGGCGCATGGCCTCCGCGAAGGCGTGGGGGGTCGACGACGTCCGCCTCGTGACCCCGGCGGAGATCAAGGAACTCGTCCCGTTCATCGACGAGTCGGTGATCGTCGGCGGCTTCCACACCGAGTCCGTCGGGGGGGGGGGCTCGCTGCGCGCCGGCC
>Ga0081539_10006662_pt1 | contig 10940 bp, 12 predicted proteins | sample TabmetS4T2R2_FD_71023 | JGI IMG/M metagenome (GOLD analysis project Ga0081539, IMG submission 71023) | Tabebuia heterophylla rhizosphere microbial communities from the University of Puerto Rico - S4T2R2 | ecosystem: Host-associated > Plants > Roots > Rhizosphere ... | reverse complement strand
CGCGTCGATCCTCGTGCTCATGGAGCTGATCGGCGATCTGCTGCCGCCCGGTGTGCTGAACGTGGTGAACGGCTTCGGCGTCGAGGCCGGCAAGCCGCTCGCGTCGTCCAGCCGGATTCGCAAGATTGCCTTCACCGGCGAGACCACCACCGGCCGCCTGATCATGCAGTACGCCAGCCAGAACCTGATCCCGGTCACGCTGGAACTCGGCGGCAAGAGTCCGAACATCTTCTTCGAGGACGTCGCGCAGGAGCGGGACGACTTCTACGACAAGGCGCTCGAGGGCTTCACCATGTTCGCCCTCAACCAGGGCGAGGTCTGCACCTGCCCGTCCCGCGCACTGATCCAGCGGTCGATCTACGAGTCGTTCCTGGCCGACGCCACGGAGCGCACGAAGGCGGTCACGCAGGGCAACCCGTTGGACACCGACACGATGATCGGCGCCCAGGCGAGCAACGACCAGCTGGAGAAGATCCTCTCCTACATCGAGATCGGCAAGGCCGAGGGCGCACGCCTGGTGTGCGGCGGGGAGCGGGCCGACCTCGGCGGGGACCTGTCGGGCGGGTACTACGTGACGCCGACGATCTTCGAGGGCCACAACGCGATGCGGATCTTCCAGGAGGAGATCTTCGGTCCGGTGGTGTCCGTCACCAGCTTCGACAACAAGGACGACGCGCTGAAGATCGCCAACGACACGCTCTACGGCCTTGGCGCCGGCGTCTGGACGCGTGACGTCAACACCGCCTACCGGTTCGGCCGCGGCATCGAGGCCGGACGGGTCTGGACCAACTGCTACCACGCCTACCCGGCGCACGCGGCGTTCGGCGGGTACAAGAGCTCCGGCATCGGCCGCGAGACGCACCACATGATGCTGGAGCACTACCAGCAGACGAAGAACATCCTGGTCAGCTACGCGCCGAAGAAGCTCGGCTTCTTCTGAGCCCTCGACCAGCGATGAACGAGCGGCCCGCACGCGTGGCCCTCACCCCGGAGGCGGCGGAACTGGTCCGCCGCCTCCGGGCGGAGCACGGCCCGCTGATGTTCCACCAGTCCGGCGGCTGCTGCGACGGCAGCGCGCCGATGTGCTATCCCGCGGGTGAGTTCCTGACCAGCGATGCCGATGTTCACCTCGGTGACCTCGACGTCGACGACGAGCCCGTGGGCGTCTGGATGTCCCGGGCGCAGTTCGAGTACTGGAAGCACACCCACCTGACGATCGACGTCGTCCCGGGGCGAGGCGCAGGCTTCTCACTCGAGGCGCCCCTCGGCGTCCGTTTCCTGCTCCGCTCCCGGTTGCTGACGGAGCCGGAACTCATCGCCCTCGGCGAGCTTTGACGAAGCGTGTTGCCGCCAGCGCAACACGCCCAGTGACACTCGGAGTGAGCGTTCGACCACGAAACGGCATCATGGTGCTGCGATCGGCACCATAAACCCGACGGGTGGGGGTGATGCTGTGGCCGAACAGCATGAAAAGGGCCGTACTCCGGTGGACACACCGGTGGAGCCGGACCACGCCGGCCGGCTCCAGGTACGAAGTGAACGCCTGGAGGTGCACCGCGAGCCCCTGGCGCCGATTCGCCTGGGGATCGTGGATGACCATCGGGTCATGCTCGACGCCTTACGCAGCTGGCTGGAGACGCGCGCCGAGGACGTCGAGGTCGTGCTCGCCGTCGCCAGGTGGGAGGAGTTGCGCGCCCATCCGGCGTTCCCGGTGGACGTCGTCTTGCTCGATCTCGAGCTGGGGGACGACATCCCGGCTGGTGCGAAGATCGTCGAGCTGGCCGCGGCCGGCGTGGCCGTCGTCGTCGTGAGCACGTTCGCCGACCCCCGGCGGGTGCGGGAATGCATTTCCGCCGGGGCGCTCGGCTACGTGCCGAAGAGCGAGGACGCCTCCGAGATCGTGCGCGCGGTCCGGGCGGCGGCGCAGGGCGAGGGCCATGTCACGCCCGCTCTTGCGGCGATGCTCGTGGCGGACGACGCGCTTGACGCCGTGCCGCAGCTGAGCCCCCAGGAGCGGCGTGCTCTGGTCCTGTACGCGTCCGGATGGCCGCTGAAAAGCGTGGCGCGCCAGCTCGACATCTCCGTCGAGACGGCGAAGACGTACCTCGGTCGGGTGCGGGAGAAGTACGCGCAGGCCGGTCGGGAGGCGCGGACGAAGATCGCGCTACACCGCAGGGCGGTCGAGGACGGGCTGATCAGCGAGGGGCCGGAGCCTCCGCACCACGGCGCCCAGCCGGGCTGACGTCGGCGGCGGATGGCCGCGTCGCAGGATGCTGTCCCTAGCTGCGGCCGGCTGCCCCCCGAAGATGGGGCATGCCACTCATCGCCCGCCTCCATAGCCTTCCCGTGGGACGGCGCGGGAGCCGTCTCAACGGGGGAGGAGCGGCCTTGCGGATCCGGTCGCTCCTTGGATTCACCTGACTCCCGCCGAAGTCGGGTGGCGGCGGCTCGCCGGACCGAGCCGCCGCCGCCCGTAGTGCCCTGCCAGTCACAGGCCCGGTCTCCGGCCCAGTCACAGGCCCGGTCCCCGGCCCAGTCACAGGCCCGGTCACAGGGCCAGGTGCAGTCGCAGCGCGCGATCCAGGTCGGCCATCAATTCCGGGGTCAGCTGTCCCACTCGGGCACCGATTCGTTCCACGGCGATCGACCGAACCTGCTCGGCTTGCGCCTTGGCGTCGCGGGCCAACGGGCGGCGGTGCGATTGGCAGCGTCGTTGCTGACCACGACGGCCGGCCGGGTCTTGTCGGCCTCCGAAGCACGCACCGGGTCGAGCACCACCATGCGGATCTCTCCCCGCCGCACTCACTGCTCCGATCCGTCGGACAACCCGTCGGACGACGTGGACTCCCAGATGGCCGCCTCACCCGAGGTATCCCAGGTTGTCCAGGCCTCGTCGTAGGCGTCGTCGAGTTGGGCGGCCCGAAGCAAGGCCACGGCGTGAGCCAGCACAGGTAGTAGCCTCAGCCGATCCGGGACCAGAAGTCCGGCTCGATGCCCTGATCGCGCAGCCATGTCAGGTCGCCGCGCCGGACGACCGCCTCGCCGTGCTCTTCAAGGAGCGTCAGGACGTCGTCCCCATCGCTGCCACCCAGCGCCGTGACGATGCGCGGGACGTCGCTCGCCGCCACCGTGATCGCGTACTCGTACTCCTCGACCCCATCGCCGAACACCTTTCCGGCGTTGAGGTCCTGCCCGTTGATGACGAGCCGCCCGTCCGGGCGTAGCGACGCGCTGACGAAGAGGAGGTCCTGTGCCCAGAGCCGGACGCTGCGGTCTTCGTTTCCTTCCATGGTCAACCCCCGTGGTTGTGAACCGGTTGACGCCGATTAGCAGGAGTTGTGACCCAGAAACGGGGTCGAAACGCCTGCTAATCCGCCGCCACCTCACAAGTCACCCTAGCCCTGGCCGGCGGGCCGCCATCCCGGTTGTCCACAGGGGGGACGGTTATCCACAGGGCGGTGAACCGGGAGGATGGGCAGATGCGCATGGTGGCGTGCGACCTGGACGGCACGATCGTGCGGGCCGACGGGACCATCTCGGCCCGCACCGTCGCCGCGCTGGCCGCCTGCGAGCAGGTCGGCGTGCGGGTCGTGTTCGTCACGGGCCGGCCGCCCCGCTGGATGCCGCCCGTGGCGGAGGCCACCGGTCACCGCGGGCTCGCCGTCTGCGGGAACGGTGCGCTGGTCGTCGACCTGGCCGACGGCGGCGTCGTGCGCGCCACCGGCCTGGAGCCGGAGGCCGTGCTCGAAGTGGCCGCCCGGCTTCGCCCGGTGCTCCCGGGGGCGGCGTTCGCTCTGGAGACGCTCACCGGGTATCGCCGGGAGCCGGAGTTCGCACCCCATCACGTTGCGGCCCGGGAGGCACTTGCCGGCGAGCTGCCCGACCTCCTCGCCGACCGCCCGTTGGTCATCAAGGTGCTGTGCCGTCAGGAGGAGCGGCCCTCGGCGGCACTCGGCCCGGGCGATCGCCTGCCGGCCGACGACATGCTCCGCCTTGCCCGGCAGGTGCTCGACGGCGTCGCCGAGCCGGTGCACTCCAACCCGCTGGGCGGGTTGCTGGAGATCTCGGCTCATGGGGTGAGCAAGTCCTCGGCACTGGCCCGCCTGGCCGAGGAGTGGGGCGTTCCGGCGGCCGACGTGGTCGCCTTCGGCGACATGCCCAATGACGTGCCGATGCTCCGGTGGGCCGGCCGCGGGTACGCCATGAGCGGTGGCCACCCCGAGGCCGTGCGAGCCGCCGGCGCAGTGGCGCCGCCCTGCGAGGAGGACGGCGTCGCCCAAGTGCTGGAGGCGTTGCTGGCCGAGAAGGCGGGATACCGGCCGGCCGACGTCGCCGCGGAGATCCCCGAGGATCGGCCCGCAGGGCGGTACCACCCGGGGTAGCGTGACGGCACGGGGCCATACCGGGGCGGAGGCGACATTGGGCGCACGGCGTCTGCGCGTGGACTGGCTCGCATGCAAGGCGCACGGCGTCTGCGCGGAGCTCATTCCGGAGCTCATCACGACGGATGAATGGGGGTACCCGCTGATCGCGGCCACCCCCGTCCCGCCGGAACTGAGCGAGCACGCGCACCGCGCCGTTTCCGGGTGCCCCACGCTGGCCCTCAAACTTGTGGACGTGGACGTGCCCGAGGACTCCGGGAGCCGGCGGGCGCGCCGACAACGGTCGGGCGGCTGACGGTCAGGAGGCGGCTGGTCCGGCCGGCCGGCGGACAGATCAGAGCTTGGCGCCTTCGACCAGCTCGCGGACCTGCTTGGCAGTCCGGCGCGCGGCGTCGATGTGATCGCGCACGCCGTCCGCGTCCTTCATCCGAACCGCGACCCGCGCCATCATCGCGGACTCCGACGCGCGGGCGCAGAGCGTCGCGGCGCGGGCGATGCGCTGGTGGACGTCGAGGTAAATGTCGCCGGGGCCGAGCGGGACGCCTGCGCCGTCGCTCGGCGCCACGGCCTGCGCGCGCTCACACGAGTCGCGGACGACCTGGAGGGCCTCGTCGAGCTCGTCGGCGATTTCCATCAGCTCGACCCTGACCGGGCGCGAGGGGATCACTTCGCTGACGGCACGGAATCGCCGAACCGCCCTCGCGAACCGGTCGTGAACGCGCCGCCACACTCCGTTACCGAGTGGGCCCGGGCCGATCCTTGGGGTGCGGACCCAGTCGAGCATTCCCACGGCCCGGCCCTCGCTCTACAGGTATTGGCCGGTGCCGCCCCCGGAGGGGCCGCGCTCGGACGGGTTGGGTGGTGTCATCCCCGTTGGTATGCCGCTCGGAAGCCCTCGGCGCATCTGCTCCAACTGCGAGCGCGCCGCCACCTGCTGGGCGAAAAGGACGGTCTGGATGCCGTGGAACAGGCCCTCCAGCCAGCCCACCAGCTGCGCCTGCGCGATGCGGAGCTCGGCGTCCGACGGCGTGCTCTCGTCGTCGAAGGGCAGGGTCATCGCGTGCAGTTCCTGCACCAGCTCCGGCGCCAGGCCCTTCTCGAGCTCGGCGATGGACCGTTCATGGATCTCTGCGAGCCGGGCGCGGCCCGCCTCGTCCAGCGGCGCGGTCCGCACTTCCTCCAGCAGTTGCTTGATCATGCTGCCGATCCGCATGACCTTGGCTGGTTGCTCGATGAGGGCTGCCGGATTCGACTCGGACTCCGTCGTGCCGGTCATCGCGACGCCGTCCGGCGTGAGGATGACAACCCGATCACTCTCGGCAGGCCGCTCACCGGGAGCCTCGGAAGGCTCGCCATCCGTGGCACCGTCCGACCAGGCATCGGGTGCCTGATCTTGATCGGGCCTGGATGTCATGCGTCCATCGTGCCCCGACGAGGGCCGGGGCGCGAGAGATTCGGGGGCGTTCGCCCAGGGATCCACCACACGGCTCGCCCATGGATCATCCGCACGGATGAGCCGGTTAAGTCGCGTATGCGAAGATTCCCAACAGTCCCTCGCACAGTGTATCCACTGAATAACGGAGCGTGTAGCTCATCCGGTGACATCCCCACTCGCGCCGCGTCGCGCCGCTTGGCGCATGTCGTCCTGGTTGATCGGCTGCGACCGGCTGAGTCTCATTCGGTGGGCGCCCCGAGTGACCCGCCGACCGAATCCGTCGCTGCCGCATTTCCTGCTTGCTTCAGCGCCTCCGGGCCGCCTTCGGCCGCCTATCGACGACGTGCAGGATCGCGGAGGTCGCGTGGGCGCGGATCGTCCCGCCGGCCCGCTCGTCCGCCGGATCTGCCCGGGAAACCTCCACGACCTCGCAGTCGACCAGCAGGGCGAACCGCTCTCCGGGTGGCGCCGGCCAGAGCAGACCGACCAGTGGCCGGGCCACGGCGTTGCGCAGCGAGTGCCGTCCGGCGCTGACGACGGCCACGTCGCCCTCCCAGCCGACCGTGACGGCGGCCGCGCGCGGGCGCCCGTCCTCGTCGGTCGTCAGCAGCATCGGCGCCGTGCCGAACCCGGCCGCCACCTCGAGCAGCCGCTCCAGCTCCACCCGCTCAGTCATGCTTCTATTGTTCGCGAGCTACGGGCGGCGCCAGTTGGCGGCGTCTTCCCTCGTCCCTCGGTCCAGCCGCCGCCGCGCCGCCCGGCTCGCTCACGAGTCCGCTTCCAGCCGGGCTCCTTGGCGGGTTGCTGGCCACGGGCGGCGCCGGGTGGCGGCGTCTTCCCTCGTCCCTCGGTCCAGCCGCCGCCGCGCCTAGCCGATCGTCAGCAGCACCTTGCCGACGTTCTGCGAGCTCTCCACGATCCGGTGCGCCTCAGCCGCCTGGTCCAGCGGCACGAGGGCGTGCACGACGGGTCGCACGTCGCCCGATTCGATCAGCGGCCAGACGTGTTCCCGGACGCTGGCCACGATCGCGGCCTTCTCCGAGGCCGGCCTGGCCCGCAGCGACGTCGACAACACCGCCGCCCGCTTGGCCATCAGCGCGCTCAGGTCCAGCTCCGCCTTCGTGCCGCCCTGCAACCCGATGACGACCAGCCGGCCTGCCGGTGCCAGCACCTCGATGTTCCGGGCCAGGTACTTGGCGCCCATCAGGTCCAGCACGACATCTGCACCGTGCCCTCCAGTCGCTGTTCGCAGCGCCTCGACGAAGTCCTCGTCGCGGTAGTTCACCGTGATCTCGGCGCCCAGCTCGCGACATCGGGCCAACTTCTCCGACGTCCCGGCGGTCACGGCGACGCGCGCACCGACGCTCCGTCCGAGCTGGATGGCCATCGTTCCGATCCCGCTGCCGCCGCCGTGCACCAGCAGCACCTCACCGGGACGCAGGCCGGCGGCCATGAAGACGTTGCTCCACACCGTGCACGTGACTTCCGGGAGCGCCGCGGCGTCCACGAGGCTGACCGTCTCCGGGACCGGCAGCAGTTGGCCCGCCGGCGCCGCCACCCGTTCGGCGTACCCACCGCCACTGAGCAGCGCGGCCGCCCGATCGCCGACCTGCCAGCCCGTCACGCCCTCACCCAGGCCGGCGACAGTTCCGCTGGCCTCCAGGCCGGGCCATGCCGGGGCGCCCTTCGGCGGCGGGTAGAGACCACGGCGCTGCAGTAGGTCGGCGCGGTTCACTCCGGCCGCGGCGACCTGCAGCACCACCTCCCCAGGACCAGGGACGGGATCCGGAACGTCGGCCAGCTGAAGCTGCTCCGGGCCACCAGGAGACGCGATGACGGCTGCCTTCACGGCGCTGACTCTTCCAGATCACTCAACAGCAGTGCCTCGGCACGTCGCAGGTCCTCAGGTGTGTCGACGTCGAGAGCCTCGCGATGGGTGACGGGGACGCCGACGACGTCCAAGCCGGCGAGCACCTGCCGCATCGCTCGACCGAACGGCGCGGGGCCGATAGCCGACCTCAGCGCGTCGAGCCGATACGCCGCGAGCAGGGGCTGCGGCCGGCCCTCCGGGTCCGTGCCCACCGCCGCCGCCTTCCCGGCCGCCCGCAGCGCCGCCAGCAGCCGTGGCGCCGCACGCATCCCGAACGGCTGATCACCGGCCAGCACGATGACGCAGTCCACGCCGGGTGCAAGCAAGGCCAGTGCGGCCGCAAGACCGGCGACTGGCCCGCCGCCGGCGGGCTCCTCGCGGACCCACACCAGGCCCTCCCGTGGGGACGGCCTCCGGGGACCCGCCACCACCAGCGGGACGCGGTCCGGCACGCCGTCCAGCACCCAGTCAAGAACGCTGCGGTCCCCCAGCCTGGCCGCGGTCTTCTCCGCCGCGCCGAACCGCGTCGACCGTCCGCCGGCCAGGATCACCACTGCGCTGCCGGCCCATTGCTGACCCGAACGGGTGGCGGCCGTCCGCGCGGGCGTGCTGTCGCCGGTCGGTTCGGCGCCCGACTCGCCGGGTTCTCGATCATCTGCGGACACGGGGCCAGTCTGCCCGCTGGGCCCACCGGGTGAAGCGCGGGAACGCAGGGTCGCTGGACGTCAATGACGGCGCCCCACGAGCCGACACAGAACTCGACGTTCGTGTCTCTGGCCGCTGCGCGGAGGCGCGGGCCACGCCCGGCACCAGCGAGCGGAAGGTCCCTATGCTGCGCAACCTCGGTATCAGGTGGCAGATCCTGTCCGCGCTCGCCATTCCCGTGCTGATCCTTTCGGTGGTGTCCGGACAGACGACCTACCAGTCGTTGCGCCAGATGCGGGAGGCCCGTCAGTCCCTGGAGCTGTCGCAGAGTGCACCGTCGTTCGCGGAGCTGATCAACGGGCTGGGCACGGAGCGCTTGCTCTCGGTCGCCGCCCTCGCAAAGACCCCTGGGGCGGCGCTTCAACTGGCCACCACCCGAGCGGCGAATGACGCCAAGCTGCGGGACATCCGCCAGCAGATCTACGGCCCGCGAAGCACCAACCTGAGCCCAGAGGTTCGGGCGATCGTGCAGCGCACCGCCGTTGGGCATGAGCGGCTGCCGTCGATTCGCAAGAAGGTCGACGCCCGGTCCCTGACCGGTACGCAGGCCGCCGCGGCGTACAGCGACATCATCGCGGTCGACATGCAGCTGCCCGGGGACGTGGCGGCGTCGCTGACGAACCGGGAGCAGCAAGCCAACTTCACCCGGTTCGCAGCGCTGGGCGAAGCCCTGGAGGCGCTGGCGCAGGAACAGCTCGTCGGCCTGTCGATCATCACCTCCGGCACCCCCACGACGAACCAGCAGCACGAGATGGGCGCCACGCAGGTCATCGCCGCGGGGCAGTTCGCCGAATTCATGCGCCTGGCGCCGGCGGACCAGCAGGCGGCCTACAAGCGGGTCGATGCCAAGCTGGCCAAGCAGAACAGCGCCTACCGCGCCATGATCGCCACGTTCACGGCGGCCGGCACGGCCAAGCGGGTCGGCGTGGACAGCCGGGCCTGGGTTGCCGTCACGACGGCGCGGATCAGCGGCTATACCACGGTCCTCGACGAGGTCGCCGCGGACGGCATCACGGCCAGTCAGGAGGAGTACGACGACGCGCGCCTGCGCGCCGAGTGGACCCTGGGCAGCGCGGCACTGCTGACGCTGGTCACCCTCCTCATCGCCGCACTCCTGGCCCGGCGGATCTCCCGCCCGATGCGTCGTCTCACCTCGGTCGCCACACAGATCCGCGACGAGCTGCCGGGACTGGTGGCGCAGGTCGCGGAGGCTCGAGACACCGACGCCGACATCCCCCTGCCAAGTGTCGACACACGCGGCAGCAACGAGGTCGCCCGGCTCGCCGCGGCCTTCGTGGACGTCAACACGGTGACCGTTCGGATCGCCCGCGAACAAGCCCTACTGCGCAACGCCGTCTCGGCGATGTTCGTCAATGTGGCCCGGCGCAACCAGGTGCTGCTCTCTCGCCAACTGTCGTTCATCGACCAGCTCGAGCGGACCGAGGAGAACCCCGACTCGCTGGACAACCTCTTCCGCCTGGACCACCTCGCCACTCGCATGCGACGCAACGCCGAATCGCTGCTGGTGCTGGCCGGCGTCGACTCCACTCGGCGACTGCGCCGACCTATGCCGCTGTCCGACGTCGTTCGCACAGCCACGAGTGAGATCGAGCACTACGACCGCGTGGAGCTGTCCCTGCAGGTCGACCCGGCGGTCTTCGCACACCTGGCGTTGCCGACGGCGCACTTGATCGCCGAGCTTCTGGAGAACGCCACCAGCTTCTCCGAACCGGGCAGCACCGTGGTCGTCGCGACCTCGGCGTCCGGGGACGGCGCCCGCGTCACCATCACCGACGAGGGACTCGGGATGTCCGACCAGGAGATCGCCGAGGCGAACGCGCGGATCCAGGCGCCGGTCGCCACCGAGATCCTCAGCACCCAGCGCCTCGGCTTCCCCGTGATCGGCAAGTTGGCGCAGCGGCTGGACGCGACCGTGACCCTGCGGCGCGGGCGATCCCGGGGCACGGTGGTCACGGTCGATCTGCCGCCCTCCGCCTTCGTTCCCGGCTCCCTGGACGACGATGCGCGTCACCTACCGGAATCGCCCCTCGCCGAGCAGCCGCCGCCGTCGGCGCCCGCCCCCATGCCGGCGTCAGTCGGTGCGGTCCCGATGACCGAGGCCTCCGCGTCGGCAGCGGTCGAGATGCCTCCGCCCATCCCCATGCCGGCGTCGATCGCGATGCCCGCGTCGATGGCGATGATCAGCGATGCGCCCGAGGCGGAAGGGCCGTTGCAGCCTGAGATGGTCGAGTCGAGTACGCCGCTGCTGCCTCGTCGCGGCGCCGAGGTGACTCCGGAGGTCACCACGGAATGGGGAGGCGACGCTGCATCGGTCGGTGAGACGGCACCGGCTGCCTTGCCCGGGCCGGTCGATCTGCTCGGGCCGGTCGGTTTGGCCGGGCCGGTCGTTGAGGCCGCGCCGTTCGCAGAGGCCGCGCCGTTCGCAGAGGTCGCGCCGTTCGCCGAGGCCGCCGCGCCGGGCGAAGGGACCACGGTCGCGGAGCCGCCCACGACAACCGAGGCGCCCGCCGGTGCAGAGCGCTCCTCG
>Ga0081539_10006661_pt1 | contig 10940 bp, 11 predicted proteins | sample TabmetS4T2R2_FD_71023 | JGI IMG/M metagenome (GOLD analysis project Ga0081539, IMG submission 71023) | Tabebuia heterophylla rhizosphere microbial communities from the University of Puerto Rico - S4T2R2 | ecosystem: Host-associated > Plants > Roots > Rhizosphere ... | reverse complement strand
GCCTACGATGCGGCCAGCGAAGTGGTCGAGAAGGTCACCGGCGAATCCTACCAGCAGGCGGGGCTGGATTATCTGTTCCACCCGCTCGGCATGCGCTCGGCGAGCCTCACCCGCAATGGGTTGGAAGGCGCAAAAAACTGGGCAAAACCGCATGTTGGCGGCAAGAATTCACATCCGGTCGAGGTGACCGATTCCTATTATCGGATCCCCGCTGCCGGCGGCGTCAACAGCTCGATCCTGGACCTTGCCCTTTGGCTGCAGGGCCAGATGGGCGAGGACAAGGACGTCGTCACGCCGCAGGTGCTGGACAGCGTTCGCTTCGAGCGCGCGAGCACGCCCGGCGAGTTGGGCCGCCTGCGCAAGTTCCGCGAGCGCCTGCACAAGGCAAAATACGGCCTGGGCTGGCGGATCTACGATTATGAAGGCCATCGCATCATCGGCCATCGCGGCGGCGTCACCGGCTATCGCTCGCTGATCCTCTACGATCCGGCGCGCAAGACCGGCGTCGTCGCGCTGTGGAACAGCTCGACCAACCAGCCCGGCGGCCTCGAGTTCGAGGTCATGGACATGCTCTATGGCCTGCCCGCCCGCGACTGGCTGGCGCTCGGCAGCAAAGGCGCCGAAGGATCGGGGGACGAGGAGCCGGCGTAGAGATCCTTCCGGCCGTTCGTCCTGAGCGTGTCGAAGGATGTTTTTCTTCTTAATTCTCCGTTTGAAGACTGAGCAGGAAGGGCTTCGACAAGCTCAGCCCGAACGGGTCTTGATGACTGAGCCGACTAAAAGCTCAGCCACCTCTTCTTCACGCTCAGCTCCGCCCAGATCGGCCAGTGATCGGACGCCTTGCGCGCGGTCGGCGAGCGATGCACGCCGCTGTCGACGATCTTCACGTCCCGGCTCACCATGATCCGGTCCAGCCGCGCGATCGCCCGGCGCACGTGGAAGCTGCGCCCGGAATCGGCGAAATTGAGGTGATGGCCGAAGTCACGCAGGCAACCGCCCTGCGCGCTCCATTCGTTGAGATCACCCATCACCACCGTCGGCCGCTCGTCGGGCATCATGTCCAGATGCGCCAGCACCGTATGTGCCTGCTGGCGCCGCCACAGCCCGGAAAGATCGAGATGCATGCCGACCACCCGCAGCAGCGTCCCATTCACCTTGAGATCGGCGCGCACCGCCCCTCGCGGCTCCAGCGCCGGGAGATGGATGACGCCGCATTCCAGCACTTCGACCGCCTTTTTCACCAGCAGGGCATTGCCGTGCCAGCCGATGCTGTGGCGCCGCTGGTTCAAGGGGACGGGCTTGTAGTCGCTGTGCTCGTCGAGCAGATGAAGCGGGATGGCGCTCGAGCGCGTTCCAAACCGCCGATCCGCCTCTTGGAGCGCGATCACATCCGCGTCCAGCTCGTTCAGAACTTCGATCGTCCGCTCCGGCCGGCGCCGCCGGTCGGTGCCGATGGCCTTGCGCATATTGTAGCTCGCGACGCGGAACATGCCGGCCCTATTGCGGTGATTGAAAGCCTGAGGCAATGGCCTTGATGTTCTGCTATTGTTCCTTGCGCGATTTGTCTGTTAGAAGGCGCCATGGCCAAGCTCAAGAAACGCTATGTCTGCCAGGCCTGTGGTTCGGTTGCGAGCCGCTGGCAGGGCCAGTGCAATGACTGCGCCGAGTGGAACACGCTGGTCGAGGACGCCAGTGCGGTCATCACCCCTTTTTCGGCGCGCCACAATCTGCGCTCGGGTGGGCAAGCGATCGCGCTGGTCGGCCTCGACGCCGACGTACCCCTGCCGCCCCGGCTCAGCACCGGCATTGCCGAATTCGATCGCGCTCTCGGCGGAGGCCTGATCCCCGGATCGGCGACCTTGATCGGCGGCGATCCCGGCATCGGCAAGTCGACCCTTCTCTTGCAGGCTGCTGCCAAGATTGCATCGCAAGGTACTGGTGTCGTTTATGTTTCTGGTGAAGAAGCGACCGATCAGATACGGCTGCGCGCGCGGCGTCTCGGGGTCGGCAATGCGCCGATCGCTTTGGCAACAGCCACCTCCGTCCGCGACATCCTGACGACCGTAGGGGAGGGGCGCCGCCCCGATCTGCTGGTCGTGGATTCGATCCAGACCATGCATTCGGACCTGATCGAAGGCGCGCCCGGCACCGTCAGCCAGGTCCGCGCTTCGGCGTATGAACTGATCCGCTTCGCCAAGGAGAGCGACACGGCGCTGATGCTGGTCGGCCATGTCACCAAGGACGGCTCGATCGCCGGCCCGCGCGTGCTCGAACATATGGTCGACACAGTGCTGTCCTTCGAGGGTGAGCGCAGCCACCAGTACCGCCTGCTGCGCGCCACCAAGAACCGCTTCGGCGGCACCGACGAGATCGGCGTGTTCGGCATGTCGGAGAGCGGGCTCCTGGAGATCGCCAATCCGAGCACCCTGTTCCTCACGCACCGCGGCGAAGCCGTCTCGGGCGCAGTCGTCTTTCCCGCCATGGAAGGTACGCGCCCGGTGCTGGTCGAGATCCAGGCGCTCACCGTCCGCCTCGCAAGCGGCGCCACGCCGCGGCGCGCGGTGGTCGGGTGGGATTCGGGCCGCCTGGCCATGATCCTCGCCGTGCTGGAGGCCCGCTGCGGCCTCAGCTTCTCCAGTGCCGAAGTTTATCTGAACGTCGCCGGCGGCTACCGCGTCAACGATCCCGCCGCCGATCTCGCCGTTGCCGCCGCCCTTGTCTCCGCCCTTTCCGAGCGCCCCCTCGCCATCGAAAGCATCGCGTTCGGCGAAGTCGCCCTGTCCGGCGAACTCCGCCCCGTCGCCCACGGCGCCCTGCGCCTCAAGGAAGCCGCCAAGCTCGGCTTCGCCCACGCTTTCGTCCCTGCTTCCCTGCGATCCGAAAAAGCCGCCCTCGAGCTCGCCGGCTTCCGCACTCTTGGAGAGTTCGTGGATCATTTGCTGGGGCGGTGACAGCATCCTCCCCGCGGGTTTCGCGGGGAGGGGGACCGCCGAAGGCGGTGGAGGGGGTTTCTTTGGAACGAAACGTAACGAGAGCGAGGCAACTCAGGCGCACAATGACCCCGCCCGAAGTCAAGCTGTGGGCAGTGCTTCGGATGCGGCTGACAAATTTCAAGTTCCGTCGCCAGCATCCGCTCGGTCGCTATGTGTTGGATTTTCTATTGCCCGGCAGCGCGTCTTGCCATTGAAGTCGATGGGGAAATGCATGGCATAGACACGAACATCCAGCACGACCGGCTGCGTGATGCTTGGCTGATGACGCAAAATATTGGGACTCTGCGCATTCTGGCGAGGGATGTGCTCGAAGACCTCGAGGCCGTCGTCTGGCTCATTGTGGGGGAATGCAGAACTCGGAGCGCACCCGAGAACTAGGAACCCCTCCACCGTGCTTCGCACGGTCCCCCTCCCCAGCAACCGCTGGGGAGGACGAGCTTCCACCCATTGCCCCGTTCCCATCCTCCCCCTATCACCCGCGCGCATGGGCCTCACCGCGCTCGACATCACCGTTCTGTTGTTCGTCGGGGGCGGGCTCGTCCTCGGCTATTTGCGCGGCTTTGTCGCCGAGGTGATGTCGCTGCTCGCCTGGGTCGTCGCCATCATTGCGCTCAAGCTGCTGCACACGCCGGTCTCGAACCTGCTCAAGGGCGTGGTCGGCACCTGGGGCGGCGCTGCGGTGCTCGCCTTCGCGCTCATCTTCCTGGTTGCTTTCGCCGCCACCAAGATCGTCGCGCTGCGTATCGGCAAGTTCACCAGGGCGCCGATCGTCGGCGCGTTCGACCGCATTCTCGGTGCCGGCTTCGGCGCGCTGAAGGGCTTGATCGGCGTGACCATCCTCTATTTGCTGGTCGTGCTTGCCTATGAGGTCGGCTACGGCCGCTCGAACCGGCCGGAATGGATGCTGCAGTCGCGCACCTATCCTCTGCTCAACGCCAGCAGCCGCGCGATCGTCGATTTCGTCAAGGCGCGGCGCAAGGCCAATGAGGACACGGAAAACCGGATCGAAAACATGCAGGCGGAAAAGAAGCCGCTCCGCAACGGCCAATGACCGCGATCCGCCTCCACGACACGATGACGCGCAGGAAGCGGCTGTTCGAGCCCGCCGATCCCAGGCGCATCACCATGTATGTGTGCGGGCCGACCGTCTACAACCGCGCCCATATCGGCAATGCCCGTCCAGCCGTCATCTTCGATACGCTCGCCCGGCTGATCCGCCACCGCTACGGCGCCGACAGTCTCGTTTACGCGCGCAACGTCACCGACGTGGATGACAAGATCATCGCTTCGGCCGAGACGGAGGGCGTCGACGCTGCGGTGATCACCGAACGGTACGAACGCCATTATCTCGAGGATATGAGCGCGCTGGGCGTGGCCGCGCCGGACATTGCGCCGCATGCGACCCAGGAGATCGGGCCGATGGTCGCGATGATCGCGCGGCTGATCGCGCTCGGCCATGCCTATGAGGCGGAGGGCCACGTGCTGTTCCACGTGCGGTCGGATCCGGATTATGGCGCGCTCAGCCGCCGCGATCGCGAGGCCATGCTCGCCGGCGCCCGCGTGGAGGTCGCCCCCTACAAGCGCGATCCCGCGGATTTCGTGCTGTGGAAGCCGTCCGATCCGGACGTCATCGGCTGGGACAGCCCATGGGGCAGGGGCCGCCCCGGCTGGCACATCGAATGCTCGGCCATGATCGAGCGCCATCTGGGCGAGGCGATCGACATCCACGGCGGCGGTCTCGACCTCATCTTTCCTCACCATGAGAATGAAATAGCCCAGAGCCGCTGCGTCCACGGGGGACAGCCGCTCGCCCGTTACTGGCTGCACAATGGCTTCGTCGACATGGGCTCCGAGAAGATGTCGAAGAGCCTCGGCAATATTGTCACGGTCGGCGACCTGCTGGCCGCCGGGCACAAGGGCGAGACGCTGCGCCTCGCGCTCCTGTCAGCCCATTATCGCCAGCCGCTGAGCTGGACCGATGAGCTCATTGGGCAGAGCAAGGCGACGCTCGATCGCTGGTATCGGCTGCTCGGCGATATCGAGCCCTTCGGCGAGATCGGTCCATTCTGGGATGCACTCGAGGACGACCTCAACACGCCGAAGGCGATCGCCGTCATCAACGAATTTCTGAAGGCATCCGAACAGCCGATCGGCGAAGACCATGCATTCTATCTCGGCGGGCGCGACCAAATGCTGCAGGCCACCGCCGCCGCTGCCCGCGCATTGGGCCTGCTTCAGATGACCCAGGACGAATGGTTCCGCGGCGAAGGCGACGCCGCGGCCATAGAATCCCGCATCGCCGAGCGCGCCGAGGCCAAGCAGCGCCGCGACTTCGCGACTGCCGATCGCATCCGCGCCGAGCTGGCGGCCGAAGGCGTGCTGCTGGAAGATGGGCCAAGCGGAACGACGTGGCGGCGCGCTTAGCCCCTCGCCCCCTTCAGGGGGAGAGGGGAGCTTCGAGTCTTGCTCCGATCACAAGGCATGCCCCCATCCTCGACGACAGAAGGCTGCCCCGACTCCCCCCTTCTCTCTGGCCCTAAAGGGGGCGAGGGGATTCGCCCGCTGGCGCCACCTTCCCCGCAGCCCTATATCTCCCGCGTGACGACAGCCCTCTACAACCGCGACATATTGCGCCTCGCGGCTTCGATCCCGCATCACCATCGCCTCGCCCATCCGCAGGCCAGTGTGGAGCGGCGCTCGCCCGTGTGCGGGAGCCGCATCCGGGTCGACGTGGTGCTCGATAAGGAGGGCAGGGTCGCCCAGCTTGGCCAGGAGGTGCGCGCCTGCGCATTGGGCCAGGCCTCGGCTTCGCTGATGGCTGCTCATGCGATCGGTCATCGCGCCCAGGATTTCGCCGAGGCGCGCGATGCGCTCGCTGCCTTCCTGGCGGGCGATCGTGAGGACCCGGGCAAGTGGCCCGGTCTCGCGGTCTTCCGACACGCGCGCCCATACAAGGTCCGCCACCGCTCGATCCTGCTCGCCTTTGAAGCCATGGCCGACGCGGCCGCCGAAGCCGCCAAGGCCGCAGCCTGATGCAGCCTTCGAACGTCGCCGCGGCAAGCATGCTGCTGCGCGACGGCGTCATCCTGCTCGGCGCGGCGATGCTGTTCGTCGCCCTGTTCCGCCGGCTGGGTCTGGGTGCCGTGCTCGGTTATTTGTGCGCCGGTGCGCTCGTGGGCCCCTTCGGCCTGGGCCTCGTCACCAATGCCGACGACATCCTGCAGGTCGCGGACATCGGCATCATGCTTCTCTTGTTCCTGGTCGGCCTGGAGCTGCAGCCGTCGCGTCTCTGGCGCCTGCGCAGCGACATACTGGGGCTCGGCCTGCTCCAGGTGGCGGTGACCGGCCTGGTGCTCGCCGGCCTGGTCCAGCTTGCCACCGGCTACAGCCCCGGCGCGTCGCTCGCCATCGGCTTGCCGCTGGCCTTGTCCTCGACCGCCCAGGTGCTCCCCAGCCTGACCTCTTCGGGCGAGATCCACACGCGGCCCGGCGAGCAGGCCTTCTCCATCCTGCTGTTCCAGGATCTCGCCATCGTTCCGCTGATCACCATCATCGCTGCCCTGTCGCGTGCGCATCCGGATCCGGCGGCAAGGGCAGGGTGGCTGACGGCCGTCTATACTGTCGCCGCCATTGCCTTCCTGGTGCTAGCCGGCCGGTTCCTGATCCGGCCCCTGTTCCAGATCGTCGGCCGCATCAGCGAACGCGAGCTGTTCGTCGTCGCCGGCCTGTTCACCGTCCTGGCCAGCGCCGCGCTGATGCAATTGCTCGGCCTTTCCACCGCTTTGGGCGCCTTTGTCGCCGGCGTGATGCTGGCCGATTCGCCCTATCGGCACGAGCTCGAAGCCGATGTCGATCCGTTCCGTTCGCTGCTGCTCGGCCTGTTCTTCACCGCGATCGGCATGATGCTGAATCTCGACGTGATCGCCTCCCAGCCGGTGTTCGTCGTTGCAATGGCGCTGACCCTCGTGTGCGCCAAGGCGCTCGTCCTCTTCCTGCTCGCGCGCGCCTTCCGCGTTCCCGCCTTGCGCGCGCTCAGGCTCGGCCTGCTGCTCAGCCAGGGCGGCGAGTTCGCCTTCGTCCTGTTCGGGGCGGCGCGCGCCGCCCAGCTGATCGCCGGGCCGGACGCCAGCCTGTTCAGCGCCGTCGTCACTCTGTCGATGGCCACCACGCCTTTCCTGATGATGTTCAACAAATGGGTCGAGCGCCGCGCCTCGCATCGCGCCGCCAAAGCGCTGGAGGGCCCGGAAACATCGCCTCCGACCCAGGCCGTCGTGATCGGCTATGGCCGCTTCGGCCAGACCGTCGCGCAAATGCTGATGGCCAAGGGGATCACCGTTACGCTGATCGATTCCAAGCCAAGCCAGATCGAGCTTGCCGGCGATTTCGACACCAAAGTCTATTACGGCGACGGCCTCCGCCTCGATCTGCTGCGGATCGCCGGCGCGGCCGAAGCGCAGGCCCTGTTCTTCTGCATGGACGGCGACAATCCCACGCGCCGCAAGATGGAAGCGATCCTCGAAGCCTTCCCGCAGGCCGCCGTGTTCGTCCGCGCCTATGACCGGCGCCAGCTGATCGACCTGGCCGGGATGGACCTCACCGGCATCGTCCGCGAAATCTTTGAATCGGCGATCGTCATGGGCTGCCAGGGCCTGCGGCAGTTCGGCGTCAGCGAGGAGGAAGCAAACCGCATCCAGGCCGAATACCGCGCCCGCGACCAGGCCCGCCTCGAAGGCCAGACCGCCTCGGGCGACCTGCACACGCTGAAGGAGACGATGTTCCGGCCTGACAACCCGCTGGAGGCGGCGAGATGAAATGTCTTGCCGCCTGCGATAGGAGTGATTAAATTCCAATCGTCTTGAATAGGTGGCAATCATGAACGACCAAACGCGCGTATTGACCGCACACGTGCCACGCGTTCTGGCGGAAAGGGTCGATGCGGCCGCTGCCCGGCTCGAGCGATCGCGAGGGTGGGTCGTGAAACAGGCGCTTGCGGCTTGGGTCGATCAGGAGGAAGAGCGTCACAGGTTGACTCTGGAGGCGCTTGCCGATGTCGACGCGGGCCGGCTGATCGACCATGAAGCAATGGTTGCTTGGGCAAGCAGTCTCGACACCGGCCATCCATTCCCGCCGCCGGGCACATGAGGATCCGATGGACCAGCAGGGCGTCTGCTGACTTGGTCCGATTGCACGAATTCCTGCACGAAGTAGCGCCCGATGCCGCGGCTCGTGTCGTCCAGCAACTGGTGAGGGCGCCCGAAAGAATGCTCGATTTTCCGCGCCTGGGCGAAAGGCTTGACGCGTACCACCCCCGGGAAGTGCGCAGAATAATCGTCGGCAATTATGAAATGCGCTACGAGCTTGCCCGAGAGACGATCTCCATCCTGCGCATCTGGCACAGCCGCGAGAATCGCAGGTTCGATGCGGATGACTAACGGAATGCCAGGCTATTCCACGCTGGACTACAAGCCGCCGGCCGAGTTCAAAGCCGGATTTGGGCAATATCGTTCAAAGCTTGGTAGCGTGAGTTCGACGATCATTGCGAGGCAAGGCGATCCGCAAGGGCAATGACGCCAGGGTTGTATGATGCCGCGACCATCAAGCCGTACCCAAGGCTGATGACGGCCGCGGCCCCAAGCGTTGCCGAGTGTATCGATCCGCGTGTCGCGCGATCGTGCCGCGCGATGAGGAAGAGCACGCCAAGATCGAAAGCGAGATAAATCCATGCGGATCTTGGGTCGCCTCCTATTGAGTCCGGCACCCACCGTCCTAGGGCCGGACCGCCGCAGACTGCGATCGTTGCGCCGAACATCAGGCGGCGGTGGTACTCGGGGCGCCGCCGCAATAGGAGCGCTGCCGCGATCAGGGCGGCGAAAAGCGCGGCTTGCCCAGCAATCGAAGCGAGAAAATAGGAACCGCTGAAGGATGGCCCCAATCGGTGAACCTCGATCGTTTTGACCGCAAGGAAGCCGGCCATGGCGACGATCGCGACCGCAAGGATGGCACCGGCAATGCCGAGCCTTTTGTGCAGCTGCAGATTGCTGACCGCCAGCTGGTTCTGCGCCACGAAGAGTCCCAACCACCCAACCATCAACAGCGCGTGGATATGAACCCAGATCGGTGCCGTTAGGGGATCGGTCAGTCCCCGGGCCGCGATTTGGGCAAAGCTGACAAGGGTGAATAACGTGATAGCCTGGGCCAATCTCACGAAGAAGGGCTGATCCGAAACATACGAGAGGGGCTGGGGGGCGGAAATGGCAGTCATGGTTGTCCCTTGAGAATGCCTCGGGCCCCACGGGCCAGCTATCGGCAGCATCTTGCGTTGGGACTGCCAATGGCGGAACTGGTGTGAGAGGGGCGTGAGAGGATCGTCAGAACTGCGCTATTCGTGCGTCAAATCGCGCCGTTGCATGGATGGGCATCACGGTTAGAGTGGCCAGGCTGGGTGTGCGGTCGGGGAGGCATGATCGAACTCGCGATGGGTACGCTGCCATCTTCCGATGCGCCTGGGCCCCAATTCGAGCTGCGCTGTTGGGGCGAATTCGAGCTCCGTAATCTGTGGCGCGGAGAAACCTGCACCCCGCGAGGACGAAAAGCACGTGCGATCATCGCCTATCTGGCCGTGCAGGGCGTGCCTGTCGGTCGCGAGCGGTTGGCAGGCCTGCTGTGGAGCGAGCGCGGCGACGAACAGGCGCGCGCCAGCCTGCGCCAGACGCTTTTCGAGTTGCGGCCGCAATCGCCCACTTGCGGCCTGTTGGCGATCGATCGCGTCCAGGTCGGACTTGATTGGGGCACATTGACCACTGACATCGCGCGCATCGAGGCCCTCGCTAACAAGGGCGATCTCGATGGCTTGGCGGAAGCGCTGCGGAAACATGGCGACCGGCTCTATGCTGGCCTGGACGGGCTCGATCCCGCTTTCGACGAATGGCTGGCGATGGAACGCCAGCGCCAGCTGGACCACGTTCTTGCGATAGGCCTGTCCGCCGCCGCGAGTGGTATGGAAGAGGGGGCCTTCGACGCCGTCTCGCGTCTGGCCACAGTCCTGCAGGCCTTCGACGAGACAAACGAAATGGTCGCGCGCATCGCCATGCAGGCGGATCAGGCCCGTGGCGATCATGGTTCCGTCCATCGCCGTTATCGGCGGCTGCAGGACGCTATGAGGCTGCAGTTGGACGCTTTGCCTTCATCGGAGACGAAGGCGCTGCTGGTCGAAATGCTCGCTAAGGACCAATTCCCTTCGGCCAGAAGCGCACGCGCGGCCGCCCTCCAGCGATCAGGGCGCATTCCCCCCACCATTGCGGTTCTGGGGTTCGATGACAGGTCCAGCCAGCCCGAGGATGCGATATTCGCGGCCCGCCTGGCAGATGATCTGGCGGCCGCGCTTTCGCTCAGCCCATGGATGAACGTTCTTTCGGCAAAAGCCACCGTGGCTCGCAGCGAAGAAGCCGGCGACTTGTCCAAACTCCGACGGGAACTCGGCGCCAGCTACCTCTTGCAGGGCAATGTACGGCGGAACGGCGAAGGCCTGCGTGTGACCGCAACCCTGCTCGAAGCCGACAGCGGAGCGATCCTTTGGACACGCGTGTTCGACTGGCCACACAACGAGACTTCCGCTCGCCAGGAAGATCATGTGATGGAACTCGCCGGGCATGTGAGCGGACAGGTGCAGCGCCTTGAGACGATGAGGGCTCTTCAAAAGACCGAGGGACATGACGCGTGGGACGCCTATTTGCTGGCCACGCTTCTATCCGTCTTTCAATGTCCGACTCGCGGCGGCTGGGAGGCTGCAGTGGCCTACTCTCAGCAGGCCGTCGACCTTGATCCGAACGACGGCGCTGCCTATGCGACGCTTGCGGCCAATCAGGGGCAGCTCCTGCACCATCGAGGTGGCGATGATCCGAAACTTGCCGAGCGAATTGCCGAAAATATTCGAAGGGCGCAGATGCT
>Ga0081539_10006660_pt1 | contig 10942 bp, 12 predicted proteins | sample TabmetS4T2R2_FD_71023 | JGI IMG/M metagenome (GOLD analysis project Ga0081539, IMG submission 71023) | Tabebuia heterophylla rhizosphere microbial communities from the University of Puerto Rico - S4T2R2 | ecosystem: Host-associated > Plants > Roots > Rhizosphere ... | reverse complement strand
GAGGTCGTATCGCTCGTCGAACCGCCGGAGCTGGTGTCGCCCGTCGATCCACCCGAGGTCGTGTCGCTTGTCGAACCGCCGGAGCTGGTGTCGCTCGTCGACCCACCCGAGCTCGTGTCGCTCGTCGACCCACCCGAGGTCGTGTCGCCCGCCGACCCACCCGAGGTCGTGTCGCCCGTCGAACCGCCGGAGCTCGTGTCGCCCGTCGAGCCGCCCGAGTCGGCGCCGCTCGACGACGTGCCGCCCTGCGACACGGTCTGCGAGTCGCCGCTGCCGAGGAGCTGCCCGCCCGTGGTCGAAGCGGGATCGTCGGAGGCCGCGCTGCCGACGTCGGTCGTGGCAGCCGTCTCCGTGGTGGCGCCGCCGGGGTTGTCGGGGAGCACGGTGACGGCGGCATCGTCGGCGCTCGCGGTCGCGACGAGCGACCCCGCGAGCAGGCAGGCAAGGACGAGCGCCAGCACCGCGCGGCCCATCCTGCGCAACCCCAAACTCCGACTCATGCTTTGCCCTCCGGCAAAGGCCACCCGACCCCCCAAGGTCGTTTCCCGGTCCGCGATGCTCGCACCTCCGCCGGACGGCGAGAAACGGGTGTTCAGCATCGAACAGACCTGTTCTCGGTCAAGCGCTGCGTACCGTGCGATGCCCGTACGCAAGCGCGATTCTGGAAATCCGCAACGAGCAGGCAGGTCGCTCGGGCCACGACCATCCGCGCCTTCCCCGACGCCTCGTCGTGGTAGCATGCAACCCCATGGTTGCGCGTGACATCACCCTCCCCGTCGAGCCGGACGAGGCCTGGGACGCCCTCACCGATCCCGAGCTCCTCGAGCAGTGGTTCGGCGACGGCGAGCGCGAGGCGGTCGTCGAGGAAGCCGAGCCCGGCGAGCGCCTGGTCTTCTGGTGGTGGGAGGAGGGCGAGCCCGGCTCGCGCGTCGAGCTGCGCCTCGTCGCCGTGCCCGACGGCACCCGCGTCAGCGTCCGCGAGGCGCCGGTCGGTCCCTTCGCTCTCGCGGGATGATCGGCGGCCTGGAGGGCCGACGTCGTTCTCAGAGCGCCGACCGGATGGAGGCAAGGGGTGCCCTCTAGCCACGACGTCTTCGCCGCGCTGGCCGACCCCACGCGCCGCACGATCATGCGCGAGGTCTCCGAGCGCGGCAGCGCCACCGCGACCGAGCTCGCGCCGCCGCTCGGCGTGACCCGCCAGGCGGTCGCCAAGCACCTCGCCGTCCTCGCCGACGCGCGCCTGGTCGACGCCAGGCGCGAGGGGCGCGAGACGCGCTACCGCCCCACCCCCGCCCCGCTCGGCGAAGCGATCTCCTGGATGGCCGAGATCGGGGGCGCGTGGGACGAGCGCCTGGCCGCCCTCGAGCGCCAGGTCGCCCGCCGCCGCGCTACGCGACGCCCAGGCGCCGCTTGAGCGCCTCGAACTGCGTGCGGATCTCGTCGGGCAGGCGATCGCCGAAGAGCGCCAGGTGCTCCTCGAGCTGGGGCAGCTGCTCGCGCACCTCGTCGTCGTCGACGGTGAGCACCGCTTCGAGATCCGAAGCGTCGACGTCGAGCCCGCCCGTGTAGAGGTCGCCGCGCGCGGGCACGAGGCCGAGCGCGGTCTCGTGCGCGTCGGCGTCGCCGGCGCAGCGGCGGAAGATCCACTCGAGCACGCGCGAGTTCTCGCCGTAGCCCGGCCACAGGAAGCGGCCGTCCTCGTCCTTGCGGAACCAGTTGACGTGGAAGATCCGCGGCAGCGTGCCCGGCTTGGCGCGCCGGCCGATCTCGAGCCAGTGCTCGAAGTAGTCGGCCATGTTGTAGCCGCAGAACGGGAGCATCGCGAAGGGGTCGAAGCGAAGCTGGCCGACCTTCCCCGCCGCGGCCGCCGTGGTCTCCGAGCTCATCGTCGCGCCGACGAAGACCCCGTGCTCCCAATCGAAGGCCTCGTAGACCAGCGGCACCGTGCTCGCGCGCCGGCCGCCGAAGAGCATCGCGTCGATCGGCACGCCGGCCGGGTCCTCCCACTCCGGCGCGATCGCCGGGTCCTGGGCCGCCGGGGTGGTGAAACGCGCGTTGGGGTGAGCGGCCTTCTCCGGCGAGTCGGGCGTCCAGTCGTTGCCGTGCCAGTCGATGGCGTGGGCCGGCGGCTCCTCGGTCATCCCCTCCCACCAGATGTCGCCGTCATCGGTGAGAGCGCAGTTGGTGAAGATGCTGTTGGCGCGGATGGTCGCCATCGCGTTTGAGTTCGTCTCCCGGCTGGTGTTGGGCGCCACGCCGAAGAAGCCCGCCTCCGGGTTGATCGCGTACAGCCGGCCGTCCTCGCCGAACTTCATCCACGCGATGTCGTCGCCGATCGTCTCCACCGTCCAGTCGGTGAGGGTCGGGATGAGCATCGCGAGGTTGGTCTTGCCGCACGCGCTCGGGAAGGCGCCGGTGAGGTACTTCACGCGGCCGTCGGGCGAGGTGAGCTTGAGGATGAGCATGTGCTCGGCCATCCAGCCCTCGTCGCGGGCCATGACCGAGGCGATGCGCAGCGCCAGGCACTTCTTGCCGAGCAGCGCGTTGCCGCCGTAGCCGGAGCCGAACGACCAGATCTCGCGCGTCTCGGGGAAGTGGACGATGTACTTGTTGTCGGCGTTGCAGGGCCACGGCACGTCTTCCACGCCCTCGTCGAGCGGCATGCCGACCGAGTGCAGGCAGGGGACGAACTCGCCGGTGTCGCCCAGCGCCTCGAGGGCCTGGGTGCCCATCCGGGTCATGATCCGCATCGAGACCGCGACGTAGGCCGAGTCGGTGCACTGCACGCCGATCTGGCTCTTGTCGGAGCCCAGCGGGCCCATCGAGAACGGCACGACGTACATCGTGCGCCCGCGCATCGATCCGCGGAACAGGTCGGCAAGCAGGTCGCGCATCTCGTCGGGGTCGCGCCAGTTGTTGGTCGGGCCGGCGTCGTCCTCGCTCTCTGAGCAGATGAACGTGCGGTCCTCGACGCGGGCCACGTCGCCGGGATCGGAGAGCGCCAGGTACGAGTTCGGACGCTTGGCCTCGGACAGCTTGGTGAAGGTGCCCGCGTCGACGAGCTGCTGGGCGAGGGCGTCGTACTCCTCGGCGGAGCCGTCGCACCAATGGATCGAGTCGGGCTCGGTGAGGGCCGCGACCTCGTCGACCCAGGCGGCGAGCCGGGCGTGCTTCGTTGGGACGGTGATCTCGGTCATCGATGCGCTCCCTACTCGACGTTGCCCTCGGCGGAACCAGCGGGCTCGGTCTGGCGCTTGGGCACCAGCACCACCCGCTTGAACTCGGCCACGAGCACCCCGTCCTGGTTGTGTACCCGGGTGTGGACCTTCACCGTCCCGCGATCGGGCTTGGACTGCGACTCGCGCTTCTCGAGCACCTCGGACTCCACGAACAGCGTGTCGCCATGGAAGACCGGCGCCGGGTGCTTGAGCTCCTCGGTGGCGAGGTTGGCGATCGCCTTCCCCGACACGTCCGAGACGCTCATGCCCAGCGCGAGCGAGTAGACCAGCGGACCCACCACCACGTTGCGTCCCTGCTGTGAGCGCGCCGCGTACACGTCGTTGATGTGCAGCGGATGGTGGTTCATGGTGATGAGGCAGAACAGGTGGTCGTCGGCCTCGGTCACCGTCTTGGCGGGCCAGTGCTTGTAGACGGCGCCGACCTCGAACTCCTCGAGGTAGCGGCCGTAGGGGTGGGCTCCGGAGGCCTCCCTTGCCGCTTGGTCGGTCTCGAGCTCCGCCTCGCTGGTCGTATCGGACATGTGTCACTCCCTGGGTCTGTCTGAGGCGGGGAGTCAATCATGTGCGGCGCTTGTGCGGCCTCACATTGACTCTCCAGTCAATATCGTCCCCGGACATGCGCAACTTTCGCGACTACCTCAAGCCGCTGGCCATGGGGGCGCCGGATCCGCTGCGCGAGATCCCGGTCAAGCCGTCGCGGATGATCCACTTCCTCGACTTCTCGAACGAGAAGATGGTCGCCAAGGCGGCCGACATCGCGACCAAGACGGACGTCTTGCTGGGCAACCTCGAGGACGCGATCCCGGCCGATCGCAAGGAGGCCGCGCGCGAGGGGCTGATCCGCGTCGGCCGCGAGATCGACCTCGGCCGAACGGCGCTGTGGACGCGCGTGAACTCGCTGGAGTCCCCGTGGGTGCTCGACGACCTGACCCGGATCGTCGGCGAGATCGGCGATCGCATCGAGGTGATCATGGTCCCCAAGGTCGAGGGACCGTGGGACATCCACTATGTCGACCGTCTGCTCGCGCAGCTCGAGGCGCGGGCCGGCCTGGAGCGCCCGATCCTCGTCCACGCCATCCTCGAGACGTCGGTGGGCGTCACCAACCTCGAGGAGATCGCCAACGCCAGCCCGCGCATGCAGGGCATGAGCTTCGGCCCCGCCGACCTCGCGGCGTCGCGGCGGATGAAGACGACGCGGGTCGGCGGCGGGCACCCGGGCTATCGGGTCATCGAGGACCCGGACCCCGCCGATCCAGAGGCGCCGCGCGTGAGCTCCCAGCAGGACCCGTGGCACTACTCGATCGCGCGCATGGTCGACGCCTGCACCGCCGCCGGGATCCTCCCCTTCTACGGCCCGTACGGAGACATCAAGGACGTCCTCGGGTGCGAGACCCAGTTCCGCGCCGCGTTCCTGCTGGGCTGCGTCGGCGCCTGGTCGCTGCACCCCGTCCAGATCGACATCGCCCGCAAGGTCTTCTCCCCCGACCCCGACGAGGTCGCCTTCGCCCGCAAGGTCATCGAGGCGATCCCCGACGGCCGCGGCGTGCACATGATCGACGGCAAGATGCAGGACGACGCGACCTGGAAGCAGTGCCGCGTCATGGTCGATCTGGCCGAGATGCTCGCGGCGAAGGACCCCGAGCTCGCCGAGGCGTACGGGTTCGTGCCGTCCGGTTCGTAGCTCAGCCGTCGAGCGGGTGCGGCGTCTCGGGCAGCTCGTCGAGATAGGCGCGCATCTCTGCCAGGAGCCGAGCGTTCCTGCGACGTCGCATCAGCCCATCGGTCGAGCGCAGGATCGCGAGGGACGGGCGCAGCTCCCATGACGCGGCCATCGGGAAGCCGATGCACGTCACGACGATGAACGGCAGCACCACTGGGGGCGCGGGCACGAGGGCCGCGGCGGTGAGCAGGCCGGCGCAGACGAGGACCGTGAGCGCGACGGTCACGCACACGACGAGAGCCTGGCCGCGGGTGGGGAGCGGGGACGAGCTCATCCTGCGTCGATCTCCTTATCGGTTGCTGCGTCGCCGACCTTCACCCCGGATGCGTATACCAGCGACGGACTTCGCGCGTGCCTCCTGCAGCGACGCATGGTTGCCGTATTGCCACGCCGACGCGTCGCGGTAACGCTGCGCGTATGTCATCCGCACCCTACGTGCCCGTCGGGAGCAGCCCGGGCGGGTTCGCCTACGACCCCGACGACGAGCACGGCCAGGGGCTCGTCACCTTCGCCGGCGTCATGCTCATGATCGTCGCGGTCCTCAACGTGCTGTATGGGATCGCCGCGATCGACAAGGCGCATTTCTTCGTGCGCGACGCGAAGTACGTCTTCGGCGACCTCAGGACCTGGGGCTGGTTCCTCGTCGGGCTGGGCATCGTCCAGTTCTTCGCCGCTCTGGCGGTCTGGCGCGGAGCGCCGTGGGGCCGCTGGTTCGGCGTCGCCTCGGCGAGCGCCAACGCGATCCTGCAGACGCTCTGGATCCCCTCCTACCCCGTCCTCGCCATGACGATCCTGGCCCTCGACATCGCCGCGATCTACGGCCTGCTGGCCTACGGGGGACGCCGCCGCGCAGCGCTCGACGCCCGCGCGCGCGCCGAAGCGCGCCCGATGGGCTGAGAACAGGAGACGCGGGCCGTTTGGCCGACCCGACTCGGGCCGAAGGATCACCCGATCGGCCGATGGGCGAGACGCTCCCCGCCACCAGTCTGTGCGGTCGTGGCGTTCGCACTGCTCCCCGGCGTCCGCTTCGCGCCCGCCGCGCGGCGCGCTCGACTGCTTGCCGCCTACGACGTGGACCTGGTCATCGACGTCGGCGCGAACCGCGGCCAGTACGCCAGCGCATTGCGCGACGCCGGCTACCGCGGGCGCGTCGCGTCCTTCGAGCCGCTCGGCGGGCCGTATGGCGCGCTCGCCGAGACCGCCGCCAACGACCCGGCGTGGGACACCTGGCACGTCGCCCTCGGTGCCGGGCGTGGAGCGGCCAGCGCACACGTCGCGGAGGACACTCGCAACAGCTCGCTGCTGCCTGTTGGCGAGCGCCACTTGCGTGCCGTCCCGGACTCGCGGGCGCTCGGGGTCGAGCAGGTGCGCATGGAGCAGCTCGACGATGTCTGGCCCGAGCTCGTCCGCGACGCCCGCCGCCCGTATCTGAAGATCGATACCCAGGGCTACGAGCTCGAGGTGCTGCGGGGGGCCACCGGGGCGCTGCCGGCGATCGCGCTCGTCGAGGCCGAGCTCTCGCTCGTCACCACGTACGACGGCGGGCCGCTGTTCGCCGACGTCGTCGGCTTCCTCGCCGAACACGGCTTCTCCCCCATCGGCTTCGAAGGCGTCCTCGACGATCCCGACACCGGCGAGATGCTGCAGGCGGACGCCATCTTCCGTCCGACACGAACCTGAGGCTCACTCCGCCCGAGGGACAGCTTCGGGTCTCGTCGACGGAGGTGTTCGGTGATTGGATCACCGGATGCCGGTTGCCTTCGACCCGCTCGTCCAGGATGAGCCCTACGCGGCCTATCGGGAGCTGCGGCGGTCGTCTCCCGTATATAGGAACAAGGCGCGGGGATTCTGGGCGCTCAGCCGGTTCGAGGACGTGCAGCGGGCGGCGCGGGAGTGGACGAGCTACTCGAGCGCCGAGGGCGTCAACCTCGACGACACGCTGTCGCTGACCGGGCCGGGCAACTTCATCTCCGCCGACCCGCCCGATCACGACCGGCTGCGCCGCGTCGTGTGCGGGCGGTTCACGCCGGCCGCGGTCAATGCGATGGAGGCGGCGGTCCGCGGCGACGTGCGGGCCGCGCTGTCCACCGCCCGCGCCGAGGCCGGCTTCGACGCCGCCGATGCGCTCGCCTGGACCATCCCGGTGCGCACCGTCTCCCGACTGCTCGGCCTGCCGGTCGAGGACGAGCGGCTCCTGAAGGGGTGGCTGCGGGCGGTGATCCATCGCGAGGCCGACAGCGACCGCCTCCCGGGCAGCGCGCGCGCCGCCGCCGGCGAGCTGCGCGCCTATCTGACCGGTCACGTCGCCGAGCGTCGCCGTGCTGCCGGCGACGACCTCCTGGCCGACATCGTCGCGGGCCAAGCGCGCGGTGAGATCGACGAGGCGGAGATCCCGGGGATGTGCATCCTGCTCTACATCGCCGGGACCGAGACCGTGGCCGATTTCATCGGCAACGCGCTCGTCGCGCTCGCCGAGCACCCCGAGCAGCGCGCGCTGCTCGCCGCCGAGCCCGACCGCGCCACGGCCGCGGTCGAGGAGCTGCTGCGCTACGAGTCGCCGGTGCAGTACCAGGTGCGCACGGCGACGGCGGACACCGAGCTGCACGGCGTCACGATCGCCGCCGGCGACCGCGTCGCTCTCCTCTGGGGCGCGGCCAACCGCGACGAGCGCCGCTGGGAGCGCGCCGACGAGCTCGATCTCACGCGCGAGCCGAAGCGCAACCTCGCGTTCGGCGAGGGCATCCACCACTGCCTCGGCGCGCCGCTGGCCCGGTTGCAGGGCCGCATCGTCCTGCAGGAGACCCTCGCCACCCTCCCCCACTACCGGCTCGACGGCCCCGTCGAGCGGATCGCAACGCACAACACGCGAGGCGTCGCGCGGCTGCCGCTCGCTATTGACTGAGCAGTCAATCGACTAGGGTTCCGCGCTCGATGAGGTTCTTCGAGTACGAGGCCCGGGCGATCGTCAAGCGCGCGGGGATCCCCGTCACGGACTTCGGGTTCGCCACGACGCCGCTCGAGGCGCACGAGATCGCGGCGCGCATCGGGGAGCCGGTCGTCATCAAGTCCCAGGTGCTCACCGGCGGGCGGATGAAGGCCGGCGGCGTGCAGTTCGCCGACACGCCCGACGAGGCGGCGGCGAAGGCCGAGCAGGTGCTCGCGCTCGAGATCAACGGGCACGTCCCGCGCGGCGTGCTCGTCGACACGCGCGCGCAGGTGGCCAAGGAGTACTACGCCGGCGTGGTCTGGGACGGCATCCGCAAGAAGCCGGTGATGCTGTTCAGCGACATGGGCGGCATCGACATCGAGGAGGTCGCCGAGCGCCACCCCGACCACGTGGGGCGCGGCCACTTCTCGAACATCCTGCCGCTCAGCGACTTCCAGGCCAAGCAGGTCGTCGCCTCGGTCGGCGTCACAGGGTCGCGGCTGAACCGCATCGTCCCCATCCTCACCCGCCTGGCCCAGCTCTTCGTCGAGCACGACATGACGCTCGCCGAGATCAACCCGCTCGGCGAGCTCGAGGACGGCTCGTTCGTCGCGCTCGACGCCCACATGGAGATGGAGAACGAGGCGCGCCCCCGCCAGCAGGCGCTGCTCGAGGAGCTCGGCGTCGAGGAGGAGGAGACGCGCCAGGCCCGCGAGGCCACCCCGTTCGAGCTCGCCGGCGAGCAGGTCGACGCGATGGACCATCGCGGCGTCGCCGGCAACGTCACCGAGTTCGACGGCGACCTCGGCCTGGTCATCGGCGCCGGCGGCGGCTCGCTGACGCTGTTCGACGCCGTCCGCGCCCACGGCGGCCGGCCGGCCAACTACTGCGAGATCGGCGGCAACCCGAGCGTGCGCAAGGCGTGCGGCCTGGCCAAGCTCGTGCTGCAGAAGCCCGGCGTCGAGAAGATCGCGGTGATGATGTCGATCGTCTCCAACACGCGGGTGGACATCGTCGCGCGCGGCGTCATCAAGGCGTGCCTTGAGCTCGGCTACGACCCCGCGGAGAAGATCTCGATCTTCCGCATCCCGGGCGCGTGGGAGGAGGAGGGCTTCAAGATCCTCGAGCGCTACGGCGTGCGCTACGCGGACCGCAGCACCTCGCTGAACGAGGCGGCGCGGCTGGCAGTCGAGGGAGCGGCCTGATGTCGATCCTCATCGACGCCGACACCACCTTCATCGTCCAGGGCATCACCGGGCGCGAGGCGGTCAACCTCACGCGCGAGTGCCTGGACTACGGCGCCGGCGCGAAGGTCGTCGGCGGCGTGACGCCCGGCCGCCTGGGCCGCGAGGTCCATGGCGTGCCGGTCTTCGACACCGTCGACCAGGCGGTCGCCCATCACGGCGGACCGATCGACGGCTCCGTGGTAACAGTGCCGCCCGCGTTCACCAAGGACGCCGTCTTCGAGGCCATCGAGAACGGCATCGGCCTGATCGTCATCGTCACCGAGCGCATCCCCCGCGCAGACGTCGCGCAGATGGTCGAGCTCGCCGCGCTGCGAGGCGCACGGATCATCGGCCCCAACTGCCTGGGGATCATCGTCCCCGACGTCATCAAGATGGGCGGGATCGGCGGCCCGGCGAAGAACGCCCGGCAGGCCTACACGCCCGGGCCGATCGGCGTCATCTCGCGCTCGGGGGGCATGACCACCGAGATGTCCTCGACGTTGAGCGCCGCCGGCCTGGGCCAGTCGACCGCGGTCTCGATCGGCGGCGACGCGATCATCGGGTCCAGCTACGCCGAGCTCATGCCGCTGTTCGAGGCCGACGAGCAGACCGAGGGCATCGTCATCTACACCGAGCCCGGCGGCCGGATGGAGGCAGAGCTCGCGCGCTGGGTCACCGAGCACGACTCGCGGCTGCCGATCGTCGCCTTCATGGCCGGGCGCTTCATGGACGAGATGCCGGGCATGAGCTTCGGCCACGCGGGCACGATCGTCGAGGGCAAGGAGGACACGGCGAGCGAGAAGATCGCGCGCCTGGCCGACGCGGGGATCGCGGTCGCCGAGCGGATCGAGGACATCCCGGCGATGATCGGCGAGCGCCTGGCGAGCGGGCCGCGGAGCGCGCGTTCTCGAGCGGCCGGAGGCCGATCGGCGGTCTCGGACCGCGGGGCCGGATGCCCCGCGGAGGTACCCCACTCATGAGGCTCGACGCCACCTTCATCGGCATCGAGGTCGACGACGCCGCCGCGGCCGACGCGGCCTTCGCCGCCAAGCTCGCCGAGGTCTGCCCCGTCGACATCTACGCCGTCGACCACGGGCGCGTCGCACTGATCGAGGAGAACCTCGACGAGTGCGTGCTGTGCGGCCTGTGCCTGGACGTTGCGCCCGAAGGCGGCGTGCGCGTCCTGCGCCTGTACGACGGCGACGCTCCGTTGCAGCGCAGCGCCTAGGCACTGCTCGCGCTCTTTGCACAGTTTCACGCGCGAACCCGTGCGGATTGTGCGCGCGAGTCATGTCCGCTCTCGGACCACCCGACACGTCCCCACATGTGGGGAAGGGCGTCGATGCGGCGGTTGCCGTATGTGGCGGGCGCGACCGCGCTGGTGACGGGGATGCCGGCGGCGGTGGCGATCTTCTTCGTGCCTTCGGGCTCGATCCTCGAGCTGCTGGCCGGCGTCGTGGTCGCGCTTGCGTTGTCGATGGGAGCCGCCAGGCTCGGCGCGGCGCTCTGGATGCGCCATCCCATGGCGCGCGAGGTGCTCTTCGCCGACCTGATGGCGTGGGAGTGGATCCGTCGCGCCTGGGTGGAGCGGCGGATCGCCCGCGCGCAGGGCGCCATCGGCGCCGACCACCTCGCCCCTCAGGCCCGCGCCGAGGCGCTGCGCGATCTCGCCCGCCTGCTCGAAGCACGCGACGCCTACACGCACGGGCACAGCCAGCGGGTCGCGCGCCACGCCCTGCGCATCGCCCGCGCGCTGCACCTCCCCGCCGACGAGGCGCATCGCATCTGGACCGCGGCGACGCTGCACGACGTCGGCAAGCTCTACACGCCG
>Ga0081539_10006659_pt1 | contig 10945 bp, 11 predicted proteins | sample TabmetS4T2R2_FD_71023 | JGI IMG/M metagenome (GOLD analysis project Ga0081539, IMG submission 71023) | Tabebuia heterophylla rhizosphere microbial communities from the University of Puerto Rico - S4T2R2 | ecosystem: Host-associated > Plants > Roots > Rhizosphere ... | reverse complement strand
GCGCGACATCGCCAGCCCTCTAAACCGGGCGCCCAGGTCTTCATATCGCCATATCGCCGCGGCCGGCATGGCCGCCTGAAGGAAGATATTGGCTCCGCCCGGGATGAACCGAAGGGACGCGAAACGCACGAGCAGCATCCTGCCCGAACCGACTTGAGCCGGCGCAGGCGATGGACAGCAACAGGCGCCCATGCCGGGAACGGGTTAGATGTCAGCGCGTACCGATGCGTTGGTGTCGCAGCAAGAAACCGGCAAAATAACTGCGTCCATCGATCTCCGTTACGGCCGGTTGCCACCCAGCATGAGCTGCCGGTTCAACGCAGACGATCGCGGTATGTTTCAACGAAGGCCGCGTATCGACATGCGCGCAATCCGAAACATCCTCCGCAGCGTCAAGGAACATTCATTCGTGCGTTCAGTTCTAGAAGCACCAATCAACCTTTCGAGGAGGATACAATGCAGAAACTTTTGGCCGCGGCTCTCCTGAGTGCCGCTGTGTTCAGTGCGCCTGGCTACGCGCAGTCGCCCCAGCCTGCTGACCGTGCCGCTCCGGCCGCGACGACCGCCAGCTCGCACGAAAAGATGGCGCTCAAGGGCAACTGGCGTGCATCCAAGCTGATGGGTCTCGACGTCTATAACGAGGCCAACGAAAAGCTCGGCGACATCAACGAGCTGATCCTGGACAAGAACGGCAAGGTCGCTGCCGTAGTCATCGGCGTCGGCGGATTCCTGGGCATGGGCGAGCACGACATCGCCGTCTCTATGGACAAGCTGAAATTCGTCGAGGAGCCGATACGCACCAGCTCGACTGCGCCCGCGACGACGAAGGAGACAACCACCAAGGAAACCACGACCGGCGCGGCCACGACCACCACCACGAACGCGCGGACGTCCAATGCAAACGACTGGATGCCGGACCACGCGGTGATGAGCGGCACCAAGGAACAGCTCAAGGCGATGCCGCAGTTCAAGTACTCGGATTACAACTAAACGTCCGGCATTTTCTCCCAAAAGGCCCCACCCTGGTGGGGCCTTTTTTCAGGCAGCGAGCCAGGAAATATCATCGGCACGAAGTGAAAAAAAACAGGAACCATTGGCACTGCCCGGCGTCAAATTCCTGGCTTTCGATTTCATCCCCCATGATCGGAAGTCATTGGAATGACGGCCTCGGCGCCCGCCGCACTGAGGCCGTTCTTCGCTCAACGTCTCGTTTCCGTGGCGCCCTGTGTACCGCGCCGGGCAACACTACGCCTTGATGTTGTTCTCGCGGACAACCTGGCCCCAGGTACCGACCTGCTTGGCGAAGAAGGCCTGGAATTCCTTGCCGTCGGCGAGCAGCAGCGTCATCTGCTGCGTCTCCTGAAGTTGCGTGGCCACTGCCTTGTCGCTCAAAATTTCCTTCACCGATTTGGCCATGCTGGCGATGACGTCCGCCGGCGTATCCTTGGGCGCGAAGATGCCCCACCAGGCCAGCGTCTCGAAATCGGGGAAACCCGCCTCGATCGCGGTCTGCGTATCCTTGAGCACCGGCATCCGCTCGCGCCCCATCTGCAGGATCGGCCGCAGCATGTTGGTGCCGAGCTGCGCGGTGATCAGCGCCGCCGAGCCGATGATCATGTCGACATGGCCGCCGAGCACGTCGTTCATCGCCGGGCCGCCGCCGCGGTAGGGCACGTGCGTGATCTCGACCCCGGCCTTCTTGCCGAGCACGGTCATCGCGAGATGGCCGAGCGTGCCGATGCCCACGGAAGCGTATTTTACGGCGCCGGGCTTTTCCTTGCAGGCAGCGACCACGTCGGCAAAACTCTTGTAGGGACGCTCGGCATTCGCGGCGAGGACGTAGGGCGCGGTGCCGACGAGAAACACCGGCACCAGATCCTTCTCGACATCGACGCCCGGCTTTTCCAGGATTGAAGGAATCACCGCGTGCGAATCGAAGGTCACCAGGAACGTCGCGCCGTCGGGCGCGCTCTTGGCGACCTGGATGGCGCCGAGCGAGCCGGCCGCGCCGGACTTGTTCTCCACCAGCACGGTGCGGCCGAGTTTTGTCTGCAAATGAGACTGCAGCAGCCGCGCCAGCGCGTCGGTGGAGCCCCCCGGCGGAAACGGCACCACCAGCGTCATGTTCTTGGCCGGCTGCGCCAGCGCCGGCGTCACCGCAAACGCGGCTGACGCCGCAAGCAGATTGCGTCGTGTAATCTTCACCAAAGCTCTCCTCCCGATAGCGCCTGCGATTTTTTGTTTTTGTTCGTCAGGCTTGATTTTTAAGTGCCGAAGCCGGACCCGGCTTTCTTGTACTCGGGCCGCGGCGGGCTGAAGATGTCAAGCACGCGGGCGCCTTCCGGTCCAGCCCGCATCGTGTGCGGCACGTTCCCCGGGGTGCGCCAGAAATCGCCCTTCCTGACCGGGATTTCCTCCCCGCCCTGAACGCGGATCGCCGAGCCGTCGAGCAGCACGCCCCATTGCTCTTCGGGGTGATGGTGCAGCGTGCCTTGCGCGTTTGGTCCCAGCGTCACGACCGACAGTATGGCGTGCTCGCCGGAGAAAATGCGCGTGGTGACGCCGGCGGCAAGTTCGCGAAACAGGCCGTCGGCCGGATTGTCGAGGTTATGAAATTCGTCTTTCTGACTCATGGGTCCTCCTAAGCGCGCGATTTAATTACGCAGGGCCAGTTGACTCGACAGCACGTGTCTTCTTTCCTAGGATGCTGCGCAGCAAGACGCGGTGCGCTGAGTCCGGGTCTGCACGTTGGGTCCCGGCTCTGCAGCGCAGCGCTATGCGCCGCACTGCGTCCGGGACACGGGACCATTGGGCCCCAACTAATATCTCAGGACTTGCCGTAGCTGCCCTGATAGCGGCCTTCGCGAATCGAGATGATGGTCTGCTCCTCGCGGGCGATCTGGGCACGCACCGCCTCCAGGAGGCTGGCCGCGATCGAAGCGGGGAACGACACCACGCCGTCCTCGTCGCCCACCACGATATCGCCGGGAGAGATCACCGAGCCGCCGATCGAAACCGGCACGTTGATTTCGCCGGGCCCGCTCTTGTAGGGCCCGCGATGGATGGCGCTGCGCGCAAAGCACGGGAATTCGGAGGCCGCGAACGAAGCCGCGTCGCGGATCGCGCCGTCGATCACATAGCCGGCGGCGCCCCTGTATTCGGCGATAGTCTTCATGATCTCGCCGACCAGCGCCCGCGTCTCGTCGCCGCCGCCATCGACGACGATGACATCGCCGGGGCCGACCAGTTCGAGCGCCTTGTGGATCGCCAGATTGTCGCCGGGCCGCGTGCGTACCGTGAAGGCGACGCCGACCAGCTTGCTGCCGCGATGGAACGGCCGCAGGCCGACCGCCCCCGGCAGCCGGGCCAAATTGTCAGAGATGACGGATGTCGGCGCGCCCCTGAATGCCTCGATCAACTCCGGCGCCGGCTTTGGCACGCCCGCCATGGCTGTGGTGATGCTCATGCGGATTGTTTCCCCCTTATGCGTCGGCCGAACCTTTCGCCATGTTCGCGCGGCGCGGCCACTTGAATTCTTCCCCGGCGGCAAAACCAATAGCATTCCGCAGGAGCAGCTATAATGGATTTGCAACAGGCCGGACAGCATCACGGCAATATCAGATGATCCGGTACCGTCAGCGTCCCAAGCCTTGAACCTGCAGCTGCTGCCGACAGGGCGCGCATTTACGCATATCAAGGCCGCGACGCGAAATCGCACTTGCCTGGCCACACCTGTTAACACCAAGTTAACCAGACCGTTCGACGCTAAAACCGGATCCGACGCTCAAACCATCGCCTCACATGCTTATCAAGAACCTTTCGCCCTCACCGGCGCTTTCGATCGTTCAGTTTTCCGACATCGACGCCTTCCGGCCGGTCGAGTTCGTCGCGGATGCCCGCAGCGTCCCACTGACGCTTGCCAATTTCCATACCGCGCGCGCGATGGTGCAGTTGCCGCACTGCCAGATCGCCGTGCTCTCCTCGTTTCCCCGCATCGTCGATGTCAGCTACCGGGCGGCGTATGGCGTCGTCATTTTCCAGCTCCGGGACGCCTATGAAGTATCGGTCAACGGCCTGTCCGTGGACCGGCCGACCTATGTCGGCATGCGCGGCAATTTGGATCTGCAATTCGTCGAACCCCACGGGTCGCTGCACGCCATCATCACCCTTGGGGCCGGCACGCGCGACCGCGAATGGCTGGATACGCCTGACGAGCTGTGCCCGTTCACGCCGCACGCCGACGACCTTGCGATGGTTCGGTCCGTCACCACCCGCATTCTGCAGACGGCTTCCGCCAGGCCGGACCTGCTGCAGGAGCCGAACTCAGCGCTTGCCATCCAGGAAAGTCTGTTGCTCGCAATCGACGAGATGTTCCGGCGCAGCCGGACGCCGGAATTGACCAACCGGATTGCCAGCCGCGGCTATTGCCGGCTCGTTCGCATGATCGACGAATATGTCGCCTTCCACGCCGCCTCGGCGATCTACAGCGCCGACCTCGCCGAAGAATGCGGCGTATCGGTGCGAACACTTGGCACCGCGGTCGCAACCGTGCGCGGCATGAGCCTGCATCGCTACTTGCGGCTCAAGCAGCTTTGGTCCGCCCGCGCGCAACTCGTGAAAGGATCCGACGCCGTCACCGTGACGTCCTGTGCCCGCGCCAACGGCTTCCATCACATGGGCGAGTTTGCAAGACTCTATCGCGCCACGTTCCACGAAACGGCGTCGCGCACGCTGGCCCGCGCCCGAGGGTCTGACTGATTGTTGCCACAATGTGGCGTGCTTATCCGCTCGCCTTCGAATCTTGCAGTTAGAATCGCTGCAAGATCTCGCGCGGAACTCTGCTTTGCCTTTGAATTTCTTCAGGATTTTTAAGGGCATGGCGCTGTGTTCCAGCGGTCACATGCTATGGGTAAGGTCACAACGCCAGCGGGAATAGCGTGCAATTTCGGCGTGACAGCGCTGCCAAAATGATGACAATCGACTCGTTCAAAGTTCCCTAGAGAATTTTACTGGAGCACACCGTCCGTGATCGCCTCACGTGCATCTTCGTTTGCTGCTGCCACTATCGGAGCGCTGTTCGCGTTCGCGCCGGTGGCTGCGGATGCGCAGTGGTGGCGCAGCGCGCCGTACGACTTCGAATCATGCGCCGATGTGGCCGAGAAAGCCGCGACCAAGGAAGAAAAGACCACCAAACTCGCCGAATGCAACGCGAAGTTCGCCGGCCGCCGCAAGGCAGGCGGCGGTTACACCTATTACGACTTCATGCAGGACCGGACTTTCGACATCGCGGGCCCCAACCCGACGCCGGAAGAGCAGAAGAAGATCGACGAGCAATATACCGCCTATCTCGAACGCGAGCGGCGCAACCACGCCGCGGCGCAGGCGGCCGCAGCCAGGCAGCAGCAGGTAGAGCCACCGCCGGCGCAGGGAATTCAGCAGGTCTCGCTGCGCGAGGAGCCGGCGGCCTCTCCGCCGGTTGAAATCGAAAAGGTGCCGATCCCGGTGGCGAGCCCGGTCAAGCAGGCCGCCCGGCTGAGGGCCGCCCATTGCGCCAAGAACCAGTTCTCCTGTGAATGGCCGCGGCTCTCCGAAAGCATCAACGAGCTGAAGCGGATGCTCAACCCGCAGCAACAGCAACAGCAGCCGTCCAAGCAGAAGAAGGGTTGACGCTCCCGCCCGTCAGTGCGTCCGCATCCGCTTGACGCGGCGCGACTTGATGGCGGGTGCCGTGGCGGCGCGCGACGCCGCCCGCTGCTCCTGCAACCTCGCATCATAACCCGGTGACGGTGTAACCGTCGGCGGCACGGCACGGGCCGCAGTCAGCGCCGATCCCGCCAGGGCAATCGCGATCAGCGCCAGGTACGATCGTTTCATGGGGCTCTCCCTCGCGCGCCGATAATAGAGTCCTGCCCAGGCAGCGACAATTCACGGTAAGGGCATCGCTCAACCCGCGCGCACCTGCTCGGGCGTGAGTCCTGGCGCCCCCTTGCCCGCACGCTCGGCCTGCCGGATCAACTCCACGATCCGCCGCGACAGCGGGGCCTCCAGACCGCGGCGCGCCGCAATCTCGGTGATGACGCCCTGCAAATAATCGACCTCGGTGCGCCGTCCGTGTTGCAGATCTTCCCACATCGACGAGCGCGCCTCGGGATCGATCTTCATGGTCGGTCCGAGCAGCATTTCGAAGATGAAATCCGGCAGGCGCAACAGCGACGGCAGCCATGCGAACGGAATCGGCGTCGGCGAGATCGGTTTGATGCCCTCAGCCCTGATCGCAGTGAGCGCTTCGGCAACCTGGTCGGCGAACAGGCGCCGCCAGGGTCGCAGGCCGATTTGTTGGCGCAGCGGCAGATCAGCCAGCGCATTGAGCGCGTTGTTGAGGTTAAGCACGAGCTTGCCCCATTGCACGCCCTCGATGTTGTCGGTGGCACGCATCTTCAGGCCCGGCACCGACAGCTTGGCGGCCGTGCGCGCCTCGTCTTGCTCGATCACGATGTCGCCGGAGGTGGCGCGGTGAAACCGTCCCTCACCGAGCGCGATCACGTTGAACGGCACCATGCCCCCGAGCACGCGCCGGCCCGGCAGGCGCTCGCGCAGCACGGCTTTGTTGCCGACACCGTTCTGCAGGCTGACGATGACGGCATCCGATGGCGCGTGCTTTACGATGACCTCGGCCATATCAGCCGTATCCGCGCTCTTGACCGTGACCAGCACGATGCAAGCGGTCTCAAAAATGGAAGGATTTTCCGACAATACGAACCGATCGCTTGTGATGGTCTGATCGAATCCTTCAAAACTTGTCGGCCGCAAACCATTGGCCTCGATTTCAGCGATCACGCGCGGACGCGCCAGCAGCGCGACACGGTGGCCGCCCGCGGCCAGCATGCCACCGACGAAGCAGCCGATGCTACCCGCCCCGGCGATAGCGATCGTTTGGCCAGAAACCATTTGGCACCCATCGCGTTGCAACAGGCTTCGATAGCAGAACCGTCAGCCGGTGCCTATCGAACGCGGCCTTCAGCGCCTTGTAACCGTTATGGGCCGTCTTTATGTTTCGCACGGGGCTACGGAGGAGATGGACCATGAGTTTACTCGACGTCCTCAACGGCATGATGAACGGCCCGCGCGGCCCAAGCCGCCCGAGCGCGCCATCCCAGGGCGGCGGAATGTCGCCCCTTACCATGGCGATCCTCGCGCTGCTGGCCTGGAAAGGCATCAAGCATTTCAGCGGCAACCAGATCGGCTCGGCACCGCAGCCGGCGCCCACGCCCGGCAATGTGAACGCCGGCATGGGCGGCGGCGGCCTCAGTGACATGCTCAAGGGCGGGCTCGGCGGCCTACTCGCGGGCGGCGCGGCCGGCAGCATCCTGAGCGGCGGCCTCGGCGACCTGATGAAGCAGCTGCAACAGAACGGCCTTGGCGATCAGGCCGACTCCTGGGTCAGCAACGGCCCCAACAAGCAGATATCGCCCGGCGACCTCGCCAACGCGCTCGGCGCCGACCAGATCGATCAGCTCACGGCGCAAAGCGGGATGTCGCGCGACGATCTGCTGCAAGGCCTCAGCCAGTACCTGCCCGACGTCGTCAATCATTTGACGCCGGACGGGCGGTTGCCGAGCGAGAACGAGATGTCGGAACGGATTTGACGCCGCACATCGCGGCGCGCAAATGCCAGCGCGCCGCTTCACCATCGACGGATCGAAAGGGACAGCACATGAGCGGCATCATCTGGATCATCGTCGTCGGCTTCGTCGCCGGCATCATCGCGCGCATCCTGTCGCCGGGACCGAACAATCCGACCGGCTTCATCCTGACCACGGTGCTCGGCATTGCCGGCGCGTTTCTGGCGACGTTCATCGGCCAGGCAATCGGCCATTACGGCCCCGACCAGGGCGCCGGCTTCATCACCGCCACCATTGGCGCGCTGGTGGTGCTGTTCATCTGGAATCGGCTGGTGGCGAGCCGCGTGATCTCCGATCCGGGAAATCGATAAGATTCTCGTAGGGTGGGCAAAGGCGCAACGCGCCGTGCCCACCATCACTTGCTCGGTTGAGAATGGTGGGCACGCTCCGCTTTGCCCACCCTACAAATTCCGTCACAGCACCAGATGCATGCCCGCATCCATGCGGACGAACTCGCCGGTCATGTTGCTCGACGCCGGCGAGGCCAGGAAGCACACCAGCTGCGCGATGTCCTCCGCCGTGGAGGCGACCTTGAGCGGCACTTTTGCCACCACCGCATCGCGCACCGCTTTCGCGCCCGCCTCGCCGCGGCCCTTGGTGAACCAGGGCGTATCGATATAGCCGGGGCACACCGTGTTGACGCGGATCAGCGGCGCCAGCGCCCGCGCCAACGATTGGGTCATGGTGTTGAGCGCGCCCTTGCTCGCGGCATAGGCGACCGAGGAGCCGCCGCCGGAAATGCCGGCAACCGACGACACGTTGACCACGGCCGCCGGCGTGCCGGTCGAGCCGGCGCCGCCCAGACCGGTCCAGCCGGAGAGCGCGCCGCCGGTGGTGTAGCCGGCGGTCTTGACGTTGCCCGCCGTGTCCCGGGCGAACAGTCGCAGTCCGGTGTCGACCGGGACGGTCGTGACCGGGCCGATCAGGTCGGCGTCGCCGAGGCTGCGCCAGCCGGTCGCGGCCTGCCGCTCGTGCCAGAGCCGCCCGTCCACGTCCACCGCGAACAGCACCGTGCTCCCGTCGGAGAGCTTCGCCGCGGTCGGCGGGGATGCCATCGAGCCGCCCTGGTCCGACCAGGCTCCCCAGGCGCCGGCGACGGCGGTCTGGGTGACGGTCCAGACGTCGCTGTCCCGGTTCTGCACGGCGATCTGCATCTGCCCGCCGGACTGCTGGCTGAGCGCCGGCCGGCCGGTGAAGGCGGGGCCGTCCACGACCGGGGTCCACTGCACCGAGCCGAAGTTGTTGACGTCCGGCTGGTGCGCGAACCGGACCCGGCCGATGTTGTCCACGTAGCCGTACTCGAGCGCGCCCAGCGCCGTGCCGGAGGCCGCGGCCTGCATGACCGAGACGGTGCTGAACTGCTCGGTGGGCAGCACCGGCAGTGGATCGGCGAACCAGCCCTGCAGGTCCACCACGAGGTGCACGGTGCCGTCGCTGACGTTCCGGATCCGGATCTTGCCCTCGGTGCCGGGCTTGACGACCGCGAACGAGCCCCGGGTGACGCCGGCGGCGGGATAGTTGAGCAGCGAGAGCGTGCCCTCGGTGCCGCCGACCGGCCAGGCCCGCAGGAAGCCGGTGTCGGTGGGGCCGACCGCGATGAGGTTGAGCGCCGCCCCGGCGATGCCGCGGGTGGGCAGCCCGTTGGTGCCGCCGACCGAGACGTCGACGGTGCCGTTGGCCGGGATCGCCGCGCCCACGTTCCGGGTGTCCAGGAGCCGGTTCGGGGCGATCGGCCGCAGGCCGGCGCCGGTGGCGGAGGTGCCGGTGAAGTAGCCTTCGGCGGTCAGCACGAGGTGGACCGCGCCGGAGCTGTGGTTGGTGAAGCTGGCCTTGCCGTCGGCGGACAGCGCGACCGAGATGCCCTGCGACTGCGTCCCGGTGGTGAAGTCGATGACGCTGCGGCTTCCGCTGCCGCCCGCCGGGTACGCCGCGAGCCAGCCGCCGGCCGGCGCGCCCACCACGATGGCGTCCAGCATCGCGGCCCTGGTGCCCGCCGGGATCACGCCGCCGGTCAGGGTGAACGTACGGGTCGCGTTGGTGGCGATCGCACCGGCGGCGCCGCCGATGCCGCTGCGGGTGTCGACCAGCCGGGTGTGGTCGACCGGCACGAAGCCGCCGCCCGCACCGCCGGACACCTCGGTGAAGTAGCCCTGGACGTCGACCGTGACGTGCACGTTGCCGGCGGAGTTGTAGAGCGCGATCTTCCCGTTCGCACCGACCGGCACGACCGCGTTGTTGGAGATCGTCACATCCTTGGGGGCATTCAGCGAGGTCGCCGCCGGCCGGGCGGTGCCGTCCGCCCACAGTTCGAGGGCGGTGCCGGCGGTGGGCGCGACCGCCGTGATGTCGACCATGACGGCACTCACCCCGGCGGCCGGGATGCCGCCGACGCCGAGCACGGGGAACGACGAGCTGCTGCCCGCCGTGCGCACCCCGGTCAGCCCGCCGATGCCGCTGCGCGTGTCGAGCACCTGCACCGAAGGCTTGAGCGGGACGAAGTCCCCACCCTTGCCGGCCGCGTCCGCGTGGGCCGCCGGCCCGCGCGGAACGGCCGATGCCGTAATTGCCAGGGCGAGCGCGGCCAGAATGGTCGTGCCGCGCCGCCGAATCGACGCCTGCATCTGTTCCTCCCCGTGGATAGCTTTTAATGAAAGGCTGAGGCTAGTGGGAATCGGTAGGTGGCCAGGAGGTGGAGCCCCGGATCAGGTTGCAGGCGCTGAAAGGATCATGCTCGATCTTCGCTGACCACGAACTCCCGCGGATCTCGACCGCGGAGAAGGTCACCGATCGGCGACCTTGAAACGGAATCAAGCCACGATTCGAAAGACGGTCCATCGCCAGGAAACCACCACTCCGAATGGCTCGCGGCCGCTTCGAGCTCGGCATCCAGCGCATACCTGTACTCGAACTGCACCTGAGAATAGAAATCATGTTCTCCGTCGGCATCAACAACCTCTAGTTGTCGCACCATGCTCAAGGCGAATGTGGGTTCCGGAAACCAGTTGGCCCTTCCGTACTGAAAGAGAAATCCGTCCGCATCCCGATCTTCCGGAACATCGAACTCGACCGCGGCGAACCTCCGAGCGAGCTCCGTGAGGACGAGGACAGGAGGGTCAGCTGGAACCTCGCCACCGACCAGGCTACGAGCAATGCCGACCGCCTCGTTCACCTGATGAGTGTTTGACACGGGATGCCTCCATATGCGAATTCGAAAAGCATATGTGATGCCGAAATCGGTTGGTGCCCGCCCCTCCGTGCGGTAA
>Ga0081539_10006658_pt1 | contig 10949 bp, 6 predicted proteins | sample TabmetS4T2R2_FD_71023 | JGI IMG/M metagenome (GOLD analysis project Ga0081539, IMG submission 71023) | Tabebuia heterophylla rhizosphere microbial communities from the University of Puerto Rico - S4T2R2 | ecosystem: Host-associated > Plants > Roots > Rhizosphere ... | reverse complement strand
AGATCGCCGCGCCGTTCCTCCGGAGTGCGCGAGGCGTCGACGATGCGCGCCAACACCGAGTCGTCGAACGGGGTCGGCGGCAGCCGTAGGCCTTCCTCGTCGACGGTGAGTGCGTCGGGCGACATCGACCCGGGTGCGGTGCCGCCCACGTCGGCGTGGTGCGCGCGGTTCGCGACCCAACCGACGAGCACGCCATCGAGGTGCACCGGCGCGACCATCGTGAGGTCGTTGAGGTGGGTGCCGCCGGCGAAGGGATCGTTGAGCACCATCTCGATCTCCAGACCGGTCGCAACCGCGGCCGCGACCGAAGCCGGCATCGATCCGAGGTGCACGGGGATGTGCTCGGCTTGCGCGAGCAGCTCACCGCGCGCGGTGAACAGCGCGGCCGAGCAGTCGGCCCGTTCCTTGATGTTGGGACTCGACGCGGCCCGCCGCAGCACGGCTCCCATCTCGTCGGCCACCGAGGCCAATCGTGAGCCGAGGATCTGGAGCTCGGCGGGGTTCAAGGGCGCTCCACCAGCCACGCCCCGGCGGGACCCGGCGTGGCCGTCCAGCCGTCGGGTACCCACATCGTGCAATCGGCTTCCGCAACCACGGCTGGACCACGTGCGACCGCGCGTCGCACCTCGGGCAGATCGGTGACCGCGAGGGGCGCCGCGCACGTGACGCGAGCGCGCAACGCCACGATCTCGATCGCGACGCCGGGCCGCGCGTACCCGTTGCGTTGCTCGTGGATCGCGGGGAAGTCGGCGACGTCGGGCACCGTGAGCTCGTGGCTCTGGCCGACGTAGCGGCAGTCGAGCCACTCGTCGACCTGACCACCGGGCAGCAATGCGGTGGCGCGCTCGACGAGCGACGCCCGAGCCGCGGCCAGCCCGTCGCGCGACGCGGGCGTCGGCCACGACTCCACGAGCTCGCGTTGCTCGGGTGCACACAGGATGCCCAGTGCGGAGAACACCCCGGCCCGCGCCGGCACCACCACCGTGCGCATGCCCAACTCGTCGGCAACCGCGCACGCGTGCAGCGGACCGGCGCCGCCGAACGCGATGAGGGCGAGGTCGCGCGGATCCACACCTTGCTCGACAGTGACGACGCGGACCGCACGCGCCATCGCCGCGTCGACGACCGCGACCACCCCGTCCGCGGTCACTCCGGCATCGTCGAGCGCGCGCCGGGCGGCCTCGACGTCGAGACGGCCGAGGCCCGGCAGCTCCTGGGTCCCCGGAATGCGCCCGAGCACCACGTCGGCATCGGTGACCGTCGGGGCGCGCCCACCGCGCCCGTAGCACGCGGGTCCCGGTTCGGCCCCGGCACTCTCCGGTCCCACGACGAGCGCGCCACCCGGATCCAGTCGCGCGATGGAGCCTCCGCCGGCGCCGATGGTGTGGATGGCCAGCGACGGGAGCCGCACCGGGAGGCCGGCGACCCGGCGTGTGGTCGTCGGTGCGGGGACGCCGCTGTGCACCAGGCACACGTCGGTGCTCGTGCCGCCCATGTCGAACGCCACCGCGTCGGCGAACCCGCACGCTGCCGCGACCGCGGCGGCCGCACGCACGCCGCCCGCGGGACCGGAGAGCAACAAGCGCGCGGGGTGCACCTCGGCCTCGTCCAACGGCACCAGCCCACCCGCCGACGTCATCACGAGCACGTCGTCGGCCAGAGGTGACAGCCCGCGCAGGTAGGGCGCGCAGACCCGGCGCAGCGCGGCGTCGGCGGTCGTGGTCACGATGCGCTCGTACTCCCGGAACTCGGGCGACACCTCGTGTGAGCACACGACGTCGTACCCGCGCGAGCGCAGCACGTCGGCGACCGCACGCTCGTGCGCGGAGCTCAGGTCGGCGTGGAGCAAGCACACCGCGACGGTGTCGACCGCACCCACGTCGGGCACGACACCATCGAAGGGCTCGAGCTCACGGCCACTCGCATCGAGTCGTCCCGCAACTTCGAACCGCAGGTCGCGAGGCACGAGCGGCGCCGGACGGTCGACGTGCGGGTCGTACAGGGATGGTCGCGCTTGCCGCGCGATCTCGATCACGTCGGCGAAGCCGGTCGTGGTCACGAGTGCGACCCGACCGAGACGCCGTTCGAGCAATGCGTTCGTCGCCACCGTCGTCCCGTGCGCGAGCACCGCGGGACCGAGATCACGACAGCTGTCGACGACGGCGCGCGACGGGTCCGCGGGCGTCGACGGCAGCTTGCGCACCAGGCCATCGTCGGTGACGAGATCGGTGAACGTGCCTCCGGTGTCGACGCCGACCCGTGGCCCTGACGCGTTCGCGTTCGGCACTCCGGGCGACGCTACCTCCGCCGCCCGTACGAAGCGATCGTCAGCGGCGACGGCTCAGCAATCGCCGTTTCGGCGTCACGCCGTCGCGCACCGCGCGCACCACTGCGCCCTTCGCTTCCTCGTCGAGCTTGCGCTCGTTGCGATCGGTGATCTCGAAGCGGTCGACGGCGACGCCGCCGGTCGTGACGAGACGCACCGAGTGCACGTTGGCGCCCACGCTCGCCATCGCCGTGGTGAGGTTGTGCAGCAGACCCCGGCGGTCGGGACTGCGCACCTCGCAGATCGTGTACCAGGGCGAGGCATGGTCGTCGAAGCGCAGCTCGGCATCGGGCAGTGGCGGCGACTCGAGCGGCGCGTCGAACGCGGCCACGATCGCCGACTCGAGCTTCACCGGGTCGGGCGGCAAGAGCTTGCCCAGGTCGGCCGGCGACACGACGGCGCGCTGCACGAGCAACGTGTCGAGCGCGGCGCCATCGGCCCAGGTGGCGACCGCACCGTCGAGGATGTCGAACCCGGCGTCGGCGATGACACCGGCCACCGTGGCCAGGAGACCCTGACGGTCTCGCGCCGCGATCTCGACGCGCCAACGATCGCCTGGTGCCGCACCGTTCTCGACGTTCGGCCCCGGCGCGACAGGCAGCACCGTCACACTCGCCTCACCGCGCGCGGGGACCGGCTCCACGAACCGCGCTTGACGCGCGATGTCGGTCGCCTCCTGACTGAGGAGGTAGGCGCGAGGGGCGCGCTCGATGCGGTCGACCACGCGCGCGTCGTCTCCCGCGAGCCGCATCGCCTCCGCCCGGCGACGTTCGACGAGGTTGCGGGTCTCGAGCCCCGTGATCTCGGGTTGCCCCACGACGTGCAGCACGATCTGCACGAGCTGGTCGAGTCGGCTCCGGTCGACTGCGGAGAGATCGCCGACCGCCAGCGTCAGCAGATAGAGCGCCCGGGCGCGCTCGGCCGAATCGAGGTGGATGGCGATGGGCATGACGCGCTCTTCGTCGAGGGCGTCGACCTTGCTCGCCGCCGCGCGCAGCAAGTCGGAGTCACCGACGAGGAGCGCGATCTCCTGCTCGGCCTGCGCGCCGAGGTCGAGGCGGTGCGCGATGCGGCGACCGAGCTCGACCGGCGACGAGTTCTCGCCCACCGTGTCGAGGATGAGCGCGGCCAGCAGCAACCACTCGGGGTGTGTGAGCGCGGCGTGCGCAGCCGCAGCGGAGTGGTCCGTGGTGACGAGCTCGTTGATGCGATCGACGAGCGTGAAGCGCAGCACTTGGGCCGGATCGACGAGGAACGGATCGCTCCGCCGACGGTCGACAGCCTGGGCCAGCTCGGGCAGTGTGCGCTCGAGCACCCCCGTCGTCTCGAGGAACCGCCACGACCGCGCGTCACCCTGCTCGAGCACCTCGAAGAGCTGCTTGGTGGCGTCGTCGTCCCAGCGCAGCGGTGCATCACTCCACTCGCCGATCCAGTCGAGCAGCCGCGGGCCGGGTCGGGCTCCGCGCGCGACGAAGCCCGCGGCCGTGAACGACACGTCGAGCGCGAGGCGCGACGGCGGATCGGCCACGAGGTCGACGACGCCGTCGTCGATGCGCAGCCATCCGCCTTGCGGGCGCGGCGCAGTGCTGTCGACCCGTGAACGAGGCCCGCTGCGGATCTGGCCGAGGCGCATGCGGAGCAAGGGAGGGGTCATGAGCGTCGTCACCAGCACCACGAGCAGCAGCGCGGCGTAGAGGTTGCCGCCGAGGATCCCTTCGTTCAGTCCGATGGTGGCGAAGATGAGACCGACCTCACCACGGGGGATCATCCCCAGCCCGATGAGCCACTTGTCGCCGGGAGATCCGAACACGCCGACCGCGGCTGCGATCTTGCCGATGATCGCCACCAGAAGCAGGCCGCCGGCGATGCCGAGCACCTCTGGGTTCACGAACTTGTCCACCTGGGCCTCGATGCCGATGCCCAGGAAGAACACAGGGATGAAGAGGTGACCGACGGGCGCGAGCTCGCGTTCGATGCGGTCCTTCGCCGAGCTGCCCGAAAGCGCGAGTCCGGCGACGAACGCGCCGACGATCGGCGCGAGCTTGGCCACGTCGGCGAGCTCCGCGAACGCGAGGGTGAACGCGAGCGCGAGCGCGACCAACGTGCCCGCCGACTTGGCATGACGGTCGAGGAACTGGAAGAAGCTGGGCGCAAACTTGGAGCCGAGCAATGAGGTGATCACGAGGAACCCCACCGCGACGAGCACGATCACCGCGACGTCGCCGATCGAGACGCTGCCCTCGGACACGAGCCGCACGACCACGGTGAGGATCACGAGGCCGAGCACGTCGTCGGCAACTGCGGCGCCGAGCACGGTGCGCGCTTCGACGGTGGCGAGCGCGCGGAGGTCGCTGAACACCCGGGCCGTGATGCCGACGCTGGTCGCCGCGAGCGCGGCGCCCATGAACAGCGACTGGTTGGCGTCGTGGCCGAGCAACGCGGTCACGCCGAAGCCACCGGCCATCGGCAGCGCGACCCCGATGACCGCGACCGTCATCGATGCCCGTCCAACCGCACCGAGCTCCCCGAGATCCATCTCCATGCCCACGCCGAGCAGGAGGAGGATCACGCCGAGCTCGCCGAGGACCTGGAGGGTCTGCTCGCTGCCGACGAAGCCGAGCACCGACGGCCCGATCACCACGCCCGCGACGATCTCGCCCACTACCGCGGGGACGTTGATCCGTTCGGCGACCTCCGCCGCGATCTTGGCGGCGACGAGGACGATGAGGATGTCGAGCAGGACGTCGGTGACGTCCATTCAGCTCACGCCGTTGGGCTCGAGTGCTTGGAGGAGGTAGCCACGGGCACGGACAGTCCGGACCTCGAGCCCGAGGGGTGAGATCCGGCGACGCAGGCGGAGCATGTGCACGTCGAGCGCGTTGCGCGTGGGGCTCCCCCCGGGCCACGCGCGTCGCACGAGCGTGTCACGACCGACGACCGCGTTGAAGCGATCGATGAGCGCGGCCGCGAGGGCACGTTCGACCGGCGACAGAGTGACCCACCGACCTCGATACCGGAGCAGACCGTCGTCGTCGACCGTCGGAGCCACCGTGGTGCGACCCGCCCGCGACGCCAGCGTCGAGACGCGCACCCGGAGGTCGTCTTCGGCCGCGGGCAGGCGGATCCAGTCTTCGAGCGGATCGACAGGTTCGGGGGCGGCGAGGTCCTCCCCCACCAGGAGGAGTCGAGGAGCGCCCGCGGCACGCAGCCGTTCCAGCCGCTCGGTTTCCTCGGGCCATCGCACCAGGACGACGTCGGTCATCTGCGCACCGTACGGAGGGTTCGTTACGGATCGGTTACGCCGCAGTGAATGCGGGCTTGCCAGGCGGAGGGTAGCGCCACCGACCGTCGGCCGTCAGGTTTCCGTCAGATGGTCGCGGACGGAGAAGGTTCGTAGTCCGAACGGTTCGGTACACTACCGGTATGGATCGAGAGGTGCTGACCCTGGCCCGCCTGTCCCGGATCCTCGAGCGAGCGTGCAGCGAGTCGGGGCCGCCCCCGTTGACGCTCCCCCAGTACCGCCTCATGGCGATGATCGGTGGCGGCACCAGCCAGGCGAGCCACCTCGCCGGACGACTCGCGCTGGCGAAGCCGACCGTGTCGGCCACGCTCGACACGCTGGTGGACCGTGGCCTCGTCGACCGCACGACCGCACCCGACGACCGTCGAGTCACGAGCCTCTCGTTGACCGACGCCGGGCGCGACGCGGTGGCCGACGCCGAGGTGTCCATGCGCGCCCGCCTCGACGACGTGCTCGCGCACGTGGAGCAGCCCGGTCTGGTGCACGACGCGCTTGCTGCTCTCGGACACGGCCTCGACGTCCGTCGCGAGGAGCGCCACGCCGCCCGGGCGCAAGCGTGAGCGGAGTGACCGCGAGCCGGGTATCCCGGCGAGAACGGAGCGGGGGCCGAGCGCCCCGGCGCGCAGCGCCGAGAGCGGGCAAGCGTGAGCGGAGTGACCGCGAGCCGGGTATCCCGGCGAGCAACGGAGCGGGGGCCGAGCGCCCCGGCGCGCAGCGCCGAGAGCGGGCAAGCGTGAGCCACAGCTGGATCGGCCGGCTCTGGCCGTTCCTCGCGCGCCACAAGCGCAAGGTGTTCGCCGCGTTCGGCGTCTCGCTCGGCACCACGCTGATCACCGCGGCCATCCCGCTGATCGAGCGATCGGTGATCGACAACTCGATCATCACCCAGCACAGCGCGATCGCGCCGATGCTCGCGTTGCTCGTCGGGTTGGGTGCGGTCAACTTCGTGCTGTCGTATCTCCGCCGGTTCGTAGGCGGTCGCTTCGCGTTCGACGTGCAGCACGACCTGCGCACGACGATCTTCGAACGAGTCCAACGCCTCGACTTCGCCCACCACGACCAGCTGCCGACCGGTCAGATCGTGTCGCGTGCGAGCTCCGACCTCGCGTTGATCCAGGTGCTCTTGAGCTTCCTGCCGCTTGCGACCGGCAACGTCGTCCTGCTCGTGCTGTCGATCGTCGTCATGTTGGTGTTGTCGCCCTTGCTCACCGTCATCGTGCTGGCGATCGTGCCTGCGCTGCTGTTCGTGTCGTTGCGGCTGCGGCGCGTCATGTTCCCCGCGCAATGGGACGCGCTCCAGCGTGCCGGCGACGTCGCGGGCATCGTCGACGAAGCGGTCAGTGGCGTACGCGTGGTCAAGGGCTTCGGGCAGGAAGACCGCGAGCTCGCCCACCTCGCCGACGCATCCCAGGACCTCTACCGGTCGCGGGTGCGTTCGGTGCGGCTGCAAGCGCGCTACCAGGCCGCGCTGCAAGCGATCCCCACGCTCGGGCAGGTGGGTGTGCTCGCGCTCGGTGGCTGGCTGGCGATCCAGGGCGAGATCAGCATCGGCACCTTCCTCGCCTTCTCCACCTACCTCGTCCAGCTCCTCGGGCCGGTGCGCCTGTTCGCGGGGATGGTGGCGGTGTCGGAGCAAGCCCGCGCCGGCACCGAGCGGATCTTCGACCTCATCGACTCCAACCCGCTGGTGACCGAGCGCCCCGATGCGCCCGACCTGGTCCCTTCGAGCGGCGAGGTCACCTTCGACCACGTCACCTACGGCTACCTGCGCTCGGAGCCGGTGCTGCGTGACTTCTCGTTGCGGGTGGCGCCGGGCGAGACGGTCGCGCTCGTGGGCGCGTCGGGGTCGGGAAAGTCGACGGTGAGCTTGCTGCTTCCCCGGTTCTACGACGTGCAGGACGGCGCCATCCGCATCGACGGCGTCGACGTGCGCGATGTCACGCTCGATTCCATCCGGCGCGAGATCGGGATCGTGTTCGAGGACGCCTTCCTGTTCTCCGACACGGTCCGCGCCAACATCGCGTACGGACGCCCCGACGCGACCGATGCCGAGATCGAGCAAGCCGCGCGCGTCGCAGGCGCGCACGAGTTCGTCATGGATCTGCCCACGGGCTACGACACCGTCGTCGGCGAGCGCGGCCTCACGTTGTCCGGCGGCCAACGCCAACGGATCTCGATCGCACGCGCGGTGCTCACCGATCCACGCGTGCTCGTGCTCGACGATGCGACATCATCGGTCGACGCCCGGACCGAAGAGCAGATCCACAGCACGCTGCGCGAGATCATGGCCGATCGCACGACCGTGTTGATCGCGCATCGGCGCTCCACGCTTCGTCTCGCCGATCGGATCGTGCTCGTCGACGAGGGCCGCGCGGTCGAGAGCGGTACGCACGAGGCGCTGCTCGCGACCTCGCCGCGCTACCGGGCGCTGCTGCACGGGCCCGGCGAAGACATCGACGACGTCGACGCCGACACCGTCGACACGGTGCGTGACGCGGTTGGAGCAGACGGTGTCACCGCCGGGCTGTGGGACCGGAACGAGGAGGGCGAAGCGGCACACGCGTTCGTCGCACCGGCCGCGCCCGCGGTCTTCCGGAGTGGGCTCGGCGGCGGTGGCGGTGCGGCTCGCGGCGCGATGGGCGGTCTTCCGTTGGCGCCCACACCGGAGCTGCTGGCCAAGGTCGACGCGCTGCCTCCGGCCGACGACGATCCCGAGGTCGACGTGGACGCGGAGGCGGCGGCCAGTGAGCACTTCCGGCTCCGGTCGTTCCTCCAGCCCTACCGGCGTCCTCTGCTCATCGGCTTTGCGCTCATCGTCGTCGACACGCTGCTCACGCTGGCGGGCCCGTTCCTCGTGCAGCAGGGACTCAACGAGGGCGTGCAGCAGCACGCGACCGGCGCGCTCTGGGCCGCTTCCGCGCTCTTCCTCGGCGCGGCCTTGCTCGACTGGTTCGTGACATGGGCGTACACGCGCTACACGGGCCGCACCGCCGAACGTCTGCTGTTCGCGCTGCGCATCAGGATCTTCGCCCACCTCCAGCGGCTCGCGCTCGACTACTACGACCGCGAGCTCTCGGGTCGGATCATGACGCGCATGACCACCGACGTCGACGCGTTCGCGCAGCTGCTCCAGACCGGGCTCATCACCGCGCTCGTCAACATCCTGAGCTTCGTCGGCGTGCTCGTCGTGCTCGCGGTGCTGAGCTGGCCGTTGACCCTCGGCGTGCTGGTACTCGTCCCGCCGCTGGTGATCGCGACGATCTGGTTCGGTCGTCGGTCGGCGAAGGCCTACGCGCACGCGCGTGAGACCATCTCGACGGTCAACGCGGAGTTCCAAGAGAGCATCTCCGGGGTTCGCGAGGCACAGGCGTATGTGCAGGAAGAGCGCTCGATCGACTCGTTCCGCAGCACGGCCCGGCGCTATCTCGACGCCCGCCTCCGCACACAGGTGCTGCAGGCGATCTACTTCCCGTTCATCCTCTTCCTCGCCACATGCGGCGACGCGATCGTGCTCGGCCTCGGCAGCGTGCTCGTGCACGACGGCACCATCGCCGCGGGCACGGTGGTCGCGTTCCTGCTGTACCTCGATCAGTTCTTCGCGCCGGTGCAGCAGCTGTCACAGGTGTTCGACCAGTGGCAGCAGGCCGTCGCCTCGATGAGCAAGATCAACGAGCTGATGCAGACGCCGGTGACCACACCCGATGCGGTCGAACCGGTCGTGCCCGCGGAGCTCCGCGGCGAGATCCACTTCCGCGACGTGCGCTTCTCGTATCCGACGACCCAACGCGAGACGCTCCACGGCATCGATCTCGACATCGCGGCGGGAGAGACCGTCGCGCTCGTCGGCGAGACCGGCGCCGGCAAGTCGACGCTGGTGAAGCTGGTGGCGCGCTTCTACGACACCGATTCGGGCGCTGTGCTCGTCGACGGCATCCCCGTGCGCGATCTCGACCTGCGCGCCTACCGGCAACGGCTCGGCTACGTGCCCCAGGAGGCCTTCCTCTTCTCGGGCACCGTGCGCGACAACATCGCCTACGGCCGCCCCGAAGCCACCGACGCCGAGGTCGAGCGCGCAGCGCGGGCAGTCGGCGCGCACGACTTCATCGCCGGGCTGCGCGGCGGTTACCTCCACCCCATCAGCGAGCGCGGTCGTTCGCTCTCGGCCGGACAGCGACAGCTCATCTGCCTCGCCCGCGCCCAGCTCGTCGACCCCGCGATCCTCTTGCTCGACGAGGCCACCGCCAACCTCGACCTAAGCACCGAGGCGCGCGTGCAACGCGCGATGGGCGTCATCTCACGCGACCGCACCACGCTCCTGATCGCGCACCGGCTGCAGACGGCTCGCACCGCCGACCGGATCGTGGTGGTGGACGATGGCAGGATCGTCGAGACCGGCACGCACGACGAGCTGGTCCAGCTCGACGGCGCCTACACGGAGCTCTGGAACCGCAACCTCGACGCCGCGATCTCGGCGTAGGCGGCGTCGCGACCCTCGTAGCCGCGCGTCGTCGAGTTCTTCTCGGGCTCGAGCATCTTGTACACGTCGAAGAAGTGCTCGATCTCGTTGAGGAGCCGCTGCGGGAGGTCGGCGATGTCGTCGGCCACTTCATACGTGGGGTCGTGCGACGGCACGCACAGCACCTTGGCGTCGGGACCCTTCTCGTCCTCCATCCAGAACACACCGACCGCGCGCACCTCGACCAGACAGCCCGGGAACGTCGGATCTTCGAGGAGCACGAGCACGTCGAGCGGGTCGCCATCGAGCGCGAGCGTGTCGGGCACGAAGCCGTAGTCGGCCGGATACACCGTGGCCGAGAAGAGGCGTCGATCGAGCCGGATGACGTGTCGCTCGTGGTCGTACTCGTACTTGTTGCGGCTGCCGCGCGGGATCTCGATGACGACGTCGAACGGCTCGCCCGGAGTCATGCGGCGGATCCTGCCACGCCCGCCTTGCTCGCGTAGCACGGTGTCGCCGGATTCGCCGTGCGCACCGGCTCCATGGCCACCGCGTGGTGGATGGTGAGAAACGCCAGGATCCCGCCCGCCACGGCGAGCACCGCGGAGATGTTCATCGCCTTCGAGAACCCGTCGACGAGGTCGAGTCCCTGGGCGGCGGTCAGACCGGCCGCGGCGGGGAGCACCGCCACCGCGAGCAGCCCGGCGATGCGCGCGACCGAGTTGTTGATCGCCGACGCGATCCCGGCGTGCGCATCCTCGACCGCGCCGAGCACGGTGGCCGTCAGCGGGGCGACGGTGAGCGCAAGTCCGAGGCCGAGCACGACCAACGACGGGAACACGGAGCTCCAATACGTGGACCCGGGT
>Ga0081539_10006657_pt1 | contig 10949 bp, 10 predicted proteins | sample TabmetS4T2R2_FD_71023 | JGI IMG/M metagenome (GOLD analysis project Ga0081539, IMG submission 71023) | Tabebuia heterophylla rhizosphere microbial communities from the University of Puerto Rico - S4T2R2 | ecosystem: Host-associated > Plants > Roots > Rhizosphere ... | reverse complement strand
CCCAGGGAGTGACGCAATGTGGCCCCAGGTGGTGCGGAGCACGTCGAGGCTGTTCGGAACGCGCCAGGAGGCGGCATAGAAAGGTGTCTGTTGTCGCAAGATACCTACTGTATGACTCAGTCATGGTTTGTCTATTGAGCGATCATCTTTCGCTCAATTCAATGTGCGGAGCTGCTGCATGACCTCCAACGTACCACCAGTGATAGGTCTCGCTAGATAACCATCCCGTCAGGAATGGTGGCGTTCTTTATGACGACCACAATGCCGTGTTGGATGACAAAGCCCAGCTCTTCCTGGTTGGCCTCCTGCACGTGGTCTTTGTTCACAATCCGTACATGGCGCCCAATACGGGCGTTTTTATCGACAATGGCTTTGTGGATCGTCGTGTGCGCCCCCACGCCCAGGGGAATGTTCCCTTGCTCGACGTGCTCCAAGCGCTGGCTCGGCGATTCGTAGTAGTCCGCGCCCATCAAGAGCGTATTCTCAATCATACAGCCGGTTTCGATGCGCGAGCGGACGCCGATGACCGAGCGCTTCACCGTACATTCCTTCAGAATACAGCCCTCGCCGAGCATGGACTCGATCACTTTGGCGTCGAGGAGCTTCGTGGGGGGGAGGTATCGCGACCGCGTGTAGATAGGCGCCTGTTCATCGTAGAAGCTGAATAGGGGCTCCGGCTGAGCAGTCAATGCGAGATTAGCGTGGTAGAACGATTCGATCGTCCCAATATCTTCCCAGTAATCCTGGAACAGATACGCCTGCACGTTGTGATCGCTTGCCGCCGGTGGGAGGATGTCTTTGCCAAAATCCGTGCGCGTGGGCGCTTGGGTTAAGAGATCATGTAACACTTGTTTTTCAAACACATAGATACCCATTGACGCGATATAAGGGGCCGCCTGTGCTTGCGACGCGGACAGGCCGAGTACGGTGGTATCGACCTGCATTGCGCGCAGAGCATCTCCGGTGGGCTTTTCGCTGAAAGACCGCACACGCCCCTGGGTGTCGATCCGCATCAAGCCGAAGTCGGACGCCCGACGCCCGTCAACTGGGACGACCCCGATGGTGATGTCGGCTTTCGTCTCACGGTGGCGATAAAGAAAATCCGCATAATTCATGCGATATAAATGGTCCCCGGACAAGATGAGGTACTGATCGACATCCCACTCCGCAAACAACCACAGATACTTGCGCACGGCGTCCGCCGTGCCTTCAAACCAGCTTGGACTGTCCGGCGTTTGCTGGGCGGCGAGCACTTCGACAAAGCCTTGGGAGAAGCCGGCGCCTGCCAGGGCGTAGGTCTGCGCAATATGCCGGTTCAACGAGGCAGAGTTAAATTGCGTCAAGACGTATATGCGTTGGATCTCCGAATTGATGCAGTTACTGATAGGAATGTCGATTAAGCGATACTTTGCGCCCAGGGGCACCGCTGGCTTCGCGCGCAGCTTGGTTAAGGGATAGAGCCGGGTCCCAGCACCGCCGCCCAAAATGATTGCTAACACTCTTTTCATCAGGCTCCCCTCTGTATGCCCATGTATCGTCCATCGTCACTGCTGCGCATGGAGCATAATGTTCACAGGGCGTACCGTTGACGGGTAGCGGGAGCCGCGGCATACCGTCCGGATGCTTCGCTACCCGCTTGTCGCGCCATGGCTCGCGAGATATTGGCACGTCATCACCCGAGCACCAGGCACAGCTCCTCCTGCCTATCACTTAAATGTTGCTCGAATTTTGACTCCATAGCCATAATAGCTAATAAAACAATAGGTTGCATGGTTAAAGGAGTTGAAAAACCTGGCGTTGCTAGGCCTTATTCACAAACTTCTTATTTTACAAGACCTTGCAGCCCTTATACGCTTACATTAAGCCCATCATTTCCAAAGATTGTTCATTCGAGGAAGTCAAGCTATTTCAGGGTGTTATGAGCAGGTTGTTTCGCATCGTCAATAACCCCAGGCTTTTTCGGCCACATGATGCAATTATTGATTATCTTCTCACAGTTCGTGCGAATTTTCGCGAGAAAATAAGAATTGAGATAAGCTCGTGGAATGAGCGAACAAATCACAATCACCCACGAACGAACCGACGATATTCCGGTCATCATCGCATTTCTACTGAAGATGCGTGTGGCCGAGTTGATCGACAAACACTTCCCCACCAATGGCAATTGGACGGGCTTGAGTCTGGGGCAAATGTTGGTGGTCTGGTTGACCTTCATTGTCTCCGAAGGCGACCATCGGCTCTCTCACGTGGAGCCGTGGGTCGCAGCGCATCAACACACGCTTAGCCGCTCCTTGGGCCAAGAAGTCCTCCCGCGCGATTGCACCGATGATCGGTTGGCGACGGGCCTGGATTACCTGAGCGTGGCCGAGCTCTGGGTTGAGTACGAATGCGAACTCAATCAGACCCTCATTCGCGTCTACGACCTGCACCCCAACACTACCCGGGTGGATCCGACGACCGTCTCAGCCTATGTGACACCGGACGGGCTATTTCAACTCGGTCACAGCAAGGATCATCGGCCCGATCTGCCGCAACTGAAGATCGCGCTAACCACACTCGATCCGCTCGGACTGCCGCTGACCATCGCGACTGTGGCCGGCAACACCGCCGATGATCCGCTCTATCTGCCGGCAATCGCGAAAGTTCGCCGGGGTGTCGGTGTCACGGGCATGACGTACATCGGCGATTGCAAAATCGCGGCGCTCGCCACGCGCGCCGACATCGTGGCGCACCAAGATTTCTACCTGTGTCCCCTGTCGGCCAAACAGGTCTCAGCGGAGGACCTTGATCGGCTGCTGGCACCGGTCTGGAGTGGCGAGCAGCCGCTTGCGGATGTTCGTCTCAGTGCCGAAGGCCACGCCGATGACCAGACCGAGCCGGATGCCGTGGGTTTTGCCTCCGTCATCGAGCAAAGCGGCCAAGGCCAGGAAGGCCTATCACTGCGATGGCAGGAACGCCGTTGGGTCGTGCGGTCGCTGGCCCACGCCCGCCGGCAGGAAGAGAGCCTGCGCCAGCGCGCCCAACGCGCAGTTGCGGAGATCAAGGCGCTCAATGAACGCAAGCAGGGCAAGAAGCGGCTCGCTGCCGAAGCCGACGCGTTGCAGGTCGCCGAAGCGCTCATCGCCAAACATCGCGTCGCCGCTGTCATACACATCGGCGTCCACACCACCGTGCATGCAGCGACCAAACGCCGCTACGGTCAGCGGCCGGCGCGGGCTATCCGCACGACGAGTGTGCAGGTCGAGGCCAGGATTGATCAAGCTGCCATGACACAGGCTGTGCGGCGACTAGGTTGGCGTGTGTACGCGACCAATCACGACCAGGAGACGATGGGCCTGACGCAGGTCGTCGCGGCCTATCGGAGTGAATATCTGGTCGAGCAAGGCATTCGGCGCTTGAAAGGTCGCTCGTTGTCGCTCACACCGCTCTACTTGCAATGCGAGCAGCGGATCGTCGGGCTGATCTTCCTGCTAAGCATTGCCCTGCGCGTGCTGGTGCTGATGCAGTTTGTCGCACGAGAGCATTTGAAGACAGAAGGCACGACGCTGAAAGGCATCTACCCTGGCCAACCCGGCAGACAAACCACACGTCCAACGACGGAGATGCTGCTGCACGTGTTTCGCGGGATCACAGTGTCGCGGATTACGGTCAATGACGAAACCTACGAACACTTGACGCCTCTCACTGCTGTACAAGAGTGCATTCTAGCATTGATTGGACTATCGACGGAGATCTTCTCCAGGCTCGTGCCTCAATTGTCAAAAACCGATTTTTATTCACACGAACCGTGAGCCCTATGTCAATGATTCTCAATTGCGGGAGATCCGCAAGGTTATTCGGAGCGCATGGAGCACTGAGAAAAAGAAGCCATTAACAGAGGGTGACAAGCAATTACTCGATATCATCCAGCGTCAGGGAGGCGTGCCGAAAGACAAAGGGAATGGACAGTACAAAGCATTCTATGAGCTAGTACGACAGCAGTTTAATGCCTGGGCAGACAACAAGCCTGGATATGACACGCACCGCACATGGAAGGGCACGCGGCTTAAACATAAGCGGCTGCTGGAGAAGCCGCAGTAAGGCGCGCTTTCCGTACAGGAAGCCATCACATCAAGAGGGAACTTGACATATGTGCACATTGCCATGCTGGTTTCGCTGGCATTCCGCAGAAAGGAAGGCAGCGCCAGGTGAGTGTGGATACCCGCTTTTCACCAGCCAAGCTCGGCGCTGCCTTCGGCCAAGTCAGTTGCGCCGCAGTTGCATTCCCAGGGCAAATTCTGCTGGAGATGGCACGGATGTGCACAGCACAGCACGCTAAGTTATTGAGAGGAAAGGTGCTAGTCGTAAACTGCACCATTTCATGGCTCACGCTCCTCCAATGCATGGGATAGGGACAGTGAGAGGCTGTCATTGTCACACTATCGGGCGTGATGGTCAAGTTACACGCACACGAGTACCGCCCCTCTACACCAGCCCAATCGCCTGAGCCACGGTCTCTAAATGCGACCCGGCATCACCTAAATCCAGGCCGGCTGCCTGGATACGCTTATGCAACAGATGCAGCGGGTGCTCCTCGCAGTAGCCGATAGCACCCAGAATCTGGTGCCCTTTACGTGCCACCCACAGGCAGGCATCACTCACGTGCGCTTTGGCCATCGCCACGTCGGTCGCACTCTCGAGCCCGGCGTGCATACGCCAGGCCGCCTTGTACAGGAGGTAGCGCGACCCTTCCACATGCCGTAGCACCTCGGCGCAGTGGTGTTGAATGGCCTGAAACGCCCCGATGGGCCGTCCGGACTGCTCGCGCACTTTGGCGTAGCTCACGCAGATATCGAGGATGCGCTGGGCACAGCCCACCATCTCCGCACACCGCGCCAGGGCACCGCGCTGCAGCACCGGCGCCAGGCACTCCCAGCCCTGGCCAGCCGGTCCGAGGAGCATGTCTGCCTGTACGGGCACATCGTGTAAGACCACCTCAAACAGTTTCTCGCCAGACATGACTTCGAGTGGCAGCAGGGTGACGCCTGGTTGGTCACACTCGACGAGCACCAGGTTCAAACCGCCATGGCCGCGCACGACTACGAGCAGATAATCGGCCACGTGCGCGTCTTTCACAAACAGCTTGCTACCATTGAGACGTCCACCGACATCGCCCTGCAAAGCAATCGCCTCAGGGGCGAAGTCGGCACTCTCCTCCGTCAGCGCCAGCGTGCCGAGGCGCTCGCCACGCGCCATCGCCGGCAAGAAGCGCTCCTGTTGGGCGCGGCTGCCGGCAGTGAGCAGGAGGGACGTAACGACTACGGCGCTCTGGATGTAGGGACTGGGGAAGCAGGCGCGGCCCATCTCCTCGATGAGCAGGATAATATCGAGGAGCGAGCCATCACTGCCCTCCAGCGCGGTAGGGATGAGCAGGCCAGGCCAACCCAGGGCAGAGATCTGGCGCCAGAGTTCATCAGGGAAACCACGCTGGTCGAGTGCCAACTGCTGCACCAGCGTCGTCGGGCAGTGCTGCTGAAAAAAGTCTCGCGCGGTGTATACGAGCAATTCCTGGGCTTCAGTCAGACGAAAATCCATACGCTCAACTCCTCCCTCGCGGCTCGCGCGGCAGTCCCAGGCCCCGAATGGCCACAGTGGTGCGCAGTACCTCTGACGTGCCTCCGGCGATCGTGTGTCCCATGGTTGCCTGGTACAGGTGCTGCATGTAGCCGTGCAGTGGCGCCCAGCGTGAGCCTTCTTTAAGCGGGCCGTAGAGACCCAGGAGTTCCATCCCCAGGGCCGCCAGCTTCTGGCCGGTTTCGTCGGCCAGCACTTTATTCATGGCCGATTCGTAGGGTGTCGGCAGGCCCTCTTTGAGGAGCCAGCCATTGCGGTAGAAGAGCATGCGCAGCACCTCGATGTCCGTCGCGATGCTGGCCAACTGCCGGCGTACCACGGGGTCGCGGGCCAGTGGCTGGCCGCGACGTACGGTGGTATTGGCATAGGCCACGAGTTGATCCAGGATGCGCTTTAACGCCGGTGCCTTATAAAAACGGCCCCAGAAGCGGTCAGTATCGAGGCCGGCGAGCAGTTGCGTGAAGCCCTCATCTTCCTTCCCCAGCAGGTAATCTTTTGGCACGTGCACCTGGTCGAGAAACACCTCGTAGTGATACACGCCACCGGTCATACTGCGGATGGGACGCGGCTCCAGTCCGGGCGTGCCATTCGCCACCACGAACATACTCAACCCCTTGTGCCGGGGCGCAGCGGCATTGGTACGAGCGATCACGAGCCCATAGCTGCCAATACCGGCGTGGCTGTTCCAGATCTTGCGGCCGTTGAGCACGTAGTCGTCCCCGTCACGTACCGCGGTGGTTTGCAGGGACAGCAGGTCCGAACCGGCGTTGGGTTCGCTAAACCCCTGCCAAAAGGTGATGTCGCCACGGGCAGCACGCGGCAGGAGGTCCTGCTTTAAGCGCCCTGAGCCATAGCGGATGATCGCCTCCGACACCTGGTCTACTCCCCCAAGCGGCCCAAATGGCGCTCCTGCGGCGGCCAGTTCTTCGAGCAGGATGAGTTTGTACATAAACGGGCGCTCCTGCCCGCCGTACTCCCGCGGCCAGCACATCGACAGCCAGCCACGCGCCCCCAGTTGGCGCAGAAAGGCATGCGAATGGGCTCCAGAGCCATAGCCAGCGTCCATACCCTCGTGGGCAAAATGCTCCGGGGGATGGTCACGCAGAAACTGGCGAATGTCCTCGCGAAAGGCCTGTTCTTCGGCCGTAAAGGCAAATTCCATCAGCGGGTCTCCTCGCTTGTAGAGCAGCCTACAGTACACGTCTGTAGCGCAGGTATGGATCGTAAAGCATCTGGGGTGTGGCGTCCATCTTCTCTAATGCCGAGAAGTGCCAGGATAGACCAGGGCGAAGCCAGATAGTGAGGACGGGCGATAGTGAGATGTGTTGTGCTCACGCAGTGCAGTAAGCCCACGATGTGCTTTGGAGGTCTCATCGGAGTAGTCTTGCAAAGAGCTTGTGAAATACTTACCAAGACAGACTGCGTGCCACCTGGTTAGATTATCCTGCCTCTACGCATAGCAAAGGCTACGGTTTTATTATTTTCTTCGTGGAGGAGCTGCAAAGGAGGTATGTGACGTCGGAGCCTACATCCTGGCGCAGGATGAGAAGACCAGTGTGGTCCGGGGCATGCGTCCTCCCGGCGTGAGAGCTGGAGCGCGGCCCTGTGATGCATTGGTCATCTCGCTCGCGGGTCAGCCAATGGCGCTGGCCAGAATGCCCAGAATCCGGGCCACGTCGTGCTGGAGATCATATTCATCGAGGTCCGTAGTGGCATCGTCGCCGGCGAGCCGCAGAAACTTCCAGCGGGTGCCGCTCGTGACCGCGCCGAGGATCATTGTGACGCCCGTCTGGGCCTGCGTATTAAAACACCGAGCTGCCACCATGGTGGCCAGACACTGCCCTATGCCGCTCATAAGGTTCTCGTTTTTCGCCTCGACCACAACGGCGACAGGGGCCGTGAGCACCATCTGGGACGGCCCCCGGCTGAGGAGGAAGTCACAATACCCGGTCAGCCCCCGGGATGGATCGACGTCAAAGAGCACGCCGGAAAACAGGCTGACCTGCCCGGGGAAGTGCCGGCGCACGTCGAGGAGCACCGGCATAATGAGGAGTTCAGAACGGGCTTTTTCGGTATTGATCGCGCCGGCGAGCGGGACGCCTTCGGCAATGGCATCCTCCAGCCTGGGCGTCGGCGCGCAGGGTAGCACATCGACGAAGAGCCCTGATACCTCGTGGCGCCGTAGCTCGAACGCGTGCTCAACACTGACCAAGGTGAAATCACTGTATGGCATAGCTCCTCCTCCTCATCGGTCGGCCCTCCTCGACAGGAATTATACGTTCCCGCCAAGGCATGCTCAATGGCAATACGCGGCGTACTAGGCGTATAAAGCCACTTTGCCCGAGGCACCCTCGCCAGCGCCTCCCCGCACCACGGGTTGCTCCCGCGGGACTGCCGCGGCGCAGCCTGGACGTGCGGCTCAGGATGGGGTACAGCAGAGTCGCGAGGGTGCTCCGGGGCGACGGTCTCGGATGAGGGGTTTGCCGAGTTGGAGCACCTCGCCCAGGTCCTGGGGGTGCCACTGGAAGAGCTGCGGCGGCGGGGTGTCGCCGCCTATCTGGCGCAGGTCAAAGCGGAGCGTGCCGTCGAGCTCATTGGCTTTGGCATGTGGGCGGACCGGCCCGAGATGCAGGACGCCGCCAAGTGGGTCGCCGACCTCCGGGAGCAGGCATGGAGACGCTGAGGGTCCTCGATACCGATGTGTTCATCGATCACTTTCGGGAGCTGGCGGCAGCCATGGCCTATATCCAAGCGCTCCCCGTGGCGGAGCGCGCCACCACGCCAGCCCAGGATGTGCCTTTGGAGTTTCATTGGAGCAGTCTTGCAAAGGGTGTGTGAAATTCCTATGCTTCAACTAGCATGCCAGAGAGCACCGGCTTCCTACCTGATTGCGAGCACGGCCTAAGGTGGGGAGGGAAAGCTGAGGGCAAGCGAGGAACGCACCAAGTGTGTGAAGAGCCAGGGCAAGAGCGCCCAACATACAGAGAGACTCGCCGTCGCAGAAGCACGCATGCGCGCATAAGACAGACACAAGGAAGACCTACAGGCACAGCATTCCACGATGCGCAGAGGGCCAGGCAGGTTGATGTATTTATGCAATCAGATGGTAGATATGTCGTGCGAGGCGATCGAGGCCGGGAACACATCTTTGGCGCTGATGGGATTCATATTACGACCGTACGGCGTAGCCACAGCGCCCATGAGCGCAAGCGCACACGCAACGAGCGTCGGCCCATAAGCCCCGAGGAATTTGCCAGATTCCAGGAGATCTTTCGATGAAAGTAGAAGAGAGGCTTGAGGAGCTGACCGCAGATTTGGTCGAAAGTGAAGAGAATAGCGTCTTTCTCGAACGGCTGTTTTCTCTCAAGGCCGGTGTCTGGGAGGACGTCACGGCTTTGTGCCGTGATATAGTTCATCTTGAGGATGACATGGCGCAATTACAGCAGTCATCCAAAGATGGACTGCGTGCCACCTGGTTAAATTATCCCGCCTCTACACATGGCAAAGGCTACTGTCTGATTATTTTCTTCATAGAGGAACTGCACTGGAGTAACGTTGCACTGTACAATAAGCAGTGGTTCTCTCGGAAGTTTACACGTCGCCTTCGTACCACAAATCAATACGGACCCCAGCGAGAGCTTGAATGAGATGGAATATCTCGGCGAAATACTCCGCAAGTATCATAGCCCCGCCGCCACAAGCTTCTGTTCTAGCTCTTCCTTGAGCTGCACGTAGTGCTGGTAGTCTCCAGCCCACTCAACCATATCGACCGTATCCCCCATTTCACCCCGCTGATATTGTCCATAAAAGTCAGCAGAGGACATCTGGTATCGCTGTTCATAAGCCACGAGTGAGCGAATCCAAGCCGTGAGAGCTTCTATAGGTGACGTGTAGATGGTCCGTTGCACTGCCATGGTTTATCTTTCCTTTCTAGCGCTATTCTTCTAACGCCTCCAACAACGCTTTGGCATCCCGGAGGTCTGCCGTATCGAATCCCTCGGTGAACCAGCCATAGATGTCTGCCAGCAGTTGGTGGGCTTCAGCGCGCCTGCCCTGGCGCTGCCACAGGCGCGCCAGGCTCGTGGTGGCCCGTAGCTCTAGCGATTTTGCCTGCTGGCGTCGGGCAATGTCGAGTGCCTGAGAAAGACAGGTTGCTGCCTCTTCCGCATGCGGAATGCCCAACATGGATTGCGAAGTGAAGAGCCTGGGCTCTGGATTCTGGATCCCAGATTGTAGTAACAATTCCCCTGTGAGCCGATATAGCTCTGCCTCATAGAAACGCTGCCCAGTATTGTCCAAGACCGCCAGTGCCATGGCTAGCGCGTGCAACCCCTCTTCTATCTGGCCTTCCATCCCATACGACTCCGCCAGCAGGGCAAGAAAATATGGCTGTGCCGTCTCAGCCCCCGTCGCTCGGTAGGCGTCTATGCCTTGGCTCAGCTGCGCCATCCCTTCCTCACCCTTCCCTTGCTGGACGAGTGCCCAGCCTCGTATCATCATTCCATGCGCAAACCAGTGCGCCAATTCTTGCTCAGTCGCGAGTATCATAGCTTCCTCTGCCAACACTTTGGCGGTTTGCACCTCTCGACGGAGCTGATAGGAGATGGCAGCAAAGTCCAGGGCTCTCGCCAGGCTCACGGGGTGCGATAGCTCCCGGACCAGGCGCAGCGCCTCGCGACTTCGCTGCAGTGCCTGGTCTGGATATCCCAGCTCCCACAAGATAAAGGCCGTATAGGAGAGGCAAGCCACCCCGTGGTCATCTCCGTGCAGGAAGGCGAGGGAACGGTGATGCTGAGCATTATAGAGGGCTATGCCCTGCTCCAGGTAGGCGCGAGCTGAGGTCAACTCGCTACGCCAAAACAGAGTCACCCCTAATGCCCGATGCGCTGTTAGGAGCAGCGCGGAATCTTGCGTGCTTTGTCCCAGTGTAAGGAGCTGTTGACCAAGCTCCCACGCTGTCTCTAATTTTGACCGCACTAAATAAAACAAAAAGAGACCATAGAGGATAACAAAGAGCTGTGGGGTCTCTCCCACCTGCCGGCATAGTTCGCGTGCTCGAGCGTATACGCGCTCCACTTCTGGAGCTGCCTGCCCCTTGGTGGCAATTAACGCTGGGCCGAGGGCGGTCTGCATATCTAGCTCGTGCTGCGTATGCTCCGGGGTATCCGGCAAGGTCCTGAGCAGCTCCAGTGCCTTAGTGAGGTGGCTGATCGCTTCTACAGGGGCCGAGCGCTCGATGGCGTGCTGGCCAGCCTTCTGCCAGTACAGAACAGCTTGAGCGCTGAGGCCAGCCTGAGTATAGTGATGCGCCACCAGCTCTGGCTGTATTATCACAG
>Ga0081539_10006656_pt1 | contig 10949 bp, 6 predicted proteins | sample TabmetS4T2R2_FD_71023 | JGI IMG/M metagenome (GOLD analysis project Ga0081539, IMG submission 71023) | Tabebuia heterophylla rhizosphere microbial communities from the University of Puerto Rico - S4T2R2 | ecosystem: Host-associated > Plants > Roots > Rhizosphere ... | reverse complement strand
CACCCGGCCGAGACTGCCAGGTCGACCGTGTACGGGACGTCGTCCGCGTTCGCGACGATGAACGGCCCGATCGAGCCCGCCATCAGGTTGTCGACCGCGGTACCGCCCGTGGCGTTCGCCATGTCGGAGTAGCAGCCAAGCGTCGCGCCGCCGCCCGTCGTGTACCGGATCATCAGGAGCGTGATCCCGTTCAGCGACAGCCCGCCCAGCGTGCCCGCGGTCGTCTGGTCGTCGCCGCCACCCGCGGCGCCGTCGCGCCCGAAGTCCGTCGGCGGCGCGCTCGGGCAGGAGCCGAAGCCCGCGCTGTCATGCGGCACCGCGTCGCCGAGGACGACGAGGAACTGGCTGGCGAGCGGGTCACGCCCGCCGGCGGCGACCGCGGCGCTGTAGGCCGGGTCCGAATAGGCCTCGTAGAACACGCGGTTGTAGGCCTCGGGCGGATCGCCGCCGCCGTCGGCGACCATCGTCGCGATCGCCGCGGAGAACGCCGCACAGCTGGAGACGAAGCCGGGCGCCAGCAGGGTGTAGGCGGTATCGATGCCGGTCCCGCCGGGCATCGTCGGATAGTCCTCGAAGTCGACCGCCGCGAAGCGGGCGCCCGGGATCGAGCTCTGGACGGTCGAGCACAGGTTGGTCGCGTCGGCCTGGGCCTGGGCGATCGGAATCGTCATGCTCGAGGTCGTGTCGATCGCGACGATGATGTCGGCGCGGGCCGGCAGGCCGTCGAGATTCAGCGTCTTGGTGACCGTGGTGGAGGCACCGGCCTCAAGGGTCACGGTCACCGGGGTCGGGGTCAGCGTGTCGACGGCCGCGACCGGGATCGCGGCGACGAGCCAGAAGACGGCGGCCACAGGCACGGCCGCGAAGCGCAGGCGCTTCCGGATCGATGGCAGCAAGGCGGGCTCCCCTTGGGACCGGGAGGTGTCCCTTCGGCGGTGCCCTCCTCGGCACCGTGCCGGTGGTCGCGGTCCTGGCGGCCGGCGTCCCGATCCCCCTTCGTTCGGCCACCCTCGCGACGCGGCCAGTGTCCCCGCGATTGGATCGGCTGCGGACCGTACTTCGGTTCACGACGCCCGGCGAAGTGGTACTCGGCGGAGCACGCGCGGTTGCGCCGGCCCGCCCGGACGCCGATGGTTCAGCGCGGCAGGGACGTCCGGGCGTCCGGCGCAGACGCCAGATCGACGCCGCGACGTCCGTTCCGTCGTCCCGTGTTGGTCCGGGAGCAACACCCGGCGGCCGGCGCATGTCCCAGCCGTCGCTTGTGGGTCCAGGTGCAACAAGGCGAGGGGAGCCCGGGGTGTTTTCGATGGATCTCGATGCAGACGTCTGATCCGAACGTCACCGGACCGCATGTGACCATCGACTCGGTCCGCCGCTGCGCCGTGCCGCGTAGGGTGCAGCCGATGACGAAGGTCCTGTCGCGGAACAGTCGCTACCTGATGGGCATCGGCGGGCTCGCGATCGTCGCGGTCGTGCTCGTCGGTCTTGCGTACGGCGCGACGGAGACCGAACGGGCCGACATCGCGGCCGATTCGGCCCACCTCAGCGACCTCCGAGCGCTTTCGAACGCGTTCACCGAGGCGATCGCGGACCAGGAATCGGCGATCCACGACGACCTCCTCGTGCCGAGCGATGCGGCGGTCGGCCGCTACCGCGCGTCGGTGGAGGCGGAGGCGCAGGCGGCAGCGGCCTTTCGGGCGGGCGCCGCCGAGCTGCCCGGGCTCGAGCCCGCGATCGACCGCGTCGCCGACATCGCACGGAACTGGCGCGACACGTTCGCCGAGCCGGCGATCCGGCTTGCCCGGACCGGCACGCCGGCGGAGATCCGCGAGTTCGTCGGCGCCGACGCGCACGACGACGAGGCGATCCACATCGCCTCGGCGCCCATGGGGGCGATCCTCGCGAAGGCGGATGCCGAGCTCCGGACGCGCACCGAGCAGCTCGCGACGGCGCGGACCCTCGCGACCGCCTTCGGGCTGGTGGTCATGCTCCTCGCCGCCGGCCTCGCGCTCTGGCTGATCCGCCGCTACGGCCGGGCGGTCGAGCGGGATGCCAGCCAGGCAAGCGTGATGAACCGCTTCACCGAGGTCACCTCGTTCGCCCTCGACGACTCGGCGATCGCGAAGTCCAACCTCGAGGCGCTCGCCCTCCTGACCGGGCCAGACGCGGGGGTCACCCATGTCCTCAACCGCTCGAAGGACCGGGCCGTGCCCGAGGCGAGCCTCGGCGACGCGCCCGTCGAGGTCCTGCCCCTCGGCAGCCTGTCCCACTGCGCCGGGCTCGCCCGCGGCAGCATGTACGTCACGAATGACGCCGCCGCGCCGCTGAGCGTCCACTGTCCGGTGTACCCGGTGGAGAGCGGGACCCTCGCCTGCGTTCCGCTGATCAGCGGCGAGACCGTCGGCGCCGTGCATCTCCACTGGGACCGGCCGAACGCGCTCCCGCTCGACCTGCGCGCGACCGTCACGCGGATCGCCGAGCACGCCGCGCTCGCGATTGGCAACCGCCGGCTCCTGGCGGCGCTCCAGGGCCAGGCGAATACCGATCCCCGGACCGGTCTCCTGAACAGCCGGGCGTTCGACCGGGCGCTCGGGGAGGCGCTCGAGGCGCGCAAGTCGGATGAGTCGATCAGCGTCCTGATGCTCGACCTGGACCACTTCAAGGACTTCAACGACCGGTTCGGCCATCCGGGCGGCGACGAGGCGCTGCGCACGTTCGGCAACGTCTTGCGCTCGTGCATGCGCGACGGCGACGTCGCCGCGCGCTACGGCGGCGAGGAGTTCGCCGTGCTCCTGCCGGGCGTCGACGCCGACACCGCCCGCGCGATCGCCGAGCGGATCCGCGAGCGGACAGAGTCCACGGTGGTCTCGCTGGCCCCCGGCCAGACCGCCCGGATGACGGTCTCGATCGGGATCGCGACCGCGCCCCAAGCCGGGCTCGATTGGGTCACCGTCCTGCGGATCGCCGACGACGCGCTGTACCAGTCGAAGACCGCGGGCCGGAACCGCGTGACCGCGGTGGGACCATCTCCGGCGCCGCTCGCGGTGCCGAGCGGGCCGTCGCGCCAGAGGCGCAAGACCGCGTAGCCCCAGGTCCCGAGCCGCTCGACCCCCGCGATCCCGTCGAGCTCACGGAGGGCGGGAGACGCCGGCGAGACGGTCCAGTCCTAGTGTCCCCGGGTCCGATTCCGCACGGGGCTCACGGCCATGGCGACCCAGGCGACCACGCAGATCACCGATTTCTCGCGAGACATCCCAGGACGATACGTCTGCAATGGCCTCGACGAGGCCGTCCGCAGCACCGACCGGAGCCTCCATCCCGAAGCCCGTCCGTTCGATGCGATCATCATCGGGGGCGGCTCGTTCGGCTCCGTCCTCGCGGCGCGGCTCATGCGCCTCGACACCGAGCATCGCCACCGGATCCTCGTCCTCGACGCCGGCCCGATGGTCTTCACCGAGCACGTCCAGAACCTGCCCCCGTCGATGGACACGGGCGAGGTGTGGGGCGTCCCGTGGAACTCGGACAGCCCGCACGACTGGAACCGCCAGTTCCCGGGTCTGGCGTACTGCCTGGGCGGCCGATCGGTCTTCTGGGGTGGCTGGTCGCCTTACCTCATCGGCAGCGAGCTGGCGTCGCCTCCTTGGCCGGCCTCGGTCGTCCGCGACCTGACGACCGACGTGACCACGTCCCTCGGCGCGCCGGCCTCCTACCTCAAGCAGGCCGCGGACCAGATCGGGACATCGGCGGCGAACGACTTCGTCGAGGGTCCGCTCCATAGCGAGCTCCGACGCGTCCTGTACGACGGTCTGACGGATCGTGGCGCCGGCCGGAACCCGACCCTGACCGGCAATCGTGGCCGGCTCGACACGGCCGATGACCTCGAGGCGCCGTTGGCCGTCCAGTCGGATTCGCCGCGGCCGGGATTCTTCCCCTTCAACAAGTTCAATGCCGTCCAGCTCCTGATCCGCTCCGCGCGGATCGCCCAGTCCGAGGCCGAGGGCGCCTCGACCGGTGACCCGGCCCAGCGCGACGTGTTCAAGCGCCTGATGGTCGTCCCGAACACGCATGTCATCCGGCTCGAGCGGGACGGTCGGCGCATCCGGCGGATCGTCGCAAAGTCGTTGACGAGCCCCGACGTGACGACGATCGAGGTCCCTGACGGCGGCCTCGTCTTCCTCGCCGAGGGCACGATCGAGAGCACGCGGACCGCGCTCGCGACGCTGCCCAACGCTCACGGCCTGATCGGCCGGAACCTGATGGCCCACCTCCGCTCGAACCTGACGATCCGGATCCCGCGGTCGAGCTTCGGCGCACAGCTGGACCCGGCCACGAACAAGGAGCTGAGCGTCTCCGCCCTGTTCGTGAAGGGCATCCAGGATCGCGGTCCGGGCGAGCGGCCGGGCCACTTCCACCTCCAGATCACCGCGTCCGGGGTCGGCCAGCTCGAGACGAACTCGGAGGCTGAGCTGTTCAAGAAGATCCCCGACCTCGACACGCTCGATCGCTTCAGCGAGCTGACCGACGACAAGATCGTGGTCACGATCCGGGGCATCGGCGAGATGGTCGGCGACCGGACCTCGATCGATCCGCAGAACCGGATCATCCTCGACACCCTCGGGCCCCAGGGCCCGTTCGACTACGGCACGCCGCGCGCCCTCGTCCGGCTCGAGGCGACGGCCCGCTCCGCCGATGACCCCCGCGGCAACCGGGACATGGACCTCTGGGACGCCATGGACGGCGCCGCCGAGGACGTCGCGACGATGCTGGCGAACGGCGGACCGATCGAGTACCTGGCGGGCTCCGGCTGGATCAGCCACCCGCCGGCGCTCGACGCCCGACGCGACAAGCTCAGCTCGACCCACCACGAGGGCGGGACCCTCTGGATGGGCACGGATCCGGCATCCGGCGGCGATCCCGCGGCGTGGGGCGTCACCGACGAGTACGGTCGCTTCTGGGAGTCGGACAACCTGTACGCCGTAGGGCCGTCGCTCCTGCCCACGCTCGGTTCACCGAACCCGATGCTGACCGGCGTCGCGCTGACCCGGCGGACGGCCGATCATCTCGTTCGGCGTCCGGCCCCGGCCACGCTGGCCGACGGTTTCACCGCCCTGTTCGACGGCTCGGAAGCCAGCTTCCGCCAGTGGCAGTTCACCGGCGGCGGTGCCGTGGCGCTCGTCGACGGCGAGCTCGTCGCGCAGCCGGGCGGTCCGATTGGCCTCCTCTTCTACGCAGCCGAGCGGTTCGACGACTTCGTCCTGCGCCTGAAGGTCAGGCTCCCGCGACCGACGGGCTGGGGCAACGACAACTCGGGGATCTTCGTCCGCTTCCGCGATCCTCGCCTGAACGTGCCAGACCGGCACAACCCGGCGGTCTCGTACGCCTACAACGAGCGGGCGTTCGTCGCGGTCGACACCGGATTCGAGATCCAGCTCGACGAAGAGGCCCGCGGCGACGCGCGCTTCGGCGAGCCGGACGGGAGCTGGTTCAACCGCACCGGAGCGATCTACAAGATCACGGAGGCCGGGACCGGTCCCGGCCAGCAGCATTACGTCAACGACCAGATCCTGGCGCCGGGCGCCTGGCACGACGTCGAGGTCAGCGCGGTCGGCCAGACGTACACCGTCCGGATCAACGGCCGCCAGGCCACGGAATTCCGCAACGGCGACACCTACCGCGGCCGCCCGTACCGCGAGGTCGCGACGTCTGGGTTCATCGGGCTCCAGGTCCACACGGGCCATGTCGCGTTCCGCGACATCCGGATCAAGCGGCTCGTCGAGCTGCCCCCGGCCGCGCGGGCCGAAGCTCGACGGGAGAAGGACGACAAGCCGACGAGCGTCGCCGTGATGGACGCCTGACCGGGGCGACGTGGCTCCACGGTCCCAGCGCGGCGCGGTCGCGGCCCCAGGCCCCGGCCGCGCCGAAGCACGACGCTGCAGCGAGCCGCCTCCCGCGCCCTGCCGCAGTGCGACAATCGCACCGACCCCCAACGATGGTGCGACAGGGAGGACCTCGATGCCCACGTACATGGACATGCACGACATCCCCGGCGTGAAGGCCGAGGACGTGGCGAAGGCCCACGAGGCCGACGTCGCCACCCAGGGCAAGTACGGCGTCGACTACAAGCAGTACTGGGTGGACGAGGCAGAGGGCAAGGTCTTCTGCCTCGTCGACTCGCCCGACAAGGAGAGCGCGGCCCGGGTCCATCGCGAGGCGCACGGTCTGGAGGCTCACACGCTGTACGAGGTCAAGCCGGGCGGCTGACCCCTCCGCCTGTCACCCCGCGGCGCGGGGATGCACGCCGCGGCGCCGCCCCTGAGATGATTCGCGGCCATGACCTTTCCGGTCCAGGTTGGCGCGCCCTCGATCACGATCAATCGCGACGACCGGTTCCTCGTCTGTCAGCCCGACGGTCGGATCCTGGGCCATGCTGACGACGGCTTCTTCAACCGCGACACCCGGTTCATCTCGGGCTACGAGCTGCGGATCAACGGCCGCCAGCCGTTCCTCCTGAACTCGGCGCCGATCCAGTTCTTCTCGGCCCGCTTCGAGTACACGAACCCGGCCCTGTTCGACGACCAGGGCGCGATCGACCGCCAGTCGATCTCGATCCGGCTCGACCGGACGATCAGCGAGGGCGTCCACGAGGACCTCGACGTCATCAACTACGCCCGCCGGCCGATCCGGCTGACGATCGAGGTCGCGATCGACTCGGACTTCACCGACATCTTCGAGGTCCGCGGTGACCGGGCCGTCCGGCGAGGCCAGCTGAACACCCGCTGGCTCCGGTCGCGAAAGGAGCTCCGGACGGCATACGCGAACGGCCCGTTCCGGCGCGAGCTGATCGTCGAGGTCGAGCGCAACGACTCGCCGGTCCAGTACGCCAACGGCCGGCTCGTGTTCGTCGCGAAGATCGCCCCGAAAGGCGTCTGGCACACCTGCCTGAAGTGGCTGCCGATCACCGACCACGCGGCGTCGGCCCGGCGGCGGCCGGCGACGCTGCCGTGCAACAGCGTCGAGATCCGCCATCCGGGTGGCCGGCCGAACCTCCCGAAGGTCGCGCTCGAGACCCCGAACGCCACCGTCGCCCGAGCCTGGGATCAGGCCGTCCGCGACCTCGATGCCCTGAGGCTCGAGGACTCGAGCTTCGAACGCGGCGTGTACGTGCCCGCCGCGGGCGTGCCGTGGTTCGTGACCCTGTTCGGGCGGGACACGCTCGTCGTCTCGATGCAATCGATCTCGGGCTACCCCGAGTTCGCCGCCGGGGCGCTCCGCCGCCTCGGTGCGATGCAGGCGACCGCCGACGACCCCGAGCGCGACATGGAGCCCGGCAAGATCCCCCACGAGATCCGCCATGGCGAGCTGGCCGAGCTCGGGATCCTCCCGTACCAGCCGTACTTCGGCACGCACGACGCGACGAGCCTCTATGTCATCGTCCTGTCGTACCTCTACCAGTGGCTCGGCGACCGATCGATCCTCGAGCGCTACCTGGAGAACGCCGAGGCGGCCATGCGCTGGATCGACAAGGCGGGCGATCGCGACCGCGACGGGCTCCAGGAGTATGGGACCCGCTCCACCCACGGCTACTACAACCAGAGCTGGAAGGATGCCGGCGACGCGATCCTCAACGCTGACGGGAGTCTGGCCGAGCTGCCGATCGCGACGTGCGAGCTCCAGGGCTATGCCTACGACGCGAAGCTCCGGATGGGCGACATCTACGAGGCGCTCGGCCGGCCCAAGGACGCCCGGCGGCTCCGGCGCGAGGCCCAGACCCTGTTCGACCGGGTGAACGACACGATGTGGTGGGAGGAGGAGGGGACGTACGCGCTCGGCCTCGATGGCTCGAAGCGCCAGATCCGCTCGGTCGCCTCGAACGCGGGCCATCTCCTCCAGTCGGGGGTCGTGCCGCCGGAGCGGGCGGGCCGGGTGGTGAAGCGGCTCCTGGCCGACGACATGTGGTCCGGCTGGGGCGTCCGGACGCTGTCATCCGATCATCCCGCCTACAACCCGTTCAGCTACCAGAACGGCAGCGTCTGGCCGCATGACAACGCGATGATCGCGGGCGGGTTCCGCCGGTTCGGGTTCGACGCCGAGGCGGCCAAGGTCGCCAAGGCGATCTTCGACGCGTCCGAGCGGCTCGTCGGTTATCGCCTGCCCGAGCTGTACGCGGGGCTCCACCGGGCCGAGGCGAGCTTCCCGGTCCAGTACCCCGGCGCGAACGTGCCCCAGGCATGGGCCGCCGGGGCGATCCTGCGGCTGATCGCGATCCTGAGCGGGATCCACGCCACGACCGACGCCTCGGGCTCGCGGCTTTACGTCAACCCGGCGCTCCCCGACTGGCTGCCGTCGCTGACCATTCGCAATCTCCGCGCCGGGGGAGGGGCGATGGACCTGGCGCTCAACGACGGCCAGGTCGAGGTCCTCGCGAACACGACGGGGTTCGAGGTCGTCCACGGGCCGGCGCCGCGGCCGGGCTCGGACGGCGAACCCAAGGAGCGGGCCCGACCGAACGAGAGGCCGCTGTAACGCCACCCTTTGCCGGTTCGGGCCGGGTGGTCCCCCCGACGGGCGAGGCTGGGTGTCCCCAACCAAGGAGGCGCTCACATGGCCGACCTGTCCAACATCCTGAGCCGCATCGGTGGCGGCAACCTTGAATCGATCCTCGCAGGCCTCAACCAGGAGAACCACGACCACATCCACGACACCGACGTGCACGACTCGTACGGCCAGGTGGCTTCGCAGCTGCCGCAGGACCAGTACGTCGAGGCGGCGCGCGACGCGTTCGCGCGGCTGAGCCCGCAGCAGCGCGAGCAGCTCGCCCGCGAGCTCCAGACCCGGGCGCCGCAGCAGGGCGTGACGACGGCCGCCACCCAGAACGTCTCGTCCGATCCGGACTCACTCGCGAACGCCGTCGGCGACGTCCACGCCCAGGAGCCGAATCTGCTCCAGCAGATGTTCGCGCCGGGCGGGATGTTCTCGAACCCGGCCGCGAAGGCGGCGCTCCTCGGGATCACGGCGATCGCCGCCGAGCGGCTGATGGGCAGCCGCCGCTAGGACCGCCGGGCGGCGACCTCCGAACATGGGGGTCGCCGCCGCGAACATCACCCTGGGCCGCCGTCCGTGCCCAGCTCGCAACCGTCCCCGGATGAGCCTCGAGCGCAGCGTCGCTTCGGCCCACCTCAGGCGCGACCCGCGTCGGCCTCGGCCGGTCGATCGCGCGGGATCAGCATGAGGAAGGCGATCGTCGCCACGACCCAGCCCACGGTCGTCAGCAGCCCGTTGCCCACAACTCCCGTTGCCTGCCAGGTCGTGGAGGCGACGGCTGCGCCTCCGACGATCCCAAGGCTCGAGAGGGCGGTGACCCAGCCGTAGGCGCGGCCGCGCCGGCCGCCGTCCGTCGCGTCGGCGAGCATCGCGAAGAACGACGCCTCGATCGCCGTCACCCCGGCACCCCCGATGATCGAGACCGGATACAGGACGACCCGCGGCAGCTCGGCGACGAATGCCAGCGGGAACAGGAGAAGCAGCGCCGCCCCGAGGATCGCGATGTTCCGGCGCCCGCGCCGGTCGGCGAGGTTCGCCAAGACCGGGCCCAGGACGATCGAGCCGAGCCCGAAGGCCGAGAACACGAGCCCGACCTCCGGTGCCGCGAAGCCGAGCCGCTCCTGGCTGAACACCGCGTAGGTCGTGATGACCGAGCCGAACACAGCCTGGAAGCAGGTTTGGACGGCGAACAACGTCAGAAGCAGGCGCGACCCGGCGGACAACCAGGGAGCCGGGCGTGCAGACGTGTCTGACCTCGACGGCGCGGGCCGCGCGGCCGCCGGCGCCTCCGCGCGCGGCTTCGGCAGGAGGAACGAGGCGAGCGCGGCGACCGAGCTCGTCGCCGCGACCACCAGGAACGGCAGTCGCAGGTCCGAGATGCCGACGAGCAGGCCGCCGACCGTGGGGCCCATGACCGACCCGGCCGATCCGGCCGCGGACAGCACGCCGTTCGCGAACGCCAGCCGGGCCCGGTCGATCGCCTGCGCAACGTACAACCGCTCGGCCACCTGGTTGACGCCCGCCCCGAGCCCGGCGAGCGACCGGAACGCGATGACCGAGGCCGTTGCGGCCGCGGTCGACAGCAGGACGTTCGCCCCGGCATAGACGCCGATCCCTGCCGCGACGAGCCGGCGCGGCGCGACCCGCTCCACGAGGTACCCGCCGCCGAGCTGGCCGATGGCGATGGCGACTGCGTTCGCACTCGTCATCAGTCCGAGATCGGCCGGCGTCGCTCCGAACGAGCGGGCGTACAGCGGCAGGAGCGGCAGCATGATCGAGACGCCGACCTGGGTGATGAACTGCATCGCCCCGAGCAGCGCGATCGCGGGACTCAGGCCGCGTCCCCAGGCAGCCAAGCGTTCGCCGAGGCGCGTCGGGTTCACGGTCACCCGGCGATGATCCGTGCGTCGTCAACCGCGCTGAACGTTCCGACCGTGTCCTTCCCCATCCCTCTTGGCGGCGACCGTGTGCGCCGGGGACGTTGGGAGGCGAGGGTTCGATGACTCGCTGGTCGGCTGCGCAGCTTCGCCGTGGAACGATGGGGGCACTCGCGACCATCATGCTTCTCGCCACCGGTTGCGGTGCGGCCACGCCTCCCGTTGCGCCGTCGCTGGTCAGCGGCACGGGCGCGCCGTCGCCCACGGCGGAACAGAGCATCGCAGCGCCATCGGCGCCCGCCACGGCGCCGAGGTCGGCCATCCCGGCGACTCCTCGGCCGAGTCCAACGAATCTCGCAGATCAGGCGGTGGCCGACCTTGCCGACCTGAACCATGCGATTGCGATCGGGCTCATCGCGCGCCGCGGTGACTTCGTCCAGATGGTCTACGGCCCGCCGGGAGCTCGGGCGGTTGGATCGGGGGCTCGCTTCGCCATCCTGAGCACGACGAAGACGTTCACCTCGGTGATCG
>Ga0081539_10006655_pt1 | contig 10950 bp, 7 predicted proteins | sample TabmetS4T2R2_FD_71023 | JGI IMG/M metagenome (GOLD analysis project Ga0081539, IMG submission 71023) | Tabebuia heterophylla rhizosphere microbial communities from the University of Puerto Rico - S4T2R2 | ecosystem: Host-associated > Plants > Roots > Rhizosphere ... | reverse complement strand
GGTGTGATTCTCGAGCGTGTCCCAGTGCACGAGCAGCCGATAGCGCGTCGGGACCTCGCTCGAGCGATGCAACTCCATGCCGCGACAGCCCTTGGCACGCTGGAACAGCGGTTGTGCCCAGGCAACGCCCGATTCGAACTCCGCGGTCATGCCGGGCTTGATGTCGAACTGCGCGATCTCGAGGATCATGCCGCCTTCCTGCGTGGGACTCGATCGGCCACTCGGCCCGCATGATCGCATACGGCGTCACGCGGGCCGGCAGCGGCGCGAACGATCAGTCGAGCGGCGACTCGCCGTTCGACTGCAGGTAGCGCAGCACCGCGCGGTGGTAGCTGTCGTCGACCGCGTACGGCTCGATCGCGCCGTCGAGCTCCTTCTCCTTCGGCAGCACCCCGTTCCGGATGAGGTCGTTGAGCGCCTGGTTGATGAGGCGTGCCGCGTCCTCGGGCAGCAGCAGGCGCTTGGAAACGAGATCGCTGGCGATCGCGTTCGCGCGGAAGATGTACAGGTACACGCTGCCGTAGCGCTCCTCGATGGAGAGACGCGGATCCGTGAACGTGTTCGTGCCCGCGGCGGGAGCGATCTGACCGCGGACCTCACCACCCGGATTGGCCGCCGTGTGCGCGTTCGCATACAGGCCGCCGTTGAGCAGCGCGGTGACCTGGTCGTCGGTGAGGCTTGCGCCGGCATTGCACGAGAAGCTGTTGCCCGACACCGTCAGCGGCACGATGATCGGACCCGCGACACCGGCCGGCGCGATATGAATGTGCGCGCCGGTGATCGATCCGGTCAGCCCCGATGCGCTTCCGGAGCACGTGATGCTGTTCCCGCGCAGCGTGAGCTGGAATGTGCCCGTGCCGGTGGAGGTCGTCGGTGGCGCTTCCTGCGCGCCCGTCATCGCCGTCGAGAACAGGCGGATGGTGCGCTCGGCCTTGGTGCGTGCGAACGGAATCGACCCCGCCGCGAGACTGCCTTCCAACCCCGCGAGCGGTCCGCTCGCCACGGGATTCCACGGCACGTACGTCGCTAGAGGCAACTGGAACAGGAGCGATTTGAGCCCAGCGACATCGTTGCCATCGGAATCGACGCGCGACACGTACGTCGGGATCACCTGCTTGATGGGCGGCACCTGGTTCGCGATCACGCCTGATTCGTCGTTGTAGCGGAAGGTGCTTCCCATGTCGTAATCGAACAGGTTGTTCACGACCCCGTCCGGGCTCGGCGCGAGCGGAATGTTCGGCCAGCCCATGTCGGCCGCGGTCGCGCGCACCAGCGTGCCATCGGCGAACATCGGATACGCCGAAGGCGGCGGCGCGACGCCCTTCGTGACCCAGTCGATGAGATCGACCATGAGCGCGCGGCGCGTCTCGAGCTCGGGATTCGGATTCGCCGGGAGCACGAGGTTGTTCTGCGCGGCCGTGACCGGATTGAATCCGCCCGCACCGCCACCGTGCGTCGTTCCCGCGTAGTAATAGCGGCGCACGTTCGGCGGCAACGGGATGTCGGTCTGCGCCGCGGGATCCGTGCCGCTGATGCCGACGCCGCCGCGGCTGTACCAGAGCTCCGGTCCGCCGTAATCCTCGAAGATCTTGGGACAGGTGTTCGTCTGGTTGCAGCGCGTGAGCAGCGACGTGACGCCGCGTCCGCGCGTCGTGTCGTTGTACGCCGACCACCACAGCGGACCTTCCGCTCCCGGCTCGTAGATGTTCGCGATGTTGCCGGGTTGCGCGAAGCGGATGTTGAACTGGCCCATCTGGCCCGCGATGTTGGTGTCCGCGCCGTCCCACAGGATGCGTCCCTGCTCGTCCTCGTTGAACCCGAGCAGCAGGTAGTTCTTGAGGTAGCGTCCCGATTGCGAAATGCCGTGGCCGATCGCCCACGCGATGTTGCCGGCGATGGGATTCGCAGTGCCGACGTCATCGGCCGACGCATAGCGGAAGAACGAGTTCACGTCGCGCATCGCCGCCATGCCGACACCCAGCACGAGGGGATCCTTGGCGGTATACGTGAGCTCGTAGCCGAGGCTCGGATTGAAGCCGCTCTTGAGACAGATCCGTGTCGCGTCCGGCGTGCCCGGGAACGGCGTCGTGCGACAGTCGGCGAACGCCCAGTCGGTCGACGGCACCTGCACGACTCCGGCCTTCTGGCCCTGGTTGTTCTCTCGCGTGAACGAGATGAGCTTCGCCTGCGTGGTGTCGAGCGACGCGGGTGTGCGGCCGAGCCCCGGAAGCGACTGCGTCGTGGTGTTGGCGCCGCTCGTTTGCGCGACCGCGATGAAGCGCGCGAAGGTCGGTCCGGTGACGGACGAGCCGTCCGGGTTCTTCGCGATCGGAACGTCGATCCCCTCCTGCGCCCCCGTCGTTGCGGCGATGGGAATGTCGCCTTGCCAGCCGCTCCAAAGATACGTCGTGCCATTGCGGTACAGGAACCCGTCGCCGGGATCGCCGCCGACGTTCATGTTGCCCGGGAGGAGGTGGTTGCCGCGATTCACGACCTCGAAATACATGAGGCGATTCGACTTGGTCATGTCGACCGGCCTGAGCAGCGTGAACGTCGTCGTGTACTCGACGTTGCCGCGGGCGTTCTTCGGCGCCAGCGTGATGTCGGTGATCACCGCATTGCGGCGATCGGCCGGATTGATCTCACCCTTCGCCGTGCCGCGTATCTGCTCGTAGACGATGCCTGCGGTGCCGAATGCGGCGCCGCTGAATGCCGGTGCCCGACTGGCGATCGTCACCTGCGTGACGCGCGCCCCAGTGTCGAGGGGTGTGGCGAGCACCGCCATGCCGAGTGCCGATGCGCAAGCGAGCCCGATGCGTGCTTTCGAGGATTCCATACGAGATCTCCGTTCGTTCGAAACGCGCGAGTGCATCGTGTTGCGCCCAGCATCGAGGAGGGCGAAAGGAAACGACGACGATGCGTAAGGCCCGGCGCGAACGCGGCGGGCGTGCATGCAGCGAACTCCTCCTTGATGCGCGCCTTTGCGTTGCGATGCTTACGCAGTGCCGGCGTCTTGGGGAGACCGTATACCCGGCCTATCGCAAAGTCAACGCGGCAGCGCGCCGGGCTTACATCCCTGTTCCACGAGAGAAGGCGTGGGTCGCGATGCTCACCGCAGCGGCAGCGATGAGCGCGCCGCCCAGCACGCGAGACAGCTGCCTGCCCCACGCGATGTTCTTTTCGATGGCCATCACGACACCGATTGCGAGCATCCAGGCGAGATTTCCCATCCCGAGCACGAACATGAGCAGCATCAGCGCCCAGCAGCAGCCCACGCAGAACATGCCGTGGTCGAAGCCGATGCGCAGCGACTCGCGCTTCGGATGCAGGCCGCGCCAGCGGGCGTTCAGGAAGCCGAAGGGCGCCCGGCATCGCTCGAGACACCGGTACTTGAGCCGGGTGAACTGGAATCCGCCGGCGAGCGCAAGCACGGCCGCGCCGATGACCCAGGCGTGCACCAGCAGCCAACCGGAGCTCGACAATGCGCGATGCACCGCGATGTCGAGCCCGTGGGCGATCACGCCGAAGAGCATCCAGGCGAGGACGTATCCGGCGATCACGAGACCGTGCAATGCGGCGGCATCGCGGCGCGCCAAGGTCGCGCGCCGGAAGGACGACAGGAGCGGCAGGGTGGTCGGAAGCATCATGCCCGTGATCATCAGCAGCCAGGCGAGCAGATGCATCGTCGTCGGCAATGCCCACGACACGGAGGGTAGCGTGGTGCAGAGATCGGCGAACCACGCGGCGTCAGACCACGCGCTGTGCTGGAGATAGCGCGCGTAGGGGCTGGCGCTCCACAGTGCGAGCGCTGCCCACGCGAGCGCCGCTGCGGCGATGACCGCAGCGCTCAACAACGCGCGAGGGCCGCGCGCCGACAGCGCTGCGGCGTGCGCCGCCATCGACTCGCCGCCGACGCGGTCAGCAGTCGAACACGAACGTGCTTTGCAGCGCGTTGTGCCCGCTCATCTCCAGGTTGATGCCGAGCTTGGGAACGCGCGACATGTAGAGCGGGCTCTTGCCTACGAATACCGGTGCGCCGGGCACGGTGGAGAACACGGTGTCGGCGAGCGTGGTCTTCGCGCCGGCCGCGTTGGTGTACGGCTCGAGCTCGGCGTAGCCGCTGTCCCCGATCTTGATCACGCCCTTGCCGCCGTGCACGTCGAACGTGATCGGCACCTTCTGCACCGAGACGACCTCGCCGACGAGCTTCACGAGCTCCGCGACGGGCCCGCCGCATTTACCGGTGTACACACCGAGCAGCGCTTCTTCCTGCGCGGGACTCGCGCCTTCGTCGAGGAACACCGCAGCGCGCCAGTTGCCTTCGAGAATGTTGCCGGGCACGTGCGCGATCAGGGCGATCGTGCGACCCGACACGTCGACGCCGTTCACCTGGCCGCGATCGAAATGCCAGGCAACGATCGTGTCGCAGGTGCCGTTGTCCGGGTCCTCCCCGATCCAGCAGGGGCACAGCACGTTGCAATTGCAGACTTCGAGCAAGCGTCCTTCGAGGTGGTAGGGCATGGCAGACCTCCGCGGGGGTGAGGCGAGCCGCATCCGCAGACATGCTCCGGTGATCCGGGCGCGCGACGTGCGGCACTTGGGAACGCTTTGCGGCCATCCTACTCGGATTGACTGATCCCGCAAGTGCCCCGAACGATCCGCGTCAGCGACGTCCTCCGGCGAGCTGCGCGGCGCGGGGATGGACGCGAAGACGTGCCATGGCCCACACGCCGATCGCAGGACCGAGCGCGAGCGGCGCGAACGCGTAGCGCCATCCGACGCTCTCCACCCAGTGCGGCACGAGATGAATGGTCACGAGAGTCAGCGTGAACCCGAGCGCGGTTTGCAGGGTGAGCATCGTGCCGACGCGCGAGCGGTCGGAGAGCTCGGCGATCGACGCCGAGAACTGGGCCGAATCCGCGACGATGCTGATCCCCCACACGATGCAGACCGCGATCAGCAGCGATACGGGGCCGCCGAACAGCAGCCCGACGATCGCGGCGCAGGTGCCGGACATCGTCATCGCCGCGATCGTGAGTGTGGTGCGCCCGAACCGGTCGGCGAGAAAGCCGGCGGACACGCATCCGACGGCCCCGGAGGCGACGGTGGCGAATGCAGCGAGCTTTGCGGCGGTGGGTGCCTGCTCCGGCGCCAACGAAAGCGCGAAGCTCGCGTTGAAGAACACGCCGATCCACGCCCACATCGCATAGAGCTCCCACATGTGACCGAGGTAGCCGAGGTTCGCAAGCCGCAGCGGCTTGTCCTGCCACGCGGTGAGCACGGCGCGCGGATCGAAACGGGGCGTGGGTGCGCGATTCGGTCCCACACCGGCGGCGTTGATCGAGAGTGCGGCGATCGTCGCGCTGATCGATGCCACGGCGATGGGTGTGCGCCACTCGATGCCGCCGAACGCACTGAAGAGATGCGGTGACGCCGAGCCGAGCGTGAGCGCGCCCACGAGAATGCCGACCATGAGCCCCATGTCGCCTTTCGCCCAGGTGGAAGCGAGCTTCATCCCGACGGGATACACCCCCGCCATCGCCATGCCCGTCACCACCCGCAACGCCGGTGCGACGACGTCGCGCGGATCGACCGCGAGCAGCAGTGCATTCGCCACTGCGCCAATCACCGCGGCCGTTGCGAAAAAGCGCCGCAGCTCGAGGCGGTCGGCGAGGCCGAGCACGGCACTGGCGATGCAGCCCAGCACGAAGCCCGCCTGCACGCCGCTGGTGAATGCGGCCTGCTGGAAGCTCGACAGGTGGAATTCGGCGACGAGCGTCGGGATGGCGGCCGAGCCCGAGAACCACAGCGCCATGGCCGCCACCTGGCACAAGGCGATGATCGTGATCGAGGCAGCCTTCGATTCGCGGATCGTCACGGCACGAAGCGGTAGCCGACGCCGGATTCGGTGAGCAGATGCCGCGGACGCGCAGGATCGCTTTCGAGCTTGCGGCGAAGATGCGCCATGTAGATGCGCAGATAGTGGCCGTGCTCGACATGCGAAGGTCCCCACACTTCGCGCAGGAGCTGCCGATGCGTGAGCACCTTGCCGGGGTGCATCACCAGGTGCGACAGCAGCCGGAACTCGACAGGCGTGCAGTGCACGCTTGCCCCGTCGCGCGTCACGATGCGGTTCGGCAGATCAACGGCGACGTTGCCGAACTGCACCACGGCGGCATCGTTTTCCGGCGTGCGCACGCCCCGGCGCAGCATCGCGCGCAGCCGGGCGCTGAGCTCCGCCACGCCGAACGGCTTGGTCAGGTAATCGTCGGCGCCGGCATCGAGCGCGGTCACCTTGTCCTGCTCCCGCACCCGCGCGGAGAGCACGAGAATGGGCATCGACGAGAACGCGCGCACTTCGCGTATGAAGACCGTCCCGTCATCGTCGGGCAACCCCAGATCGAGCACCGCGATATCGGGCTTGCGTGTTCCCGCCTCGATCACGCCGCGTCGCGCGCTCTCGGCCTCCGCCACGCGGTAATTCTCCGCTTCCAGCGCCGAGCGCACGAACCGGCGGATCTCCTTGTCGTCCTCGACGATCAGAACGAGTGGCGTCGCGTCCATTCACGTCATTGCGTCGGTTTCCGCCGGCACCGGCGGAGCGGCGGAGAGCGGCAGGGTGAACACGAACCGCGCACCGCCGCGATTGCGATTCTCGGCACGAATCGTTCCGCCGTGAGCTTCCACGATGGCGCGACAGATCGCAAGACCCAGGCCCACGCCGGGCACCGTCGATTCGCTGTCACCTCGCGTGAACTTCTCGAACACCGCGCGCTCCTGTCCCTCGCGCAGTCCCGGACCTCGGTCCTCGACGGCGACTTCGATGACATGTCCGGTCGGGCGCGCCCTCAACGTCACCGGCGTTCCCGGTGGAGTGTATTTGACCGCGTTCTCGATCAGGTTGAACAGCACGCGTTCGATCAGCACTCCGTCGCATTTCACGAGCGGAAGATCGGCCGGAACGTCGAGGTCGACATCCCGGTCGTTCAGCGGTGGTCCGATGGCCGCGAGTGCGCTGCCGATGAGCTCCTCGACGGATTGCCAATCAGGACGCAGCTTCGCCTGACCGGCCTGCAGCCGCGCCATCTCCAGCAGATTGTCGACGAGCAGCGCCATGCGGCGGGCGTGATCGCGAATCACCAGCGCCGCCTGGGCATCCGTCGCCTGGGCGTGACGTGCGAGCTCGGAGGAGAGCGATTCCGACAGGCCCACGAGCACCGTGAGCGGCGTACGAAGATCGTGGGACAAGGTGGCGAGGACCGAATTGCGCAAGCGCTCGGATTCCATGTCGAGCATGGTGCGCTGCGCGACGTCCACGAAGTGCACGCGTTCCAGCGCGATTGCGATCAGCGCCGCGCACGTGTCGAGCATGCGTCGCTGGTCTGCGCGCGGCGCGCGGCCGTCGACCAACTGAACGACGAGCACACCCCGGGTGCGCACCGGCGCATTGAGAGGAAGATAAAGATGGCGGTGATCCTCGTGAGCGCCCGTCCCCGGGCCCGCGGGCGAGCCGCTGGCCGCACACGAACGCGCCACGTCGATGTCGATGACGAACGGATCGGCAGTCAGAGAGGGGACGACGAGCGATTCGTCGGGACCGAGCGTCAGCACCGCCGCCGCGCCGTCGATCGCAGTCGCGACGAACCGTTCTCCGATGGCGATCACCTGTTCCGGTGACACGGCCGCCGAGAGCGCTCTCGCCATCTCGAACAGGTGCCGTGCACGCTGCTCGCGGTCTGCCGCAAGCGTCGCCTGCTCGTGAAGTCCTGCAGTGAGCTGACCGACGACTACGCCCACGATCAGCATCACCGCGAACGTCACGAGATACTGCGCGTCGAACACATCCAGCGTGAACCGGGGTGGAACGAACAGCCAGTCGAATGCGAGCACGTTGAGCACCGCCGCCAGCACCGCGGGGCCGCGGCCGAACAGCACCGCCACGGCGACGGTCGCCAGCAGGAACAGCATGACGATGTTCGACGGATCGAACACGTGCTGCAGCGGATACGCCGCCGCGGCAACGGTCGCGCATGCGAGCAGCGCACCGGCGTAGCGGCGCAGTGCATCGGCCAGCTTCATGGCACAAGTGTAGCCAAGCCGAGCGCCCGCGTCGCGCGGCGACCGGGGTGGCGAAGCGGCGTGCCGACGGTATTTACGCGAAATTTACGGTGCGGGAGCGTGCTTTTGCGACGCATTTGCGCGCGGAAGATCAAACTGCGCAAATGGTAGATGCTCTTCGCGAACCGGGCTCGTGCGGCGGCGCCGAACTTCGAACGCGACCGCGTTCGATCATGTCGTTCTGGCGATGGAAGCTATTCAGCGCGATGGTCCAGCTGGAACGCGATACGCATCCTCCATGGGGCATTCCCGATACGCGCGTGGTCACGTGGGAGGCGAGGATCGAGGTGGTCCTCGCGGCCGGCGCGCATAAACAACGCGTAAAAATTTTCGGTGGTCGCGGCTCTGGAGGCGCGCAACCCTCATGCTTGCTACCTCGATGACGACGCAGCAATCCGTCGCGCAGGCTCCCGCGGCGCAACCTTCTGCCTTGCCGCGCCCCGGACAGTGGGGCCTCGCGCTGCTCGCTCTGGGCATCGTGTACGGCGACATTGGCACGAGCCCGCTCTATGCCGCGCGCGAAACGTTCAATCCCGATCACGGCATTCCGTTCACGCCCGAGAACGTGATCGGCGGCATTTCGGCGATCTTCTGGATCCTGATGATCGTCGTCTCGCTCAAATACGTCACGCTGGTGCTGCGCGCCGACAACCGCGAGGAGGGCGGCATCATGGCCCTGCTCGCGCTCGCCATCCGGGCCGTTCGCGACAGGCCCCGCCTGGCCGGCGCCTTGCGCGTGATCGGCGTATTCGGCGCCGCGCTGTTCTACGGGGACGCGGTGCTCACGCCGGCGATCTCGGTGCTGTCCGCGGTGGAAGGGCTCGAAGTCGGTACGTCAGCGTTCAAGCCGTACATCGTGCCGATCGCGACCGGGATCCTCATCGCGCTGTTCGCGATCCAGCGTCGGGGGACCGGTGCCGTGGGCTTGTTGTTCGGGCCGGTTTGCGCGCTGTGGTTCGTGGCGATCGGACTGGCCGGCGTGTGGAACATCGTCAAGGCACCCGTGGTGCTGGACGCGCTCAATCCATGGCACGCTTTGCGATTCGTCACGAGTCACGGCGCGGCGTCGTTCGTGGTGCTGGGATCGGTGCTCCTCGCCATCACCGGCGCCGAGGCGCTGTATGCGGACATGGGACACTTCGGAAAGCGGGCGATACGCGTTGCCTGGTTCGGTCTGGTCGCACCGGCCCTCGTGCTCAATTACTTCGGACAGGGCGCATTGCTGATCGTGCAGCCCTCCGCATTGCAGAACCCGTTCTTCCTGTCGTTTCCGGGCTGGGCGCTGTACCCGATGATCGTGCTCGCGACGGCGGCGACGGTGATCGCCTCGCAGGCGACCATCTCGGGCGCGTATTCGATGACCCAGCAGGCGATCCAGCTCGGCTACCTGCCGCGCATGGCGATCCATCACACGTCGGCGAGCACGATGGGGCAGATCTACGTGCCGGCGGTGAACTGGACCTTGCTCGTGATCGTCGTCATCGCGGTGATCGGCTTCGGATCGTCCTCGCGCCTCGCGAATGCCTATGGCGTCGCGGTGATGGGCACGATGCTCATCACGACGCTGCTCACGTTTTTCGTGATCCGCTACAAGTGGCACTACCCGCTGATGCTGTGCGTCGTGGTGACGGGATTCTTCGTCGCGGTCGACTCGACCCTGCTCGCGGCGGCGTTGCACAAGGTGCAGGATGGCGGCTGGATGCCGATCGTGCTGGCGTGCGCCATGTTCACGGTCATGGCGACGTGGCGCAGGGGACGCGAGCTCCTGATGGAGCAGCTGCGCGAATCGTCCGTGCCCCTCGTGCCGTTCCTCCAGTCGCTGTTCCTCGCACCACCCCAGGTGGTGCCGGGCACCGCGGTCTTTCTCACGTCCGCGGCCGATGCGGCGCCGAACGCGCTGCTGCACAGCCTCAAGCACTACAAGGTGCTGCACGAGCGCAATGTGTTCCTCACGGTGCAGTTCCATGACCGCCCCTGGCTCGACCAGGACCAGCGCGTCGCCTGCGACGACCTCGGTCATGGCTGCTGGCGCGTGATCACCCATTGCGGCTTCATGGAGCTTCCGGACATCGTGCGATCGCTCGAGCTCTGCGCGGCGCACGGCCTGCGCATCGAGCCGATGGACGTGTCGTTCTTCCTTTCGCGCGAGAAGATCGTCGCCGCCGAACGCCGCGACCACGGCATGGCGCGCTGGCGCGATCGCATTTTCGCGGCGATGGCGCGCAACGCCGGCAGTGTGACCGACTTCTTCAACGTGCCGACCAACCGGGTCGTGGAGCTCGGCACCCGCATCGAGATATAGCGTTCCACGATGCACGTTGAAGCAAGCGGCGAACCGCGTCCGTGCACTTGCTGTCTCGCGAGGCCTGCCTGGAGCCCCGCGATGCGTCGTGCCGCGCGCGGCGCCTCAGTCCGCTCTTGCTGAACGGCCGAGCACGCGATCGACCATCGCGCCGGCTTGACCGAGGTAGTTGGCGGGATCGCAGAGCGCGGCGAGCGCGGGGCGATCGAGATGTCGCTTGATCTCGGCGTGCTCGGCGAGCAGGTCGATGAGCGGCCGATCCTGCGCGATCGCCTGCCGGCAGATGTCGTACACGAGGTCGTGCGCGTACTCGCGGCCGATGTGTGGACCGAGGCCCATCATGACGGCCTCGGACATCACGAGTCCGTTGGTGATGTCGATGTTCGCGCGCATGCGTGACGCATCGACCTCGAGATCTTCCAGCACGAACCGGGTCTGCGCGAGCGCCCCCGCGGTGAGGCAGAACGCCTCCGGCAGCGCGATCCACTCGATCTCCCACGGCCCGGTCGAGCGCTCGTGGTCGGCGATCA
>Ga0081539_10006654_pt1 | contig 10950 bp, 11 predicted proteins | sample TabmetS4T2R2_FD_71023 | JGI IMG/M metagenome (GOLD analysis project Ga0081539, IMG submission 71023) | Tabebuia heterophylla rhizosphere microbial communities from the University of Puerto Rico - S4T2R2 | ecosystem: Host-associated > Plants > Roots > Rhizosphere ... | reverse complement strand
GCCTGGAGGCCCGCGGTCCCAGAAGACTAGTTGCTCGGCTCGACCTTAACGCCGGTGCGCTCGACGATCAGCTTGTAATGCTCGGGCCGGCGGTGCTTAGCGAAATTGAAGGTCGTGTTGCGGATGTATTCGCCGAGCTCCATGTCGCAATCGTAGGAGACGACTTCATCCTCCTCCGTGTTCGACTTGGCGACGATCTCGCCGGTCGGCGCCACGATGGCCGTGCCGCCATGCAGCCAGAAGCCGTCCTCCTTGCCCGCCTTGGCCGTGGCCACGACCCAGATGCCGTTCTGGTAGGCCGCGGCCTGGATCGAGAGATTGTGGTGGAACACGCGCAGGTAGGGCGGCTCCTTGGGCGCGTAGACGTTGTCGGTCGGCGTGTTGTAGCCCAGCACCACCATCTCGGCGCCCTTCAGCCCCATGACGCGGAAGGTCTCGGGCCAGCGCCGGTCGTTGCAGATGCATTGCCCGACGATGATGTCGTCCTTGAACATCTTCCAGACGTTGAAGCCGAGATCGCCGACCTCGAAGTACTTCTTCTCGAGATGCTGATAGGGCGCCGCCGGCCGGTGCTCGGCATGGCCCGGCAGATGGACCTTGCGGTACTTGCCGACGGTGCGGCCGTCCGGCCCGACCAGGATCGAGGTGTTGAAGCGGTGGGTCTTGCCCTCCTCCTCGGTCAGCTCGGCATAGCCCAGGTAGAACCCGATGCCCTTGGAGCGCGCCAGCTCGAACAGCGGCAGCGTCTCGGGGCTCGGCATCTGCGCCTCGAAGTACTTGTCGACCTCGGCCTGGTCCTCCATCCACCACCGCGGGAAGAAGGTGGTGAGCGCAAGCTCGGGGAACACCACGAACTTCGAGCCGCGTGAATCGGCCTCCTTCAGCATCTCGACCAGGCGCGCGACCACGCTCTTGCGGCTGTCGGCGCGGTTGATGGGGCCGAGTTGGGCGGCGGAAACTTTCAGGCGACGGGGCATTTCGATCTCTCTAGTCGGGCAAATGACGTTCCGGACGATTATCAGAACAGAGGCTTCGCGCCGAAGCGTGACATCGCCTGCAGCTCGGGCGCGGTCTGGCCTTGCGGTTTGGCGGAATCCGGCGAGGCACAGGGCAGGAACTGACCCGAGCCGCGCGCGGCATTGAGCTTGCCGTTCTCGACCACAACGCGGCCGCGGCTCACCACGGTGATCGGCCAGCCCTTGATCTGGCGGGCCTCGTAGGGGCTGTAGCCGACATTGTCGTGCAGGTCCTTCCAGCGGATGGTGACGTCCTTGTCGGCGTCCCAGATCGCGAAGTCGGCGTCGGAGCCGACGGCGATTGTGCCTTTCTTCGGATAGAGCCCGTAGAGCTTGGCGTGATTGGCCGAGGTCAAGGCCACGAACTGCTGCAGGGTGATGCGGCCCTTCTGGACGCCCTCGGAGAACAGGATGGGCAGGCGGATCTCGAGGCCCGGCACGCCGTTGGCCATCTCCTTGAACGTGGTCTTGTCACCCTTGGGGATCTTGCCCTTCTCGTTGAACTGGTAGGGCGCATGGTCCGACGAGAAGGTCTGGAAGGTGCCGTCCTTCAGCGCGGCCCACACCGCCTCCTGCGCCTCCGAATCGCGCGGCGGCGGACTGCAGCACCACATGGCGCCCTCGACGCCGGGCTTGTCCATGTCGTCGGCGGTGAGCGCGATGTACTGCGGACAGGTCTCGCCGAAGATCTTCAGCCCCTTCTTCTGTGCCTGGCGCAGGGTCTCGATGGCCTCGATCTCAGACATGTGCACCAGCAGCAGCGGCGCATCGACCAGCCGCGCCAGCGAGATCGCGCGGTTGGTCGCCTCGGCCTCGGCGACGCGGGCATGGGCAATGGCGTGGAATTTTGGCGCGACATGGCCCTGATCGACCAGGTGATGCGCCAGCCATTGGATCATGTCGTGGTTCTCGGCATGAACCATGACCAGCGCGCCGTCGCGCCGCGCCAGGGCGAGGATGTCTAGGATCTGGTAGTCGCTGACCTTCATCGCATCGTAGGTCATGTAGATCTTGAACGACGTGTAGCCGTCCTTGATGAGCGCCGGCAGCTCCTGGCCCAGCACCTGCGGGGTGGGATCGGTCACGATGAGATGGAAGGCGTAGTCGATCACCGCCTTGGGTGTCGCCGCCTCGTGGTAGTCCTTCACCACCTGGCGCAGCGACATGCCGCGATGCTGGGCGGCGAACGGGATCACCGTCGTCGTGCCGCCGAACGCGGCCGACACCGTGCCGGTATAGAAGTCGTCGGCGCACATGATGCCGAAGCCGGAGCGCTGCTCGATATGGCAGTGGCTGTCGACGCCGCCCGGCAGCACGAACTTGCCCGCCGCATCGATCTCGCGCGCAGCGGTGCCCTTCACGTCGGCGCCCAGCGCGGCAACCTTGCCGTCCTTGACGGCGATGTCGCCCTCGCTCTGGCGCTCGGCGGTGACGATCTTGGCGTTGCGGACGATCAGGTCGTAGTCGGCCATCCCCCTACTCCGCCGCTGCCTTGGCGCCTCGGCCGGCGGCGGCGAGCCGTCGCTCCAGTCGCGCGATCAGGTTGTCGAGCTCCGCGCGATCGGTCGGCGTGAGCGAGCTGCCCGGCGCACGTTGCCTGGGACTTTTGATGGCGCCACGGCGGAACAGCACCTCCTTGCGCAACGCCAGGCCGATGCCGAGTTGCTGCTCGTGGCGCACCAACGGCAGATAGATGTCGAACAGGTCCTCCGCCTCCTCCATCTTGCCCTTGGCGGCAAGATCGCAGACCTGCACCAGCATCTCGGGCCAGGCGAAGCCCGTCATGGCGCCGTCAGCGCCGCGGCGCAGCTCCTGCGGCAGGTAGAGGCCGCCATTGCCCACCAGGATCGAGACGCGCCGGCGACCGGGCTTCTTCTCGCCCTCGCGGACACGCGTGAGCTTGGCGAGACCGGGCCAATCCTCGTGCTTCAGCATGACGAGCTGCCTGAAGTCGTCGACCAGGCGCTCGAACACCGACGGCGCGAGATAAACGCCCGTGCTCTGCGGATAGTCCTGGTAGACGACGGGGATGTCGGGCCCGAGTTCCTTGAAGACCTGCGCGAAGTAGTTGTAGACGCCCTCGTCGCCCTTCAGGCCCGGCGGTGGCGCCACCATCACGCCCGACGCGCCCGCGATCATGACCTCGTGACTGAGCCGGCGCACGTTCTCGAGGCCAGCGTGGCTCACACCGACGATGATCTGCCGGTCCTGCGCGCGGCGCACGACGCGGTCGACGACCGAAAGCGATTCCTCGCCGGTGAGTTTGGGCGCCTCGCCCATGATGCCCAAAAGGGTGAATCCGGTTACACCGCAGCCCAAATAAAAATCGGTCAGCGAATCGACGCTGTTGATATCGAGCGCGCCCTCTTCGGTGAACGGCGTGGCGGCGATGATGAACACGCCCTTCGCCTGTTCGGTCAGTTTTCCTGCGGACATGTCTCACGCTCCTCGGCGCATTTCTTGCAGCGATCATGCCATCGGCGCGGTGCTTGTCGAGCGCTGCCGCGTCGGTCAGTGTTCTAGCCTGCGCAAGCGGCCGACTCAAAACCAAGACACCGACCAACGGAACTGATCCCATGACCAAGACCACGAAGATCGCCGGCCTCGACCATGTCGTGGCGTGGGACGAATCCGAGCGCCGTCACGTCTATCTCGACGGCGGCGATCTCGTGTTCAAAGGCAACGAGGTGGTTCACGTCGGCCCGGGCTATGCCGGCGCCGCCGACACCACGATCGACGGCAAGGGCTTCATGGCGATCCCGGGCCTCGTCAACGTGCACAGCCATCCCTTCTCCGAGCCGGCCAACAAGGGCCTGACCGAGGAGTACGGCAGCGACAAGCTCGGCCAGAGCTCGCTCTACGAATACCTGCCGGTGTTCGGCCTCGATGCCGAGGATGCCGGTCCCTCGACCAAGGTGGCGATGTCGGAACTGCTGAAGAGTGGCGTCACCACCATCTCCGACCTGTCGATGAGCCGCGAGGGCTGGATCGACGATCTCGCCGCGACCGGCATCCGCGCCGTCGTCTGCCCGATGATGCGCCAGGGCTACTGGTACACCAAGAACGGCCACACGGTTGAGTACGCCTGGGACGAGAAGGCCGGCGAGAAGGCGTTCGACGCGGCGATGAAGACCATCGACGCGGCGATGAAGCATCCCAGCGGCCGCATCTCGGCCATGGTCGGCCCCTCGCAGATCGACACCTGCAAGGAGGGCTACTTCAAGGAAGCGCTCCAGGAAGCCAAGCGCCGCAACATCCCGATGCAGACCCATGCCTGCCAGGCGGTCGTCGAGTTCTATGAGATGGTGCATCGCCACGGCAAGACGCCGATCGAATGGCTCGATTCGATCGGCGTGCTGGGGCCCGATCTGGTGATCGGGCACGGCATCTTCCTGAGCGATCATCCGCAGATCCATTATCCGCATGCCAACGACTTCGAGATGTTGCGGGACTCTGGCGCGGCGGTGGCGCACTGCCCGACGGTGTTCGCCCGGCGCGGCATGGTCCTGAACTCGATCGGCCGCTACATGAACGCCGGCATCACGGTCGGCATCGGCACCGACACCTTCCCCCACAACATGGTCGACGAGATCAGGCTCGCCTGCTACGTCGCGCGCGTCTTCACCAGCAACTACAAGATGGGCACGACCCGGCACGCCTTCGAGGCGGCCACCGTGGGCGGCGCCAAGATCCTGCGCCGGCCCGACCTCGGCCGCCTGGCGCCGGGCTCCAAGGCCGACTTCTCGCTGGTCGACATGAGCCATCCCTACATGCAGCCGGCGCAGGAGCCGGTGAGGAGCCTGATCTACTCGGCGAGCGAGCGCGCCATTCGTCACGTCTATGTCGACGGCGTGCAGGTGGTGAAGGACGGCAAGGTCCTGACAGTCGACGTCGAGGCCGCAACCGCCGGGTTGATCGAGGGACAGCGAAAGCGCCTCAAGACCGTGCCCCAGCGCGACTGGGCCGGCCGCACGGCCGAGCAGCTGGCACCGCCGGTCTACGGCAAGAAGGAGCGCCTGCCGCAGTCGCGACCGGTGACGTAACTTACGCGGCCGGCAGACCGTAGCTGTCGCCGGGCCAAGCCGCCTTGAAGGGTGCCAGCGCCTCGCAGCGCTGCGACATCGCGTCGAGCGCCGGATAGCGGCCAGGCGGCAGCAAATCCGGATCGGCCATGCGCACGTAGCTCACCATGCAGGCGGTCGTTATCCAGACCTGACAGAGAGGCGCGTTGCCTGGCCAGGATTGCGCCGCCAGCGCCGCGATCCCACCCTCGGCCTGGGTGCGGCAGCGGGCGATCCACTCTGGCCAGCGATAGGCCGCCGGTCGCATCAACCGCTCGTAAGCCGCGGCCCCCGCCTTGTCGATCGTGCCGGTCGCGAGCGCGATGCGCTGCAGGGCTTGCTGCCGCGCGGGCCCGGTCGCCGGCAACAGAGCTCGCTGCGGCCCGACTTCCTGGTCGAGCCAGTCGAGGATCGCCGCCGAATCGATCAGCGTCGTGCCGTCCGCGAGGATCAGCGAGGGGATGCGCCCGAGCGGATTGGTGGTGCGCATCGAGTCGAAGTCGCCGAACACCGAGCGCGTATCGTGCTTGAAGGTAATGCCCAGCACACCAAGGCTCACCCCGACGCGACGCACATAGGGAGAATCGTACTGGCCAACGAGAATCATGGACGCTTACCCAACCTTGTCAGTTCGACGGTGCGTTTCAGCGCCGTGTCGTGCGCGCGCTGGACGCGCGAGCCGAGGCGAGCGAGCTCGTGTTCGCGCCGGCGCATCAGCAGCGCCAGCTCGCTCCACACGCCGGCCGGCACCGGCAGCCGGCCCGACGCCCAATCGGCCACCGCATTCTTCTGATGGCGCACCGCCTCGGCCATCGGTGCCTTCCAGGCCGGCCCCCACAGCGCCTGTCCGACCTCGTCGATCAACTCGGCATCGTTCCGCGGCATTCGCCCATGCTGGACTTGGCGCCGGTGGCTGTCCACAGTCGCCGGCGGCGAGGAGTTCTTCCATGAGCGTTGACGTGAAACCCTTTCACATCGCCGTCGGCGACGACGTGCTCGACGACCTGAAGGCGAGGCTGCGCCGCACACGCTGGCCGGAAGCCGAACTGGTCGACGACTGGAGCCAGGGCGTGCCGAGGAAGTGGCTGGAAGAGGTCTGCCGCTACTGGGCCGACGGCTACGACTGGCACAGGCGCGAGGCGCTGCTCAATCGTTTCCCGCAGTTCACCACGGCGATCGACGGGCTCGATATCCATTTCGTCCATGCCCGTTCGCCGCATCCCGCGGCGATGCCGCTCCTCATCACCCACGGCTGGCCGGGCTCGATCGTCGAGTTCCACAAGGTGATCGAGCCGCTGGTCGATCCCGTCGCGCACGGCGGCAGCGCCGCCGACGCCTTCCATGTGGTCTGCCCGTCCCTGCCCGGCTTCGGCTTCTCGGCCAAGCCCAAGACGACCGGCTGGGGCATCGACCGCATCGCTGGCACCTGGGCCAAGCTGATGGATCGCCTGGGCTATGCGCGCTACGGCGCGCAGGGTGGCGACTGGGGATCGGCGGTGACGACCGCGATCGGCGCGCTCGACGCCGCGCACTGTGCCGGCATCCACGTCACGCTTGCCATGTCGACGCGGCCCAACGTGGTCGGCGAGCCGACGCCCGAGGAGGCGCGCGCCCTCAAGGGCATCAAGCACTACGCCGACTGGGATTCGGGCTACTCCAAGCAGCAATCGACGCGGCCGCAGACCCTTGGTTATGGCCTCACCGATTCGCCCGCCGGCCAGGCGGCCTGGATCCTGGAGAAGTTCTGGGCCTGGACCGACTGCGACGGCCACCCGGAAAACACCCTCGGCCGCGACGAGCTTCTGGACAACGTCATGCTCTACTGGGTGACGGAGACGGCCGCCTCGTCGGCGCGTCTCTACTGGGAGAGCTTCGGCGCCGAGCGGCGCACCGTCCACAAGGTCGGCGTGCCGACCGGCGTCGCGGTGTTTCCCAAGGAGATCGTGACGCCGGTGCGACGCTGGATGGAGACGAACTTCAGCACCATCACCCATTGGAGCGAGATGCCCAAGGGAGGCCACTTCGCCGCCTTCGAGCAGCCCGCGCTGTTCATCGACGACGTCCGCAAGTTCTTCCGGACGCTCCGCTGATCAGGTGGTCGGCAAACCGGACGTCGTCGAATACTCGAAGTGCAGCGGCGTCTCGGGATGGACCAGGGCATAGGCCGAGCGCGCGGCGATGGCGGCCTCGGCGAAGCCGGTCAGGATCAGCTTCAGCTTGCCGGGATAGGTGACGACATCGCCGATGGCGAAGATGCCGGGCTTGCTGGTCGCGGCCGTCGAGGCGTCGATCGCGACCTGATTGTGTTCCAGCGCGAGCTGCCAGTCGGCGATCGGTCCCAGCGACATCGACAGGCCGAAGAACGGCAGCAGCGCGTCGGCCTCGATCCGCTTGGTCGCGCCGTCGAGCGTGGCGGCGGTCACGGCTGTGAGCTGTCCCGCCGCGCCTTCCAGCGCATGAAGCTGGTAGGGCACCACGAGATCGAGCTTGCCTGACTTGGCGAGCGCCTTGACCTGCGCCTCGCTCTCGGGCGCGGCGCGGAACTTGTCGCGGCGATGGATCACAGAGACGCGGTCGGCGACCTCGGCCAGCGACAGCGCCCAGTCGACGGCGGTGTCGCCGCCGCCCGCGATCACCACGCGCTTGCCGCGGAAGGCCTCGCGCTGGGTGACATAGTAGAAGACGCTCTTGCCCTCGTAGGCGTCGATGCCGGGCAAGGGCGGCCGGTTGGGACCGAAGGCGCCGACGCCGGCGGCGATGATCACGGCGCGCGCCTGCACCACGGTGCCCTTCGAGGTCGTGACCTTCCAAAACCCGCCGCTCAGCTTCTCCAGGCCCTGCACCTGCTCGCCGAGGTGATAGACCGGCCGGAACGGTGCGGCCTGCGCCTTCAGCCGCACCACCAGTTCAGCCGCCTCGATGCGCGGGAAGCCCGGGATGTCGTAGATCGGCTTCTCGGGATAAAGCGCCGTGCACTGGCCGCCGGCATCGTCGAGGACGTCGAGGACATGGCAGCGCAGCCGCACCATGCCGCATTCGAACACGGCGAACAGGCCGACGGGCCCGGCTCCTACGATGACGACGTCGGTCTGATGCGTATGTCCGCTGGCCATGGACCTAACGTGGCGAAGAGAGACCACAAAATAAAGGCCCGTTTGCGCTATCCTGAGGCATGGTCGCCAGCGACAGCTTCGCCGAATTCCTGCGCGAGCAGCTCGAGCCGCTTGGCCGCATCAGCCTGCGGCGCATGTTCGGCAAGACCGGCGTGTTCTGCGACGGCGTGATGCTGGGGATGGTGACAGACAACATGCTCTACCTCAGGGTCGACGGGCAGAATCGCGAGGCCTTCAAGGAGGCCGCGTCCTCCCCGCCGCTCAACTACGCGAAGAAGGGTGAAACCATCGACCTCTCCTTCTGGCGAGCGCCTGAGCGGCTGTTCGACGAGCCCGACGAGCTCGTGGCATGGGCGCGGATCGCGCTGGCGGCTGCGCGGCGGGTCGCGGCCAAGCGTGGACGGTCGGTACCGGGCCGCGCCCGGCGCGCCAGATGATCCCTGTCGGGACCATCCGGCGGCCACGTTATCGGAAATTGGTAGCTGGGGGCGGACTTGAACCGCCGACCCCGGCATTATGAGTGCCGTGCTCTAACCAGCTGAGCTACCCAGCCATGGGTGCGCGCTTTTATGCGGGCGGGCGCCAGGGTGTCAAGAAACGCGGCCGGGTGTTTCCCGGCACGGTCGAGCCTCATTCCGGCTGGATGCCGGCCTGCGACACTATGCGGTCGCTCTTGGCGACCTCATCATGCACGAACTGACGGAACTGCTCGGCAGTCGTGCCGGCCGGGACGGCTCCCTGGTCGCGCAGCGTCGCCTGCACCTCGCTGGCGCCGAGGGCGGCGACCATGCCCTCGCGCAACCGGTCGACGATGTCCTTGGGAGTGCCCTTCGGCACGGCGACGCCGACCCAGGTGCTGAACTCGTAACCGGCGAAGCCCAGCTCCGCCATGGTTGGCACGTCGGGCAATGCCTCTGACCTTGCCGCAGACGTTACCGCAAGCGCGCGCAGCTTGCCCGCCCTGACCAGCGGCACCGCCGGCGGCACGCTGCTCACCGCCATGTCGACATGTCCGGCGACCGCATCCTGAACCAGCGGCCCCGAGCCTTTGTAGGGAATGTGCAGGAACTTGGCCCTGGCCATGCTCGACAGCAGTTCGGCCGCCAGATGTTGCGGGCTGCCGCTGCCGATCGAGCCATAGCTGACCGAATCGGGTTTTGCCCGCGCTGCCTCGATGAGTTCTTTCAGCGACCGGGTCGAGGTCGCCGGCGCGACGAACACCAGCGGGAAGGTCGCGACCAGGGTCACCGGCTCGAAATCGCTGCGCGGATCGTAGGCCATGGTCTTGAACAGGCTGGCGTTGATGGCCATCTCGCTCGCCGCGCCGAACAGGACCGTGTAGCCGTCCGGCGCACTTTTGGCGACGCTCGCCGCCCCGATCATGCCGGTGGCCCCTGGCTTGTTCTCGATGACGACGGACTGGCCCAGGAACTCCGACAGCTTCTGCGCCATCGCGCGTCCGGTGATGTCGGTTCCGCCACCCGGCGGGTAAGGAATGACCAGCTTGACCGGTTTTGTGGGATACGCGACCGGCTGCGCCGACGCCGGCGTGGCCGCGAAGGACAGGAAGAGGGCTGCTCGAAAAAGCGACTCGCGTCGCGACAGGGGACTGATGCTTACCATCCGCACGTTATGCGGCCAGCGAGTGACGCTTCGATTACAGCTATTTCTGCAGTGTCATCGAAATGGCCCGGCGTCGCTTTTCTCGAAGCGATAGCCAATGGAAGAGTCCCCAAGTGACAGCAACTGACGACAACGACACAAGCATCGCTCGTTTGGAAACGCGACCAAGCTCCGCAAGATCGCCTGTTACAAACCGCACCACCCCTTTTACCTCGTAAGCGTGCACAAATAGACCGGTTGGAGCGCCCGGATTGGCGAGGGCCTGATGGTCGGCATATCCGGCAAGCATCATGCTCGAAAGTCCGCCGAACCAGCTAACGAAGCAGAGCACGGCAACAACCCGTGTCGTCGTCGACGCCGTGCGCCATTTCCAATCTGGATCACCGAGCTGCATTCACTTTTCGCGCATCGTGCGTTCGTCCCATAGGCGCACGACATAGCCGTCGGGATCGGTCAGTTCCGGCCCGTACCCCCAAAAGTTCTTCTCCGGACCATGGGCGAAGACGACGCCGCGCGCCGTCCATTCGGCGAAGATCTTGTCGACATCGTCGACCTGGAACCACAGCGCGATGCCGTTCGGCGCCACGCCCGCCCTCTCCTCCAGGAAGATCGCGAAGCCCTCGCCGTCCTGCAGCGCGACGGCGTGGCGGGCGGGAATCTCGAACTCGACCTTCAGGCCGATCGTGGCAATGTACCACTCGCGCGAGCGGTCGAGATTGGCGACCGGCAGGGCGAGGTGGTCGAACTTCATCATGACGCGAAACGCCGGATGAAGCCGCCGCCCAGCACGCGGCTACCGTTGCCCGCGTCGTAGACCACGCAGGCCTGGCCCGGCGACACGCCGATCTCGGGCTCGGCGAAGCGCACCGTCGCACCGTCGGCGGCGAGGCTGATCTCCGCCGGACGCAGCGCCTGCGAGGAACGCACGCGCACCTTCACCGGCAGCGCGCCGTCGATCCGGGGACCGAGCCAGTTCACGTCGTAGAGCGCGATCTCGCTGCGGCCGAGCGCCGAGCGCGGGCCAACGACGACGCGGCGCGTTTCAGGCTCCAACCGCACGACATAGAGCGGCTCGTTGTCGGTGCCCTCGCGGCCGCCCAGCGCCAGCCCACGGCGCTGGCCCACGGTGAAACGCAC
>Ga0081539_10006653_pt1 | contig 10951 bp, 7 predicted proteins | sample TabmetS4T2R2_FD_71023 | JGI IMG/M metagenome (GOLD analysis project Ga0081539, IMG submission 71023) | Tabebuia heterophylla rhizosphere microbial communities from the University of Puerto Rico - S4T2R2 | ecosystem: Host-associated > Plants > Roots > Rhizosphere ... | reverse complement strand
GGGCGATCGCCCAGGACGCAGTGGACATGACGGTCTGGCCTTGAGCGTAACCTGCCGACATCAGAATAGACGACATCAGCAAGATCAGGACTGCTAATCTCTTCGATAAAAATCTGTCGATCATCATTTAGCTCTCAAAACTCCTTTATTGGTTTAATACCGATTGCCCATCGGTCTCTTCCGCGCATTCTGGAATCTAAAGCATGACCTCATCGCAAATCTTTAGGCCGTCATAAAATTTTCTCAAAATGCCGAGATCGGCTTATTTTCTTGGCAATAAAATAAGATGAGTGAAAGATGAGAGCCTGGCCTATTCAAATTGCCGGGTCGGAGCAACATTCGAGCTCTGCAAAAGGCCGCTTAACAGGTCACAGGCAAATTTCTGACCTCTGATCCCTGTCCCTGATCCCTGATCCTTTTCTATAATGTTAGGGATCAGAAAAGAATGGACCTTTCGTTCAGAAGGTAAGGAACACACAACGATATTCAACCTGGAACGGAAGAGATAAGCCTGACCTTCTTCGCTACCCATCGCTCTTTCATCTTACCCGCGAAACTCTTCACCTTACTTCATACTTGTCCTGCGTATTAACATCATTCGATTACTTCGGCAGAGAAGTGTCTGGCTACGGTAGAGTGATTGGAATGCCGTCTTAATGGACTGTCGATTGCGTTACTAGTTATTGCGCGTTCGGGTGTAACGAGAATATACATCCGGGCAGTAATTTGTTGCGGAGATCGAACAGACCAAGAAATAGATCAGTACAAGGGAGGAAAAGATATGATAGCGATTCTAGGTTGGATAGTATTCGGTTTGATCGCGGGTTTGATCGCGAAGGCTATTATGCCCGGCAGAGATCCAGGCGGTGTGATTGTTACCGTACTGCTCGGTATCGTTGGGGCGGTTATCGGCGGCTTTATTGGGCGTGCCTTGTTGGGTTATGGCAGGTACGCTGATTCCACCGGCGATCTGAGCGAGCCCGGATTCCTGATGAGTCTGATCTTGTCGGTAATCGGGGCAGTTATTCTGCTGGCCGGATATCGGCTCATCAAAGGCCGCAGTTTGCACACTTAAATCGGAGCTGACCAAAGTAGTAACGAACAAAGCTTGCTCCTGTCGGCTGCAATTGTGCCGAGACTCGACCACGGGATCACAGAGAAAAGGTGAACCGGACGGATCTTCGTGCGGTTCACCTCTCACCCGGTCCCGAACCAAAGCTTATCTTTCGTGCATCTCGAAAGGACCTGGAGACTTGGCCGAGCGCCGGCGATGATGAAAGAGAATGGCCAATCCGACCAGCGCGCTGAGCAGCATTAGTGAATTGGTGACGACGAAGACCCGGTTATCGACCAGCCAACTATAAATGCTGAAGCCGAGAGAGGCTGTGACCTGCCCGATGAAGAGCCACTTCGAAACACCCTCGCTCGACCCGGTCTGCCACTGCTTGTGAATCTGCTTAACGATGGTCAGGACCAAGATCACTGAACTGGCCCAACCGATCATTTCGGTGACGATCTGATTTGCCATCTTCCCTTCTCCAAAATCGATCGAGATGCTGATCGGGGCGACAGTTGCTATCATTTGCTATCTAACGGCAAATTTTAAGCAGCAAATTTTAAGCCTCGCCCCTGCCCTCCAGCTCAAGATCAAAATTGGAGAAGGCGTCAATAATTGAATTGGTCGTCACTGACTGTCACGGCGACAGTAACCATACTCTCCGATGGCATAACTCATGCGAGCACAAAGAACACTGGACGACCAAACTTTAAGAAATCGGAAGCCGCGTCGTGGTGTTTATTTTCCCTCTCCTCACCTCTACCGCTACCCATTGCTCAATGACGGCGGTAACGACGCGGCCGACATCCGGCTGTGTTCCCCCTAGCCGCCCGTGTTGCGCAAGCGGCTGTTATCGTCCACAACCGGAATCTCAATCTTTCAGGCATTCGTTCTGCACTCCCAGCGGAGCGCGACACTATCAGGTACCTGTTCAACTTCGCAGCTTCCAGCTCACGATTTCATTTTGTCGAGGTAAGTTACTATCCTCTTATCGGTAGTCCCCATCGCCGACTAAAGGCCGCCGGCAACATTTTCATCATCTTTTTTCGTTCAACGGAGAAAAATCTTCGCTCGGGTGGAATTTCATTTCGTCGCTGCCGTCTTATACCAATGAATTTCCGGTAAGGATGTAACGACCAAAAAGAGGCAGGAATCCAAGCATGAAAGTACTTTTAGTCGGCCATGCCTGCAGCCCGGAGCGAGGATCGGAGCCGGGGCTGACCTGGAACTGGGCCTGGCATCTCTCATTCGATCACGAGGTTCAGGTGCTGACGCACCCGCACTATCGGGAAGAGATCGAATCTTACTTAGCCAAACATCCCAATCCGAATTTGAGGTTCGGATGGGTAACTCTGCCGCCGGTGATTGATCCCTGGAGTCCGGAGATGGGGGAGCGAGGCATTCGCCTCCATTATTTGATCTGGCAGCATCTGGTCTTGCGTGCGGCCGCCAGGCTCCACCGGCGGCACGGTTTCGAGATCATTCATCACGTGAGCTGGGGCACCATCAGCGCTCCCCCACTCCTCTGGCGATTACCGGTCCCGTTTATTTGGGGACCGGTCGGTGGAGGAGAGACGGCTCCGGCGAATTTCCGGGCCTATTTCGGTGATGACTCGTGGAGCGATTCTCTGCGCACGCTTCGGATTCGATCCTTGCCCCGGTCACCATTTTTGCGCAAGGCCATCAAAAACAGCGCACTCTTACTGGCGACGAATCGTGAAACTTACCAATTGATGCAGCGGGCAGGCGCAGAAAACGTCCGCTATGCGTATGACAATGCGGTGACCGATCGCATGTTGATCGATCGCCCGTCGCTCCGCTCATCCGGCGGCGAAATAAAGCTGCTTTGGGCCGGCCGGTTGGAACCGTTCAAGGCTCTGCCGTTGGGAATCGAGGCGATCGCCCAACTTCAACATGTGCCGGTCCGCCTGTTGGTGGCCGGAAGCGGATCGCAACGTTCTGCCCTCGAGAGACTGACGCGCGAATTGGGAGTCAGCGATCGCGTGCAATTCCTCGGTCAGTTGCCCTGGAGCGTCATGCCATCATTGTTCCAAGAGGCGGACGCTTTCCTCTTCACCAGTCTTCGCGATTCGATGGGCTCGGTGGTTCTCGAGGCAATGGCTCAGGCCCTCCCGATCATTACGCTCGATCATCAGGGCGTTGCGGCGCTCGTCCCCGATCAAGCCGGAATTAAAGTTCCGGTGACCGTGCCCGCATTGACGGTCGCGGCTCTGGCCGACGCCATTCGCCGTTTGGCGGCTTCGCCGGAGCTCCGGCGAAGCCTGGGGGAAGCGGCCTGGAATCATGCCCGCGCCCAAACCTGGGAGAAACGGGTAGCAGAAATGAACAACTGGTACCAGGAATGTGCGAGAAACAGGCGTGTCGCCAATCGACGCCAACAGTACGCGGTTCGACCTCATTGAGGATAATGGGAGCTAACGAGAGTTAATTATGGATCTGCGCGCCGTTAAGATCAGGGGAGCAAGATTAGCCGTCTCAGGCCTCTCCCTGCTCTCCCGTGGAAAGCAAGCGACGGGCGCGAACGTGCCGGTTCTCTGCTATCACCGGGTCTTGCCGGAGCTGCGGGAGGACCGATATCCAATCTACACGCTGACTCCGGATGAGTTCGACGATCAGATGGCGTTCCTGGCTCGACACAGTTTTCGTTCCCTCTCCTTTGAAGAGTATTCCCGGCTCGCCCTGGGCGAAGCGGTCTTTCCAGAGCGCGCCGTCCTCGTCACCTTCGATGACGGCTATGCCGACAACTACCACCTTGCCTGGGAGATTGCGGCTCACTATGGCATCAAACTCAACCTCTTTCTTTGTACGGGCCTTATTGAAGGAAGCCTCCACTCAACCTATCGCGAGTTGACGAAAGAGGCCCGACTTCACCGAGAGCGATATCCGCAGCTGTGGAGACCGCTCAACTGGCGAGAGATCGAGCAGATGGCCGGGCACGGCGTCGGCATCGGATTTCATGGGCACAGCCACCGAAATTACGGGCAGATTACCAGAACCGAAATCGCCGCGGACCTGACCCAGGGGTTAGGCCTGCTCGCAAGCAGAGGAGTACGCCCGAAGGCCTTCGCGTTCCCCGGAGGCAGTTCGGGAACCTATCATCCCGGCATCGTCTCGCTCATCAAAAGCTATGGCCTGGAACTTCTCTTCACTACCTATTTAGGACGGACCCGGCTCGGCACTCCGGAGAGTCTCTTCTCTCGTCTGGTCATCTACCAGGATGATGATCTTGAGACATTCCGGCGCAAACTCTTTGGAGCTTACGACTGGATCGGTAGAGCACGCAGCATCGATCAATCTCTGCGGGCATTCTTGTCCCATCCCACCGTCCCGGCCGGACCGTTTTGATTGGGAATGTTTCAAAACATATCGCAACAAAAATGTGGCCCTGATAAGAGAGCTCTTGTTCATTTCATATTAGTACGCTGCTCTCAAATGGTGTATCTAATTTTGTACAGATGCAGGTTATTCATACATCGCATGCTGTATCAACTCTATCCAACAATAGCTCTATTCGATCGCAAAGTTCGATGGTCTGAAAAACGAAATAGCGAATTTCTCTGACATCGTATCAGAGAAGTGTTAAGAGGTAATTCCGGAATCCGTGGAGCGCAATTTGCTACTGTTTTTGCCATTGGCAGAGATAGGTCCTAGATCCTTGCATGTAGGAATAACATGAATGAATGGCATCGATGAATAACTTGAATGCCTCGATAAAAAAACAGATGCAAGGATACAAAAACAGAAGGTTCGTGGGAGAAGTGGGGTTCAATTAACCGAAAAGCAGCGAGTCAAACTTTTTGGCTCACTTGGTGTCCGACCAAGAGCGGGGAGGCGCGATTTTGTGGCCGGTATTGCAATTTTGTAGCCGGCATCGCAATTTTGTAGCAACTCTGGCTGGTGCTATCGTTTTTTATGTTTGTGTTCGATGCAAAGATTCAAGAGAGCATGTCAAGCATCAAGGAAGATGACCGGAGCCTCTGATGGGGTTGCGGTGTTTTGGTGTGTTCCGGCAATCTTTATCTTGCCGGCGTTTCTTGCCATCTATACTGATTGACCACCTTTCGCGGTCTTTGCGTAAAAATCGATTAGCACCGGCAGAATGGAGTTATCCCTATTGTTCTTGGTTTTGCCAATTCAATTGCTGGCGCTTTCGGTATTCGACGGGGGCCTGTCGGGAAGCAGCCTCTCGTTCACATCCGAAGGGCTATTGTGAGGGTACTTCTTCGTCCACTCACAATGGCCCTTCGGATGTGTAATCGAGGAATCTAGCTTTTATTTCTGATGGTTGAGCTTAAAGTTGTTTACTTTAGATTGGGCTTGTGTTATCAAGTAATCGTAATCAAAAAGATAGTCCATCAGCATTGCCCCGATAGTAGGTAGCAGTCGTAGCAAGGGCTTAACACCATCTTTAACGGTAAAAGACAAAGCTTGTGCTTGAATCATCAAGTATCGCCGGCTACTTCCTTGGCTTCCGAATCCTGCTACCAAATTCAAATAAAACGATCAGACAAAGCTTATCTAACAATGCCCCTTCGTAAGTTAGCGACTGGAGTAGTGAACCATTTTTAGCATGGATCCAAATAGCTGCATATTCGATGAAGCAAGAAATCAGGCAAACTCTCTGATACCGCTTATTATCTTTTGATGAGAGGATAGGCGGATCGGTCGAGACTGCTTCAAAGATGGTTTCCGAGACCATTGCCGGCAGTTAAATTGAGGATCAGGAATTTATCGAAGATAAAAGGAGATCGGTCTAGCGAAGGATAAAGAAGAGATTGAAGGGGCTGAAAATAGAGGGGTACTGACGAACTTGCCAGAACGACCAGCACCCCAGAGCCCCTAAACATCGGATGGATGATCAGAGGGTGAGACGAATATAACATTTCGACGCTGATTCCGCAACGAGCGGCGTCGCGTCCATGGCACACCGTTGTTCCAGTGAACGACTTTCACGCCTGTTGTACCTCATTCCTCTACTAAAGATCACTGTCATAGTTTGAGCTACTTACCGTCACCGGGCTCTCAAGAAGAGAGCCTGCCGGCAGTAACTCAAACTGACATCACAATTCGGCGCTGCCTCGCCATGAGGTTTCCTTTAAGGTTTAACAGATGTTGGGTGAAGTGTGCTTTAAACAGGCTTTGATGATCTCGCCCCGCTCAATCTTGCTTGTCGGCTACCTCCTCTGCACTACCAACAAAGAGACGCGTTAAAGAAGCAGATGACTGCATCCTATCAAGTTACAAGACAGATCCAGGAACAGAGAACAAGATCCGCCTATCACGAGGAGTCGATCATGAAGGCTAGTAATGTGAAGTTTCGTCCTTTGCGCAGACCGGGGTTGCTCTGTCTGCTCGTGGTTGCCACTCTCTGCCCCAGCGCATGGGGGCAAGAATCTCGTCAGAAACAGGACCGATTTAAGCCACAGCCATCGGGCCAATCCGGGATTGAGCCGAACGCTCCCGGCATCATCGTTTCACCGAACGAGGACCATCGGATTGGTCCCGGAGACGTAGTTGAGATACAGGTCCACATGGCGCCTGAGCTTTCAAGCACATCGCGGATCAACTCGGATGGAACCTTCCTGATGCCTTATCTCGGGCGTATTCGCGCGCAGCAGAAGACGAGCGATGAGTTGGCCGATGAGATCGCCGGCAAATTGCGAGGAGAGTACCTTAAGAGTCCGATTGTCAAAGTGGTGATCAGACAGATTTACAGTCACACCTTCTTCATTCAGGGGGCGGTCCGCCGTTCCGGCGTGTATCAAGTCGAAGGACGGCCGACGCTGCTTGAACTACTGACGATCAGCGGGGGCCTGGCCGACAATTACGGGACGACGGCCTTCATCATTCGTCGTCTTAAACCCAAGACGCCTGATCCCGCGCCCACGCCGGAAACAGTCGAGCAGACCGATGCTAAAACCGATCCGAAAGAGGACTCCGCTCCCACGGACGTGGCTCAGGAGTCATCGAGCGGAAAGGTATCCTTTGAGATGTTAAAGGCGAATATTGCCGGGCTGCTGAAAGGCAACTTCGAGCAGAACATGGTCCTCGAGCCCGGAGATATCGTCAATGTTCCCCCTTCCGACGTCTTCTTTGTCGCGGGTGAGGTACGCGAGCCAGGATCCTTCCCCTTGAAAGAGGGGACGACGCTGCGCCAGGCAATCTCGTTAGCCCAGGGGACAACTGCCAAAGCAGCAGGCAGCCGCGGTGTGATCTACCGTGAAGACGGCCATGGCCAACGCCAAGAGATCAAGGTCGATGTCGATGCGGTCATGCGCGGACGGGAAGACGACCTCATCTTAGCCGCCAATGACATCGTGATTATTCCCAATAGCTCGCTCAAATCGGCGACGCTTCCGGTCCTCAACGCCTTCGGGACCGGAGTCGCGTGGGCAGTGGGCGGCCGGCTACCCGGGCGATAAAGACGGCGACAACATCTTCGTGGCAGAAGAATTGTGGCAGGAGAATTATTGAGATGACGAAAAACGGTATCGCACAAGGCACGGTCGAGGAAGCGTTGGTCTCGCGCAAACCGGCATCGCAGGAGTTGAACTTTGCGGAACTGCCCGAACACTACCCTGCCCCAGCCGGCAGGTATTTCCATGGCACGCTCCAGGGCGACTTCGGTCTCCGCGAATTCTATCGCTGCCTCCAACGACACAAGCTCTTACTGGCGGCGATCGTGGTCGTGGTCACGGCCGTCGCGGCAGTACTGACGATGCGGGCCAAATCGACCTATCTGGCTTCGACCATGATGGAGGTCGGAAAGGACAATACGACTCTCATCAGATCCGGAGACCTCTTGTTGCAGAACGAAGAGTCCGACGCGGCGACCGCCATCGCGATCAAGACCAAAATGGTGATGATGAAGAGTCACGAGTTACTAGAGGATGTGGTCGTCAATTTACAACTCGATCGGAATCCGAAGTTTCTCGAAGGAATCAATCAGTGGTCTCTCAGGCGAATCCTCAATTGGAAATCGACCGCGACTCCGCTGCCGGCCGAAACGCCGGAATCGATCGTCAAATCAGACAAAGACCTGGTGCGGCCGGCGTCGGAGCGGACGCGGTTAGATCCTTTCGTCAAAGTCATTGAGAACAACCTCAATGTCGAACAGATCAAAGAGACCCGCGCGCTCAAAATCTCTTTCATTCACAGTGACCCGGCGATCGCCGCGGCCGTGGCTGATGGAGTGGCCCAGAGCTTTATCCAACGTGATTTTCAGGGTCAAACCGACAGATTCTCAAGCGCCGCCAACTGGCTCAATCAATCCACGCGCGACTTGAAAGTAAGAGTTGAACAGGCCGAGCAGGCATTGGCCAATTACACCCGAGCCAACAACATCTTTACCACTGAGGGAACTTCGACTCTGACGACTGACAAACTGGCCAAATTGCATGACCAGGTGACCCGCGCCGAGGCCGATCGCATTCTGAAAGAGACTCTCTTCGAAGAGATGAAGCAGGGACGAGTGGCGGAGGTTCCCGAGGTCTTTGCCGAAATGACCTCCAAATCGATGCCGCGGATCACTGAACTGCAAAAGCAGCTGGGCGAACTGGCCACGACCGAAGCCCAGATGAGCGTCAATTTCGGTCCTTCCAACCCGCAGCTCCAAGAAGTGCGCCAGCAGATCGCGACCATCAAAGAACAGATCGAAGCCAGCCGTAAATCACTCAATGAGAAGTTGCGCGTTCAGTACGAGCACTCCGTCCGTGATGAACAATCGTTAAAGGATGCCCTGGCCAAGGCTAAAGTAGAGGCTGTCGATGAGAACCAGGCGGCAATCCAGTACAAGATCCTGAAACAGGAAGTGGATACGGCCAAGGCGCTCTACACCGAATTCTTGCAGAGATCGAACCAGTCGAAGATTCGCGTCGCAGAGCAATACAGCAGCATGCACATCATCGATCATGCCAAAGTGCCGCTTGAGGCTTACGGGCCGCGCCGGGCGCTCAACATCCTTCTCTGGTTTACGATCAGCCTCATGTCCGGCATCGGATTGGCCCTCTTGCTCGAATATCTCGACAATACGATCAAGAACAGCGATGACGCGGCGCGGTTCCTGCAGCTTTCGACCCTGGCGGCGATCCCACGGATGAAGGCCGCGGCTGACCAGTTGCCCGCCAAATCATCAGCGCGGCAAGTACCGGCGGTGGAATGCAAATTACTACCCGAGGCGACCGACCAGGACCAGGAGTTGATCCTGACCGGCAATCCTCTCTCTTGCGGAAGAGGGGAGCTGGTCGCAGCCGAGGCTTACCACGTGCTGCGCACCTCCGTCTTACTCTCGGCTCCTGATGGGCCGCCCAAGATAATTCTGGTGACCAGCAGCGAGCCGGGCGAGGGAAAGACCACGACGGTCGTCAATCTCGCACTTTCGCTTTGTGAATTGGACGCCCGAGTTTTAGTGATCGATGCGGATATGCGCCGCCCGATGACCCATAAGCTCTTTGGCGCTCATCGGCATCTCGGACTCTCGACGTACCTCACTAAAGACGTGAGCGCCAGCAAGCTGATTCAGCGCTTCAGCAATACGCCTCTTTCACTGCTGCCCGGCGGACCAGTTCCGCCCAATCCGGCGAGTCTGATCAGTTCGGCCAAGATGAAACTCCTGCTCAATACGCTCAGTAAGCATTACGACTATATCCTGATCGATTCCCCTCCCGTCACCAGCGTGACCGACTCGGCGATCCTCTCAACCATGGTTGATGGGGTCGTCTTGGTGGCCGATACGCGTAAGAGCAAACGCGAGCTCGTGCGTCGCGTCAAACACGATCTGATGAGCGTCGGCGCCAAGATCCTTGGCGTCGTCCTCAATAACGTCAATCCCAAGAGCAATCGTTATAGCGATTACACCGATACGCGGTTCTACCTCAAACAAACGTTGGAGGAGAGGGCCTAAATCAGAACAACTCGGCACTCAACATCTAATATTTGTGACTGGAGTCATGGGTTCAATTATTAAGCGCATCTGGGATGTCATCACCGGCAATTGGTTCTGGGCATTGGCGGATCAAGGGGCAGCCAGCCTCGGGACGTTTTTGACGAGTATCATTTTGGCGCGTTCACTGCCGCCGACCGGGGATGGGATCTTCGCGCTCATCTGCGGCGTCATCAATTTTTTGAATAGCCTTCATTCGGCGCTGGTGATTGTCCCGCTCAGCACCAAGGGGGCGTGGGTCGAGGAGCATGAGATCCGGCGCATGACGGCCGCCTCATTGATCTTGACCACGTTTTTGACGATCCCGCTCGGGATTGTCCTGTGTGGAGCAACCTGGGCGATCGGCCGTCCGGGACTCGCGCCATGGGCCATTCTCTCGCTCATCCTCTGGCAATTTCAGGAGACGATCAGAAGGGCCTTCATGGCTCGCCTCAGGCACCGCGAGGCGGTCTTCGGCGACATCATCAGTTACCTGGGGCAGGCCGGATTGGTCTGGATCTATGCCGGCAACTGGAAGATGTCAGTCAAGGAAGCATTCATCTTGATGGCCATCACCTCAGGAGCAGCAGGAATGCTCCAGATGCTCCAACACGGCATGAGGTGGATGGAACTGGCTGAGGTCCGTCAGCTGGGCAATGTCTTCTGGAACCTGGGCCGATGGGTGCTGATGACCAACTTTGTCAGTCTCTTCCTGAGTCAGGCCTATCCGTGGGCGCTCGCCTTCTTCTATAGCGCGGCGGCTTCTGCAGAGTTTCAGGCGGTTAGTAACATTCTTGGGATCACTCATCCCGTCGCCTTCGGCATCGGGAGCTTGATCTATCCCGCCGTGGCGAGGACGAGAGGTGAGCGCGGAGAGAGAGAAGCAACTAAAATCGGATTTAGTTACGGGATTCAGGGAGGAATGTTACTGCTCCCCTTTTACCTGATCCTGG
>Ga0081539_10006652_pt1 | contig 10952 bp, 9 predicted proteins | sample TabmetS4T2R2_FD_71023 | JGI IMG/M metagenome (GOLD analysis project Ga0081539, IMG submission 71023) | Tabebuia heterophylla rhizosphere microbial communities from the University of Puerto Rico - S4T2R2 | ecosystem: Host-associated > Plants > Roots > Rhizosphere ... | reverse complement strand
TAACATCTTCGATCAGGGGATGAGAACGTCCATTGCCGGACAGATAATCCTGAAGCTGATTGATTCGCTGCAATAATCTTTCGGTCTTATATGACATAATTTTCTGCCCCGCATTCATTGCCCGGAATCTTTTTTGTTCTGCCGCTGCCGAGCGAGTTCTCCCATAACTGCGTTCAGGACGTTGAGAGATCTCTCTCGTTTTTCTCTGGCCGCTTGCTTTTTAGCCTCCATTTCCGCTTTTTGTCTCGCAGCTGCGGCCTCGCGCGCCGCGGCTTCCTGTCTTTGTCTCTCGGCTTCCCGGGCAGCGGCCTCCTCCTGTTTTGGTCTCTCAGCTTCCCGCGCCGCAGCTTCCTCTTCTCGTTTTTTAGCTTCCTGTTCCGCCTGATCGTCTACCTGTTTTTGTTCGGCGCCTCCCTGAGCCGTAGACTCTCGTTGTTCAGGCTGCTGCCCCTGCGCTGTCGTTCCCTGCCCTTGCTCTACTTCTTGCCGCTGAGACAGGTCGATCGGCAATCTGACGCAACTGATGCCCGAGTAGGTCAAAAACCAAAGCGTCACGAAGCCTGCGACAATCAATGCCAATCTAAGCTTTGAGCTTTTTCTAACGGTCTTACCTGTTTCGATGTCGTCGGGTCCGGATGATAGACCAACGACCTGTCCGTTCATGGATGATGACTTCTGCGATGATCCGGCGGCGGAATGAACAATAGACCTCGGGCTGGTATCGACTTTGTTAACGCTCGAACTATTTGCTGTGCTTTGAACGGTCTCCGTCGGCGTATATGCCGGCTGAAAGCTCGAGGCCAGCGATTTTCCGGCCTCGCGAAATCGTCGGCGCATTTCATCCGCGCTTTGCAATCGCTCTTCTCTTTCCAACGCCATGGCGTCCCAGATTATTTGGGCGACGGCTGCGGGGACCCGATCGTTGATTGCGTTCACTCTGAGCAGCGGGTCTCGATGATCTTTCGCCATTTGCTTGACGCGGCTGAGCGCGCTCTCCGGCTCCTGACCTGTGAGGAGCCGATAAAGCGTTGCGCCCAGCGAATACAAATCACTCCGTGCGTCGGTCCCATCGTCCTGCAATTGCTCGAGTGGAGCATAGCTCGCTGAATATCCGACCACGCTCGATTTCCCGTTTCCCTTCGCCAATCCGAAATCGATCAACATCACGTGACCCGATGGCGTCAGCTTGAGATTACTCGGCTTGAGATCGCGATGAATGACGGGCGGGCGCTGGCTGTGCATATAAATCAGCGCATCCAGCGCCTGCTCGATCCATCTGAGCGCATCTTCAGTTGGAACCGCCGCGCCACGGTCATTGAGAATCTCCTCTAGATCGCGGCCCGGAATGTATTCCATCACCAGATAATGCCCCTCCGCTTCGACAAAAATGTCTCGCACCTTGGGGACACCTGGATGCGAGAGATTGGCCAGCAATTCGGCCTCCCGAACGAAGGCGCGTTGCATCGCTTCGCCGCTCAGCAGGCAGCGTTTGATGGCGACCGGACTGCCGCCGAACTTCAGGTCTCGGCCCTCATAGACCGCCCCCATGCCGCCTTCGGCGATCAACCGCAGGATTTCATATCGTCGATTCAAGACTGTCCCTGTTTGCAACATAAGCGCCTCCCTTCGGAAATTGGAATCACTGTTTTAGGGCATCGGAAGCGGCGGAATCGCCGGTTCTCCTCCGTCGGAATTTTGTTGGCGGGACCTGTCGTTAAGAAAAGCGACAATCTGCGCCAGAGTGTTCGCGTTATTTAACAGGTCTCCTGTCGTAGCTGCGCCCTTGATGTCTGCGAGACCGGCCAGGTGGAAAAACTCATGCGTAATGACATCACGCTGAAGATCTGCATTGGCTCTGAAAAATGGAAAGCAGGCGCTCACCCGCGGATCGGCATCCGATCTCGTCGTCGCGGCAAATGGAACACTCCCGTCTGGCCTGGGAGCGCAACGGCCGGCATTCCCCTGGTCAAGGATGTTGCTCGACTCACTTAAATTTTGCTGCAACAAGACCCGAGTTCTTTGAAGCGCGGATCGAAATCCAGGCGACAGCGGATCCAGGCTGACATTCAACCGCCTGGAAATGACGGCGATATTCCGCGCGTGAGCACGGCCGAGGTTCGCGACTGCCATGATCCTGTCAGGTCCAGTCGCGCGATTAGCGCGTTCAATGTCGGCATCCAATTGTTGGAGAATCCCCGCGACATTGCGCACCGACTCGCGGCTCCGTTCGAGCGCTTGCCGGATAATTCGGCGATGCTCCGCCACCTGATTGTCTTGTGGAATCGGGTGGATCTGGCCCCCTTTCTCTTTCGCCACCATCTCGCGGTCCAGCGCCGCGATGGTCATCTTTCCGACGATATTGTCCGGCCTGGTCTGGTAGCTGTAATTGATGATCCCTCGCTTCTGTTTGAATGCGAGGACGGCCGCCGCGGTTGAAGGCCCGTACCGTTTCGCCGCCAGTTCTCCGGCGTCGATGCTCAGGCTGTCCAGCTCTCTCAACGCCACCTGGATCTTGCCGACATGATCGCCCACCGCGCCTGGCATAATGTGATCGGGATCTCTGACGAGACAGGCTTCCAGCTTCGGATCGCCACTGAAAAGATGCGATTGCAGTCCGGTCTGCGCGAAAACGCCAACCTCAAATCCCGCCAAGACGATCAATAATGTAAGACCTATTATCGAAATCGATTTTGCGTTCATACTCCTCTTCCTTTCATTTTTTGAATAAGTCTCGCCTCGACATCTATCGAAGCTCTCGATGACATCTGTCTGATAGTTGGCAGACATATCGCAAAAAATTTCGACCGGCGTGTGCTAATGGAGAAACCGATCGCGGAGGGCTTTACAGGTGGCTTCGGATTTGGAGTGGACTGGGGGCCTGTAAAGCCGAAAGGCATGCGAAGCGTGATCGATCCGATCGCGCCGGCGCATGCCTTCTTTTCGAGTTGTTCTGATGATGACGATCGCTTTACCGCATCGACTTGAGATCGAGGTCCCGGCCATTCGGGGCATAGCGAAATACGTAACGCTTTGGCCCGGTCGTGTTCCGCGTCGCCGGGCCGAAACCTCCATACATGACCGCGTAGAATTCCATTTTGTAGATCTGTTCGGTGAAGTTGGCGCCGTCGCCGCCGATTCGATCGAAGCGAACATACGGCGTCGGGACAGTCGTGTTGCGGTTATAGCCGAGAGGATACCGATGCGTCATGGTATGCCCGTTCTCGAGTCTCATCTCCTTCCACTGGCTCTTATTCCCCCAGCGAACATAGTAGGTCAGGGTAACGCCGGTGCTATTTTCGACCGAGAATTCACCCTTGTATGACGGGCAGTCCGCGCAACTATAACCCACCGGTTCTTGGGCTGGAGCGGCGATTTGCGCAAGTAAAATGAGCAGCGCGGCGAGCGAGATGATTGACAGTTTATGTTTCATGGTAATTCTCCTTCTTGTTGAGTGGTCTTTCGATTGCAGTACCGTGCGCGTAAGCAAGTGGCTGATGGCTGAGATACCCGCTTGCTTCACCTGCACGGATTCCGGCGAGACCCGCAGGAGGTCACCGTCTGTGTGACCCACGAGGTGCACGTAGACCGGCCGATAAGAGGCTTGCGGCAGCCCTGGACGGCGAATGTGTATTCAGTGTTTGGCCAAAAATCCCTCAGGGTAAAACTTCCCCCGCGGCCGCCGTTTTTTTCAACTTGGACGGGTGGCTTGCCTGGGCGGCTCCACCTGAAGTTGTAGTGGTCGCGGTTCTCGGTGTCATTCCACTCGACGACCAGGTTGGCGCGCACGTTGTAGATGCCCTGGAAGCAGGGCATCCCCACGGGGCATGCGTTCTGGGCCTTCGCGGGCGACGCCATAAACAGGCCGACGATCAAAAAAGACAATAGGACTATTGAATTGCGCATGTTCGCTTCCTCCTTAATAAAGCCTTGAGTTCTCAACTCCGCACTAAAGAGCGCCTTTCGCTCTCACTCAAGACTGGCGTTCAGCTCACATGCATATCGAAGATTTTTTTCGGGCGGGCGTTTTTTATGGAAACTGTAAAAAAGGATTTTGCTGAGGCTGTCGCTCTCGCCATTCTCATCGATCCAGCTCATGGCAGGGACGTATTCACTACTGCCAAAGAGAGGGCCTGTTGGAGCAGGAGGTCAATTCCATTCTCCCTGTAGAATGAACGCCCCCCAGAAATAAGGAGACTGCCAGGCGGGGCGCTTCATCATTTCGAGTTGGGCCGCGCGCAAGGCCGCTGCCGGGTGCAACCCATTCTTCAGCATTCCGCGATAGAACCGCTTCATCAGCTCTGCCGTTGCGGCATCGTCGACCTGCCACAAACTGGCCACGACGCGTGGCGAGCCCGCATACATGAACCCCCGAGTCAAACCGATCAATCCTTCGCCTTTGATCTCCTTCCCGAGTCCAGTCTGACATGCGCTCAGCACCACCAACTCAACAGGTAATTTGAGATTGTAGATTTCATGCAACCGCAGGAAACCGTCCTGAGGTTTGCCGGTTTCGTCAATCAGCGAAAAAACGAGCCCGGAGAGTTCGGGATGCCCACTATTAAGCAGGCCATGTGTGGCGAAATGCACGATGCGGTGTTGACCCAGTTCGTCGCTCATAGCCGTGGCTCGACTGGCCTTGAAGTCAGTCGCCTTCAGCCCCACATCGCTCGAGACCAACGAGTAAATCGCTTCCGCTTCCTCGCGCGAGTATAGTAAGCGACTCAGCCCCGCCCGGGCATTAAACGAATTCATCGTCCGGATGGAGCGCGTCAGCGCGGTGAGTCCGGCCGCCGGTGCGAGCTCCGAGCTCGCAGTCTGTGTCTCTTTGGCTGAGTTTTTGGGCCGAGCCATCGCGACACGTGAATCTTTCGCATCGAAGACCGGATCGGCCACGACAGCCACCGATTTCGACGCCGCCTGTCGGCCTGCCGTTTCATGTCGAATCACGGATAAAACCGAAGCCGATGGCAGATGCACGACCTCGTGTTCTGCAATCAGCGGTTTGTAGTTATCGGGCGATTGATCGCCCGCCGCCCGAATCGGCAAGATAGCGAATGGCAAATAGGCCAGTGCGCCGGGAGCAACGATAACCAGTCGTTTGGTCCCGAGTTGCGAACTCGCCGGTCCGAGCAGCATCCCGCTCAGGACAGTAGTCTGGGAGTTGAGCTGTGAAGCAAGAGAGCCTTTTCCGGTCGGTTGTGCAACTAGCAGGTCGTAAACCTTGCGCGCCGCGGCTTCAACCTCCGCGCGTGGCGGAAGCTGATAACTCGTGATCGAATTATGGCTGACAACCCAGAGCCAGCTCCGCTTTTCGCCGAGCGCGTATTCAAGCAGCAGTGTCTCTTCATCGAGCAATTGTTTTTGAATCTCTGCCACGGTGAGCGGATGCGGTTGGGTGAGCGCGGCGTACTGCGGACTGGCGCGCCGAATCTCAGCCTGGAGCTTCTGGTAGTTCTCAATCAGGAGATTGACTCGCCTTTCCGCCGCGACTTTCTGTTCCGGCGTTGGCTTATCGCCCAGCAACATGGTCAGTTGATCGAGGCCGGCCGTCAATTCGTTTCTGATGCTGCGTTCCTGTTCCAGCAGTTGCGGCGCGATCCCCTGGCGAATCTCGGCGCGCGATTGACCGAGCAGGTCCAGCAAGCCGCGCGCGCGCGCCCGTTCCACCACCTGCAAAGCTCTGGCTTCATAACCCTGGCCGGACTGGCCTTGCTCTCGTTGCATCAGCAGGTCGGCGTAAAACTCATACAGACTCTGTTTGCCGGCCAGATAGGATGCGCGCAGGTTCTCCGCGCCCACTCCGGCGCGCAGGGATTCGACAATCTCCAATGCTCCTTCAATTCGAGCCTGGGCCTCCTCAAGTTTTCCTTGCTCGCGTTCGACTCGCGATAGCCCATAAAGCGTCATGACTTCTACTTCGCGATCGCCCACGGTGCGGCTCAGTGGCAACGCTTCATTGAAATGCTCTACGGCCTTCGCATACTGCTTCAGATCCGCATAAACCCTGGCCGTATTGCACAACGTGTGAGCCAGTCCGCGGCTGTTACCCAGTTCACGATCAAACTGAAGCGTCTGCCTGAAATAGTCCAGCGCCTTTTCCCGCGCGCCTGCCGCCTCGTGAATCAATGCAATATTATGCAACGTGGTGGCGACACTGGCACGGTCTTCGATTTCACGTCCGATCTGCAAAGCCTGGTCGAAATGGTCCATGGCGCCGGCCTGGTCATCCAACGATCGATAAGCCAGGCCGATGTTGCTGAGAGTGGCCGCTTCGCCACTGCGGTCCTGCGTGGCGCGGCGAAGCAACAGGGCCTGACGGTAGTACTCCAATGCCCGCTGCGGTTCACCCAACCGCCAATACAACACACCGATGTTGTTGAGCGTCGCCCCTTCGCCTACTCGATCGTCAGTCGCCCTGCGCAACGACAACGCCTGACCGTAGTAATCCAGCGCCTTTTGATATTCACCCTGTGAGTCGTAAAGGCTGCCAATATTATCGAGCGTGACGGATTCGCTGGAACGCACGCCAGTGGCCCGATTGAGCGCCAGGGCCTGAGTGAAAAACTCTAGCGCCTTTTGCTTATCCCCCAGGTCATTATAGACGCCGCCGAGGCCGGTTAACACCTCGGCCTCGCCGCTCTGATCTCCCAGCAGGCGAAAGAGTGCCAGGGACTGCTGGTAATAATCCTGCGCCTTTTCGCGCTCGCCCAGGTTGTCGTAAGCCAGCCCCATGTTGTAGAGCGTATTGGCCTCGCCCTCGCGAGCGCCTTTTTCTCGCTGGAGCGACAGAGCCTGATTGAGATACTCCAGCGCCTTCCTCCGGTCGCCGGTTGAATCGTGGAGCACGCCGAGATTGCTGAGGGTCTTCGCCTCCCCCTTTTTGTCGCCAGCGCTGCGGGAGAGAGTTAGCGCGAGATTGTAATGTTCCAGCGCTTGCTGGTTATCTCCGCTGTTCCAATAAGCGACCCCAAGACCACTGAGGATTTCAGCCTCACTCTCGCGTTGCCCGGAGGCCCGCAAGCGCGCCAGCGCTTGTTGATAGGATTCAATTCCCTTCTGGTTGTCGCCGGTCGCCACGTAGGTAGCGGCCATATTCGCCGTCGTTTCCACTTCGCCGGCTAAATCACCTGTCAGACGCCGGAGCGGCAGGGCCTGTGAATAGCACTCCAGCGCCTTCTGATATTCGCTCAATGTCTGATAGACCAGGCCCAGATTGTTCAGCGCGCGCGCCTCATTTCGCTTCTCACCGGCGGCGCGCCAGAGCGACAACGCCTGCTTATACTTCTCAATCGCCTGACGACGCGCGGCGGCGGTCTCTTCACGTCTGAGCTCTTCTCCTTCGGCAAAGACTTTTTCCGCCTGAGGGATTCGACTGCCCCCAGACTGCTGACCGGTCATCGCCCACAGGTGAGCGGGAACCGCAATTGGCGATAAGATAAATATCGCTAGCCAGGATAGTAACTTCAGATAACTATTCAGGCTGAGATTAACGGCCCGCAGGTCCGAACGGCGTGGCTCTTCGACCGTCCTCTCACTGATACGCATAGGCCCTCCGAGATAATTGCTTTTCATCTGCTCAAATCTACTGACCAGATGATAAAACATCCCGCAATTAATAGCAGCGCTATTATTCTCGTCTTGTTCCCACCATCAATCTCTCCACGATAAAAGCCTCTGGCAAGAAATAAAGTTGGCGCTAAGATTCCGACCTCGATCAACAGATTTCGATAGAGATAGTAATTGAAGACCTGAATTCGGCCCGCGCTCGGTAATATGCCCAATGGAGAGGCGAATGCTGCCGCGCTGAGCGGCCAGAGTAGTGGCAATGGCGTCACGCCCACCAGAAAATCGAAGACCAGATGCGACAATCCGGCCAGCACAACACAAAAACTTAATGACCTTCGTTGACGTTCGGGAGACTTCGCCAAGTACAAGACGAGGCAGGTACAGGACGGAAGGATGAAGCTGAAGGTTATCGAATGTGTGATTCTGAGTCCATAATGCGCTGGTGAGCGAAGCGCAGGAATGAGGTAATCGATGTCAGGCGCGGAGGCAATGACAATCAACCATACAGTCCACCTTAATCTGCCTAGTGGAGAGGTAGTTGGCTGTCGCACAGCGGAAGCAAGCGTATAGGCGGCAAGGCTGTGGCCGAGAAACGATGACATAGTTAGAACCGGTGATGCTCTACACCATTTTCACATAGATAGACGATAATATCCGCGATCTCGAACCAATCCAAGGGAGGTTAAGTATGGGATCGATTGAGGAGTCAAAGCCAACAGCACATACGGATCTAAGTATCGATGATTACTTGCGTAAACGGCTCATGCCGGTAGAAGGGGCCATTCCGCACATCCCCGGAATCGAGATGTATGGAAATTCTATTCCTGTCGGAAGGGTCGGCGGCGACCTATTTGAATATATCAATTTCCAACAGCGTTATGACATCGATGCGCGCATTCGACAGGCCTTGAAGTTATCGAAGGAATTTCTTGATCCGCTCCCACCAGGCGCACCGCCGCGGAATTCAGTAGACGATCATGTGGAGTGGTTGAGGTCCAGACCGGATTATCGGTCCGAAATGGAAGCCGAATACAGAAATGCACGAAGCTCGGAGCAGGTGCGGGTCGCCGAAGCCCTCAACGAGCTCTCTAGTATGGCGGGAGTCCTGCTGGTGGACGCACAGGGGCACGGGCTGATCTCGGCGAAGATTGCCTCGACCGTACACGATACGTTTCACGCTTTCATGCTCTCCGAGCTCGATCAGCATGGAAAGACGACGCCGGAGCTGTTTGAAAACATCAATCTGCGTTTGGCACATTCAGTCACGGCCCGTAACGCGCTGGGGATAAGTGAAAGAGAAAATGCGCGCGAGATCGCCACGATGCTTTATGGCGAAGTGCATCCTTATGGCTACTTCCGATTTGTAAATTTTGGGCACCCGCCGCCGCTCGTGTTCTCTGCCGAATATCGCAAATTTGTGGAGCTGGACAAAGATCGCATGGTGCAATTCCTGCCCCTGGGCCTGCAGATTCCCGCTGACCATCCGGATCGTAAGCGGTATTTCTCAATGAAATTTCGGCCCAGGCCGGCGAACTCGTCCGATATCGCCGAAATTACGCTGATGAGTCCGGGCGACATTCTTTTCCTTTATACCGACGGCGTCTATGACGGGAGTGATGATGACGAACGCCAACACCTCGAAGCTGTCATGCGGGAGCACTATTGGAAAACAGCGAGAGAGATCTGCCATGCGCTGCTGGAACACGCGACCAAAGACGACGACCGTCTGCGGCAGATTGGAGAAGAGGACCGGATCGACGACAAAACAGTCTTCATCATTAAACGCGAGTGAAAGAGAACAAGTCCATCGACGACTGGATCGTCAACTAATTAGTTTCCGGTGTAATCAGTTCTCGGAGGATTGAGTTCCGTTCGCCAAATATCGACGTGCAGCGGCAGTCAGCAATTGGGGATTCGGATGATCGAGAAACATTCGCTGCACAACCGGTGGAAGACTTCCCAGATTGCCGATGATCAATGACCCGCCCCGCGTAATCCGAAAGCGAGCGCCGGCGAGCGCCAGCTGTTCGACGATTCCCGCCGGCGTGTTGAGATCGGGTTTCGTCGTTTGAGTCTCGCCAATCTCTTTGTCAGGCAGCGCCATGACATTTTTCGCGCCATCGCTTTTTGCCGCTTTATCACTTTCCGCAGTGGACTCCCTGGCCTTCGATCGATCCGGAGCCGGTTTGATAATCCTGGCCTTCGGTCGTTCCGGAGCCGGTTCGATAGTCTTGGCTTTCGCCCGCGCCGGAGCCAGTTCGATAGTCTCGGTCTTTACTTGTCCCCGCTTAATTAAGATGGCCTTAGCCTTTGGTCGTTCCGGAGCCGGTTCGATAGTCTTGGCTTTCGCCCGCGCCGGAGCCGGGTTGATAACCTTGGCTTTCGGTCGTTCCGGAGCCGGTTCGATCATCTTGACTTTCGGTCGCGCCGTCTTAATTACAGCATTCAGTTGCGGCTCTTCAGCTTTCTCTTTTCGCTCTCTGGTCCAACGCGCTTTCTGGGCGGCGCTGATTTTCGCCTTCGTCGCGGCCGAGATCTCGCGCCGCTTGCGTGGCGTTGTGGTTTCCACGGCGGCGAGGGGCGATTGCCGATCAGTCAATGCTGCCAGTTGTGCACGTTTCCCTTTTAACTCCGCGATCTGCGCGTCGAGGCCGATGATGGCGAAGTGAATCAGTTCCGCCAGGTCCTCTCTCTTGGTTGTGGGCATCGATCAAAACTCCGATAAATTTGTTGTTGGACCCTGGGGCCATTCCGGCACAAATGACGGTTGATGGCGACATTCGGCAGCGCATACTGCGCTGATGAAACCCAAAGCAAAGGCGTATTGTAAAAGGAATGGCATGAAATCCCAACATCTCACCAACATAATTTATCGCTCGTCATGGAAGAAGTTGATCTTCTTTGACATCTCCAATGGGAGATGCGCTCTCGAGAAATCTGAAGTCCTCCAGGAACGCCCAGGTTGATGGCGCAGATCCGGTACTGCTCGTGATCAGGACCTCCGACGGCGAAATCCGCTGGATGGATGTCAGTGACGATCTCAAGCGCGAATGCCATAGCGGCAAGAAGACCATCAAGCAGAATTTCTTCGTGGGTGAACGCTTCGATGTGATGAGCGTGCACCTCCGGCGAGATAAGGCGTTGAATCAGAAAAAAACAGAATAACCAGTACTGACACTCGCATTAACTCATCGTCACTGATTGCCAATGTGATGACTGGAGAGTCACGACTTCCCTTCCCTCTTCGAGTTAACATTGATTTATCGCGGATCTGAGCTTTTTGTAAGTTCGCAGCCGGAGTAATCTATCTGCCATTCAGGTCAGCATTCAATCTGACCTTTTTCTTTCCTCATGATGGATCTCCGGGAGTTTGAATTCGCAACCCG
>Ga0081539_10006651_pt1 | contig 10952 bp, 9 predicted proteins | sample TabmetS4T2R2_FD_71023 | JGI IMG/M metagenome (GOLD analysis project Ga0081539, IMG submission 71023) | Tabebuia heterophylla rhizosphere microbial communities from the University of Puerto Rico - S4T2R2 | ecosystem: Host-associated > Plants > Roots > Rhizosphere ... | reverse complement strand
CACGCCCTACCGCCTCTCCCAGCACGATCGACGTACCGGCCGGCATGACGATGCGATTCCATACGGGGCAAGAGTTGTGACTGGCGAAATGCCACCTGACTACTTTGTATCGCCGGATAGTCGCGCTCCTTGCGTGATCGTATGTGGCGGCCTGATGAAGCGAGACGACATCGTCGTTCGTCACCCATCGCAGCCAATCGCAACCGAACGAAAGCGAAAGAAAAGTAGAACGTATGTGTGCAGATTTTGCACACGACCACCAACTAACTACCTGATTTAATTGAACTATCTGTCCAATCCATCATAGGCGCCACGGCAAATCTATATACCTGATTTGGCAACGTTTTTCGGCAGTTGAGATTGTTAGGACGCGTCGTGTGCACTCAATTCCACGCTGTCATACGACGTTTTTTCCACGTTCGCACGGCGACCCCGGCCCAGTCATGCTCGGTGCTTCTCAACGCGCGCCCTTACCGACAGCAAATGCTGCAGCACGAGCGGGCGCGGGAGGCGGAAGAAGAAAACGAAGAAGCCCCAGGGGGCAAAGCCTAGGGCTTCTTCAATCCGTGGCATCTATGGAGGGAAAGGCCGCGGACTGCCCCTGGCCGATGCTGTCGCTCTTCGACGTCCCTCGCCAATTACGCTAGGTCAGCCCCTTCAACGCAGGCAATACGTAGAGATACGTTTCCACCGTCAAAACGATTCTGCGTTGCCCCCGAGGGGCCCCCACCTACCAGATGTGGAAAGGCCAGCAGTTCCGGCGGCAAGCCCGATGCGCTTGGCCACCGTGCCAGGACCTGCGCCTTAGAGCGTGATGAATTTAGGTCCGCACCGCCACTGACCCAATCTCCGCTCATTCCCGCGAAAGCGGGAATCTAGGCGCCGAGAACTGGGCCAAAGAACTGGGTCCCCGCTTCCGCGGGGACGAGCGGAATTTAGAAGCGATTCAAGCTCGACTCATCTCGCTTTAGCCGCAAGTTCCCTTGAACCTACACGACAGTCGCACGCGACACATGAGAGTTGGCTGCACGCGAACGACGTCGGGCGCCCACTGAAACCGACGAAACCTGCGTCTGATCTTGGGATTATGTCATGCCAATGGTCACGTTCTCGTCGGACCAACTACCGGCCGCGCTAGATGACTCAGCGCGGTTTGCCGCGTGGCGTGACCAGTACACAGAGGCGCATGGCCTGCTCGAAATTCGCCGCGCCGAGGACCAGCCATTCTCATTGCGCTTCACGTTTGCGCCGTATGGCGATGTGGGCGTCGGGCAATTCGACGGCACGATCAGCCACGTTGCTCGCACGGCACATCACGTCGCCGCCGGCTCGAACGACACGCTGTGTCTCTTTCTCAATCGCGGACCGGACCGGATAAGTTTTGCGCATTCCGGCCGGGAGGGCGCGCTCGATCCTGCGGGCGTCACCTTGTTCCGCGACTGGGAGCCGGCAGCGGCCTCCGGCGGCGCGCTGAACCGAATGTTGTTCGTTCCCATTCCCCGGACACGACTTAACGCACTTATCGAGCGCCCTGAAGACTTGGCCGGCATCGCGTTTGATCCAAGAAAGCCCGCGACTCGCTATCTCGTCCGCTATCTCACGCTGCTGACGCAGCTTGATGAAACGGACGACGAGCAGCTTCGCGCGCACATTGGCAAGACCCTGCTGGATTTGGTCGTGCTGGCGCTCGGTGCGTCGAAAGACGCCGCCGACTGTGCGCAGATGCGCGGCCTCCGCGCCGCGCGCACGCAGGACGTGATTGCTCGAATAGCCTCACGATTCGCCGATCCGGCATTTTCGCCTCACGTGGTCGCGGCAGATCTCGGCGTATCCGTACGCTACGTCCAGGATCTGCTGCATGAAACCGGGACGTCGTTCTCGGCACGCGTGCTGGAGCATCGGCTGCAGCGCGCGCGAGCACTTTTGGCCGATCCGGGCAATGACGGGATGAGAGTCGCGGAGGTCGCGCGGGCCTGCGGGTTCAACGAGGTTCCATACTTCAATCGCTGCTTTCGTCGCCGGTTCGGCGAGTCGCCCACGGACTTGCGCACCGACGGCAGGGAGCGGAATCGGTCGTGAGTTGGGATCGCCGCCGTGCAAGCCGCTTGCGCCTTCGGACAATAGCGCCGGCCAAATCTGTCCCATCAGGGTCGGCCTTGTGAACGTAGCGCCTTCGCTCCGCGACATACTGATATCCGCGCGCGCAGTGTCCACAAAGGTGAACCATGAGGCGACTGGTCGGATCGGCGGTGATCTTCGCGGCAATATTTGCGACTTCACCGGCTCTCTCACAAAACAGCACACTATTGGTGATCGATGCTTCAGGCAGCATGAATGCCAAGCTGCCCGACGGGCAGACGCGCATCGACGCCGCCAAAAGGGCGGTGGCCGACTTGGTTTCACGGATGGATGCAAGCAATCGTCTGGCGTTGCGCGCGTATGGCCACCAATCCGCGACGCAGAAGAAGGATTGCAATGACACAGCCCTGCTCGTCGGTTTCGCGCCGGCGGCATCAAACCGGGCCGAAGTCGTCAATCAAGTCGAGGGGCTGCAGGCCCGCGGGTACACACCGATAACCCATGCGCTGACCGCAGCGGCGCGAGACGTCGCCGCGGAGGAAAGCGGCGAACGTATCGTCGTGCTCGTCAGCGACGGACAGGAGACATGCGCGAACGATCCATGCGTCGCCGCCCGTGCGCTTGCCGCAGCCGACGCCAAGCTCGTGATCCACACCATCGGCTTTGCCGTCAGTGCCGCTGCACGCACGCAGTTGCAGTGCATCGCCAACGTGGCGCGCGGCGGCTACTTCGACGTGACCAATGCGGCCAGCCTTGCCACGGCCATGAGCAAAGCGGCGCAAACCAAGGCCGTCGAACCGAAGGTCAGCAACACCAGCACAACTGTCCGTATCACCAAGCCGACGCCGAGCCGCATCCTGATCAAGAATACCTATGCCGGCGCATCCCACCCGATAACGCGAGCCGAGGATGGCGTTCAGGTCGCCGACATCAACGGCGCGGTCGGGCACGCCGAGGTGCCCCCCGGCATCTACAACGTCAGGTTCGCGAACGGCATCTGGCGCGGGGTCGAAGTAATGCCCGGCGAGGCTACGGTGCTGGAGGTTGGGCAGTTGCGTATCGAAGGGGGAGCCGGCGACCTCAACGGTTACAACATCCTTGACCCCGAAACCGACGAGATTCTCGTTCGCAGCAAGGTGATCACCACGCTTCCGCTGATGCCCGGCCGCTTCAATGTTTCGTCCGGTCGTGTCGGCTGGCCGAACATCGAGATTGCGGCCGGTAAGACCACCGTGATCAATCCGGCTCGCATCGTCATCACCGGCGCGCCCGGCAGCGGATATCGCGTCACGACCGGCGACGGGCAGGAAGCGGGCCAAGTCTCGCGCCTGCTGCGACTGCCGCTCCCACCGGGCAATTACATCGTCAACATCGAAGGACAGTCGATGAACGTGGAGCTGAAGGAAGGACAAACGCACACGATCGACATCCAATGAAGACGCGTTCAGCGCCAAATAGAGAACTGGAAAACCGTCATGGCTGTACTGGAGAATCGAGCCACCAACCCTCTCAACAACAAGCCAATCGTCATCTTCGGTCACTTGTTCGATTTTCGGATCGGCAGCGCTATCTTGCGCGATGACCACCGAGAATGGCTCGAGTCGGTGGCGGCTCCGTTTCTCAACGGCAGTCCGGAGGCGACGTTCCTGCTGCACGGTTTTGCAAGCCGATCGGGAGCGGCCAATGTGAATCAGCGGATATCCGAGCAGCGGGTCGACAGCGTGCTGACTTTCCTGACAAGCCAGCCGCAGGGCGTTGCCGCCGAGAAAAACGTGGCGAACGAGGCCGTAGGCGAGTCCGCCGGAGAGCTCGCAGGCCAGCGAGACGGGACCGAAGACAGCCTGCTTCGCGCCGTAACGGTTGAGCTGTGGAGCATCGATCTACGCACGGTCACGCGGGGCATCCGTAATCTCAAGCGCAGACAAGCGGGGCGGTTCTTCTGAGGTCAAGCGCGGCTCGGCGGGCACCCACCGGAGCCTGGGCGACGAGCTGCGCGCTGTCCGACGTCATTGCGGGCCAGCGCAACCCACACACGACGCTCCAAATGCGCAGGAATCTTCACGACTGGCTTGATGAGACCTTGTTAGGGAAAGCCACGCGGCACAAAACACGGATCAAGCTCGCGTGTGATGGTCGCAACGACGTTACAGTGGCGGTCTGGACACTCGTGATCCTTCTCGATCGAGAACGCTCGAAGCAGTTGGGCGCAAAAACGACCAAATGGCTTAGCATTTTCGTCACGGTCGCCAGCGGCGGCCGTCGGGCTGGGCAATCCACTCTCTCGCTCCCTCAGGAGATCTCGCATGCGCGATTTTCCGTTTGCCGCCGTCATCCGCCTCGCGGCCGCGCTCCTTTGCCTCGTCGCGTCGGCCCCGCTGCACGCGCAATCGACCCCAGCCCCGAACGGCCGAGAGGCGCGCGAGGCCGAGCAGCGCGCCGCCTGGCAGGCGGCAGCCGCGGTCGCAACCCGCGGACCGGCAGATGTCACTCTGCTGGATCAGGCGGTGCTCAGATTGCCGGCACGTCATGTGTTCGTGCCGAAGGCGGAGGCCGCACGCATCATGCGCGCGCTCGGCAACACCATCAACGAGACGACGTTTGTCGGCATCGTGGTTGGCGCCAGCAATGACGATCAATGGATCGTGGTCGTGCGCCACATCAAGGAAGGCTACATCAAGGACGACGATGCCAAGAACTGGAACCGGGATGAACTGTTGAAGAACCTCAAAGAAGGGACCGAGGCGGCGAACCAGGACCGCCGGACCCGCGGCTTCCCTGAACTCGAGGTGCTGGGCTGGGTGGAGCCACCTGCCTATGATGCGCAGACGCATCGCCTCGTCTGGTCGCTCTCCAGCAAGACCAAGGGCGAACCCGACGCGCAGGTCAAAGGTATCAACTACAACACCTACGCGCTCGGCCGTGATGGCTATTTCAGCCTCAATCTGCTCACGGATTCGAGCCACATCGGCCGTGACAAGGCGGTGGCGCACGAACTGCTCGCCGACCTCGGCTATAATTCCGGCAAGCGTTACGAGGATTTCAACGCCTCGACCGACCACATCGCCGAATATGGGCTGGCGGCGCTGATCGGCGGGGTCGCGGCCAAGAAGCTCGGGCTGTTCGCGCTGATTGGCGCCTTCGTACTCAAGTTTGCCAAGGTGATCGCCATCGGCGCGCTCGCGGTCGGCGCCGGCCTGTTCAAATTCTTCCGCCGCAAGCCGGCCGCGTGAGGGGCAAGACCGTCATTGTCAGCTAAGCGAAGCAATCCGGGGGCTGTGTCCTCGGCGCTGAACCGCTTCGTCGGCGCCTCGCAAATGCATCGCTCTTCCGGCAAGAAGGGCGATCGTGATGCCTCAAGATCGCCGGCAGTTTGTCGCTAGTTGTTGCCCGCCGGAAAGACCAGCGTCATGCGAGGCACTGGCGGCTTTTCGCCTGATCCAAACGGCCCCTCTACCTTGCGGCTGACTGGCGGCAGGCTCTTCAGATAGTCGGCAATCGCACCGGCATCGGATTTCGTCAATCCGGCGAACGCGCGCCACGGCATGATCGGAGCGAGGATTCGCCCGTCCGGCCGAACGCCGGTCTGGATGGCCGCGACAATCTCGTCCCTGCTCCAGCTCCCGAGCCCCGTTTCGTTGTCAGGCGTGAGGTTGGGACCGACGAATGTGCCCATCCCGGGCAACTCGAAACCGACGTCGGAGCCGCCCAGAAAGCGCGACAAATCGGGCTGTCCGAGAAAATAGCCTGGCGTATGACAATCATTGCAGCCGCCAAATCGCACAAGATATTCGCCTCGCGCGACCTGGTTGTCCGCCGCAACTGCTGCGCCGGGTATGGTGAGAGCCAGGACCGCTAGAAACAGAATAACTCTTCGCATCTGGTAACCCTGCCAAGTGAAACGGTGTGTCGTCGGATTGAAGGAATGCGGTTCGGTAGCGAGGATTGGTCTCGCCGCTCCGCGTTACGGCATTGTTACGCGGTCGTCGCGATGTGTTACCGTTGTAACTGAAGCCTCGTGGACGCCGGCTGCGCGCGCCAGCGCTGATCGATCCCGGCGCCCGAACGCGCCGCTTCAAAAACCGTCTTTCGTGCGAGGTCGTCCGCCCGCTCTATGGCGCGTCGAAGCGCGACCGCGACCGGCGCGCCGAAGATGGCCGCACCGCAAACGTCGCGACGTAGCGTAACGGACTCTGATCGGTTGGCGATGCGCGCCCGGTCAATTCATCCTTTCGTCTCATCGGTCGCGACCAAAGCATCCGATCTAAGCACTCTCTGCTCGACTTGAGGTCCCGGCGCGTCGCACTACGTAGCTGCAGACAACCAAGGCAGCGAAGTCATGATGATGAACAGACGGTCCTTTGCCGCCACCCTCGCTGCTGGTGCTGCCGCCTCGCTCATCTCCGCGCGCGGCGTTGCGGCGCCGTCCGCGCGGACGACGGCTCGCAACGTCGTGCTTGTGCACGGACTGTTTGCCGACGGGTCGTGCTGGTCCGAGGTCATCGCGCGATTGCAGGCCGCGGGGCTCAACGCGACCTCGGTTCAGAACCCGCTCACGACGCTGCCCGAGGCGGTCGCGTCGGCGGAGCGCGTGCTGGCGCGACAGGACGGCCCGACGGTTCTGGTCGGCCATTCCTTTTCGGGGATGATCGTCACGGAGGCCGGCGTGCATCCGAACGTTTCGGCGCTCGTCTATGTGGCGGCGCGCGCGCCGGATGCCGGCGAGGACTACACCGCGTTGGCCAAGACGTTTCCAACGCCGCCGGCGACGGCAGGCATTGTTTTCGATGGCGATGAAGGGCGTCTCAGCGAGGAGGCGTTCCTGCGCGATTTCGCAGGCGACCTGCCGGCGGCGAAAGCAAAAGTGCTCTATGCGGTGCAGCAGCCGTTCAACAAGGCTTTGCTGACGGGCAAGACCGCGCAGGCGGCCTGGCGCTCGAAGCCGAGCTACTATGCGGTTTCGACCGAGGATCGCACGATCAATCCGGACCTCGAGCGCTTCATGGCCAAGCGGATGGGAGCGACGACGATCGAGGTGAAGGCCAGCCACCTCTCGCTGATCTCCCATCCCGGCGAGATCACGCGACTGATCCTTGAAGCCGCCGGACAGCAAGGCTGACGCAGCGCGCTTCAAGCCTGGCCAGGCTATGACCTCTTGACGTCGACCCTGAGCGGCTTGGTCTTGTCGCTCCGGCTGTAGACGACCAGCAGCTTTGCGGTTTCGCTGGCGGTCTCGTTTCTGACAGTATGGGCAACGTCGGCGGGGATGATGCCGCTTTCGCCGGCGTTGACCGGCTTGGCTCGTTCGCCCTCGATCTCGACCATCAGTTTTCCTTCGAGGCCAAACACCAGTTCCTGGGCGCCTGGGTGGATGTGCCAGGTGGAGACTGCGCCCGGCGCAAAGGTCACGACGGTCACCACCGTGTCCACCACCTTTTGCTCCTGCCCCTCAAGGTCCCGGCGCAATATTTCCCTGGGCATTGGTCCTCCGCCCGCGCTCTGGGCGCTGGCCGATTGCGCGGTGGCCGCAGCGGCGGCGAGGCCGCCAGCCAGGTGGAGGAACTGACGACGGCGGACGAACTTCATGGTGCTCTCCAAGTCTGGAACGACGGATGTCTGGAACGACGGATGTCTGGAACGACGGATGTCTGGAACAACGGAAGTCTGGAACATCGAGCTGACGGTCAGCGAGCGATGGCCTTCCGTCGGTACGAGCGGCAACGGCCTATGCGGCAAAGCATCTGGGGGTCGGTTTAAGGCAGTATTATCCTCGGTGGCTGCGTCATCGGACGTCGCGCCGCGCGCGCTGAACGCTGGGCGTAATGCTGCCTTAAACTGTGAATGCTCGCGTGCGGCCTGCCCCCATCTTGCTGTCGCAAAGGACCGCCGATTTGCGCATGCTGCTGATCGAGGACGAGGCTCGCATCGTCGAGCTGCTTTCGGAGGCTTTGTCGGGAGCCGGCTTCGCTGTCGACGCGGTGACCACCTATGAGGAGGGCCGCGTGGCGTTCTCGGCTGCACCCTATGACGCGGCAATTCTCGATCTCGGTCTTCCCGACGGCGACGGCCTCGCCTTGCTCGGAGCCGTGCGGGCTGACGGCAACAGGATCCCGATCCTCATCCTGACGGCGCGCGATGCCGTGGAAAGCCGCGTCAGCGGCCTCGACGGTGGGGCGGACGACTATCTCGTCAAGCCATTTGCAATCGCCGAGCTGATTGCCCGCATAAAAGCGCTGCTGCGCCGACCTGGAGCGGCTCTTGGCATCGTGCTGCAGGCCGGTAATGTCGCCTTCGACACCATCGCGCGCGAGGTGACGGTTGGGGGCGAGTACCTCGCGTTGCCGCGGCGTGAAAGCGCGACGCTCGAGCAGTTGTTGCGACGCTTCGGGCGTGTCGTGCCGAAAGCCGTGCTCGAAGACAAGCTGTACGGAATCGATGATCTGATCGAGTCCAATGCCGTTCCGGTGCACATCCACCACCTGCGGCGGAAGCTGTTGGAGGCTGGAGCCACCGTCGCCATCCATACGGTGCGAGGCGTGGGCTATCTGCTTGACGAGAGAAGACCGTGAGGCTGGGTAGCGTGCGCTCGCTCCAGGTCCGGCTCGCGCTCAGTCTCGCCGCGGTCTACGTGGTTGCGACCGCAATCGCAGTGGGTGCGCTGTTGTATCAGGCGTATGCGAGTGCCGACGCGCTCAGCAAGGAGGACCTGAACCGGCGCGCCAAACATCTGGCGGCGCTCACAAGCGTCGCGGAAACGGGTAAGCCGAGCATCGACCTGCCTGAATGGCTCGCGGCACTCTATCGTTCGGGGGCCTTTCTCTACGCGGTGAGCGACGCGGGGAACTCGCTCATCGCGAGCTCGACATCGGAAGCGGGCGATCTATTGGCTCGCCTGCCGGTACCGGCCGATGGACCAGCCTATTTCCGTCTCAGAAGTTTCGGTGGCGATAGAAAGGACTACTTCGGCTTGACGATGAGGCTCGAAAGCCGCGCCGGAGCGCTCACGGTGATGATCGCCCGCTCGGCGGACGACGATGCGCTCGTGAGTTCGCTGCTGCGGGAGTTTGTCCTCAACCTCGCGTGGCTCGTCCCGGTCATGATCGGCGCCACGCTCGCCATGGGCGTCCTGGCGATCCGTCGTGGACTGCGTCCTCTTCGAGACGTCTCGGCGAGCGCGGCCGCCATAGACCCGGGAGCCATGTCGGCCCGGCTGCCCGAAGAGAATGTGGCCAGCGAGATCCGGCCCCTCGTCGCTGCCGTCAACGACGCTCTCTCCCGTCTGGAGAAAGGGTTTGCGGTTCAACGGCAGTTCACGGCCGACGCCGCGCATCAGCTGCGCACCCCGCTGTCGATCCTGACTGCCGGCCTGGAGCGCCTCGCGGATCATCAAGGGGTCGACAAGCTGAGAAATGATGTCGCAAGAATGAATCGGCTTGTCGAGCAGCTGCTCCGGGTTGCCCGCCTCGACGCCGTCGCATTGGACGTGTCTCACACGGTCGATTTGAGCGCGGTCGCGCGCGACGTGGTGGCGGACTTGGCGCCGTTCGCGCTCCGCCATGAGCGCCTGCTTGCGGCACAAGGCTCGGAGCCTGTGCTGGTGCGGGGCAATCGCCATGCGATCGAAGACGCCGTCCGCAATCTGGTCGAAAACGCCATCGCCTACGCGCCGCCAAATACCGAGGTCGTGGTCAGCGCCGACCCCCAGGGCTCCATCAGCGTTGCCGACCGCGGTCCGGGGATCCGTGACGAGGATCGCACGCGGATATTCGATCGCTTTTGGCGTGCACGCGGCACGCCGGGGCAAGGTGCGGGACTCGGTCTTGCGATCGTGAGCGAGATCGTGAAGGCGCACCGTGGCAGCGTCGACATCGGCAACAATCCAGGTGGGGGAGCCGTGTTCACCTTGACCTTTCAACGCGCGACCTGAGCGCAGCGCTTGCCGGCTGCAGGCGATCAGGACGCAATCTCCTCGAGCTGACGACCGCGCGTTTCGATCATCGACATCGCGACCACGGCGCCGATGCAGGCTACGCCGGCAAACATCACGAACACGCCATCAATCCCCTGCCGGCTCACCATCCAGCCGACCAGCGCCGGCCCGATCGCCGAGGCGAAGCGAAGCCACGAGGTCGCAAGTCCGGTCCCGATGGCGCGCATGCGGGTCGGATAGATCTCCGGCGTATAGAGGTAGAGCACGGCATTGACCGAGCCGATCACCCCATAGGCGAGCGTGGCGAGCACCATCACGAGCGTCAGCTCCGTCGTGCCGCCGATCGCCAGGCCGGTCAGCAGCAGGGCGCCCGCCGCGAACGACCCGACGGTCCAGTTGCGGCGGCCGATGCGATCGATCGTGAAGGCGCAGCAGATCAGCACGGCAACCTGCGCGACATTGGTCATCGAAGCCGCGCGCAAAGCGTCGCGCAGCTCCAGCCCATACACCGTGTGATAGAGGGTCGGCATCCAGTTGTTCAGGCTGTTGGCGACGAAGAACGCGCTCGCCCACAGGGACCAGACCGCGAGGGTGCGCCAGCGATAGAGCGGCGACAACAACTCTCGCCAGCGGCTCTGTTGTTGTCCTGAGCCGGAAGCCTCGATGGCGCGCGGCGCGACATCGTCGGCGCCATGCGGCTCGGCCAGCGGCGCGCGACGCCGCGCGCTCGCTTCGGCCGCTGCGATCACCGCCTCGGCGTCATCCAGCCGTCCGCGCACAATCAGCCAGCGCGGCGACTCCGGCAGCCGCACCAGCAGAATCACGAGGAGGAGTCCCGGGATGCCCCCGATCAGAAACATCGTCTTCCAGCCGAGCAGCGGCACCAGCAGTGTGCCGATCTGCCCGGTCGCCATCAGCCCGACCGGGAAGATGATCTCGTACAGCA
>Ga0081539_10006650_pt1 | contig 10955 bp, 10 predicted proteins | sample TabmetS4T2R2_FD_71023 | JGI IMG/M metagenome (GOLD analysis project Ga0081539, IMG submission 71023) | Tabebuia heterophylla rhizosphere microbial communities from the University of Puerto Rico - S4T2R2 | ecosystem: Host-associated > Plants > Roots > Rhizosphere ... | reverse complement strand
CGGCCTTCGGCCTCGTGATGACATCATGGCTGTTGCACAGGCCAGCTCCCGAAAGCTCGCTGCCCTGAGACTCCTGCGGCGGCGGCTGGTGCAGGCCGTGCCGCTGATCCTGGGCGTGGTCGTCATCAACTTCTGCCTGATCCAGATGGCGCCCGGCAGCTTCCTCGAGCTGATGACGGCCGAGAACCAGGTGAGCGATCCCAACACGATCGCACTCTTGCGCAAGACCTACGGGCTGGAAGACCCGGTGTGGCTGCAGCTCTTGAAATACATCTGGGCGCTGATGCGCTTCGACTTCGGCTTCTCCTACCGCCAGAACATGCCGGTCATCCAGGCGATCTGGATCCATCTGCCGGCGACCCTGCTGCTGATGGTCTCGGGCATCACCCTGGCACTGGCCGTCGGCGTTGCCGCGGGCGTCGTCGCCTCGATGAAGGTACGGTCCTTCTGGGACAGCCTGGTCTCGGTCGCCGCCATGTTCTTCTTCGCCGCCCCCAGCTTCTGGCTCGGCATCATGCTGATCGTGCTGTTCGCGGTGAAGCTCGGCTGGCTGCCGGTCGGCGGCATGATGACGATCGGCGGGGCGGGCGGCGGGGCAGGCGGCGTCGGCGGCATTCTGGACATCCTGCACCACCTGATCCTGCCGACCCTGGCGCTCGGCCTGTTCTATGCCGCGATCTACACCCGCGTCATGCGCTCCTCCATGCTGGAAGTGGCGCAGCTCGACTTCGTGCGCACCGCCCGCGCCAAGGGGCTCTCCCCCAACAAGGTCACGATCGCCCATGTGCTCAGAAATGCGCTGCTGCCGGTGGTCACCATCCTCGGCGTGCAGATGGGCACGGTGTTGGCCGGCAGCGTGGTGATCGAAAGCGTGTTCAGCTGGCCGGGCATCGGCTCGCTGCTGTTCGACAGCGTGAGCTCGCGCAACTACCCCGTGGTGCTGGGCATCATGGTGCTGGGCTCGCTGGTCGTCATTGCCGCCAACATTGCGGTCGACCTCGTCTATATGTGGCTCGACCCGCGCATCGAGATCCGCTGATGGCGCGTTTCGAGTTCCTTGGACGCTTCGCCCGCAATCGCGGCGCCCTTCTAGGCGCCGGTCTGATCCTGCTGGTGGCGCTCACGGCCGTTCTGGCGCCTCTTTTCTATCCAACCGATCCGCTGCGCATCGTCGGCGCGCCGGAACTATGGCCGGGCGAAGACCCAGACTTCCCGCTGGGCACCGATTCGCTGGGCCGCGACATCCTCGCCATGATCGTGCACGGCGCGCGGGCGACCTTGCTGATCGGCCTGTTCGCTTCGGCGGTGGCGACCCTGATCGGTGTCACGGTCGGCGCCATTGCCGGCTACTTCGGCGGCTGGGTCGACGAAGTGCTGATGCGTGCCGCCGAGCTTTTCCAGACCATCCCCAACCTGATCTTCGTGCTCACCATCGTGGTGATCCTGGGCTCGACCCTCACCAACATCGTGATCGCCATCGGCATCGTGAGCTGGACCTCGATCGCCCGCATGACCCGCGCCGAGTTTCTGGCCCTGCGCGACCGCGAGTTCGTGCAGGCCTGCCGCGCCATGGGCATGGGCAACGGCCGCATCATCGTCGGCGAGATCCTGCCCAACGCGCTGCCGCCGGTGATCGTGCTCTCCTCGCTGGTGGTGGCGGGCGCCATCCTGTTCGAATCGGCCGTGTCGTTCCTCGGCCTCGGCGATCCCAACGTCGCGAGCTGGGGCCGGCTGGTGGGCGACGGCCGCCAGCTTATCCGCAGCTCCTGGTACATCTGCGCCATCCCGGGCGTCGCCATCATGGTGACGGTGCTCTGCCTCAACCTGATCGGCGACGGCCTGAACGACGCGCTCAATCCCAAGCTGCGGGACCGCTGATGCAGCCGTCCGCCCCTCTCGACGTAAAGGACCTCAGCACCACGCTGTTCACGCGGCGCGGCGAGATGAAGGCGGTCGACGGCCTGTCGCTCAGGATCGGCGCCGGCGAGACTGTGGCGCTGGTGGGCGAATCGGGCTGCGGCAAGTCGCTGTCGGCGCTCTCGATCATGCGCCTGCTGCCCGACCCGCCGGCCCGCATCGTCGGCGGCGCCGTGCAACTCAACGGCCGCGACATCGTGCCGGTGAGCGAAGAGACCATGCTCGACATCCGCGGCAAGGAGATCGGCATGATCTTCCAGGACCCGATGAGCTCGCTGAACCCGGTCGCCACCGTCGAGAAGCAGATCGCCGAGGTCCTGACCACGCACACCGATCTCGGCCGCGGCCAGGCGCGCGCCCGCGCCCACGAATTGCTGGAGCTGGTCGGCATGCCCGATGCCGGCCGCCGGCTCGATGCCTATCCGCACCAGCTCTCGGGCGGCATGTGCCAGCGCGTGGTGATCGCCATGGCGATCGCCTGCAGCCCCGCGGTGCTGATCGCCGACGAGCCGACCACCGCGCTCGACGTCACCGTGCAGGCGCAGGTGCTGACCTTGCTGAAACGCCTGCAAGCCGACGGCGGCATGGCCATGCTGTTCATCACCCACGATCTCGGCGTCGTCGCCGAGACCGCCGATCGCGTCGTGGTGATGTATGCCGGCCGCAAGGTCGAGGAAGCGACCGTCGACGATCTGTTCGAGAGCCCCCTGCACCCCTACACGGTGGGCCTGATCGGCGCGACGCCGATCCCCGGCGCCGAGCGCGCCGAGCGGCTGGCCGACATTCCCGGCATGGTCCCGCCGCTCAACGCCCTGCCGCAGGGCTGCGCCTTCGCACCGCGCTGCAAGCGCGTGATGCCGCGCTGCCTCGGCGAGCGGCCCGAGCTCACCGAGCCGGCGCCGGGCCGGCTGGTCGCCTGCTTCGCGACGGGGAAGTACTGAGATGTCGCTACTCTCGCTCAGCGACGTCCATGTCCGCTTCAACACGGCGGCTGGCGTGGTGCGCGCGGTGAGCGGCGTCAGCCTCGATCTCGCGGTCGGCGAGACGCTGGGCCTGGTGGGCGAATCGGGCTGCGGCAAGTCCACGCTCGGCAAGGCGATCATGCGCCTCGTTCCGGTGGCGAGCGGCGCCATCGTGGTCGACGGCGTCGACATCGCCCCGCTCGACGGCGCCGAGCTCACCAACATGCGCCGCAAGGTGCAGATGATCTTCCAGGACCCCTACGGCTCGCTCAATCCGCGCTCGACGGTCGGCCGCTCGGTCGCCCAGCCCATGGTGATCGCCGGCTGGAAGCCCGAGGCCACGGCCGAGCGCGTCGACACGCTTCTCGGCTGGGTCGGCCTGCCGGCCGACGCCAAGCAGCGCTATCCCCATGAATTCTCCGGTGGCCAGCGCCAGCGCATCGGCATCGCCCGCGCGTTGGCGCTCAGCCCCAAGCTGATCATCTGCGACGAGCCGGTGTCGGCGCTCGACGTCTCGGTGCGCGCCCAGGTGATCAACCTCCTGGAAGACCTCAAGGGCAAGTTCGGCGTCTCCTACCTCTTCATCAGCCACGACCTGTCGGTGGTCGAGCACATCGCCGACCGCGTCGCCGTCATGTATCTCGGCACCCTGGTCGAAGTCGGCGGGCGCGATCAGATCTGGCGCAACCCGCAGCATCCCTACACCAAGGCCCTGCTGGCCGCGGCCCCCATCGCCAATCCCAAGGCTGCCCGCGCCCGCCAGCGCACCGTCCTGCAGGGCGAGCTGCCGAGCCCCATCGATCCGCCGGCCGGCTGCCCCTTCCATTCGCGCTGCCCGATCGCCCAGGACCGCTGCAAGGCCGAGCGGCCGGCGCTGCGCCCGGTCGGCAGCGGCGCGCTGGCCGCGTGCCATTTCGTCTGAGTTGGCTATGATCCGTCGCATGACGAAGCCTATCGCTGCGGTTCTGACGGCCGCCCTGTTTGTCCCGGCCGCGGCCACCGCACAGACGATGGATTTTGCCTGTCCGGCGCCCGGCACGACCTTCACGTATGACAGCGGCACTAAAGTCGTGGCGCGCGGCAGAGACGGCATGGACTGCACCATGGAGATCGTGGGCGGCAAGCCCTACAAGCTACGCGCGCTGCTGTTCGACAATCCCGCGCCCGATGGGCGGGACATGTCGGCCTTCATCAATGCGCTGAAGCCCGAGCGCTTGTGGCCTCTTGAAGTCGGCAAGAAGATCGAGGCGCGCTACAGCGCCGGCGGCCAGAGCTGGAACTACATCCTGACGGTGGTGCGCTATGAGAAGCGAACCGGTCCAGGCGATGCCATGATCGACACCTTCCTGATCGAGATGCAGGAACAGGGCGGAAGCGGCCATCGCTCCGTGTCGCGCTGGTGGATCTCGCCCGCCGACAAGTACGCCATCCGTTTCGATTTCAGCGACGGCACCGGCAAGGCCAACCGCGCCGTGGTGACCAGCGTCACGCGCTAACGCGGCACGACCGGGCCGCGTTCGGCGACTCTCTCCGGCAATCTGCGCAAGCCCTTGATGCCTCTGATTCTTCCGGCATTGGCGCCGGCCCGGCACGGTCGCCTAAACAGCGACAGAATCGACAATGCGCGTGCATGCACTGCCGTCAGCGGGACGATTGATTTATCGGTATTTCCGGCATATCCGCCAGCGAGCCTAGTAGCGCATCGAGATCGTACCCCCTATCGGTTGGGCCTCGTCCCGAATTCGGACAGTTACGCTAATTGCGCTACGGGAATCGCCGTCGAAGAGCCGGAGCCCGTCCCGTCCGCAGGCAAGCAGCCGGACAGGACGCGCGCGGTCTGCGGCACGCTTTTGGTCTCGGATAAACGATGCATAGAGCGGGAACGCGGCGAGGCCACGCAACGAGCCCATGATATAACTCCAGTGCACTAATGTCAAGAACTATAGTCAATTTCGTTTTCGCGAATTCTTTCGCACCGTAGAGGGCCCTATCTGGCGGGTCGAACGGGCGATCACGCCATCGCTTGTGTCGGTCAGCGCCAGTGCCAGCGATGCTTTCATCGGACCCCTCTGTGACGAGCTACTGGCGCAGTGCAGTCTCTACCATTTGCCGAAGGTTCTCAGGCCAGACCGTCGCTTCGGTCTGTGCGATCTCGTCAAGCGACCACCAGCGATGCTCGACCATGACCTCGCGCTCGAGGTCGGTCCAATCGTCGCGCGACAGGGTGTTGTCGGCGACGCGGACCACAAAGTAGCGCTCGTCCTGCACGACATGCTCGCCGTCAGGCAGCTGCAGCGCGACCTCGCGGCGGGCGACCTCCGATCCGACGCTCTCACGCCGCAAGCCGGTTTCCTCGACCAGCTCGCGCAGGGCCGCCTGCTCGAGCGTCTCGCCGTCCTCCACGCCGCCACCGGGCGTGCCCCAGAAGTCCTGGCCGGCAAGCGGCCCGCGCTTGTAGACGAAGCGAAACAGCAGGACCCGGCCTGCCCCATCGAGGATCAGAAATCGCGCGGACAGGCGGCGGCGCACAGCCGGCTAGGCCACCGATCCCGGATCGGTGTTGGCGCCGCAGATCAGCGTGGCGACGCGCTCGCCGCGGGCCGGCCGGTAGGCGCCCGCCATCAGGGCGGCGAGGCCGGTCGCGCCGGCCGGCTCGGCGACCACGTGCAGCTCCTCCCAGAGCGCGCGCTGCGCCTGGCGCACGGCGTCGTCGTTCACCAGGACGGATTCGCGCACCAGCTTGCGGGCGACCTCGAAGTTCGGCACGCCGATGCGGCTCGCACCCAGCGCATCGGCGGCGATGCCGGAGATCTTCACCTCGACGGGATGGCCGGCACGCAGCGCCTCGTGCAAAGTCGGCGTACCCTCGGTCTCAACGGCAACGATCTTCGTGCCCTCACCGATCGCCGTGGCGCAGCCGGCGATGAGGCCGCCGCCGCCGACGGCGACCAGCAACGTGTCGAACTGGGCCTGCTCGGCGAACTCCAGCGCGACGCTGCCGGCGCCGGCGAACACCACCGGATCCTCGTAGGCCTGGACCATGAGGGCGCCGGTTTCCACGACACGCTTCTCCGACGCTGCCCGCGCCTCGGCATAGACGGCACCGATCTGGTGGACGATGGCGCCGCAGCTCCTGAGGCGCGCCACCTTGGCAGGTGAGGAGATGGTCGGCACGAAGATCTCGGCCTTGTGACCAAGAGCGCGCGCGGCATAGGCCGCCGCCACGCCGTGATTGCCGCCCGAGGCCGCGATGATACCGGCGGCCGGCACCTGCGAGGCGAGGAGCTTGTGGAAGGCGCCACGGCCCTTGAAGGTGCCGCTGACCTGCAGCGATTCGAGTTTCAGCGCCAATGGCGAGCCGAGACCGAGCGCACCGGCCGGCAGCTCGATCACCGGCGTGCGGCGGACATGCGGCCGGATGAGGCTGAAAGCGGCCTCGACGTCCTTGCGGGCAATCATGATCAGAGGCGGCAGGTCGCGACGTGGCGCAGGTAGTGATCGAAGTCCGGCGTGGTCGCACGCGGGTCCTTGGCCGCCTCGTCGTAGCGGCGCAGGCGGACGGCCTCGGCGTGATAAGGATTGGCGCGGAAGGCTTCCAATTCGTCGGCCGACATCAGGCCGCCCTGCAGCTTCAGGCTTCTGACCGAATCGGGCGAGAGCTTGCCGAAGTAATCGGACTCGACGGTGCAGAGATAACGTTTGGCGGCGACATGCAGGCGGACCGGCTCGCTGACCTCGGGGCCGAAGCGCTCGGCCAGCCACCTGGCGCCCAGCTCCTCGTGCACGTCGTCGAGGCCGCGCGCGGCGGGATCCTCGCCGAGCTGATGGATCATGTGGCCGACGTCATGCAGCAACGAGGCGAGGACGGTGGCGGCCGGCGCGTCGTCGGCCTCGGCGTGGGCCGCGGCCTGCAAGGCGTGCTGCAGCTGGTTGATGGCGCTCAAGCCGTAGCGCTTGGTGGCGCGGCCGACGAAGATGTCCAAGAGTTCCTGGCGCAGGAGATCGCTCATGCGCTCTTCTTATCACGAACCAGGGCGTAACCGGGAATCATCGCCAGGGCGGCCTTCAGGGGATCCGGCCGCCACGCGCGCGTAACAAAATCGCCATGCATGTCGAGGCCACCACACGGCACGAAGGCCACCGTGCCGGGATTGAGGGTCGCGGGCAGGGCCTTTGCGTAGGGCACGCGCTTCTTGTCGAGCATCCCTTGCAAGGCTGCGTTCTCATCCTTGGTCGAATCGGTGTAGGCGCTGAGCAGAAAGGCCTGCCGCCGGCGTGCCGCCAGCCAGGCCGCATACTTGTCCTCGTCGCCATAGAGCGCATCCATCAGGATCACGCCCTTGACGCGATGGTTGGCGCCGCCGCGGTCGAGCGCGTAGGCGGCCGACAGGTAGCCGCCGCTGTAGGCCACGACCACGACCGGCGCGAGATTGAGCTGGCGGCCGGCGGCGCGATCGCCGTAGAGCCGCATCAGCCGCTCGGCCGCCTCGTCGACATAGGCAGCGAAGTGGCCCGGCTTCCAGAAATTGCCGGCGCTGGAATCGGCGGCGTCGAGCGCGAGCTGCGGCGCCACCAACGCGATGTTCTGGCCGGTCTCGGCGATCTGGCGCGGCACGGCCTGGCGGGCGATGACGTCGCGCTCGAGCGTGGCGCCCTGGCCGTGGAAATAGAGCACCATCAGCAGCGGCCGCTGCGGATCGAAGCCGGGTGGCAGGTAGAGCAGCGAGCGGCGGTCGCTGTAGGTCGGGTCCTCCCAGTAGACGTCGCCGCGCAGGCTGGTGTGGCCGCGCTTGCTGCCGTTCTTCACGTCGAGGAAGGGCTTCTTGCTGCCGGGATCGACGCTGCGATAGGGGAAGGCCGAGGCGTTGAAGGCGACGAGCTGCGTCTTGCCCTCTTTCAGCGGCTGCGGACCGAAGGGTTTCGGTGTCGCTGCCGCTTTCTGCGTCTTCTGCTTGCTCGGCTTCTTTGTCGTGCGGGCATGCGCGGCGGTCGGCATCAGGAGGGCCCCCAGCAGCAGCAGCGCCCGCCGGTTCACGCGGCCGCAGGCCGCCCCGCCCCCATTCCCTGGGTACGGAGCGGCATCAGCACGGAGAAGAAGGCCGGCAGGGCCACGAGATAGGCGATGGCGCCGACCAGCACGACGGCGGGCAGGCCGAAGCTGGTCGCCACGATCGGCACCAGCGCCGCGCCGATCACCGAGAAGCAGCCGTTGATGCCCCAGGCCCACAGGAACATGTGGTCCTTGCCCAGGCGGCCGAGCGTGGTCATCGCCGTCGGCATGGGGAAGCCCATCAGGAAGGCCGGCGGCAGGATCAGCAGCAGGCAGAGCACGATACGCAGCGCGTAAGGCAAGGTGCCGATCCAGTCGAGCGCGTAGTCGATGGTGAAGGCATAGAGCGCGAGGATCAAGAAGATCGCCAGAAAGATCCTCGGCATCACGCTGCGAGCCCGATCGATGAAGCGCTCGGAGAAGAAGCTGCCGATACCGGAGAAGACCAGCATGCCGGTGATCAGCACCGAGGCCGACACCGTGGCGTTGGAGAGCGCCAGGATGAAGTGGGAGATCATGCCCACCTCGACGATGATGTAGCCCAGCCCCAGGCAGAGGAAATAGATCAGCGTGCCGAACTTGCCGGGATAACGGCTGAAGATGGTGCGCCAGCCGAAGACCAGTGGGAACAGCACGAGGGTGAGCGCGAAGACGGCGGCAATGCCGAGCGTCGCCCACAAGAGCAGATAGCCCCATTCATCCTGCACCAGTTCGAGCCGGTCGGTGAACTTCAACAGGTCCTTCACCTTGATGTAGGCGGCGAAGTACGGCTGGTGGTTGGTGAGCACGCGGGTGTCGAAGACGTACTGGTCGGCCACTTGCTGCCAGCCGCCGTTGATCAGGTAGTGCCAGGCGAGCCGGCCCAGCACGGTCGCCGGCACCTTGGGCCCCCCTTGCGTCGATGAGGGCGGCGCCTCTTCCTTGACCTCGGTCTTGCCGTCGCCCGAGGTCGTCGTCATGCCGGGCGGCGGCTTGTCGTTGGGCTCCTTCTCCGACGGGCCGGTCGGGTCGGCCGGGGCGCCTTCGAAGAAGAACTGGTCGTGGTAGTCCTGCAGGATCTGCTTCAGCTCGGCCGTGTCGACCTGGATTCCGGGATAGTAGATCAGGTCGAACGACATCGCCTTGGTGTGGGCGTCGAGCTGCTCGATCTCCTGGGCGGTGAAGCCGCCGCGCTTGAACAGCACGGTCGCCGTCGAGAGGTACGACGACACGACATAGAAATCCTTGGCGACGTCGGAGCCCCCTGCTTCATGAGGGGCGACGTCGCGCGCCGCGGCCACCATGGTGGCGTAGAGTTTTAGCACCGACTTCGGCGGCTCTTCCTTGTTCCACAGGGTGACCGACAGGATGCCGCCCGGCTTCAGCGCGCGCATGTAGGCGCTCATCGCCTCGCGCGTATAGGAATATTTCTCGACGATGGAGAAGCCGCCCGGGCTCGACAGGCCGGCCGAATCGGCCAGCGACAGGTCGATGATGTCGTAGCGGTTCTTGGTATGGGCGAGGTAGAGGCGGCCGTCATAGTCGATGACGGATACCTTGGGGTTGTTCAGGATGTCGCCGGTGAAGGAGCGCAGGCCCTTGTCCTCGCGGAACGCCGTCAGGATGGCGGGATTGCCCTCGGCCACCGTGACGTGCTCGGAGCCCGACTTCAGCGCCACCGCCGTCGAGATGCCGCCGCCGAACTGCACGACGAAGGTGTCGGGCTGCTGCTTCAAGAGGTACGGATAGATCATCGGCAGGTACTTGAAGTACGCCGTCTCGTCCGCCGGCAGGTCCTTGATGATGCCCGACGGCCCTTCCGAATCGATGTACAGGCCGAGATAGGCGTTGGACGGCATCTTCTTCAGGTTGAAGGCCGCGTTGTCCGACAGGCCCGGCGCGAAGTGCAGGTAGGAGCTCGAATAGACCTCGAGATAGCCGAACGGCGAGGTGCGCTCGTAGGTGCGCTGGTTGTCGGGGAACTTGCGGGCGTAGGAGACGCCCTTGTAGTCCGACACCGCGAGCTTGGAGATGCCGAGCACGCCCGGCGCCGTGTAGTGCACAGCCGCCGACACGATCGCCACGACGACGATCGCCAGGATGGCGCGCCGGTCGCCGAGCGCCACGAACCACAGCACGCCGCCCGCCAGCCACAGCAGCAGCGGCGCCATGATGAGATCGTCGGGGCGCCAGTAATACATCGCCAGCAGGACCGACAGGCCGCACAGGCCCGATCCGACAAGGTCGGCGAAGTAGACGCGGTTGAAAGTCTTCTGCGCCTTGAGGAAGACGGTGCCGAGATAGAGCGCGCCGGCCAGGAACGGCAGGAAGTAGAGCACGAAGTTGGCGAACAGCCGCCACTTCTGCATCGGGTCCGACACCAGGAAGATGGCGTTGAACGGCACCTGCTGGGCGGCGAGGTTGCACACCACCATCAACGGCCCGAAGGCGAGCAGCGCGCCCTTGACCGCGCCCTGCCAGTGGCGCTCGAACCAGCTCTTGCCGACGCACATCACGGCAGAGGTGAGCCCGAAGCCGAACATGGCGAGGCTCACGACCAGCGAGCCGAAATGCGCCCAGCTGCCGACCGAGAACACGCGCATGATGCCGATCTGCAGCGCGATGATGCTGCCGGCGACGAGGCCAACGGACAGATAGAAGGAAAGCGGCGGGCGATGGTCGAGATCGACCGTGACGGTCAAGGGGGGACTCCGTTGTTGGGCCGTCGTTGCGGCCGAGGCGGGCTGCGCGTGCAGTGCGCGCAGCCCCTCAACGCATCCGCATCAGCGGTTGTGCGTACCGACGATCTTGTCGCCTTCGAGCTTGGTGAACGGCACGAACGGCACGATCTTGCCGCCGTAGATGTCCTCGCGGCTCGTCGTGATCGAGCCGTCGGCCCCTTGCGTCTTGGTGACCTTGAGCACGCGCTGCGCGCCCGGCGGGCCGACCGGGATCACCATCAGGCCGCCCGACTTCAGCTGCTGCAGGAGCGGCGGCGGCACGTGGTCGATGCCGCAGGTCACGATGATCTTGTCGAAGGGCGCGGC
>Ga0081539_10006649_pt1 | contig 10956 bp, 9 predicted proteins | sample TabmetS4T2R2_FD_71023 | JGI IMG/M metagenome (GOLD analysis project Ga0081539, IMG submission 71023) | Tabebuia heterophylla rhizosphere microbial communities from the University of Puerto Rico - S4T2R2 | ecosystem: Host-associated > Plants > Roots > Rhizosphere ... | reverse complement strand
CCCCCCCCCCCCCCCGGGCCGCCCGCGGGTGGCCAGCCACGACCCGGCGAGGATCGCCACCAGCCCGGCGACCGCCGTGGGCCCGAACCGCTCGCCGAGCACGAGCACGCCCAGGACCACCGCGACCAGCGGGTTGACATAGGTGATGACCGCCGCCCGGCTCGCCCCCGCCTCCACCACCAGCCGGAAGAACAGCCACAGCCCGAGGGCGGTGCAGACCACGCCGAGCACGGCCAGCGACCCGAGCGCGTCGGCCGGCGGCAGCCCGTCCGGCGGCGCCAGGACCGCCACCGGCGCCAGCACCAGGGCGGCCAGCCCGAGGCTGGCCGCGATCGGCCCCATCGGGTCGAGGTCGGCCAGCCCGCGGTCGACGATGATCGACGCGGTCGCGTAGCAGAGGGTGGCGACCAGGATGAGGAGGGCCCCGAGCAGCTCCCCGGGCCGCCCGGCGACGTCGATCCCGAGCAAGGCCACCACCCCGCCGAACCCGAGGAACAGCCCCACCAGCCGCAGCCCGGCCGGCCGGTCGGCCGGTGACAGCCGCGTCGAGATCAGCGCCACCATCAGCGGCATGCTCGAGATCAGGATCGCCGCCAGGGACGAGGCGACATACTGCTCGCCGGTGGCGATGAGCACGAACGGCAGCACCACCTCGCAGGCGGCGTAGGCGACCACCGCCGGCCAGTGGCCGCCCAGCCCCCGCAGCGCCCCCCGCCGCCAGGCCGCCGGCAGGAGCAGCAGCGCCCCAAGGGCCACCCGGGCCCAGGCCACGAACCCGGGCGGGACGCCCGCCTCGACCGCCACCTTGATGAAGAAGTAGGGCACCCCCCACACCACCGAGACGGCCCCGAACAGCAGCCAGGCGCGGGCGCTCACTGGCGCACCCGCCGATGCGCCGACGGCTCGTCTGCGCCCACCCTGCTCATCGGTCCTCGGACGCCTCGCCGCGCAGCCACTGGATGTACCGCTCGGCCGAGCGCTCCACCGCCGCCTTGGCGTCGCGGCGCAGCACCGGCTCCCACCAGCCGCCGTAGATGCGGTCGAACCGGTAGGGCCGTACCGCCTCGACCACCCGCCGGACGTCCCGCTCGGGCAGGGGCAGCCGGTTGGGGGCGCTGCGGACGAAGGTGACCCGGTCCTCGCCCGGGGTGACGAAGATGGTGTCGCCGCTGAGCAGCACCCCGGCCCCGCCGGCCCCCTCGGCCCAGTGCACCACCGCGCTGCCCGCGAAGTGGCCGCCGCACTGGACCAGGGTGACCCCATCCAGCACCTCCCGCGTGCCCGACCAGGTCACCGGCGGCCGCTGCGGCGGGCAGGTCAGCCAGCCGGCGTCGGCCGCCGGGACCAGCACCTCGGCGTCGAAGGCCCGGCTCCAGGAGGCGATCGACCCGTAGAAGTGGGGGTGGCTGGCGGTGACGGCCCGCAGCCCGCCGGCGTCGGCGACCGCCGCCACGGCCGCCTCGTCCAGGTAGCCGGGCGGGTCCCAGAGCAGGTTCCCGGCGTCCGTCCGGACCAGCAGGGCCCGCTGGCCGATGGCCACCGGCGGGTCGGCCCCGATCCCGAGCAGGCCCGGCTCGACCTCGCGGACGTCGCTCCGGTGGCCGGCCGTGGCCAGCTCGCCGGCCGTGGTCCAGCGCTGGCCGGAGGCGGGCACCCACTGGCGCTCGTCGGCACAGATGACACAGACCGCGGGCGGCGAGCTGGCCACGGGGTAGTGGTTGCCGCAGGTGGCGCAGATCCAGACCGGCACGGTGGGTCCCTCGTTTCGGCGTCGGAGCCGGGCATCACGTGCCACCTTAGTAGAATCCCCCGACGGCCCCCGACGCTCTGGAGCAGCGTGCAGCCCGAGACGACGTACGCGCGGGTGGGCGAGGACCGGGTCGCCTACCAGGTCCTCGGCGAGGGCCCCGACCTGGTGCTGACCCTCGGCGCCTTCGGCCACGTCGACCTCCAGTGGGAGGACCCGGCGACCGCCCTGTTCCTGCGCCGGCTGGCCTCCTTCTCGCGGCTGATGCTGTTCGACCGCCGCGGCACCGGCGCCTCCGACCCGCTGCCCGAGAACCTGCCGCCGCCCTGGGAGACGTACGCCGCCGAGGTGGCGGCGGTCATGGACGCCGCCGGCTCGGAGCAGGCGGCCCTCATGGCCACCACCGCCGAGGCCGGCCCGATGGCGTTGTTCTTCGCCGCCACCCGCCCGGAGCGGACCACCGCCCTGGTCCTCGGCAACGCCACCGCACGCTACGTCGCCGCCGACGACTACCCGCTCGGGATCCCGCCCGAGCGGGCCGACGCCATCATCTCCCGGGTCGAGGACACCTGGGGCACGGCCGAGCCCGTCACCACCGCCATCCCCAGCCGGGCCGGGGACGAGCGGTTCCGGCGCTGGGTGGCCAAGATGCAGCGCTCCATGGCCAGCCCCCGGACCGCCCACACCTTCCTGCGGGCCCTGTTCGAGGTCGACGTGCGGTCCCTGCTCCCGCTGGTCCAGGCACCCACCCTGGTGCTGCACCGCCGCGACTTCGCCCTGCTCCCGATCGAGCACGGCCGCTACCTGGCCGAGCACATCCCCAACGCCCGGCTGGTCGAGCTGCCCGGCGCCGACGGGCCGCTGACCTGGGAGACGCCCGAGCTCACCCTCGACCTGGTCGAGGAGTTCCTGACCGGGGTCCGCCGCACCGTCCCCGCGACCCGGGTGCTGGCCACGGTCCTGTTCACCGACATCGTGGCCTCGACCGAACGGGCCAGCGAGCTCGGCGACCGCCGCTGGCGGGAGCTGCTCGAGGTCCACGACGACCTGGGCCGCCGCCTGGTCGAGCAGTGGGGCGGCCAGATGGTGAAGACGACCGGCGACGGCCTCCTGGCCACCTTCGACGGCCCCGGGCGGGCGATCGCCTGCGCGGTCGCCCTGCGCGAGCAGCTCGGCGACATCGACCTCCGGATCCGGGCCGGGCTCCACGCCGGCGAGGTCGAGGTCCGCGGCAACGACGTCGGCGGGATCGCCGTCCACATCGCCGCCCGGATCATGGGCGAGGCCGGTCCCGGCGAGATCGTCGTCTCCCGGACTGTGCGCGACCTGGTCGCCGGCTCCGACCAGACCCTCACCGACCGCGGCACCCGGCGGCTGAAGGGCGTCGAGGGCGACTGGCAGCTGTTCGCCGTCGGCGACGGCTGATCGACCGTTGACTCCGGGGGTGGCGGTTGGGATCCTGCCGTGGGCATTTCCAAATGCACCCTTTGGGGGAGGTTGCCATGGTAGGTCGCCTGCGGACCCTGTCCCTGCTCACGCTCCTGGCGCTGGTCGTGGGGACGGCGATGGGTGGGACAGCCGCCGCTGGGGGGGCCGACCGCCTCTCCAGGATCGACCACATCGTGGTCATCTACCAGGAGAACCACAGCTTCGACAACCTGTACGGCATGTGGGAGGGCGTGCGCGGCCTGCGCGACGCCCCGCGGTCCAGGACCACCCAGGTCAACCAGGCCGGCACGCCGTACCAGTGCCTGCTCCAGAACGACGTCAACCTGACCTCGCCGCCCCTGTCCGCCCGGTGCACCGACGCGACCACCGGGACGACCTTCACCAGCCACTTCCGCAACCGGCCGTTCACCATCGACGACTACATCCCGCCGGACGCGACCACCTGCCCGGTACCGGGGGTGTCCGCCCCCAACGGCGTCCTCAACGGCACCGGGCTGCCCGGCGGCTGCACCCGCGACCTGGTCCACCGCTTCTACCAGGAGCAGTACCAGCTCAACGACGGCCGCCAGAACCGGTACGTCACCGGCAGCGACGCCGTCGGCCTGACGATGGGCGTCTACGACACCCGGGCCCTGCCCATCTACCAGTACCTGCACCAGAGCGGCCACCCGCAGTACGCGATCGCCGACAACTTCTTCCAGGCCGCCTTCGGGGGCTCGTTCCTGAACCACCAGTGGCTGATCGCCGCCAGCAACCCCGTGTGGCCGGGGGCGCTCAACGATGGCACCGCCGACGACCTGCACTCGGTGGTGGACGAGAACGGGATGCCGGCCACCTCGTCCCCCACGCAGTACCAGCTGTACACCTCGCCGCTCGACGGGGCGGTCAAGGATCTTGCCCTGACGGCCTCCTGCAACCCGCCGACGGGCCGGCCGCCGACCCCGCCGGGGGTGCTCTGCGGCGACTACGCGGTCAACACCATCCAGCCGCCCTACCAGCCGTACGCCCCCGGGACGGCCGTGGCGCGCCGGCTCCCGCCCCAGACCGCCCCGACCATCGGCGACCGCCTGAGCGGCGCCGGGATCGACTGGGCCTGGTACTCGGGCGGCTGGTCCAACGCCAACGGCGACGTCAACGCCCCCGGCTGGACCAACGGCGCCGGCCCGACCTGCTCGGACCCCAACGCGCTGACCACGGCCGTGTTCCCCAACTGCCCCGACAAGCTGTTCCAGTTCCACCACCAGCCGTTCAACTACTACGCCTCGCTCGCCCCGGGGACGGCCGCCCGGGCCGCCCACCTGCGTGACGAGCAGGAGTTCCTCGACGTCGCCAACTCGTCGGACACGTCCTGCAACCTCAAGCCGGTGAGCTTCATCAAGCCGGTCGGGGCCGAGAACGAGCACCCGGGGTACGCCAGCGCGGCCGCGGGCAGCAGGCACCTGGTCGACCTGGTGCAGGCGGTCGAGAGCAGCCGCTGCGCCAACAACACGATGGTGGTGGTGACCTACGACGAGTTCGGCGGCGCCTGGGACCACGTCGCCCCGCCCGGCCAGGGCGGCAAGCGCGGACCCCACGACGCCAGCGGGCCTGGGACCCGGATCCCGGCGCTGGTCATCACCCCGCACCTGCGCGGCAACTTCGTGGTCGACCACACCGAGCACGACACCACCTCGGTCCTGGCCACGATCGAGCGCCGCTTCGACCTGAAGCCGCTGAGCAGCCGCGACGCCGCCGTGCGCGACCTGTCGAGCGTGTTCGAGGCGAAACGGTAAGAGCGCGGACAGTCAATCGGGTAGCTTGAAGACCTCGATGGGCACCGCGCGGGTCCCCGGGCGCCACTCGGCGGGAAGGCCGGCGATCACTGCCTCGGAGGAGTCGCCTTCGAGGATCATGTAGAACGCGTGCTCGCCGAACGGGCACGTGCAGTAGAAGTCCCGGCCCTTGAGATGGGGGCCGATCTTCTCGAGGCCGGCGTCCATCGGCTCACAGTCCTCTGGCGGGTGCCGGTTGATCACGATATACGGCTGCGCCATCTCCACACCTCACTGGTCGGTCCCCTGGTTCGGGAGTGGGTGGCGGCCTCAGGGCCGCCACCCGCCGTCTGGGCCGCTCACGCGCCGGCCCGTGCCTCCGCCACGTGCTCGACCCCGCGCTCAGCCTGCACCGGGGTGAATTCGACCAGCTCGGCGTCCTCCTCGACGATCACGTTGTGCCCGGGAGGCATGTGGTAGGCCTGCCCGGCTTGGAGGATCTCCTCGCCAGCCTGGGTGAGCACCCGGGCTCGTCCCTTGAGCACGTACCCGTAGTGGTTGGCCGGGCACGCCCCGCCGGGGAGGTCCGCGTACAGCGGACGGGTGTCCGTCCCGGCCTTCCACCGCTCGAAGGCAACCGTCATGTCGCCGATCTGGAGCACCCGCGACTCGCCCAGGGCCTCGTCCTGGAACTCGAGCTTGGCGGTCTCCTTGGTCGCTGTCGCCACCTCGTCCACCTCCTTCTCCGGCTCCTTGCCGGCCGAAGCCAGGATGGGGCCCTGGCCCCGTCCCGACATCCGGGCGGCTACGGAATTAGGCCATCGGCTCCTGGTCGAGCCCGCGGGCGGCGGCCCCCGCGAACACGATGAGCTCGGCGCGGGTCCCGGTGGAGCACTTGCGCATCAGCGACTCGACATGCGACTCCACCGTGCGGACGGAGATGAACAGGCGTTCGCCGATCTCCTGGTTGGACCGCCCCTCGGCGACCTGCAGCAGCACGTCCATCTCGCGGCTGGTGACCCCGAGCGCAACCAGCGCAGCCGGCACGATCGCCATGCCGCGCCCACGCCGGCGCACCGGCACCCCGGCCCGGCGCATGGCGCGGCGGGCGGCCGCGGCCAACCGTTCGAGCTGGCACCGCTCTGCCCAGGCGAGCGCGTCGGTCGACCAGGTGCCCGGATCCCCCCAGCCGTCCCGAACGGCCGCCTCCACCACGACCAGCCGGGCATGATGGCGGCGCCATCCCGGCGGCATCAGCCCATCGCCGGCCGAGAACCATCGCACGGCGTCGCTCGCCCGACCCTGGCGACCGGCGACGATCGCCTGCCCATAGGCCGCGTAGGCTCGGTTCGCCGGATGCGCGGGAAGCGGCCCCGTCGGGCCCTCGTCAGCCATCGCCCGTCGCAGCAGGACCTGCAGACCCGGGAACCACCATGCGCTCGGGGTCCCGACGACCATCGCCCTCGCCGCCTCGGCGAGGAGCTCCGCGGCCTGTCCTGCCTGGCCCTGCAGGACGAGCAGCAGCGCCGGCCCGTTGCCCACCGCGGCCGCGTGCACGGAGGCGTCGCCCCGCGCGGTGTCGAGGGCCTCGGCGACCGCATCCTCGACACCGCGGTCGTCGCCGTCCAACGCTCGACGATGCGCCTCCGCCACCAGCAGGTGCGGGACGAGCCCCAGATGATAGCGTCGTGCCCGGTCCAGCCCGCGCTCCAGCGCGGCTCCAGCCGTGGCCCGATCGGCCAGGCCGAGGTGCCTCCAGGCGGTTTCCAGCTCGACTCTTGCCAGTGCCGATACCGCCCCGGCGCCCACCGCGATCCGCCGGGCGGCCTCGAGTCGATCCGCCCCAGCGCCGGTGAGGTGATCGATCGTCGCCAGCTCGACCAGCGCGAGCAGGCCATCCATCCCCGCCCCTCCGCCGCCTGCTTGCGCTTCCGCGCGGGCGAATGCGTCCGCCGCCCCGCCCAGGTCACCCTCGGCGAGGGCCGCCCGCCCCAGCGTCTCGAGCGCGTCGACGGCAACCGTGGCGAGCCCGGCACCCTCCGCCCTGGCCGCGACCGCGGCGGCGCGTCGGGCCTCGGCTGGCGCCCCGCGCGCCAGCGCCACCCGGGCGCCGGTGGCTTCAAGGCGCAGCTCGAGCTCCTCGTCCGCCAGCGCCCCGGCCGCTGCCGCCTGCGCCTCCGACAGGTGCTGGTCGGCGAGGGCCGGGTCGCCGCTCACCAGGGCCGCGCGAGCCACGGCCAGATGCAGTTGCGCGGTGCGGGCCCCAGAGAAGCGACTGCCCCTGGCAAGGTACCGACCGAAGAACTCCGGCAGGGAACCAGCGAGGCCCACGAGCTGGTCGGTCTTGCCCGCCGCGGACCAGACGGCAACCAGGAGCTCGGCGGGCCCGAGCCAGGCCATGTAGTCGCCCTCCACCAGATCGAGCGCGCGCAGGAGCGAGGACTCCGCGGTGGCCAGCGCGCCACGCGCGTAGGCGCGCCGGGCTGATTCGAGCAGCAGCCGTGAGGCGCCCAGGCGGTCCCCAGCCTGCACGCGCAGTGCCGCGGCGCGGTTGCACCACGCTCCCGGCAGGCCGGGGTAGGCGTCCTCGAGCGTCTCGGCCGCCGTCTGGGCGAGCTCGGCGATCTCGGGCGGCAGGAGCTCCGCGAGCACCGATTCGCGTGCGAGCGCGTGACGGAATGCGAACGACGACAGATCGCCACCCCGGGGGCTGGTGAGCAGCTGCACCCTGGTCGCGTCGCGAAGCGCCGGGAGGACGTCGGCGTCCCTGACCCCGGCGATCCTCCCGAGCAGGTTCCAATCGAACGTCCGGCCGAGCACCGCCCCGGCGAACAGCACGCGCCGCGCCGAATCGTCCAGCGTCGCAAGCCGCGTGCGTACCAGCTCTCGGTAGGAGGCGGGGAGGTCGTCGGCCACGCGGCGCGTCAGCTGCCACTCCGTGCCCACGTCGGCTCCTCCCGCGGCAACGTAGGCGCCCAGCATCTCCTCCACCAGGAACGGGACCCCCTCCGCCCGCCCACGAAGGGCGCCGAGCACCGAGGCCGGGACCTCCTCCGAGCCAAGGGCCAGGCGGGCCATGGCGTCGACCTCGTCCTCTGCGAGGGGTCGGAGCACGACGCGAACCGCAGCCCGGCGCGCGGTCATGCCGGCAAGGATCTCGGCGGCTGGTCCCGGTGTGTCCGAACGCTCCGTGACCAGACACAGCACCCGCTCGGATCGCAGGTCGTCCGCCACGTGGTCGAGGAGGGCCAGGGTGTCGGCGTCCGCCCAATGGGCGTCCTCAACCACCAGGAGGACACCGCCATCGCCGGCGAGGTACCGGAGCAGGCGAAGCGTGGCCTCCGGCAGCAGCAGGCGCGCCTCGGCCGCGGGGACGCCTGCCTCCCAGAGTGGCAGCAGGTGCCCGAGTGCGGCCCGGTACGGCCCCAGCTCGGAATCCACAGGAGGTCGACTGGCCGCTGGCGCGGCGTGCAGCGCGTCGACCAGCGGACCGTACGGCGTCGAGGCGTCCGCCGCCGACGCCCTCCCAGCGAGCACGACCATCCCGCGCTCGCTGGCGAGCTCCTCCGCCGACCGTGCCAGCCGGGTCTTGCCGATCCCCGCCTCACCGGAAAGCACGATGGCGCCGCCGCGACGCTCACAGGCGGCGTCGAGGGACACCGCGAGCAGGCGCAGCTCGTCGTCGCGACCAACGACGACCGGGCACAGTACTGGTCTCATGTCCGCTGTCCCCAGGAGGCCACCGAACAGTTCGGCCCATGGTGCGGTCCGAAGGGCACCCGCACGCCCGCGCCCGCGCTGGGGCGATAGCCGTGGCGCCGCTCAGGTCCCGGGCATGAGCCCCAGCTGCATCATCAGGCCGGCGACGTCTGGGTGCGAGTTGAACTGCACGACCTTCCCGCCCTCGACGCGCACGAAGTATGCGCCCTTGCTGACCACACGCTTGCCGGTCGGCGGGATCTCCGTGCCCGCCATCGCCATCGGGCCGGAGTTGGTGCCGGTGAACTCGACCTCGGCGGCGGCGGCATCGTCGCTCACGACCCGGTTGGTCTGCCTGACCCGCATGTCCGGGAATGCCGTGAACCAGGCCTGCATGTACTGACGCGCTTGGTCCCTGGTCCGCATCGGCTCTGGCAGCGTGAGGTCGGACCAGACGAAGTCATCGGCGAAGAGGGAAACAAAGCCGTCGACATCGTGCTGGTCCCAGGCCACCATTCCCTGGTCATCGAGCTGCTCGATTTCTGCTGACACCCTCGGCCCCCCCTTGGTCGTGGACAGGGGCAGTAACCTACGCCGCTGCTGTGGGGTGTCAAGGCCCATATCCCGGGTCGTAGGCGTCCCAGGTCGTGGTGGGGTTTGCGGCTCGCCCGAAGTCATCGAAATCTGAAATTCAACGCCTCGCTGACATTTGTCCGAGCCAACGCATGGCCACCCGCTGCACAGGCCGCCGGCTCGGGTCAGCCGTTCGTCCACAGATCGCCGCGCCCCCCTTCTGACCGGCCGGGCGGCGTGGCAGGCTTCGGCTGCCCTGTCCGCCGTGCCCGAAGGGAACCGCCGTGCCATCCCCCGACCGCGGGCTGCTCGCCCGCCTGGACGCCCTGGTCGAGCTGGCCGCCGACCGCCACGGGCTTGCCCTGCTCCCCGGCGGCCGCCTGGCCGCCGCCGAGGCCCGGGTGGCCGCCCGGGCCGCCGGGATCGGCTCGGCCACGGGCCGGCCGGCCCGTGGGTCCGCCCTGGCCCAGCGTGACGCCGTCGAGCTGCTGCGGGCCGTGGCCGAGGGCGTGGGGCTGCTCCGGGTCCGCGGCGACCGGCTGGAGGCGACCAGCCTGCGCCACGCCTGGGCCCAGATCGACCCCGGCCTGCGTGCCGGCCTCGTCTACGCCGCCTGGTGCCACCGTGTTCCCTGGCCGGTCCTCCTCCGCGATGCCCCCGGCATCGAGACCCTGGTCGGCGCCCGGCTCTGGGTCCTGCGCCTGCTCCTCGGCCTTCCCGCCGGGGTCGAGGTCGGCCTCCAGGGCCTGGTGGAGACCGTGGCCAACGGCCTCGAGCTCGACCTCGACGACTGGCTCCCTCGCGCCCTGGCCGCCGCCTTCCTCGACCCCCTTGTCGCCCTCGGGGTCGCCGACGTCCGCCCGCCCCCGCCCCATCCAGGGTCCGCCCTCCGCCTCGGCCCGCGGGCCTCCACCGTGATCGGGTCGGCCCTGGTCGCCGCCGGCGAGGAGGTCTCGCTGGCCTCCACGCCGATCAACTGAGCAACGACGGGAGGGTGTGCGGCCCCCCGGCCGGCACCCTCCTGCCGAGGTGTTGACAGGCGCCGCCCGACCGCGTCTGGGAGACCCTCACCGCCTTCGCCGCCTACCCCGACTGGAACCCGTTCATCGTCCAGGCCGCCGGCCAGCCGGTCCCGGGCGGCCGGCTCCAGCTCCGGATGCGCCTCCCCGGCCGCCGCCCCACGACCTTCCGCCCCAAGGTCCTGGAGGCCACCCCCGCTCGCCGGCTCCGCTGGCTCGGCCACCTGGCGGGCTTCCAGCTGATGAACCAGGCCCTCAAGACCCGGGTCGAGCACCCAGCCCGCACCGAGGCGACCCCGTGACGGTGGCGTCCCGGTCCGCGCGGGCGGAGGAGGTGGTCGCCGCGGCCAGGCGGCTCCTCGAGGAGGAGGGGCCGGCGTCCCTGACCATGCGGCGGCTGGCCGAATGCATTGGCATCCGCGCCCCCTCGCTCTACAGGCACTTCCCCGACAAGGCGGCGCTCGAGGCGGCCGTCATCGCCACCGGCCTGGAGGACGCTGCCGCCGTGTTCGAGGCGGCGGTGGACACCGCGACCGCGCCCCTCTCCACCCTGGCGGCCGCCTACCGCCAGTTCTCCCTCGACCACCCCCACCTGTACCGCCTGATGAACACCGGCCCCCTGCCCCGCGAGCACCTCCCACCCGGCCTCGAGACCGGGCCGCCGCTCCCCTCCTCCGCATCGCCGGCACGATGGCCCGCGCCCGTGCCATCTGGGCGT
>Ga0081539_10006648_pt1 | contig 10956 bp, 12 predicted proteins | sample TabmetS4T2R2_FD_71023 | JGI IMG/M metagenome (GOLD analysis project Ga0081539, IMG submission 71023) | Tabebuia heterophylla rhizosphere microbial communities from the University of Puerto Rico - S4T2R2 | ecosystem: Host-associated > Plants > Roots > Rhizosphere ... | reverse complement strand
CGTTCTGACACGGATCATCGAACAGTCCCGCTTCGGCATGGCGCTGCTCGCGATCAAGCAGAACGAGGCAGCGGCCGAGGCGGCCGGCATCAATGCGCTGGCCTGGAAGCTGCGCGCGATCACGCTGAGCGGCGCCATCGCCGCCGCGATCGGCGCCTTCTATGCCCAGGTCCTTCTGGTCGTCACCCCGCAATCCGTGTTCGGCATGCTGGTGTCGGCGCAGGCGCTTACCGTCGCCATGTTCGGCGGCGTCGGCACGGTATGGGGACCGGTGATCGGATCCGTGATCCTGATCCCGCTGGCCGAGATACTGCACGCGGAAGCCGGCGATCGCTTCCCGGGCATCCAGGGCGTGATCTTCGGCTTTGCCATCATCTGCGTGATCCTGGTTGCGCCGGAAGGGCTGTTCTGGAAGCTGCGCGATCTCCTGCGCAAGCGCTTTGCACGGGCGGCCACTGCACCGACACCTGCTACGCCGCACGTATTGCAGCCGGCCGCGGCCACCGTGACCCTGTTGCCCCTGGCCCGGAAACGCGCCGCCACGTCCGAAATCGTGCTCGAAGTGCGCAATCTCTCGCGCTCCTTCGGCGGCTTGAAAGCCGTTCAGAATGTCAGCTTCCAGCTGCACAAGAACGAGATCCTCGGCATCATCGGCCCAAACGGCGCCGGCAAGACCACGCTGTTCAATCTCCTGAACGGCTTCCTGCGCCCCGATGAGGGCGAAGTCCTCATCGCCGGCCGCAACATGTCCGGCGAACGCCCGCATACGATCTGCGAGGCCGGGATCGGCCGCACCTTCCAGGTCATGCGTCCGTTCCTGCGCATGTCGATATCGGACAACGTCGTGGTCGGCGCCTATGTGCGCGCCAAGACGGAGGACGAGGCGAGAAAGCTCGCCGCCGACGCCATCGCCCACGTCGGCCTGTCTGATGTGGCCGATCGCGTCGCCGGCGAACTCTCGACCAAGGAGCTGCGTCTGATGGAGCTCGCGCGGGCGCTTGCCGGCCAGCCACAAATTTTGCTGCTCGACGAGACACTCGCCGGGCTTGGCCATGGCGAGGCCGACGAGGTCGTCGCGGTCATCCAACAGCTCGCCCGCGACGGCATCACCATTGCGATCATCGAGCACACGATGCAGGCGATGGTCCGCCTGGTCGACAGTTTTGTCGTTCTCGACCACGGCGCCGTCATCACCGAAGGCGAGCCGGAGGTTGTCACGCGCGACAACCGCGTGATCGAGGCCTATCTCGGCAAGAAGTGGGTGGCCCATGCTCCGCATTGACGGATTGAGTGCGGGCTATTCGGCCAAGCCCGTTCTGAACGGCGTCTCGATCAATGTCGAGGCTGGCCAGTTCGTCGCGATCGTCGGGCCGAACGGCGCCGGCAAGACCACGCTGTTCAAGACCATTTCCGGCATCCTGCAGCCGAGCGGCGGCCGAATCACGTTCGGCGACGCCGACCTGCTGACGGTGCCGCCGGCGCAACGTGCCCATCTCGGCATCGCGCATGTGCCCGAAGGCCGCCAGGTTTTTCCGTCGCTCACGGTGATGGAAAACCTCGAAATGGGCGCAATGACCGAAACCGGCCGGCGCGATTGGAAGCAGAATATCGAGCGCATCTTCGAATGGCTGCCGGTGCTCGCCGAGCGCCGCGGCCAGTTCGCCGGCACGCTGTCGGGCGGTCAGCAGCAGATGCTGGCGATCGGCCGCGGCCTCGCCTCCTCGCCGAAGCTGTTGATGCTGGACGAGCCATCGATGGGGCTCGCGCCGTCGACCGCGGACTTCATCTTCGAGCGTCTGATCGATATCCGCAAGCAATCCGGCCTGACCATGCTGCTGGTCGAGCAGCGCGTGGCGGAAGCGCTGGAATCCGCCGATCATGGCTACGTCCTCGAAGCCGGGCGGGTCGTACTGGAAGGCAACAATGAAACGCTGCGCGCCGACGACCGGGTCCGCAAGGCTTATCTCGGCATGTGACAGGTTCCGACAAAAAAGAAAACAGGGAGAAACAAGATGAACAAGAACCCCAAAGGGCTGACGCGCCGCACCGTACTTTCGGGCGCGGCCGCTGTCGGCTTCTCAGGGCTGGCCCGTGCGCAGCAGCCGGCCGAGGTCAAGGTCGGCCTGATCGTGCCGCTGTCCGGAATCTACACCCGCCCCGGCCAGGTGATGAAGATGGGCGCCGAGATGGGCATCGATCACATCAACAAGCAGGGCGGCATCAAGGCACTCGGCGGCGCCAAGATGAAGCTCGTCGTGATCGATTGCGGCGACACCACCGAAAAGGCGAAGAATGCGGCCCAGCGCATGGTGGCGCAGGAGACCGATCTCGTCGCCGCGACCGGTGCCTATCTCTCCTCCTTTACGCTGGCGGTGACCGAAGTCACCGAGCGCGCCGAACTGCCGGTGCTGACACTTTCCTACTCGGACCTCCTGACCGAGCGTGGCTTCAAGTACATCTTCCAGACCGCCGCTCCCGCCAGCCGGCAATCCGAACTCGGCCTACCGACACTGATGAAGCTCGCCGAATCCGCGGCCGGCAAACGGCCGAAGACGGTGGCCATGCTGATGGACAACACGGCGACCTCGATCGCGACCGCGAAGGCGCTGAAGGAGAAGCTGTTCGCGCAAGAAGGTCTGCAGCTCGGTGTGGAAGAAATCTGGACGCCGCCGCTGTCGGACGCCACCCCGCTGATCCAGAAGGTCCGCTCTGCGCGTCCCGATCTCCTGCTGTTCATGCCGAACGCCGTATCGGACGCCAAGCTGGGGCTGGAGAAGATCAACGAGTTCGGCCTCGGCCAAGGCAAGATTCCAACCGTCTCGTTCAGCATCACCATTGCAGAGCCCGATATGCTGCAAAGCGTCAGCACCGAGGCCGTGCAGGGCATCATGACCATCGTCGCCAACTGGGGCTCGAAGGGCCAGGAGGAGCTGATCGCCGAGCTGAAGGCCAAGTACAAGGAGCCGTGGGCGACGCAGAACGTTGTTTCGACCTATGGCGACATGTGGCTGATGAAGGAGGCGCTGGAGAACGCCGGCAGGGCCGACCGCCAGGCCGTCGCGCAGGCCTTCCGCACCATGGATGCCGGGCCGTCGAAATATTATCCGGGCGGCCAGCTCAAGTTCGACGAGAAGGGTCGCCGCGTTGGCGCCGGCGTCGTCATCGTGCAGTGGCAGAACGGCGTGCCGGTCACCGTCTATCCGCCCGAGCTCGCGCAGGCCACGCCGTTCTGGCCGAAAAAATCCTGAGAAAAATACTTTGCAGCATTGATGGAGGAGGATCGTCATGAGTGGGAATTTTCAGATCAAAATGACCCGGCGAACATTGCTCGCCGGAACTTCCAGCGCACTGATCGCATCCCGCGCCTGGGCGCAGCAGCCGTCTGAAGTGAAGGTCGGCCTGCTGGTGCCGATCTCGGGCATATATGCGCGCCCGGGAACGGTGATGCGCCAGGGCGCCGAAATGGCGATCGAGCACATCAACGCCCAGGGCGGCATCAAGGCGCTCGGCGGCGCCAAGATGAAGCTCGTTGTGCTCGACTCCGGCGACAGCACGGAGAAGGCCAAGAACGCCGCGCAGCGCATGGTGGCGCAGGAGACCGATCTGGTGGCCGCGAGCGGCGCCTATCTCTCGTCCTTCACGCTCGCAGTCACAGAGGTCACGGAACGGGCCAACCTGCCCGTCCTCACCCTCTCCTATTCCGACCTCATCACCGACCGTGGCTTCAAATACGTCTTCCAGACCTCGGCGACCGCGGGCTCGCAGGCCAAGCAGGCGCTGCCGCAGATCATCAAGCTTGCGGAAACCGCTTCCGGCAAGCGGCCGAAGACGGTCGCGATCCTGACCGACAACACCGCAGCTTCCATCGCCTCGGCCAAGTCGATGCGCGAAGGCCTTTTGGCAGAGAACCAGCTGCAACTGATCGTCGACGAAACCTTCACGCCGCCGCTCGCGGACGCGACGTCGCTGGTGCAGAAGGTCCGTTCGGCCAAGCCGGACCTCCTGTTCTTCCTGCCGACCGTGATCTCCGATGCAAAACTGCTGCTGGAGAAGATGAACGAGTTCGGCCTCGGCCAGGGCAAGATTCCCACGATCTCATTCGGTATTGCGATTGCCGAGCCTGATATGCTGCAGACCGTCAGCCCGGAGCTGCTGCAGGGCGTCTTGACCTGCGTCGCAAGCTGGGGCGCCAAGGGACATGAAGCGCTGATCGCGGAGCTGAAGACCCGTTACAAGGAGCCGTGGATGACGCAGAACGCGATCTCCACCTATGGCGACATGTGGGTGATCAAGGACGCGCTCGAGAAGGCCGGCAAGGCCGACCGCGTCGCGGTCGCCGAGGCGCTGCGCAGCATGGATGCCGGCCCCTCCAAATATTACCCGCTCGGCGAGATCAAGTTCGATGAAAAAGGCCGCCGCATCGGCGCCGGCATGACCATCGTGCAGTGGCAAAAAGGCGTGCCGGTCACGGTATTCCCACCGCAGCTCGCGCTGGCGGAGCCATTCTGGCCGAAGAGCTGACATCGCCAAGAAACGGGGAACCACATGGACAAGGCGACTTACGACCGCGGACTCGAAATTCGCAAGAGCGTGCTCGGCAGCGAGTTCGTCGACAAGGCATTGGCATCGGCGGACGATTTCAACCGGCCGATGCAGGACCTGACGACCGAGTATTGCTGGGGTTATGTCTGGGGCCGCGACGGCCTGGAGCGAAAGACCCGCAGCTTCCTCAACCTCGCGATGCTCTGCGCGCTGAACCGCCCCCATGAGCTGAAGACGCATGTCCGTGGCGCGCTGGCCAATGGCGCCACGCGCGAGGAAATCCGCGAGGTCTTCATGCAGGTGGCGATCTATTGCGGCGTGCCTGCCGGCGTGGACGCATTCCGCAACGCCAAGGAAGTATTTGCCGAACTCGACAAGAAATAGGAGCCGCCGCGCTATGAAGGACAAATGGGCCCTCGTCACCGGAGCGACCGCCGGCCTCGGCCTGGCGGTGGCGGAAAGCCTTGCCGGCGCGGGGGCCAATATTGTCCTGCACGATCTTGTCGCACCCAAGGAAGCCGCCGATCGTCTCAAAGCCCGCTTCGGTGTCACCGTCATCGCCGCCGAAGCCGATTTGTCTGAGCGTGCCGCCATCGAAACCATGATGGCAGGCCTGCTCGGCCGTTGTGGTGCGATCGACATCCTCGTCAACAACGCCGTTGTCAGGCATTTCGCCGCCGTGGAGCATTTTCCGCCGGAGGAATGGGAGCGTGCACTGGCGGTGAACCTGTCGGCGCCATTTCACCTGATCCGCCTGGCGCTCCCCGCCATGAAGCAGCGCGGCTGGGGCCGCATCATCAACATGGCCTCGATCTATTCGACACGCGCGGTCGAGGATCGCATCGACTATGTCACCACCAAGACGGCGATCCTCGGCATCACCCGCGCTGTGGCGCTGGAAACCGCGCGCACGGGCATCACCTGCAACGCGGTCGCCCCCGGCACGCTGCCGACGCCTGCGATCCTGGGCAAGATCGCCGCCATCGCCGCACAGGCCGGCAAGGCGATAGAAGACGCCACGGAAGACTATCTGGCCGAACGTCAACCGTCCCGTCGGTTCGTCGCCATGGAGGGGGTCGGCGCGCTGGTCGCCTTCCTCTGCAGCGCCGCCGCGCAGGACATCACGGGGGCCACCCTGCCGATCGACGGAGGCTGGTCGATCGCATGAGCAAAACCTGTTTTCCTGGGCCAACGGCCCCATCTTCAAATTGCGGAAAGGCTGATTCTGCCGGTAAATCTCCGATGAACCCGGCATAGAACGAAGGCACCTCGCAATGGACCGACGCGCTGAACTGCAGTCTACGCTTCGCATCGAGGACGTTCCGACCGTCCGGGCGATGGTTGCCCAGAAGCTGCGCGAAGCAATCATGTCCGGCAGGCTGAAGCCGGGACAGCGGCTGGTCGAACGCGAGCTCTGCGAAATGATGGGAGTCAGCCGGCCCTCGATCCGCGAAGCGCTGCGGCTGCTCGAAGCCGATGGCCTCGTCAACACGGTCCCGCACCGCGGCCCGGTGGTGAGCACCATCAGCCTCGAGGAAGCCAAGCAGCTCTACGACGCCCGGGCGGTTCTGGAAGGATTTGCCGGCCGCGAATGCGCGCGCCTGCGCGATCCCGACGTGGTGCACAGGATAGGCGATGCATTGACCCGGCTGAAGGCGGCTGCGGCCAAGCAGGATCTCGTCGGATGCCTGGAGGCAAAGACTGACTTCTACGGCGCCTTGATCGGCGGTTGCCGCAACAGCTTCGTCGAACGGATGCTCAAGCCGCTGCATGACCGGATTACGCTATTGCGCATCACGTCGATGTCGCAGCCGAAGCGGATCAACAAGAGCTTGCGCGAGGTGACCGCGATCTGGCGCGCGATCCAGAGCGGTGACGAGGAACTCGCCGAGCGGTGCTGCGTCGATCACGTCAAGGCGGCGGCGGTGGCCGCGCTCGACATGATCGAGCGGACATCGGCCAAGGAGAATCTGCTTCCCGGAAAATAGGCGAAGCGCATCGGAGGAGTATCTGTGATGATCCTGGTACGAACGCTGGCTTTGCTGCTGCTCCTGTCGCTTCCCTGCATCCCGGCGTTCGCACAGGACTATCCCTCCCGTCCCATCACGATGATCGTTCCCTTCTCGGCCGGCGGCCCCGGCGACGTGATCGCGCGCATTCTTGGCACCGCCATGAGCGCCACGCTCAAGCAATCGTTTGTCGTCGAAAACGTCGTCGGCGCCGGCGGCACCCTCGGCACCAGTCGCGTCGCGAAAGCACCAGCGGATGGCTATACGCTGCTGCTGATGCATGTCGGCCAGGCGACGGCCCCGGCACTCTATGCCAAGCTGCCGTTCGATCCGGTCGGCGATTTTTCGATGATCGGGCTCGTCACTGATGTGCCGATGATCCTGGTGACGCGACCGCACTTTCCAGCGAAGGACCTGAAGGAGCTGGTTGCCCGCATCCGCAGCGACGGCGACAAGATGACATTCGGCAATGTCGGGCTCGGTTCCGCCTCGCAGCTCTGCGGGCTGATGTTCATGAGCACGACGGATACCAAGCTGACGCCGGTCTATTACAAAGGCGGCGGACCAGCGCTGAACGACGTCATCGCCGGCCATATCGACGTCTATTGCGATCCTGCCACCGGGCCGACGCCGCACATCCAATCGGGCACGATCAAGGGTTATTCAATCACGAGCAAGAAGCGCATTTCGACATTGCCCGATGTGCCGACGGCAGCCGAGGCCGGCTTTCCGGCGTTCGACGTCACGACCTGGTACGGACTCTATGCGCCGCGCGGCACGCCAAAGCCCGTCATCGCCGCGCTGGTTACCGCCCTGCAAACCGCCCTCAAGGACCCGGCGCTGGTCAGCCGCTTTGCCGAACTCAGCATGGCCCCGGTCGAGCAAGACCGCGCGACTCCGGAAGCGCTCGAGGCTTTCCTGAAGGCAGAAATCGAAAAATGGGGACGTATTATCAAGGCCGCGGGAATCGAGCCGCAGTAGGACTCAATGGTAAAAGTGCCAGTGGGAGCGCTACCGCCTTCCCCACAGACTCTTGGTTCTACGGTGCGAAGCCAATTTCCTTGATTGCCTGAGCAGAAATGTCCGCAGGCTCTTTAATGCCAGTCTGCGCGACCTCGATGATCTTCCTGGCGAGTAGTTCGGCTAACGGGTCCCCTCGGTCAACGATGCCAATGCTGCGCAGTGCGTGCTCATAAGCAGTCGTCAAGCGCGCGAGGTCCTCCGGCCCCATTGGCACATTTTGGAGTAGGCGATAAATGGGCATCGGCGTCCCCTTTGCTTGAGGTAAACATAGGGCACCCGCGGATAGCGCGCTATCAGTCTTCTGTTCAGTACTGAACAGACATTGCCAGTTTTTCCCGGTATTATCGGGGAGCCAGATGGTACCCACTACCTGTCTGGCTATTTGAAATGTGAATACTTCGATGGCCTCAGCGCATTGCTCGCGCTGGGGCCATTTTTATTCCTCGTCTTCCAACAAATTCCGTCCGGCAGCAAAGGAAGCCTATGCCGGTGCAGCCATTGCTCCGACAGCCGACTTGCAATTAACTTTTGTTGTAGCGCGGAAAGATCGCCTGATGCTGTGATTTCGGCGTGGCCCTTTGTGGGTGAAGGGCTGGCCTCCAGGAGTCCCGGCTTCGACGCCCCGAAGCTGGGACTCTTGATGCAGGGGTTGCGTCAGCCGGACGGGGCGTTTCGACCTTCAGCAGCGCCTCGACGCAGTCTGTCAGCGCACCCCCTGGGCAGAAATTGCTGGATTGAGGACAGAGGGTCGGCTGTCAATGAATCGATAACTGCCCAGCGTGAGCACCGCAGCGAACAGCAGAGCGATCGAGGCGGTCGCGATCTGTATCGGCATTTGTCCCTCTAAGCAGAGCCCAACGCAGCAAGTAGCAAGCAAATATATACGGTTGTAATGCCCAAACCGACGATCCTGGCTTCCCGACGTCCGTCCATTCGCTCTCTCCAATTCGCTGCTCCTGAATAAAAACTGGAAAATCCGCCCCATGTTCCAATCGGGAATAAACGGCAGCTACCGTTATTGCTCTGCAAAATACCTGCTCAGAGAACAAGACTTACGGCTGACGGGTCAGGAACAAATGGAAATACGGCAGCGTTCCTTTCATGTGGGCAATTATGGAGGAGGCGCGAATGCCAGTATTCATCATGTGGGCCGTTCCTGCCGTAATCGTGCTAGGCGGCGTCAGCTATTACTTAATTCGCGTGGTTCATTAACCGATGTGGACTGCGGCCGAAGCCGCCCCTGATGGGTGCTGCTGAGCGGCCTTTTGCCCTTTAGCAGGGCGGTTTGACATCTTCGTCGCGAGCAATCGCGCTCTTGCGGTCAGAAGCTGGCATCCACATCCCTTGTAGGTTCACGCCCTTGGCAAATAGATCAGCGCCATTCTGCGTAGCCTGACACTCCCGTGATGGTCCAAACCTCCGAATCTCGCTCGACCATCCAATTGTTACGTTTTCGAAGTCATCACCTTCTGGACGATCTTCCAGGTCCCATTGACCTTTAAGCACGACAGCATGTCCGTGAAATGCCGAGGCGGAACCTGTAATTTCAACTTCAGCAGCGCGAGCTCCCTCTCAACGTCTATCGACACGATCTGGTCGTCGCGCTCGAAGCCCTGTTCTTTCGGAGCTTGCAGGTTGCGGACAGCTGCGAGCCACGCGGCAATCGGCGTCACGGCCACGTTGCCATCGTCACCGACCTTTGTGACGGAGCACGAGGGATGGAATATGGATGCAAATTTCTCAGCATCCATTTCATAGGCCGCGTCGAAATAGGTCTGCGCGAGGGAGCGCAAGGCGTGAAGATCCGTGTCCATCAGTCATCCTCCAAAAACCGTTACAACGCGACTCGCGCCAGCCCGCCTGGCGCCGAGCACCAAAGCGCCCGGAATATTGCCGAACGGGTCTCACGCTCGTGGTTGGCCGAATCTAGGGCTAGGCGGCTTATGAGGATAGACCGGTTGAATGGGATAGAGTCATGATCGATATTCATAAATCATGAGAAACGAATTGAACGAGCTGACAGCCTTTGCAGTCGTCGCGAGCGAACGAAGCTTTACGCGGGCTGCCGTAAAGCTCCGTGTGTCACAGTCTGCCCTCAGCCACACGATCCGAAGACTTGAGCGAAGACTCGAGCTGCAGCTTCTTGCTCGAACAACCAAGAGCGTCGCGCCAACCGCTGCAGGCGCAGCGCTTTTGAAGGACTTGTCTCCCGCTCTTGAGCAGATTGATCGTGCGCTGGACAACGCCCGAAGCGTTCGTCACCGACCTGCTGGGCGCCTTCGAATCGTCATGTCCCGCTCAGCCGCGGTGATGGTATTGATGCCCAGGCTGAGAGCATTCGCTGAGGCCTATCCCGACATCGTTCTCGACGTTGTCACGGTCACCGGCCCCGTAGACCTCGTTGCGGGCGAGTTCGATGCCGGCATTCAGCTCGGCGAGTACATTCAAAAGGATATGATCGCCGTGCGTGTCACGCCGGAATTGCGACTGGCTGTGGTGGGATCGCCTCGTTATTTCGCGTCACGACCGATGCCGCAGAAGCCAAAGGATCTCAGTTATCATCGATGCATCACGCTGCGTCTTCCCAGCGGCCCATATCGGTGGGAGTTCGAACAGGGACGAAAGTCGGTCACGATCAGCGTGAACGGCCCACTCGTCATCGACGATACGCACCTGGTGATCCAGGCCGCGCTCGCTGGCGTTGGCCTCGGACTGGCATATGAAGATCAGGTCGCGAAGTACATTGCGAAACGTCGGCTTATCCGCGTGCTGGAGGACTGGACGCCGCCTATTCCCGGCTTCTTCATGTACTATCCCAGTCGACAGCACCAACCTGCTGCGCTGTCCGCCCTTGTGAACGCGCTGCGACTCTCTCAACAGTAGTCTGCGCGCAACCGCCGCCGGCGCATCGCCGCGCCCCTAATGGTTGAATCCATCGCGGACAAGCTCCCCCTCGCAGGCGCGAGAGGGAGCGTAGGCCTGGCGCTACAACTGGGCTAGCAATTCCTCGATCCGGATCGGGAAACGGCGGACCCGCACGCCGGTCGCGTGCCAGACGGCATTGGCGACCGCGCCGGCGCTGCCGGTGATGCCGATCTCGCCGACGCCCTTGATGCCGAGTGCGTTGACGTGCGGGTCGTGCTCCTCGACGGTCAGAACGTCGAGCTCGGGCACATCGGCATTCACCGGGACATGATATTCCCCAAGGTTGGCGTTCATGATCCGGCCGCTGCGGCGATCGGTGATCGCCTCCTCGTGCAGCGCAAAGGACTGGCCCCAGATCATGCCGCCGAACAGCTGGCTTCTCACCAAGTGCGGATTGATGATGCGCCCCGCGGCGAATGCGCCGACCATGCGTGAAACGCGGATTTGGCCGAGTTCA
>Ga0081539_10006647_pt1 | contig 10961 bp, 13 predicted proteins | sample TabmetS4T2R2_FD_71023 | JGI IMG/M metagenome (GOLD analysis project Ga0081539, IMG submission 71023) | Tabebuia heterophylla rhizosphere microbial communities from the University of Puerto Rico - S4T2R2 | ecosystem: Host-associated > Plants > Roots > Rhizosphere ... | reverse complement strand
TGAGCCGCGCCGCCCGGCCGGCGGATAGCGGCACGCGGCGACCACGGCGCGCGCATCTTCCGCCGTCTCGACGCTCGGCACCATCACACCCTCGACGCCGGCGTCGAGCACGCGCTTGAGATAGTTCGGGTCGTTGGATGGCACGCGCACGATCGAGGTGCAGCTCGGTGTCGCCGCCATCGCCTGCAGCGAATTGAGCAGCGCCGAGGGTTCACCAAAGCCGTGCTCCTGGTCGAGCAGCAGATAGTCGAAGCCGCAGAGCGCGAGGAGCTCGATCACTGGCGGCGCGCCGAGGACCGTCCAGCAGCCAAGCGCGCGCTTGCCGGCGACGAGCCGCGCCTTGAGCGCGTTTGGGCGGAACATGGGCGAAGCATACAATCTCGCCGCCATGGCGAGCGGCGCGGCGGAAAAGTGGTTCGATCTCTATCGGGGGACCGTCATGCCCGCGCATTGCGACATCTACGGCCACATGAACGTGCGCCACTACGCGGCGTGCTTCGACGATGCGGGCTGGCATTTCCCGCTCATGGCGGGCTTCTCGCTCGAGAAGTTCCGCGCGCGCGGCTACGGCACGGTGGTCGCGACGCTGACGATCGACTTCCACCACGAGATTCGCGCCGGCCAGCTCATTCTCGTGCGCGGCGCGATCACGCGGGTGGGCACCAAGAGCTTCGGCCACGAGATGCGCCTCTTCGAGGCCGATTCCATGACCCACTGCGCGACGCAGAAGACCGTGGAAGTGTGCTTCGACACGCAGGCGCGCAAAGGCGTGGCGCTGCCCGAAGACATCAAGCGCAAGCTCGCCGCCATTTCAGTCAACGGAGGAATCGATGGCTAAGAAGGCAAAGGCGCGCAAGAACGTTTCCGCGCGCAAAGCGAAGAAGGTGCAGCCGATTCCGGCGGGCTTTCACGCCGTCACCGCGTATCTCGGCATCAAGGGTGCCGCCGAGGCGATCGAGTTCTACAAGCGCGCTTTTGGCGCCAAGGAGCTCCTGCGCATGCCCGGGCCGGACGGCAAGATCGGCCACGCGGAGCTCAAGATCGGCGACTCGCACGTGATGCTCGCCGATGAATCGCCCGACATGGGGTTCCTCGGGCCGCGGTCGCGTGGAGGCACGACGGTGCAGCTGCACCTGTACGTGCGCGACGTCGACGCGACGTGCGAGAAGGCGCTCGCCGCCGGCGGCAAGCTCACGCGGCCGGTCGAGGACAAGTTCTACGGCGATCGGGCCGGCACGATCGAGGACCCTTTCGGCCATGTCTGGTACGTCGCCACGCACACCGAGGATGTGCCGCCGAAGGAGATCAAGCGCCGGATGGACGAGATGATGAAGAAGCCAGGCGGCGCCTAGCAGATGACCCCCGCCAGGTAAAATCGCGCCATGCCGATTTTCGAATACGCCTGCCGCGCCTGCGGCCACGAGTTCGAGACCCTGGTGCGCGCGGCGGACACGCCGAGCTGCGAGCGCTGCGCGAGCTCCGAGCTCGAGAAAAAACTATCGGTCTTCGCCGCGCAATCGAACGGCGGCGAAGCGCCTGCGGCCACCGGGCCCTGCGGCACGTGCGGCCACCCGGGCGGTCCGGGCTCCTGCGCCATCAACTAAGCCTGCCCTAAGTACAAAAACCGCGTCGCGCCTCTTCGGGCGGGTTGGGGTACGCTCTGCCGTCGGAGGAGGCGATTTGCAGATTTCCCGCGAAGCCGGCTGGCGCACGCCGACCGTAGTTCTGGTCTGCGGCGGATTGGTGCTCATGCTCGCGCTCGGCACGCGGCAGAGCTTCGGCCTCTTTCTGCGGCCGATGACGCTCGATCTTGGCTGCGGACGTGAAGTCTTCTCGTTTGCCATCGCGCTGCAGAACCTGGTCTGGGGACTCGGCATGCCGATCGCCGGCGCGATCGCCGACCGCTACGGCGCCGGGCGCGTGCTGGTCGTCGGCGGGCTCGCCTACGCGCTCGGCCTCATCGCCATGGCGTACTCGGCGACGCCCCTCGATCTCAACGTCACGACCGGACTCCTCATCGGGGTCGGGCTCGCATGCACGGGTTTCGGCGTCGTGCTCGGCGTTGTGGCGCGCGCTTTTCCGCCGGAGCGGCGCAGCTTCGCGGTCGGCGCGGCCGGCGCCTGCGGCTCACTGGGCCAGTTCGCCATGCTGCCGACCGGCCAGGCGCTCATTTCGCACTACGGCTGGTTCGGCGCTCTGGTGGTGCTCGGTGCGCTCGCCTTCCTGATCATCCCGCTCGGGGCGGCGCTGGCCGGACGGAACTCAGCGGCGCATGAGAGCGAGCAGTCGATCGGCGGAGCGCTCGCCGAAGCGATGCAACACCGCGGCTTCTGGCTTCTCACCGGCAGCTTCTTCGTGTGCGGCTTTCAGACCGTGTTCGTCATGACGCACCTGCCGGCTTACGCCGTCGATCGCGGCCTCACGGCAACGCAAGGCATGACCGCGCTCGCGACGATCGGCTTCTGCAACATCATCGGCTCGTACACGGCCGGTGCGCTCGGCGGTCGCTACAGCAAGAAGCTGCTCCTCGCGTGGCTGTATGCCGTTCGTGCGGTGGCGATCTCTATCTACCTCATGCTGCCGGTATCGGCGTTCGGTACCTATGTTTTTGCGGCGGTGCTCGGCCTTACCTGGCTCGCGACCGTGCCGCTCACCAATTCGCTGGTGGGCCAGATCTTTGGCGTCAAGTTCCTATCGACGCTCTTCTCCATCGCCTTTCTCGGCCACCAGCTCGGCGGCTTCCTCGGCGCCTGGGCGGGCGGCGCGATCTTCGATGCCACGGGGTCGTATCAGCTCGTGTGGCTCGCGGCGATCGCGCTCTCGGTCATCGCCGCGGTTCTTTGCGTGCCGATCGACGAGCGCGTCATCGCCCGGCCGGCGATCAGGGCGGCGGCGTGAAAAGCGGGCGCGTGCGCAAGGCCGACGCGCCGGCGAGCACTCGAGACATGCGGGCCTTGCTCGACGCGTTGCCTTTCGCGGCGATGCTGAGCAGCGCATCTGGCGACGTGCTGTATGCCAACGCCGCGATGCGCGCCGGGGCGCCGGGAGCGCGCGAGAGCACCACGCTGACGCTGGGCGAGCTCGGCGAATGCACGCTCACTGTCGTGCGGCCGGCGGAGGCGCAGACACAGCGCCTCGCGGCGCTCGGCTTCATGCTCGCCGGCGTCTGCCACGAGGTGTCGAATCCGCTCGCTGCCATCCATTCGATGCTGCAGATCCTGCAATCGAAGCGAGGCGTAAGCGCCGAGACGCTCGACAAAGGCCTCGCCTCGATCGGCGCCAACATCGCGCGTGTGCTCGCCATCACGCGCAAGCTCGGCGACTTCTCGCGCGTCGGCGGCGAAGCACCGTCGCGAGTGGCGCTCGATGCGGCAATGGAGGCGGCGATCGCGCTGCTGCGCCATAGCGACCAGGCGCCCGGGGTCACGGTCGAGTACGCCGGTGCGCGCGGCGCAGTGGTGCTCGCGCGCGCCGGACAGCTCGAGCAGGTGCTATTCAACATTCTGCTCAATGCTGCGCAGGCGATGCGCGGCGAGGGACTCGTCCAGGCGCGCGTGCGACACGAGGGTGACACGGCGCTCGTCGCCATTCGCGACAGCGGGCCGGGCATCGCGCCGGAGAACCTGGCGCGCGTGTTCGATCCGTTCTTCAGCACCAAGCCGGCCGGCGAGGGGGTCGGGCTCGGCCTCGCCATCAGCAACGAGATCGCGCACGAGCTTGGCGGCGCGATACGTGCCTACAACCCTTCGGAGGGCGGCGCGTGCTTCGAGATCATGCTGCCGCTCGCCCCGCGATGAACACCAAGGCGCGCAAGACGCCCCGCGTGCTCGTGGTCGACGACGATCCGGGCCTCGCCGAAGTGATCGATCTCCTTCTCACGCGCGAGGGCTATGCCGCGGAACGCTCGGGCACGGTGCGCGACGCGCTCGCGCGGGTCGCGGGCGCCGAGCCGGATCTGGTGATCACGGATCTCAAGCTGCCCGACGGTACGGGGCTCGACGTCATCGCGCGCTTGCATGCCGAGCGGCCCGAGCTGCCGGTGATCATGATCACGAGCTACTCGTCGCTCGAGAGCGCAATCGGCGCGCTGCGTGCCGGCGCCGTCGACTACCTGATCAAGCCGTTCGACAACGACGAGTTCCTGCACGCGGTCGACCGGGCGTTGAACGAGCGACGCATCAAGCGCGAGAACACGATCCTGAAGCGCAGCCTCAAGGCCGCGTATGGCCAGTGGCCGCTCGTCGCCGAGAGCCCGGCGATGCGACGCGTCGTCGAGCTCGTGCGCAAGGCCGGTCCCGCCGACGCCCATGTCCTGATCACCGGCGAGAGCGGCACCGGCAAGGAGCGCCTCGCTCTGACGCTGCATAACGCGAGCCCGCGCGTCGAGGGACCTTTCGTGCCGGTCGACTGCGGCGCCATGCCACGCGAGCAGCTCGAGCACGAGCTCTTCGGACGCGAGGGCCTGCTGTTGCAGGCCGACGGCGGCACGCTTTTCGTCGACGAGATCTCCGAGTTCACGCCGTCCCTGCAGGCGAAGCTGCTGCACGCCCTCGAGGAGAAGGTCGTGCGGCGGTCCCATCCGGTCGATGTTCGCGTCATTGCCGGCACGCATAGAGATCTGGCCGCGGCGGCCGAGCGTGGCCAGTTCCGCAAGGACCTCTATTACCGGCTGAATGTCATCTCGATCCAGCTGCCGCCGCTGCGCGAGCGCGGTCGCGATGCGCTCCTCCTCGCGCAGCAATTCGCCGATCACTACTCGCGCAGGCTCGGTAAGCGCGTGAGCGGCTTCGACGCCGAGTTCTCCGCGTTCATCGCGAACCATCCGTGGCCGGGAAACGTGCGGGAGCTCGAGAACATGATCGAGCGCGCCGTGATCCTCGCCGAAGGCGAGACGCTCACCGGTCGCGATCTCGCCGAGGTGGCCCCGGCGCTGCCGATGGTGCGCGCCGCTGCGCCGCTGCCCGGCGGCGGCCGGCCGCTCGCCATCGAGGAGTACATCCGCGAGGTGATCGAGCGCTTCCAGGACTCGCACAGCGAGACCGAGCTCGCCCGCATGCTCGGCATCGGCCGCAAGGCGCTGTGGATGCGCCGGCGCCAGTGGGGACTCAAACGCACGCGCAAGGATGTTTCGCGCTGACATGCGGTTTCGTTCTGAAACGCGGCGCCGTTGCAGCATGCTTGCAATCCGCCGCCGGTCTTGATATCCAAGGCGCGTCACCCGAGGAGAGGAGGAGCACCGTATGGCCGAGCAGAAACCCGCAGCCGCTGCCGAGGGAAAAGCCGCGGCGCGCAAGAAAGTCACCATCCCGATGCTGATGGAGAAGATGAAGAAGGGCGAGCCGATCGTGCAGCTCGCCGTGTACGACTACGAGACGGCGATCATCGCCGACCGCGTGGGCATCGACATCCTGTGCGTCTCGGACACCGGCGGCATGGTGCTCTTCGGTCATGAGAGCACGACCTCAGTATCTTTCGAGGAAGTCATGTTCATGGCGCAGGCGGTGAAGCGCGGCTCGAAATACGGCCTGCGCATGGTCGACATGCCGTACATGAGCTTCCACCTCTCGGCGCAGCAGGCGGTCGACAACGCCGCGAAGTACGTCTCGCAGGGCGGGGCCGAGGTGATGAAGTGCGAAGGCAACCAGCACCACGCCAAGTACATCGAGGCGATCGTCAAGGCGGGCATCCCGGTGCAGGGCCACATCGGCATCACGCCGATGCGCATGCCGCAGCTCGGCGGCTTCTTCGCGCAGGGCAAGACTGCCGAGCGCGCGAAGGAGCTGGTCGACGACGCCTGGGCGATGGTCGATGCCGGCTGCTTCTCGATCATGTGCGAGGTCACGACCTCCGAGGTGTGCGAATACCTGGCGGCGACGCTGCCCGTGCCGGTGATCTCGCTCGGTGCCGGCAATCGCGCGCATGGCGTGCACATCATCGGTTCGGATCTCTTCCACCTCTACGAGGCGCACGTGCCGCGCCACTCCAAGATTTACGTAGACCTCGTGCCGATCATCGAGAAAGGCCTCTCGGACTACCGCGACGACGTGCGCGCGCGCCGCTATCCGGGCAACGAGCACACCGTGTTCATGAAGGAGGACGAGCTCGGGCGCTTCAAGCAGATGACGGCGAACGCCCGGCGCAAGTAGTTGAGCGTCGTCCACAATCTCGACGTGGCGCGCCTCCTGGGCGAGGCGCGCTTCTTCGCCGGCCTCACCAAATCGCAGCTCGAGCGCGTGGCGAGAATCGCGCGCATGCGCTCGTTCCCGCAGGACACGCGCATCTATACGGTCGGTGACGCCGTCGATGACTTCTACGTGCTCGCCGAAGGGATGCTGCGTTTCACGCTCGGCCTCGGTAAGAGAGACACCTCGGCGGGGGACATCATCCGCCGCGGCGAGGTGTTCGGCTGGGCGCCGCTGGTCGAAGGTCATGCGCGTCGCATCGCCACCGCCTACTGCCTCACCGCCTGCGAAGTGGTGGCGATTGATGGCGCCGCGCTCACCCGCCTCATGGAGGCGGACAGCGACCTCGGCTTCCGGCTCCTGAAGAAGCTCGCCGTGCTGCTGACGAGCGAGCTTGTCGCTTTCGCCGCCGGCTGAGCACCCTCGTCGCCATCGCGGCGGTCGCCGCGCTCGTCGGCCTGCTGATCGGCACGGTTGGCGTCGGCGGCGTCGTGCTGGTGGCTTTCCTCGCGCTCTTCGGCGGCCTGACGATCCACCAGGCCGCGGCCACCGCGCTCTTCACCTTCCTTTTCACCGGGATCCTCGGCACCTGGCTTTACCAGCGCCGCGGCACGATCGACTGGCGCATCGCCGTCCCGGTGTGCGCGGGCGCGCTCGTCTTCGGTTATCTCGGCGCCGCGCTCGCCGCGGTGGTCGATCCGCGACCGCTCGCCATCATCATCGCGCTCGTCATCATCGCCGCCGGCCTGTACGTCTTTCTGCCCGGCCGGCCGAGCGCGCGTGCGCGCGACGGCCAAGGGTTGCACGGCCGCCTCGAGCTCGCCGCTGTCGGCGCCGCTGCGGGCTTCGGCTCCGGATTTTCGGGCGCCGGCGGGCCGCTTTTCTCCGTGCCGATCATGGTGATCCTCGGCTATGTGCCGCTCACCGCCATCGCCACGAGCCAGGTGCTGCAGATCATCGCCGCCGTCTCGGGCTCACTGGAAAACCTGCGCCACGGCACGATCGATCTTCAGATCGCCGCCATCGTCACGGTGTTCGAGCTCGCGGGCGTGCTCGCCGGCGTGCGCCTCGCGCATGTCGCGAGCCCAGTGGTGCTGCGGCGCCTCGCCGGCAGCCTTTGCGTCCTTACCGGCGGCCTGCTATTGATGCGCTCTCTGTGAGCGCGCGCGACGAGCACCTCGCCACCCGGCAGACCGCCGGTCTCTTCGACTTCTCCTTCATGGGCTCGTACGAATTCCACGGAACGACGGAGCTCGAGCCGCGGCAGTCGCGGCGACTGGCGGAGATCGAGCCCGGCCGCATTGCCTACACGCTGCTGCTGAACGACGACGGCAGCGTCTTCAACGATGCGACGGTATGGAACATGGGCGACGATCGCTGGTGGGTATTCAGTGGCCGGCCAAGCGATGTGCTCTGGTTCGGCGGCGCCGTGCGCGACCGCTCCGGCGAGCACGCAATCCTCGCGCTGCAGGGCCCGCAGAGCGGCCGCATCCTCGCGCGACTCATTGGCGCCGATGCCGTGCGCGCGCTCCGGTATTTCCACTTTCGGCAGCACGATCGGATGCTCATCGGCCGCCTCGGCTACAGCGGCGAGCTTGGCTACGAGCTGATCGTGCCGCGAGCCGATGAGGCCAAGCTGCGCGCGCTTTTCAGCGATGTGCCGACGTGCAGCTTCCCGGCAGCGAACAGCCTGCGCATCGAAGCGGGCTATGTGCTCTTCGACCGCGAGATCGATGGCCGCGCCAATCCGCGCGAGCTCGGCCTCGAACGCCTCGCGCCCGGCCGAAAATTCGAGGCGACGCGAAAGCTCGTCGGCCTGGAATTCGAGGAAGGGCATGCGAGCAGCGAGCTGCCCGCGGCCCGCGTTACGAGCCAGTGCGATTCGCCGACGCTCAAAAAGGGCATCGCGCTCGCCTTTGGGCCGGCGGATGTACGCCCGGGAGATTTCGTCAGGGCGGACAATGACTACCTGGCGCGCGTCACCGCGCTGCCCTTCTACGACCCGGAGCGTCGCCGGCCGCGCGCTACGCCGCTGGTGTAACCTCCACCGGCTCCCGCAATACATGGCTACCACTCGAAGAACTTTCATTGCTGGGCTGGCGTCCTTGGGCTTGCTGCCGCGCATTGTCCGGGCCCAGCGAGCGGCCCGAAGGATCTCCTGGTTCGGGCTGGGCGGCCCCGACGACAACCTTCCGTACCTCAGCTCGCTGCAGGCGGGTTTGCGCGGCGCTGGATGGGAGGAAGGGCGCAACCTGGTGATCCAGCGCTACAGTTCGCTGCATGCGCCCGACGATTTCGAGCAAGTCGTGCGCGAGATCGTCGATGCGAAGCCGGAAGTCGTCGTAACCCACGAGTTCTGCACGCTCGCCATGCAGCGTTTCTCGATCGGCGTGCCGGTGGTCTTCGGCTACAGCGGCGACCCCGTGGAAGCGAAGCTGGTGGACAACCTGGCCCGACCCGGCACGAACTTCACCGGCATCAGCTACCTCGCGAGCGAGCTCGTCGGCAAGCGCATCGAATTTCTCAAGGAGGCGATGCCGGACATCCAGCGCATTGGTATCCTCGCGCGGCCCCAACACCCGGGGGCGAACGAGGAGCGTCGGGCTTCAGAAGAGGCGGCGACGAAGCTCGGGCTGGCCGTGTCGTGGTTCCCGGTCTTCGACGCCGCGCAGATCGAAAAGGCATTCGCCGACATTCGCGATGCCCGGTGCGACGCGCTGGTGGTCTTTCCGGACTCGATCATGTATCGGTCGCGCGAGCATATCTCCCAGCTGGCAGCAGTGGCCCGCTTGCCCGCCGTTTCGGGATGGTCCTCTTTCGCCGATAGCGGCCTGCTCTTCAACTACGGACCGAATCTGCGCGAGATTTACCGCGGTCTTGCAACCTATGTCGACCGGATACTGCGCGGCGCCTCGCCCGCGGAGCTGCCGGTGGACCGGCCGCGGACCATCGAGCTGATTGTCAACCTGCGTACGGCGCGCGCCCTCGGAATCCGAGTCTCTCCCTCGATCCTGGTGCGCGCCGACCGCGTCATCGATTGACCCCGCTCGGCGCTCTGATGGACACCCGCGCCTGCCTGTTCGATGTCTTCGGCACCGTAGTCGACTGGCGCACCAGCGTCAGCCGCGAGTTCGCGGCGTTCGCGAGCGAGAAGGGCATCAGTGGCATCGACCCGATCGAGTTTGCGGTCGAGTGGCGCAAGCTCTATCACCCGTCGATGGAAGAAGTGCGCTCGGGCCGCCGGCCGTTCGTGATCCTCGACATCCTGCATCGCGAGAGCCTGGCGAAGCTCATCGGCCGCTACGGCATCAAGGGGCTGAGCGAGGCAGATATGGACCATCTCAATCGAGCATGGCATCGCCTGGATCCCTGGCCCGACGCGGTCGAAGGGCTTACGCGGCTAAAGAAGAAGTTCATCATCGCGCCTTGCTCGAACGGCAACATCGCCCTGATGGTGAGCATGGCGAAGCGCGCCGGCTTGCCGTGGGACTGCATCCTCGGCGCCGAGACGGCGCGCGCCTATAAGCCGACGCCGGAGACGTATCTCGCTGCGTGCCGGATGCTGGGCCTCGCGCCGCCAGCTGTGCTGATGGTCGCGGCACACAACCCCGATCTCAAGGCGGCGAAAGCGCAGGGCCTCGCTACGGCATTCGTGGCGCGGCCGAAGGAGCATGGACCGGGACAGACGACCGACCTCGAGCCCGATGCAACGTGCGTCGATATCGCGGCGAAGGATTTCATCGACCTGGCGGCGAAGCTCGGGTGCTAGCGGCGAAAGCCGATCACCACGAAGAGCGCCATGCTGATGCCCATCAGGACATAGCCGGCGAGGTTGAGCTGGCGGGCGCGCTCGGCGCTGATCAGGCCGCGCACCTGCAGGATGCTCGCCGCCGTCGACGCGACCGCGCCCGCCACCGCGAGCGTGATCACCGCGGCGCGCGTGAGAAGCCAGTCCACGCCCGCTAGGACTTGGCGACGCGCTTCGAATACGCGTCGACGAAGTCCGCCGCCGCCTTGCTGCCGCGCGAGAACGATTTCATCGCTTCCTCGTGAAGCAGCGACAGCGCCTGCATCTTGATCTCGTTGGCGCGGTCGTTCTCCACCATCGCGAGCTGGGTGCGCGGCCGCGGCACGTCGATCTCGAGCACCGCGCGCACCTGGCACGGGATGTTGGACATGATGAGCAGGCGGTCGGCGAGGAAGATCGCCTCGTCGATGTCGGTGGTGACGAAGAAGTTGGTGCGCCGCGTCTCCTCGAAGAGCCGCGAGTAGTACTCCCACATCAGCTCCTTGGTCATGGCGTCGAGGCCGCGGAAGGGCTCGTCGAGGATCATGACCTCGGGGTTGTTGATCATGGCGCGCGCCAGCTCCGCGCGCCGCTGCATGCCGCCGGAGAGCTGCATCGGGTACTTGTTGCGGAAGTCCTTGAGCCCCACCTTGTTCAGCAGGAATTCCGCCATGTCGAGCGTCTGGCGCGTCACTTCGCCGCGTGCCCGCGGCCCGTAGAGGATGTTGTCCCAGGTGGTCATCCAGGGAAAAAGCGCCGACTCCTGGAAGAGCACCAGGCGGTCGCGCGCCGGGCCCGTGACCGGCGTGCCGTTCAGCAGGATGCTGCCGCTGTCGGGGCGCTCGAAGCCCGCCAGCAGCCGGATCAGCGTGCTCTTGCCGCAGCCCGAGGGCCCGATCATCACGGTGAGCTTGCTGCGCTCGATGCTGAACGAGCAGCCCTTCACCACCGCGGTGTGGAAACGCGCATCGCCGTAACCCTTGTAGACGTTG
>Ga0081539_10006646_pt1 | contig 10963 bp, 9 predicted proteins | sample TabmetS4T2R2_FD_71023 | JGI IMG/M metagenome (GOLD analysis project Ga0081539, IMG submission 71023) | Tabebuia heterophylla rhizosphere microbial communities from the University of Puerto Rico - S4T2R2 | ecosystem: Host-associated > Plants > Roots > Rhizosphere ... | reverse complement strand
CGCGACCATCAGCAGCTCGTGCTGCACCATGTGCACCGAGAAGAGCTCGGACGCGATCGCGTCGACCGGAGAGCAGAGCGCGATCACCAGCACGAGCGAGCCCGCGGCGAACGCAGCCGCGCGGGCGCGCGTGATCCCCGCGCCCCGGCCCGCGTGTCGCCACAATCGGGCGATCCCGATCGCGTACATCGCGCTCGAGACCGCCAGCAGGACCAGCACCCAGGGCTCGGCGGACCAGCTGAGCCCATCGTGACTGCGGCCCGCGTGCGCCCACGCGTTCGCCCGCACTGACGCGAGCGCCGCCACCGCGCCCGTCACGAGAAGCAGGGCGAAAGGACGAACGCGGTGAACCATTGGCTGGCGATGCCGAGGGCAAAGATCGCGCTCATCGACGCGCCGATCATTCCGAGGAAATGCTCCTGGGAGGCGCGGTCGCCGGCGTCGGATCCCGCGGCATCGCGACGCACCTGCCACACGCGCCAGCCATGCCAGGTGCCCCACAGCGCGATCGCGAGAAAGATCGCGTGCACGACGTGCATGATCGCGTGCTGCTGATGATTGCACGACCAGGTTACCAGGGGATAGCTGATGCCAAGATCGATCCCGAACGCGAGCGCCGCCACGAACAGCCCCGGCCATGTCGCGACGGGTCGGCGCGAGTAGCGCACGGCCGGACCCGGACTGTCTCCCGCGTACCTCATATCACGCGTGGCGCGATGTAGATGACCGCATAGATCGGCACCCAGGCGGCGACGACGAAGTTCCAGTACAGCGCGTTCTCGGCGACGTCGCTGAAGCGCTTGCCTTCGAGCGGCCCGGTGACGAGCAGCACCGCGAGCACCGCGGTGTCGTACGCGTCGGTGAGAAGGTGCACCGTGTGCAGCCCGAGAAGCGTCCACACGATCGAGCCATAGGCGTTCGAATCCCAGCGCACGTTGAGCGACTTGAATTCGAGGAAGCGCACCGCGATCGTCGCGAGCGCGATGGCGAGCAGAACCCACGTCCATTTGCGCACATCGGGCAGATCGCGCGCTTCGGCCGCACGCTTCGCCCACACATTGGGGATTGCGGAAAGCAGCACGATAACGAGGTTGATCGTTCCCCAGAGCGGGCCCGGATAGTCGACGCTCGCCGGCCAGTTGGCGACACGGGTGCGCAGATAGAAGTACGCCATCACCGCAAGGGCGAACACCGTGCCTTCGATGAGGATGATTCCCCACGTCCCCCACCACATGAGGCTGTGATCGCCGAAGCCGTAGCTCGGGAGCTCGCGCACGTCCAGCGCGGTGCCATCCGCCGGCGCGGGCCGTTGCCGGCGGCGGCGCGGCTCGACGGCGGCGCGCGCGTCGTTCACGGCGCCTTCTCCAGCGCCAGCGCCTTGCGCGTTTCCTCGCGGCCCGGCCAGAACCACGCGGTGAGGGCGATCGCCACGGGAATCGCGCCCCACACGATCGCCCACGGATTGAAGATCGAGCCGACGAACATGGCGCTGACCGCGAGCGAGCTCACGAACGGCCAGATCGTCGAGTCGGGCTGCATCAGGCGCTGATCGGGGAGCGCGTCGACGACGCTCGTCACCAGCACTTCCCGCGCGTGCGTGGCGAGTCCAGTGACGTATTCCGGCCCGCGCGTCGGCTGCCACAGCGGCTCGCGCCCGTGCACGATCGGCACGTCGACGAAATTGCACGCGGGCGGTGGCGAGCTCGTCGCCCATTCCAGCGTGCCGGCACCCCATGGGTTGTCGGGCGCGAGCGCGCCGCGACGCAGCGACACCACCACATTGAGGATGAAGAGCAGCACGCTCACCGCAATCGTGACCGCACCCAATGTCGATACCAGATTGAGCGTGCCCCAGCCGAGCTCGGCCGGATACGTGTACACCCGCCGCGGCATCCCTTCGAGTCCGAGGATGTGCATCGGAAAGAACGCGACGTTGAACCCGATGAAGAACAGCCAGAAGTTCCACCGACCGAGCCGCTCGGACAGCATGCGTCCGGTCATCTTGGGAAACCAGTAATAGAACGCGCCGAACAGTGGAAACACGGCGCCGCCGATCAGCACGTAGTGGAGGTGCGCCACCACGAAGAAGGTGTCGTGGATCTGGGTGTCGAGCGATACCGAGGCGAGCATCACGCCCGTGAGTCCCCCGAGGATCAGGATGAAGAAGAACCCGAGCACGTACAGGAGCGGCGTCCTGAAATTGAGCTTGCCGGTCCACAGCGTGGCGATCCAGCAGAAGATCTGGATGGCGGTCGGGATGGCGATCACCATGCTCGCCGCGGTGAAGAAGCTCTTCCCGAGCTCGGCGACGTTCGTCGCGAACATGTGATGCACCCACAGCGCGAAGCCGAGGAAGGCCGTCGCGATGAGCGACAGCACCATCGCCGGGTAGCCGTAGATCGGCCGCCGCGCGAAAGGTGCGATGATCGACGACAGCATCCCCAGCCCGGGAATGAAGATGATGTACACCTCGGGGTGGCCGAAGAACCAGAAGAGGTGCTGCCACAGGAGCGCGTCGCCGCCGTCCGCAGGATTGAAGAAATGCGTGCCGATGAGACGGTCCATGATGAGCATCGTGCTCGCGAGCATCACCGCGGGCATCGCGAACAGGATCATGAAGGCCGTGACGAGGCTTGCCCACACGAACAGCGGAATGCGCGTCAGGGTCATGCCGGGCGCGCGGAGCTTGAACACGGTGGCGATGATGCAGATCGATGCGAGCAGCGCCGACACCTCGGTGAAGGTGATCATCTGCGCCCACCAGTCGGCGCGCTTGCCCGGGCTGTACTGCGGGCCCGAAAGGGGCACGTACGCGAACCACCCGACGTCGGGACCGATGTTGAGCACGAAGCCGACGAACAGGAACACGCCGCCCGCGAGCAGGATCCAGTAGGAGAACGCGGCGGTGCGCGGGAATGCAATGTTGCGCGCGCCCACCATGAGCGGCACGAAATAGATCGCGACCGCCTGCATCACCGGCACGGCGAACAGGAACATCATCGTGCTGCCGTGCATCGTGAAGATCTGGTTGTACAGGTCCGGGCCGAGGAGATCGTTCTCGGGTCGCGCGAGCTGCATGCGCATCGCCGCGGCGAGCAGTCCGCCCAGCAGGAAGAACACGAAGCAGGTGACGATGAAGCGACGTGCGATGTGCTTGTGATCGACCGTGGCGAGCCAGCCGAGAATCCCCGGGCGATCGCTCCACGTGCGCTCGAGCTCGCGCACTTCCGGGGGTGTGAGATGACGCGACGGCGGCAATCGGAGCTCGGGGGCGGTGGTGCTCATTTCAGGGTTTGCAGGTAAGCGACGAGTGCGCGAAGATCATCCGGCGACAGCGGCACGGCGGGCATGTTCGCGCCCGGCTTGAACTGCTGCGGATTCACGATCCACGCCATCATGTGCTCGGGCGTATTGGGCAGGCGCCCCGCCGCGAGCGTCGGCCGGCTCGCCACGTGCGTAAGATCCGGCGCGAACTGGCCGTGCGCGTTCGTGCCCTGGATGTTGTGGCACATGCCGCAGGGGCCGCTTTCGAACACGTCACGCCCGCGTTTCGCGATGTCGGTCGCCGGCTCGGGCGCGGAGTGACGCTGCTGCTCGGCCCATCGCTCGAAGTCCGACGGCGGGAGCGCTTTCACGTTGAAGGCCATCCAGGCGTGCTGCCAGCCGCAGAACTCGGCACATTGTCCGCGGTAGTCGCCGGCCTTGTCGGCGCGAAACTGGATGAGCGACGTCTCGCCCGGGATCAGGTCCTTCTTGCCGTGCAGGTTCGGCACCCACAGGCTGTGAATCACGTCGTCGGAATGCAGGCGCGCGATGACGGGTCGCCCCACCGGAATCTGCAGCTCGTTGGCGGTGATGAAGTTGCGCGACGGGGGATCGTCGTTGTATTGCACCTCCCACCAGAACTGATGCGCGGTGATGTCGAGCGTGAGCGCGTTCTGCAGCGGCAGCCGCGCGAGGGCGCGGTCGGTGAACACGCTCGCCGCGAGAAGGAAGAGAAGCAGCGCGATGCTTATGGCGACGCTGGCGACCACGCTCCGATGCGCGATCCGCTCGGGGTCGCCGAAGCGCGCGACCTCCGCCGGCGTGGTCTCGTCCCCGCGTCCGCCGCGGCGAAGCGCGATCAGGAGACCGATCATCGTCGCGACGAACACCACCGTGCACACCCCGAGCATGACGTTCCACAGGGTGTAGATGTGCGCCGCCTGGATGCCCGTGGGATTGAGCGCATTCTGGAAGGGCGCCGCACCCGCGAGGGGCGTGGCCATCGGCAGCATCGCGAGCAACATCGTGCCGCGACTCCGCGCAATCGTCCGCCGCATGCTTGCGGCCGCAGGCGCCTGCAGTGCTCGAAGCTTCGTACGCACGATGGGAATGTCGATGGTTATTGCGGCGACGGCGCCGGCTCGCTGCCGCCCTGCACCGGCTTTTGCGTGTCCTGGCGCGATTCCGAGACCTTGGTGGACAGGCTGTCGTTGCGCGAAGGTGCGGCATCGGACGGGGCGAGGCCGCTCATCGATCGGATGTACGCGACGAGCTGCCAGATCTGATCGTCGGGAATGCGTCCGCGGAACGACGGCATGCCATTCGGACGGCCTTCGACGATCGTGGCGAAAATGTTCTGGGGATCGCTGCCGTAGATCCAGACGTCGTCCATGAGCGGCGGACCGCTGCCGCCGCCGCCGTTCGCGTGACAGCCGTTGCAGTTGTAGGCGGAGAAGAGGCGCTTGCCCTGGCTCATCGCGTAGGCGTTCTGCTGATACCCGTTGGGCACCGGCGGTTGCGGTGGCTCCGCGCCGGCGTGCAACGGCGTGAGCTGCACGGCGTTCAACGTGACGCCTCCTGCAGGAGGCTGGGTGAACGTGCGCGTCTCGCGCTGGCATGCAGCGACGAGCGCGACGGCGGCGATTGCGATCAGCAGGCGTTCGGAACGCATGACCTCGACACGACGTGATGGGAGTCCGCGCGCGGCACGTGATAGGCCGCGAGCACGGCATCGATGTCCGCGCGGCGACGCGCGAGCGCGGCGTCGATGTCGTTGCGCAGTGCCTCGTCGGACTTGCGCACCGCGACCACCAGCGAGAATTCGAACGGCATCGATGCGATGCTCGGCGGCGCCGACGCCGGTGCAAGCGCGAGCGGCACCGAGGCCTGCGCCGCGTAGTAACCCGCCGCGGGACCCCACGCGACGGCGGCATCGATCTCGCGCGTCGCGATCGCATCGATCATGCGCGCGACCGCCGGCTTGTCTCCGAACACCGGGAAGCCGACGACGTGCATCGCACGCGAGCGCGCGAGTGCGTGCCCCGGCGGTGTCGCAGCCATGTCGTTTCCGATGAGCTGCACGCCGATGCGCTGCGCGAGAAAGCGCGGATCGTCGAATGACGGCGCAATGTCCCGCGCGAGCTTCGGATACACGAACACGTAGCGCGAGCGGTAATAGGGCGCGGTCGCGGCGATCCCCTCGTAGCCCTGCGGCAGACCGATCAATGCATCGCACAGGCCGTCGCCCAGCGTCTTGCGCACGAGACCATGCTGCGGCTGGAACCACACGAACTCGAGGCGCGCACGAAGCTCGTCGGCGATGATGCGCGCGATCCTGTTGTCGAATCCGCTTTCGTCCTGCGCCGAGAAAGGCAGGTTGTCCGGATGCGCGCACACCCGCAGCGTGCGTGCGTCGTCGGCGCGCGCGAGGAAGGGCCAGGTGAGGCACAGCAGGCAGAGCGCCTGCAACCACCACCTACGGAAGTGTGAAGACATACAGCATTCCGCCCTTGGTGGTCTTCTGCGGCAGGTCGCTCATCACATTGACGAAGCCGAGCGCAGCGCTCGAGTCGCGCGGATCGAGCCCGCCCGCGGCGATCGCACCCGCCCACCCGCCGACGCCCGACAGCACGGCGACGTACTGCTTGCCGTCCGGTCCGCGATACGTCATCGGCTGGCCGATGATTCCCGACCCCGTCTTGAACTGCCAGAGCAGCGTCCCGTTGCGCGCGTCGACCGCCTTGAACCATCCGTCCATCGTGCCGTAGAACACGACATCGCCCGCGGTCACCAGCGCGCCGCTCCATACCGGCAGGTCCTCCTTGATGAGCCACACGTTCTTTCCGCTCACCGGATCGAACGCGCTGAACTCGCCGCGGTGTCCGCCGGGCCCCGGCTTCATGCGCACTTCCATGCCGACGTAAGGCGTGCCTGCGATGTAGCTCGTCTTCTGCGCGAGCACGTCCTGACAGAGGTTCTGATGCGGGATGTACAGAAGCTTCGTGCGCGGCGACCATGCCGCAGGCTGCCAGTCCTTGCCGCCCGGTGATGCGGGGCACGCATCACTCGACACGGTGCCGGGCTTCGGCTCCTTCTCGGCGTTGTACTTGAGCCGCCCGGTGCGCAGATCGACGCCGCTCGAGGTGTTGACGAACACGAACGGGTTCGCCGCGAGCACCTCGCCGGTCGCGCGATCGATCACGTATACGTAACCATTGCGATCGGGATGCAGCAGCACCTTGCGGTTCTGGCCGTTGATCGCGAGCTCGACCAGGATGTTCTCGTTGACGCCGTCGTAATCGTGCAGATCGTGCGGGCTCATCTGGTAGAACCAGCGCGCATCGCCGGTGTCCGCGTTGCGGGCGAAGATGCCGGAGGTCCACTTGTTGTCTCCCGGGCGTTGCTCGGGATTCCACGGTCCGGGATTCGCGGTGCCGTAGTAGATGAGATCGAGCTCGGGGTCGTACGAGAGAAAGCCCCACACCGTGCCGCCGCCGATCTTCCATGCTTCGGCGGGCCAGGACGACACGCCGAGGTCCTTTCCCTGGTCCTGGCTGTAGAAGGGCTTGAAGTTGGCGCCGATCAGCACCTCCTTGTCGGGACCGGTACTGTAGGCGCGCCACAGTTCCTTGCCGGTGCGCGCGTCCAGCGCGGTGAGTCTTCCGCGCACCCCGTATTCGCCGCCGCTGTTCCCGACGTACACCTTGCCCTTCGTCACGAGCGGCGCCATCGTGACCGTCTCTCCCAGGCGGATGTCGGCGAGCTGCGTGCGCCACGCTTCCTTGCCGGTGCTCGCATCGACGGCGATGGTCTGTCCGTCGAGGGTGTTCATGTACACGCGCCCGTCGGCATACGCGACGCCGCGATTCACCGTGTCGCAGCAGGCGATGCCTTGCGATGCGGCGAGAGGCTTCGGACTGAACTGCCACTTCGCCGGTGCACCGGGCTTGGAGAGATCCAGTGCATAGAGATGGTTCGGATACGGCGTCACGACATACATCGTGTCGCCGACGACCACCGGCGCCGCTTCGTGGCCGCGCAGAACCCCGGTCGAGAACGTGAACGCGAGCTTCAGGTTCTTGACGTTGCCGGTATTGATTTCGGCGAGCTCGGCAAATCGCGTGTTGGCGTAGTCCTTGGTCGCGAGCGGCCAATCGCCTTGCGGTTGTGCGCTCGAGCCGCCGGACACGAGCATGAACACGGCAGCGAGCACGACGCACGAGCGCGTTGACGCGCGATCGACAGGACGATCCATGACGCGATACGAGGGTTACGGTACCGCGTCTTCTGCAAGCGTCATGCCGACCATGAACGAGCAGCGGGCGTCATTCGAGCATGCGCGCCAGGGCGGTGCGCGGCGGCAAAAGTTGCAGGAGCGCGGTCTCCTTTTTTCCGCGGAAGCGAGTGGTCAGCGCGCTTTCGTGCGCGTGTTACCGTCGACCGCCATGGCGGTCTCGAGATCTTCGAAGTCGATGCGCTGGATGCGAAGTGTCGGGGGCCTTGCGATCGGCGCTGTGGCCGGGTGGATCTGCAGTCGTCTCCACACGCCGATCCCGTGGATGCTCGGACCGCTGTGCACGCTCGCGGCATTGCGCGTGTCGGACGTCGACATTCCCGAATTCGCCGGCGGGCGCCAGGCGGGGCAGTGGGTGATCGGTACCTCGCTCGCGCTGTACTTCACGCCCACCGTGCTGCGGCAGGTCGCGGGGCTGTGGCCCTGGCTCGCGGCAGGCGCTCTCTTCGCAATCGTCCTCGGCTACGCGGCGGGTCTCGTGCTCGCCCAGCTTGCGCGGCTCGATCGCACCAGCGCGACGTTCGCGTGCGTTCCCGGCGGCGCGTCCGAAATGGCGGTGTTGGGCGAGCGCTTCGGTGCGCGCGTGGACAAGGTCGCCGCCGGCCAGAGCATACGGATCCTGGTGGTGGTGATCGTGCTCCCGGCGCTGTACACCGCGCTCGGCGTGCACGGCGCCGATCAGTACATCCCCGGCGCGACGCAGTTCGAACCCGGCGGGTTCGCGTTGCTCATGGCGGGCACGTTCGTAGCCGGGCTTGCCGTGCAGGCGCTGAACGTGCCGAACGCCTTCGTGCTGGGCCCGCTCGCGGTGGCCGTTCCCCTGACGGCAATGGAGGTGAACTTGTCGGCGGTTCCGACGTGGGCCTCGAATGGCGGGCAGGTGCTGATCGGCTGCGCCCTGGGCGCACGCTTCCGGCCCGACTTCCTGCACGGCGCGCCGCGTTTCGTCGCCGCGATGGTCGCGACCTCGCTCGTCGCGATCGGATTCTCGGCGCTTTTCGGCTGGGCCCTGGCGGCGAGCGCTGGCCTTTACCCCGCCACTCTCATCCTGGGGACGGCGCCCGGAGGGATCGCCGAGATGTGCATCACCGCGAAAGTGCTGCAACTCGGGGTGCCGGTCGTCACCTCGTTCCATGTCGTGCGCCTAGTCGTTCTTCTCCTCGGAACGGCTCCGTTTTTCACCGTGGCGCGCGACTGGCGCCGTCGGCGATTGCGCCGCGAGGCGTAGCCCGCGAAACTGGCTTGGGCGGCTGGCCTGACCACCGGACCGCGGCGGCTTTCCCGGTCTCGAAGCCACGGAAATGGCGTGCTAATCTCGTTGGTTCCATTGAAGCGTCGCCCTGGGACGCGGCGTTCGGCTCGGCATTCGGCCGGGCCGGAGGATCCACGAGCTGCCTATGAACGCACCTGAAACCCTCGCGAGTCTGGCTGCCGCCGTGTCCGCGCCTTCCTACGTGCGCCATGTGCGCCTGCTCGGCTGGGTGCGCGACGTCGCCAGTCTCGCGAAGCCCGAGCGCATCCACTGGTGCGAAGGGAGCGACGCCGAGTACGAGCGCCTGTGCCAGGACATGGTTCGCTCCGGCATGCTGCTCACGCTCGATCCCGCCAAGCGGCCCGACAGCTATCTCGCACGCTCCGATCCTTCGGACGTGGCGCGGGTGGAGGACCGCACCTTCATCTGCAGCGAGCGGGAGGAGGACGCCGGTCCCACCAACAACTGGGTGGCGCCCGCGGAGATGCGCGCCACGCTGCATCGGCTGTTCGACGGCTGCATGCGCGGCCGCACCATGTATGTGGTGCCGTTCTCGATGGGCCCGATCGGCAGCGACATCGCGCACGTGGGAATCGAGATCACCGACAGCCCCTACGTCGTGGCCAGCATGAAGATCATGACCCGCATGGGGCGTCCCGTGTTCGACGTGCTCGGCGCCGACGGTCGCTTCGTGCCCTGCGTGCACTCCGTCGGCGCACCGCTCGCACCCGGCGAGCGCGATGTGCCTTGGCCCTGCAATCGCGAGCACAAGTACATCGTGCATTTCCCCGAGTCGCGGGAGATCTGGTCGTTCGGCTCGGGCTACGGCGGCAATGCCTTGCTCGGCAAGAAATGCTTCGCCCTGCGGATCGCGTCGGTGATGGGCCGCGACGAGGGCTGGCTCGCCGAGCACATGCTGATCCTGGGCGTCACGGCGCCGACCGGCGAGAAGAGCTATGTGTGCGCGGCGTTTCCGAGCGCGTGCGGCAAGACCAACCTCTCGATGATGATCCCGCCCAAGGAATTCGAAGGCTGGCGGATCACGACCATCGGCGACGACATCGCCTGGCTCAAGCCGAAGCCGGACGGGCGTTTTCATGCGATCAATCCCGAAGCCGGCTACTTCGGGGTGGCGCCGGGCACGTCCTACGACTCCAATCCCAACGCGATGGAGATGCTCAAGCGCAACGTGATCTTCACCAACGTTGCGCTCACCGATGATGGCGACGTGTGGTGGGAAGGCCTCACCCGCACGCCGCCTTCCCACCTGATCGACTGGCAGGGAAAGGACTGGACGCCCGACTGCGGACGCAAGGCGGCCCACCCGAACGCGCGCTTCACGGTGTCGTCGGTGCAATGCCCGTCGCTTGACCCGCACTGGGACGATCCCGAGGGCGTGCCGATCGATGCGTTCGTGTTCGGCGCGCGCCGCAGTGACACCGTCCCCCTGGTGGTGGAGGCGGCGAGCTGGGAGGAAGGCGTGTACAAGGCCGCGACCATGGGGTCGGAAACGACCGCCGCGGCGGCGGGCAAGGTCGGGGAAGTCCGGCGTGATCCCTTTGCGATGCTTCCGTTCTGCGGCTATCACGTCGGCGACTACTTCCGCCACTGGCTGGAGATGGGCCGGGCGGTGACGCAGCCCCCGCGCATCTTCACGGTGAACTGGTTCCGGGCCGATCCCGCGGGCAACTTCATCTGGCCGGGCTTCAGCCAGAACATGCGGGTGTTGCGCTGGATCGTGGAGCGCTGCCATGGCCGCGCGCACGCGGTGGCCACACCGCTGGGTCTGGAGCCCGACTATCGGGATCTCGACTGGACCGGGCTCGATTTTCCGCGGGAAAAGTTCGAGCAGATGATGCGTATCGACGAGTCCATGTGGCGCCGGGAGCTCGCCGCGCACGACGAGCTTTTCTCCAAGCTCGGAGCCAAGCGCCCGACCGCGTTGGTCACCGAGCGGGCGCGTTTGGGCCAACGCCTGCGGGGCTGATGGCCGGCTGTCCACGACAGGATGGTTTTGTGCGGCGCACAATTGTTCCACGTGAAACCTAACTGCTGACCGTCACGGCGCGAGGGAGCGCGGCTGCCGATATAATCCAGCCGCTGTTTCACGTGAAACAATCACCCCGATGCGGTTCCCGGAAACATTCGAAGTC
>Ga0081539_10006645_pt1 | contig 10965 bp, 7 predicted proteins | sample TabmetS4T2R2_FD_71023 | JGI IMG/M metagenome (GOLD analysis project Ga0081539, IMG submission 71023) | Tabebuia heterophylla rhizosphere microbial communities from the University of Puerto Rico - S4T2R2 | ecosystem: Host-associated > Plants > Roots > Rhizosphere ... | reverse complement strand
TCTTGGCGTCGACCTCGAAGATCTCGACCTCGGCATCGGCCACCGTGAGGTTGGTGTACGTGCCGTCGGCCATGCCGGTCACCTTGCCGTTCAGCACCGGCAGCGGCTCCTGGGTGATGAACAGGTTGCCCGCAGGCTTGCCGGTGATGAACTCGAACATGGCGCCGAAGGCGAGCTTGTGGAACGCCACCTCGCGATGGTCGAGGCCGTCGAGGATGACGTTGCGGGCGCCGCGCAGCCCGGAGGAATCGTAGCTGACACCCGTCGGCTTGCCCGGCGCGCCGATGAAGCGGCCATCGGGCTGCGAGAACTTGTCGTTGGTGTCGGAGCGGATCGCCATCATCTCGACGCCAGGGATGAGATCGTCGGGACCGGCGTTCAGCTCCTTGAGGAAAGTGTAGGCGCCGTTGAATTCGCTGCCGACCAGAAGGCTGTCGGAATTGACGACGCCCTTGTTGGGCGTGCCACACAGCACGGCGTGGCTCACGTACTGGGCACCGCCGCCGTTCTTCAGGAACGACCGGATTGCATTGCCGCCGCGAGACGAGCCGACCAGCGCCACCTTGCGGCGGCCTGTCGCCTTCAACGCGTGGGCCACGAAAGTCGCGAGCTCCTTCATCTGCTCCTCGGCCGACGACCGGAAGAGCTCGGGCTTGGCGTCCTCGCGCCGCGCGCTGGGATAGGCGAAGTCGATGGCGAAGAGCTGGTGGCGTTTGTAGCCGTTGGCCTCGAAACGCCAGATGTTGTTGATCCAGAGCGCGCTCGAATCGCCGTTGCCGTGCACGAACACCACGATCGGCGGACCGGTATCGGCAGGCTGTTGCTGGCGGCGCGGTGGCGCGGGTTGTTGCTGGGCAAGCGCCAGCATCGGCGCCAGCGCAGCGGTTCCGCCGAGCAGGACGCGTCGTGTGACCTTCTTTATCGCTCCCCCAGACATATGGTCCCTACATTGGCAAAAGCCGGCGGCCGACGCTACGCTCGGTTGATGACGATTTGTTACGTCGACAGCCCGGTCGGTCGGCTGGCCGTCGAGGCGGATCACGACGCCGTGACCGGCGTGCGTTGGGCCAGCCCCAGCGAGCGTACGCGCGACGAGGCCCATAGTCCGGTGCTGCAGGAGGCGCAGCGCCAGCTCGACCTCTACTTTGCCAGGAGATTGAAACGCTTCGACCTGCCGCTCGCGCAGCGGGGCACCGACTTCCAGAAGCGGGTGTGGGCTGCGATGCGCGACATCCCTTACGGCGAGACCGCGACCTACGGCGGCATGGCGACAGCGCTGGGCTCAGGCCCACGGCCGGTCGGCATGGCCTGCGCCCGCAACCCCATCCCCATCATCGTGCCCTGCCACCGGGTGCTGGGCAGCGGCGGCAAGGAAGGCGGCTTCTCCGGCGGCAAGGGCCTGCCGACCAAACGGCAACTGTTGGCACTGGAAGGCGTCATTCTTCTTTAATTCGGACCGCGGGCGTCCCGAACATGACGCGTTGCATCGACCTTGCGTGACCGCTACGGAGAGCCCATGCGCGTCCTGATCATCCGGCCCGAACGCGAGGCGACGGCCCTGGCCACGGCGCTGGCCGGGCGCGGCCACACGCCGGTGATCGCGCCGCTGTTCCGACTGGAATTCCTGCACCCGCCGGCGGAGTTCTCCGCCGCGCTCGCCGCCTGCCAGGCCGTGCTGCTGACCAGCGCCAACGGCGCGCGCGCGCTGGCCGAAGCGAGCGAGCAGCGCGGCCGGCCGATCCTGGCGGTGGGCGACACCACGGCCAGCACCGCCGAAGGGCTGGGCTTCAGCGCCGTCACCTCGGCGTCGGGCGATGGCCCCGCCCTGGCCGATCTGGTGCGCGAGCGGCTGAAACCGGCGGACGGCCCGCTGCTGCACGTGTCGGGCCGCGAGGTCGCGGTCGATTTCGGAGAACTGCTCCGGCCGGCGGGCTTCGAGGTGAAGCGCTTCGCGCTCTACGACGCGCGCGAGGAGACTGCTTTACCGGACTCGGCGCGCGCGGCGCTCGAAGCGCGCGCGCTCGACGTCGTCACCTTCTTCTCGCCGCGCGCGGCCGCGACCTTCGCCTCGATGGTCGAGGATGCGGGCCTGTCGGCCAACCTGCGCGACGTCACCGCCGTTGCGATCAGCCCGGCCGCGCTCGCGCCCGCGGCTGGCCTGCCCTTCAAGGCCGTCGTGGCGGCCGAGCGGCCGAGCCGCCAGGCCGTCCTCGACGAGATCGACCGACTGGCCGAAGCCCCTGTAGAAGGACAGGCACAAGGACAGGCGACCATGAGCGACACAAGCGAACCCGTTCCTCCGCCCTCGGCGCCGCCGCCGACCGCCCAGCCGGTCATCGTGCGGCGCGGCCTGGGCGTGGCCGGGGCCTTCGTGGTCGGCCTGCTGGCCGCGGTGATCGTGCTGGCGGGCGCGCTGATCTCGTTGCCTTTCTGGCCGCAGCAGGCGCGCGACCTGTGGCGCGGCCATGCCGCCGCACCCGTCCCGCCGGCGCCCGGCATCGACCTGCAGGCGGTGCGGGCCGACGCCACCGCCGTTGCCAACGCGGCCGTCGATACGGCGCGCAAGGAGCTCACGGGCCGGCTGGACGATCTCGAAAAGCGCCTGCGCGCCGTCTCGGCAACGGCGGCCGAACGACCGGCAGCCGCACCCGGCGGTCCCGATCCCGCCATCGCCGACTTGAAGAGCCGAGTCGAAGCCCTGGAGCAGCGGCCTGCCGGCAGCGGTGCGGCGCCCGCTCCGGCCCCGAGCCCAGCTCCTGGCAACGTCGAAGCCGACAAGGAAATCGCCGTCCTGACGCGCGAGATCGCGTCGCTCCGCGCCGCGCTCTCCGCCCTCGACCAGGCCGTCGCCACCCAGCGCGACCAGGCCAAGGCGCTGAGCGATGCGGTCGGCGCGAAAAGCAGCGGCGAGCAGAAGGCGCTGGTGGCCGCGCGCGCCTCGGCGGTGATCGGCGTGGCGGCCAGGCTTGCGGGCTCGATCGATGCCGGGTTGCCGTTCGCGGCCGAGCTCAATCTTCTCGTTCCGCTGGTCCAGGGCGACGGCAAGCTCACGGAGATCATCGCGGCTCTGCAGCCCTATGCGCAGACCGGTGTGGCCTCGCGGGCCGCGCTCGAAGCGGAGTTCCCCGCCGTCGCCAAGGCGGCACTGGCCGAGGACGTGGCCGACGATTCCTACGGCGAGCGCCTCATGGGCAAGCTGCGCGGCCTGGTCTCCTTGCGCCGCGTCGGCGACGTGCCGGGCGACACGACCGAGGCCAAGCTCGCGCGCGCCGAGCAGGCGCTGCATGCCGGCGACGTCGCCAAGGCGGCCGAGCTGGTGATATCGCTGCCGGCGTCGACCAGCAAGGCGACGGCGGCGTGGCTCGTCAAGGCCGAGGCCCATCTCGCCGCCAAGCGCAGCCTCGACCAGCTTGCCGCCTACGCCGTCAACCTTCTCGGGACGGCGCGCTGATCGATGACCACTCTGCGCGTCCTGATCTGGTTCGCCGTCGCCGCCGTGGCGATGCTTGTGGCCGTCTGGCTGGCCGAGCGGCCGGGGACGGTCACCGCCGAATGGCACGGCTGGCGGCTCGACAGCAGCGTCGGCGTGCTGCTGGTCGCCCTGCTTGTCCTGATCGGGCTCTGCATCGGCGGCTGGCTGCTCTATCGCTGGATCGTCGGCGCGCCATTCGCGCTGCTCGAAGGCTGGGGCGAGAGCCGCAAGAAGCGCGGCTATCGCGAGCTGACCCAGGGCCTCGCCGCCGTCGCCGCCGGCGACGCCAACGAAGCGCAGAAGCACGCCCGCAAGGCCGAGCAGCTTCTGGCCGAGCCGCCGATCACGCTCCTGCTGTCGGCGCAGGCCGCGCAGCTGGCCGGCGACCGCGACGGCGCCAACCGCGCCTTCACCGCCATGCTCGAGGACGAGCACACGGCCTTCCTCGGCCTGCGCGGCCTGATCGGCCAGGCGCTGCGCGACGGCGACCAATCCAAGGCGCTGGCCTATGCCGAACGCGCTTTCAGGCTGAAACCGCAGACGCCGTGGGTGGTGCATTCGCTGTTCGACATGCAGGCGCAGACCGGCCAGTGGAAGGCGGCCCAGGAGACGCTGGAGACCGGCCAGCGGCGCAAGGTCGTGACGGCCGACAAGGGCCGCACCTTGAAGGCGCTGCTTCTGGTCGAGCGCAGTCGCGCCGCCGATCGCGACGGCAATACCAACGACGCACTGGTATTGGCGCGCGAGGCCTTCGGTCTCGCGCCCGAACGCATCGCCGTTACCCAGCACTTTGCCGGACTTCAGATCAAGGCGCGCGACGCAAAGCGCGCCCAGAAGACCCTGGAGCGCGGCTGGGCGCTGGCGCCGCATCCCGATCTCGCCATGCTCTATCTCGAAGCGTCGGGCGAGAGCGATCCGCTGAAGCGCATCGGCGTCATCCGTCGGCTCGTCTCGCACAACGAGAACGACATCGAGAGCCATCTGGCGATGGCCCAGGCCTCGCTCGAGGCCAGCCTGTGGGGCGAGGCGCGGCGGCATCTCGAGATCGCGGGCGGCACCAGCCCGCCGGTACGCGTCTGCCGCCTGATGGCCGAGGTCGAGGAGAGGTCGGGCGCCGAGCAGGCCAAGGTGCACGATTGGCTGGCGCGCGCTGCCGATGCGCCGGCCGACCGCGCCTGGCGCTGCACGGCGTGCGCGGCGCAGCACGAGACCTGGCGCTCGGTGTGCGAGAGCTGCGGCGCGTTCGGCACCTTGCAATGGCGTGCGCCGGGGACGTTCGGGCATGTGCTGCCGCCGGAGACCCGCGCCGAACTGGAGTTCGCCGGCAACGGCAAGAAGTAGAACGACGAGAAAGCGGGAGGGAAACGCGGATGTTCGAGACGACGCTGGCAGGCAGCCTGCCCAAGCCCTCGTGGCTCGCCACGCCCAACGTCCTGTGGGCGCCGTGGACGCTCGCCGGCGCGCCGCTGCTGGAAGCCAAGGACGACGCCACCGCGCTCGCCATCCGCCGCCAGGAAGACGCCGGCATCGACATCGTGAGCGACGGCGAGCAGGCGCGGCAGCATTTCGTGCACGGATTTCTTGCCGAGGTCGACGGCGTCGACTTCGGCAAGAAGGTGCGCATGGGCATCCGCAACAACCGCTACGACGCCGATTGCCCGACCGTGACCTCGCAGCTCAAGCGGCGCAGGTTCGTGCACGAGCGCGAGGCGCGCGTCGCCCGCGCCGCCACCAGCCGCAAGCTGAAGTTCACCCTGCCCGGGCCGATGACCTTGATCGACACCCTGGCCGACGGCTTTTACGGCGATCGCCTGAAGATGGCCTTTGCCTTCGCCGAGCTCCTGAACCAGGAGGCCAGGGACCTCGAGAAGGTCGGCGTCGACGTCGTGCAATTCGACGAGCCTGCCTTCAACGTCTATCTCGACGAGACCGTCGACTGGGGCGTGCCGGCGCTGGAGAAGGCGGCCGAGGGCCTGAAGTGCACGACGGCGGTACATATCTGCTACGGCTACGGCATCGAAGCCAACATCAAGTGGAAGGAGACGCTGGGCGAGAGCTGGCGGCAATACGAGAAGACCTTCCCGGCGCTCGACCGCAGCAGGATCCAGCAGGTCTCGCTGGAATGCCGCGAGAGCCACGTGCCGCCCGAGCTGATGAAGCTTCTGCCCAACAAGACGGTGCTGGTGGGCGCGATCGACGTCGCCTCCGACAAGGTCGAGACGCCGGAGCAGGTGGCGGCGACCTTGAAGCTCGCCAGCAAGTTCGTCGACCCCGAGCGCATCCAGGCCTGCACCAACTGCGGCATGGCGCCGATGACCTTGGCCACCGCCTACGGCAAGCTGCGGGCGCTCGCCGAGGGTGCGGCGCTGGCGCGGAAGTCCCTGTAATCTTGCCGGACCGCCGGGGCCGTCCACCCCAACGGGCCTCCAGGCCCGCTCATTGCCTTTGCCGGGAGCGCGCCACTCCAGTGGCGCGACTTCGTTGGCTCGACATCCTGTGAGCGGCACTGGAGTGCCGCGCTCCCGGCAATGAATTCGTCCATATTGAATGAATTGTTTGACACAGAGCGGCGATAGCGGGCGGCAGGCCGCAGGGTAGACTGGTCTCTCCCCATTTGGGAGCGCGCGATGGCTGCAATCCATGCATTGGCGTTCTGGTCCCGCCGACAAGGCATATTCTGGCTGATGACGTTGCCGATCGCCGGTCTCGCCGCGGCGGCCGCCTATGTGCTCGAGACCCGTCGCGAGTTCGTCGAGTGGCAGCACCACTGGGGCTGGGATTTCCTGTTCGCCCTGATCTACGCCATGTTCCTCGATCGCTGGATCAAGGAGGCGCTGCTCGAGGATGCGGCGCCGTGCGAGGAGGTCGACGAGATGCGCCGCTCGACCATCGCCGTGCGATTCCTGACATTCGCCGCTTCGCTCTGCCTGCTCGCGATCATGGTGGCGCCCTGCCCCTACGTCGAGCTGAACGCCGTGGCCTGCGCCGCGGCGGCCTCGGTGTTCGTCATGCTGCTGCCCGCGCTCGCCGCCCACCGGCCGATCACCCTGGCCGAAGCCTTCCATCTCGGACGCCCGGTGCAGTCGCATCTCTTCCTGCTGATCGGCGGGGCGATCCTGGCGTCATTGATGACCGGGCTTGGCCTCAGCCTGGTCGCGATGTTCCTGCCCGCCAAGCCGTGGGTTCCGGCGATGGTCGCGGGCCTGCATCGGCTGGTCGACTGCCTGCTCCTTGCGGGCGTGGGCTATGGGTTGGCCGTGTTGTTCCGCAGCCTCACCGACTGGCAGCAGCCGGAGCCGGAAGATCGGCCGTTCCGCGGCATGCGGCTCAACCCGCGCAAGGCGTAGCGTCGCGCATGGCCATGCGCGTGCTCGAGGAGCGCGCGAAGCCGACGGCCAGGTGTTGAGGCGCTGCCGCCGGACCCGCCGCGCCGCTACGCCACCCTGGCAGCGATGTCACCGGAAAGCTCGAGACCGGAAAGCTGCCCTGAATCACGAAGCGTGACGGTGCCCTTGCCGCTTATCTTGCCCAGCCTGGTCTTGCCTTCGAAGCCGGAGAAGCCCTCGGTGCGACAGCCGTCGATGACCAGTTCGCCGTTGTTCAGGAAGGCCTTCACCAGATAGGGCTGGGGACCGTGCGTGCTGCCCTGGGCCGTCGAATGATCAACCAATGACACGCAGCCGGTCATCGACAGATCACAATGGCGGCGTCGCCGTTCAGTCGCGCCGTTGCAGGCTGCGCGTGCGCAAGGCGTAGACGAGCTCCAGGGCCTGGCGCGGGGACAGCTCGTCGGGATTGATCTCGGAGAGCGCCTTTTCGACTTCCGATTCCTGAGCCTTGGCCAGGCCCGCCGGACGGGTCGGGGCCGCGGCAAACAGCGGTAGATCGTCGGCAAGCCGTGTCACCGCGCCCGACTGCTCGCCCTTCTCCAGCGCGGCCAGCACCTGCTCGGCACGCGCCACCACGGCGGCGGGCAGGCCGGCGAGCTGCGCCACATGGATGCCGTAGGAGCGGTCGGCGGCGCCCGGCGCCACCTCGTGGAGGAACACGACCTCGTTCTGCCATTCCTTGACGCGCATGGTGTAGGGCGCGAGCGCCGCCAGCCGCTCCTTGAGCGCGCCGAGCTCGTGAAAGTGGGTGGCGAAGAGGGCGCGGCAGCGGTTGATGTCGTGCAGATGCTCGAGCGTCGCCCAGGCGATCGACAGGCCGTCGAAGGTCGCCGTGCCGCGGCCGATCTCGTCGAGGATGACGAGACTTTTGGCCGTCGCCTGGTTCAGGATGGCCGCAGTCTCGACCATCTCGACCATGAAGGTCGAGCGGCCGCGCGCCAGGTCGTCGGCCGCGCCGACGCGGCTGAACAGGCGGTCGACGATGCCGATCGTGGCCGACTTGGCCGGCACGAAGGAACCGGCCTGCGCCATGATGGCGATGAGAGCGTTCTGGCGCAGGAAGGTCGACTTGCCGGCCATGTTGGGGCCGGTCAGCAGCCACAGCCGGCGCGCTTCGCCGAGATCGCAATCGTTCGGCACGAAGCCCGCACCGCCCTGGCGCACGAGGGCCGCCTCGACGACGGGATGGCGACCGCCTTCGATGGTGAAGGCAGGATCATCGCTCAGCCCGGGCCTCACGTAGTTCTCAGCTGCGGCAAGCTCGGCGAGAGCCGCGGCAACATCAAGATTTGCAAGCGCGCGGCCGGCCGCGGCGACGTTGGTCGACACGGCCATCGCCGTGGCGACCAGCTCGTCGAAGATCGCCAGCTCCAGGGCGAGCGCGCGGTCGGCGGCGCGGCCGATGCGGGTTTCGAGGTCGGCCAGCTCCGCGGTCGAAAAGCGTGTGGCGTTGGCCATCGACTGTCGGCGCGTGAAGCCGACCTTCGCCAGATCGAGCTTGTCGGCGTGCGTCGCCGTCACCTCGATGTGGTAGCCGATCATGTTGTTGTGCCGGATTTTCAGCGACGGCACGCCGGTCGAGGTCCGGTACTTGGCTTCGAATGCGGCCACGGTCTTGCGGCTGTCGTCACGCAAGGTGCGCTGCTCGTCGAGCTCGCCGCGATAGCCCGGCCGGATGAAGCCGCCGTCCCGCGCGAACAAAGGCGGCTCGTCAGCCAGCGCCTCGGCGAGTGCCGCGGTCAGCGGCCGATGGTCGGAGCAGGCCGCGACGATGGCGGCGAGCGGCGCCGGTGGCGGCGCCAGGGCCTCGGGTTCGGCACGCAACGTCGCCGCCAGCGCCTCGGCCGAATCGAGGCCATCGCGCAGGGCCAAAAGATCGCGCGGGCCGCCGCGGCCGACCGACAGGCGCTGCAGGGCGCGCTCGATGTCGGGCGTGCGGCGCAGCGCCTCGCGCACCCGCTCGCGCACGGCCGGGCGCTCGACGAAGAGCTGCACCAGGTCGAGCCGGCGCTCGATCTCGGCGCGGTCGGTCAAAGGTGCGGCGATGCGCTCGGCCAGAAGGCGGGCGCCGGGGCCGGTCAGGGTGCGGTCGATGGTCGCCAAGAGACTGCCGTCGCGGCGGCCGTCGAGCCCGCGCACCAGCTCGAGGTTGCGGCGCGTGGCAGGATCGATCTCCATCGTGCCGTCGGCGCGCACGCGGTGCGGCGGCGCGAGCGCCGGCAGCTTGCCGGCCTGCGTGAGCTCCACGTAGTCGAGCAGGGCGCCGCAGGCCGCGACCTCGGCGCGCGAGAAGGCCCCGAAGCTGTCCAGCGCCGCGACCTTGTAGGCCGCCTGCAGGCGCTTGCGCGCATTGTCGCTGTCGAAGCGCGCCGAAGGCAGCGGCGTCAGCACGGCATTCCACTCGTCGAGCGCGGCCTTCAAGGGGTCGCGCGCCAGCAGCCGGTCGGGCACCAGAAGCTCGCCGGGCGCCAGGCGCGCCAGGGCCGCCGCGAGCTGGCCGGCCTCGATGGGCTGGGCCGCGAAGTCTGCCGTCGAGAGATCGAGCCAGGCCAGGGCCAGCTCGCCCTGCGCCTCGGCCAGCGCCGCCAGGTAATTGTGGCTGCGCGCATCGAGCAGGGAGTCTTCGGTCAATGTGCCCGGCGTGATGACCCGCACCACGGCGCGCTCGACCACCGACTTGGCGCCGCGCTTCTTGGCCTCGGCCGGGTCCTCGACCTGCTCGCAGACGGCGACCTTGAAGCCTTGCCGGATGAGGCGCGACAGGTAGGCCTCGTGGCTGTGCACCGGCACGCCGCACATCTTGATGTCTTCGCCGAGGTGCTGGCCGCGCTTGGTCAGCGCGATGTCCAGCGCCGCAGAAGCTTTCACTGCGTCGTCAAAAAACAGCTCGTAGAAATCGCCCATCCGATAGAACACCAGATGGCCGGGATGCGCCGCCTTGATCGCCAGGTACTGGCGCATCATGGGCGTGGCATCGGCGGGGATGGCGGGTGGAGCGCTGTCCGGCACGTAAAATTCCTTGGCTGCCGACGGGTCTAGCATAGCGCTCGCGACGCACCATGTGGACCAACAGTGGATTGCATTGCAGCGCGGGATGGACCGCTGGTCCCGCCCCGGGAATGCCGCCAATATGCCCCTTCAATCGGGAGAGTAACGCATGGCGAGCAGCGGCTCGGAAGCAATGGTCAGCAACGAAATGGGCGATCTGGACGGCGATTCGCTGGTCATGCATCGCACCGGGCGGCCGGGAAAGATCGAGATCATCGCGACCAAGCCCCTGGTCACCCAACGTGACCTGGCGCTCGCCTATTCGCCGGGCGTCGCCGCGCCCTGCCTGGAAATCGCCAAGGATGCCAACACCGCCTACGACTACACCGCCCGCGGCAACCTGGTGGCGGTGATCTCCAACGGCACCGCCGTGCTGGGCCTCGGCGACATCGGCGCGCTCGCCAGCAAGCCGGTGATGGAGGGCAAGGCGGTCCTGTTCAAACGCTTTGCCGACGTCGACTGCATGGACATCGAGGTCGGCACCAAGGACGTCGACGAGTTCGTGAACTGCGTGCGCTTCCTCGGGCCGACCTTCGGCGGCATCAACCTGGAAGACATCAAGGCGCCGGAGTGCTTCATCATCGAGCAGCGCCTGCGCGAGCTGATGGACATCCCGATCTTCCACGACGACCAGCACGGCACGGCGATCGTCTCGGCCGCCGGCCTGATCAACGCCCTGCATCTCACCGGGCGCAGCATCAAGGACATCAAGATGGTGGTGAACGGCGCCGGTGCGGCGTCGATCGCCTGCATCGAGCTCGTCAAGGCGATGGGCATGCCGCACGAGAACGCCATCCTGTGCGACACCAAGGGCGTGCTGTGGCAGGGCCGCACCGAGGGCATGAACCAGTGGAAGAGCGCCCACGCCGTGCGTACCAAGGCGCGCACGCTCGAAGAGGCGATGAAGGGCGCCGACGTGTTCTTCGGCCTCTCCGTCAAGGGCGCGGTGACCAAGGCCATGGTCAAGTCGATGGCCGACAAGCCGATCATCTTCGCCATGGCCAATCCCGATCCCGAGATCACGCCCGAGGACGTCCGCTCGGTGCGCAAGGACGC
>Ga0081539_10006644_pt1 | contig 10966 bp, 8 predicted proteins | sample TabmetS4T2R2_FD_71023 | JGI IMG/M metagenome (GOLD analysis project Ga0081539, IMG submission 71023) | Tabebuia heterophylla rhizosphere microbial communities from the University of Puerto Rico - S4T2R2 | ecosystem: Host-associated > Plants > Roots > Rhizosphere ... | reverse complement strand
CGACGGGGAGGGCGCCGGGCCGGGGAGGGCGCCGGGCCGCGGAGGGCACCGGGCCGGAGAGGGCGCCGGGCCGGGGAGGGCGCCGGGCCGGAGAGGGCGCCGGGCCGGGGAGAGCGCGCGGCCGGGGAGGGGCTATGCGAGCAAGGTGGGCAGATGGCCTTCGACGACCGGGAGCACGTCGGCGACCGTGACCGGGCGGCCCAGCTCCGCGCTCAGCGACGTGACGCCGGCGTCTCGGATACCACACGGCACGAACCTGTCGAAGTTGGACAGATCGCAGTCGCAGTTGAGGGCGAACCCGTGCTGGGTCACGCCACGGGCGACCCGGATGCCGATCGCGGCGATCTTGCGGTCGGGTCCGCGGTCGTCGGCGCGAACCCAGGCGCCGCTGCGGCCCTCGACCCGCTCCGCGACCACCCCGAACTCGGCGCACGCGTCGATCAACAGCTGCTCGGTACGCCGCACGTACGCGACTACGTCCACCGGGTCGGGCAGCTTGATGATCGGGTAGCCGACGAGCTGACCCGGGCCATGCCAGGTGATCTTGCCGCCACGGTCGACGTCGATGACCGGGGTGCCGTCGAACGGACGGTCGGCCGGCTCGGTGCGCTTGCCGGCCGTGAAGACGCTGGGGTGCTCCAGCAGCAGGATCGTGTCCGGCTGGTCGCCCGCCGCGACGGCGTCGTGCAGGCGGCGTTGCTCGTCCCACGCCTCGCGGTAGTCGACGAGGCCCGGGCGCAGCACGGTGAGCGTTGGTGTTGTCACGTCGCCAGCCTAGTCCCGGGCACGACACGGCCGGGCGTGACGGCGTCCACACCCCGGCCTTCACCCGCCGGGCTGTCACCCCGCCGGGCTGTTAACCGCCGGGGCTGTTAACCGCCGGGGCTGTCAACCGCCGGGCTTCACCCGCCGCGCGAGACGGGATCCACACCGGGGCGGATCCGCCAGACGAGTACCCCGCCGACGCGATCCGGTTGCCCGAGCAGCTCGGTAGCGGTGTTCTCGACCGCCTGATGGAACAGCAGGCCGTCCTGCCCCTTGATCTGGTCCGGCAGGAAGACCGCGTCCAGACCCCAATATGCGAAGTCCTTGCGGGCCTGCCAACGCTCGTCATCGCCGATCCGGCCGACGTAGCCGTACACCGCAGCGCGGAAGAACAGCCAGTCGGTGCCCCGCCACGGTGCGCCCAGCCGGCCGACTCCGGCGGGGCCGCCCGGTCCGAGGAAGTAGCCGGCCGGCATACGGAACTGCGGACCGCCCCGGGACATCGTGTACGCCTGCCAGCGCTGCGCGTCCGGGGTCATGTTGTTGCCCAACGGCAGCGCGGTCATCACCCCGCCGGGCGGCACGTAGTCCTGCCACAGCCCGTCGGCGATGAAGGCCGGCTCCGGCGTCCGCTCGGTGACGACCAGCGGCATGGGGATCAGCGGTACGAGCGCCAGCGCTAACCCGGCCGCCCACACCCCCCGCATCCACACGCTGGGCCACGGCCGGTCGAGCAGCCGGTCGACGGTCAGCGCCAGCACCACGCCGACCGCGCAGGTAACCACCAGCGCCATCCGCAGCGGCAACGCCGAGTCGAACAGCGGCAGGCGGGCGAGCGCCGCGTACGGCAGAACCACCGGCGTCTCGTGCCGGAAGATGTGCAGCCGCGGGCCGAGGGACAGCACGACGAACACGAGGATCACCGTGATCAGCGCGCGCAGCGTGGCCCGCCGCACCGGATCCGCCCGCCGCCAGAGCATGATCAGGGCCCAGACGACCAGCAGGACGAGCGGCGGACCCAGGAACGAGGTCTCCTCGGTCTTGTTCGCCGCGAGCCAGGTACTGTCCAGGCCGGCCGAGCCGGCAAGCGTCCGGCTGGAGTAGTTGACGTACGCGGCCAGGTCCTCGGAGAAATGGCGCTGGTTGAAGCCGGTTCCGGTGAACGTCTGTGGACCAGAGAAATGCATATAAAGGGGGTACGCGAGCAGGGCACCGGCCACCACGGCGGCCACCGCGAGCCCTCGCAACACGGTCGGCGCCACGGCCCGCGCCTCCGCCCGCGTCGCCCGGGACAGCGACCAGGTCACCACGAACACGGTGGTGGCCAGCGCGACGAAGAACAGCCCTTCGGCGGCGATCGAGAAGGACACCGCGAGCAGCACGCCGAGCACGACCCCGCCGCGCAGCCACCGGCCCGGCTCGCGCAGCTTGAACACCGCCCAGATGGCCAGCGGCGCGATCCAGCCCGACGTGAAGTTGAGGTGGCCGTTCGCGTGCGAGATGAAGCCCGGCCCGAACCCGCAGAACAGCCCGCCGATCGCGGCCGCGACCGGGCTCCGGACCAGATACCGCAGCAGGAACAGGTACCAGGCGAACGCGGACCCGGCGAGGTTCAGCGTCAGGATCGCGATGAACGAGACCTGCGGCCCGGCCCACACGGTCACGGGCGCGAACAGCACCGCGTCCGCGAGGATCGAGGTGTTCGCGGCGAGGTTCACCCCGTGCGGCGTGTTCATCAGGTCGGTGAAGAACGGGTCGTACCCGTGTCGCATCACCTCGACCCCGTAGGCCAGCACCCATTCGAAGAATGCCTGGTCGCCAGTGTTCTGCGCGATGACGTGACGGTACGGGGCGGACCACAGATCCTGGGTCACCCACCACGCCAGGGCCAGGACGACGACCGCGAAGACCAGGTTCCCGCGCCACGCCGGGGTGACCCGCGTCGCCGCCCCGGCCGGCGGTTCGGCGGGGGCGGTGCGGGGGGTCGTGGCGACGAACATCAGCCGCAGGTTAGCAAGCCGATGCAGCCGCTCGGTGCCCGCTGCGCTCGCGTCCGTCTATGCCGCGGTGCTCGGCTCCGGCCGCAGAGTCGCCAGCAGGGCGCTCTCGAGCGTTTGATGGGTCCAGGCGAAGCCCGCCCGCTGCAGCACCGCCGGCATCACCCGCTGACTCTTCAGCACCTCATCACCGAAGCCGCCGAGCACGAGGCGCAGGGCGAGGCCCGGGACGATGAGTACGGCGGGCCGGTTCAGTACCCGGGCGAAAGTGGGGGTGAACTCGGCGGTGGTGACCGGCTCCGGGCCGACGAGGTTCACCGGTCCCGCCTCGACCTCGCCGTTCAGCAGGAATTGAACCGCGCGCAGCCAGTCCTCCAGCGAGATCCACGGAAGCCATTGGTGACCACCGCCCAGCCGGGCGCCCACGCCCAGCCGGAACGGGAGCATCTGCGGCTTGAGCAGTCCGCCGTTCTGGTCCAGCGGGAACCCGGTACGCATCAGCACGACCCGGGTGCCGGCGTCCTCGGCCGGCCGGGCGGCCGCCTCCCACACCCGGCACACGTCGGCGAGGAATCCGGTACCCGCCGGGGACTCCTCGGTGACCTTGCGGTCGCCGGTGTCGCCGTACCAGCCGACCGCCGACGCCTGCAGTAGGGTCCGGGGCCGGTCGGCGGCCGGGAGGTGCGCGATGGTCTGCGCGATCGTGGCCGTGCTGTCCACTCGGCTGGACCGGATCAGCGCCTGGTAACGCGCCGTCCATCGCTTGTCGTTGACCCCGGCGCCGGCCAGGTTGATCACCACGTCGGCGGCGCTCAGCAGTGCGGGATCGAGCTGGCCGGTGGACGGTTGCCAGGGCGCTTCGTCGGCTGCGCGGGCGGGCCGGCGTACCAGGCGGGTCACGTCGTGGCCGGCGTCGCGCAGCCGCTCAATCAGCCGGGTGCCGAGAAATCCCGATCCACCGGCCACAAGTATCCGCATGCCGTCGTCCTTACCTCATGCTGTTGATCATGGGGTTAGGTGGGCGATTTCTCGCTTTCAGGCGACCTAACCCCATGATCAACGGGCGCGAGCGGTTAGCTGAGGCCGAGGTCGCCCTCGAACTGGCCGGCCTCCAGGCGCTGCTTCAGCGTGCCCAGGAACCGGGCCGCGTCGGCGCCGTCCACGATCCGGTGGTCGTAGCTGAGCGCCAGATACACCATGGACCGCGGAACGATCACCTCGCCGAGGTTCGGGTCGTCCACGACCACGGCGCGCTTGACCACCGCGCCGGTGCCCAGGATGCCGACCTGCGGCTGGTTGATGATCGGCGTGTCGAACAGCGCGCCCCGGCTGCCGGTGTTGGTGAGAGTGAACGTGCCGCCGGACAACTCGTCCGGGCTGATCTTGTTGGCCCGGGTGCGCTCGGCCACGTCGGCGATCCGCTTGGCCAGCCCGGCGAGGTTGAGGTCGCCGGCGTCCCGGATGACCGGTACGACCAGGCCCTTCGGGGTGTCCACCGCGATACCCAGGTGCTCGCCGTCGTGGTAGGTGACCGTGCCGGCCTCCTGGTCGATCGACGAGTTGACCACCGGGTGCTGACGCAGCGCCTCGACCGTGGCCAGCGCGAAGAACGGCAGGAACGACAGCTTCGTGCCGTTCTTGGCCATGAAGTCGTCCTTGGCACGGCTGCGTAGCTGGGCGATCCGGGTGACGTCGACCTCGACGACCGTGGTGAGCTGCGCCGAGACCTGCAGCGACTCGACCATGCGGCGGGCGATGGTCGCGCGGATCCGGGTCAGCTTCTCGGTACGTCCGCGCAGCGGGCTGGGCGCCGGCTTCGGCGCACCTTCGGTGGCGGGGGCCGCTGCCGGAGCGGGGGCGGGCTTCTCGGCGGCAGCCTTCGCCGCCGCGGCCTTGTCCGCCGCCTCGATGACGTCCTGCTTACGGATGCGGCCACCCACACCGGTGCCGGTGATCGACGACAGGTCCACGCCGCGCTCGGCGGCGAGCTTGCGGACCAGCGGGGTCACGTAGCCGGCGTCGCCCGCGCCGTTGGCGCGAACGGTCTCCGCGGCCGGGGCGCTGGACTGCGCCGCGTCCGGCGTGACATCCGGAGCCGGGGCCGACTCGACCAACGACGGCTCCGGCTCCGGCGCGGCCTCGGGCGCGGGTTGCTGTTGCGCGGCTGGCTGCTGCGCGGCTGGCTGCTGCGGTGCCGGCTGCTGTTGGGGTGCCGGCTGCTGTTGGGGGGCGGCCTGTTGGGGGGCGGCCTGCTCCGCCGGTGCCGGCTGGGACTCGGGCTGCGCCGGGGCCTGCGCGCCGCCCGGCGTGCCGATGATGGCCAGATCCGCGCCGACCTCGGCGGTCTCGTCCTCCGGGACCTTGATCTCGAGGACCGTGCCGGCCACCGGCGAGGGGATCTCCGTGTCCACTTTGTCCGTGGAGACCTCGAGTAGCGGCTCGTCCACCTCCACGGTCTCGCCGACCTGCTTGAGCCACCGGGTGACCGTGCCCTCGGTGACGCTCTCGCCGAGCGCCGGCATCTTGACCGCGGTGCCCTCGCCACCACCAGTCGGCTCGGCGGTCTTCGGTGCGGGCGCCTCCTCCTCGACCGGCTTCTCGGTCGACGGGGTGTCAGGCGCCGCGGGCTCCGGCTCGGGCTCGGCCTCCGACGCGGCGGGCTGACCCTGGGCCTGCGCCGGCGCCTCCGGCTGACCCTGCGCCTCCGGTTCGCCCTGCGCCTCCGGTTCGCCTTGCGCCTCCGGCTCGGCCGGCGCCTCCGGCTGACCCTTCGCCTCCGGCTGACCCTGCGCCTCCGGCTGACCCGGCGCCTCCTGGGCTTGCGGCGCGGGGGCCGATCCGGTTTCCTCGTCCTCACCCGAGATCACCGCGAGCTCGCTGCCGACATCGGCCGTCTCGTCCTCGCCGACGACGATGCGGGTGAGCACGCCGGCGGCCGGCGACGGGATCTCGGTGTCGACCTTGTCCGTGGAGACCTCGAGCAGCGGCTCGTCGGCCTCGACCCGCTCGCCTTCCCGCTTCAGCCACCGGGTGACGGTTCCCTCGGTGACGCTCTCACCCAGCCGCGGCATGGTGACCGATACCGGCATTCTTCAACTCCTTACAAGCCTGCGGACATGGATAAGAGGATCAGGACAAGCCTGCGGACATGCAAGAGGATCAGGCGTGCGCGTGCAGGGGCTTGCCGGCCAGCGCGAGGTGGGCCTCCCCGAGCGCCTCGGACTGCGTCGGGTGGGCGTGGATGAGCTGGGCGACCTCCTCCGGGAACGCCTCCCAGTTGTAGATCAGTTGAGCCTCGGCGACCAGCTCACCCATCCGGGCGCCGACCATGTGGACACCGACGACCGGGCCGTCGTTGACCCGGACGAGCTTCACGAAGCCCTGCGTCTTGAGGATCTGGCTCTTGCCGTTGCCGCCGAGGTTGTAGTTGTACGTGGAGATCTTGTCGGCGCCGTACTTGTCCTTCGCCTGGGCCTCGGTGAGCCCCATCGACGCGACCTCCGGGTCGCAGTACGTGACGCGCGGGATGCCGGCCTCGTCGATGACCGGCGGGTTCTTGCCAGCGATCTCCTCGGCCACGAAGATGCCCTGCTGGAAGCCGCGGTGCGCGAGCTGCAGCCCGGGGACGATGTCGCCGATCGCGTAGATGTTGCCGACGCCGGTGCGCAGGCGCTCGTCGACAAGCACGAACCCGCGGTCCATGCGGATGCCCTGCTGCTCGTACCCCAGATCCGTGGTCGTCGGCCCGCGACCGACCGCGACCAGCAGCATCTCGGCCTCGACCGTCTCGCCGCCCTGGACCGTGACCCGCACGCCGCTGTCGGTGTGCTCGACCTTCTCGAACGGCTTGCCGACCTTGAAGTTGATCTTCCGGCGCCGGAACGCCCGCTCGACCGCCTTCGAGACCTCCTCGTCCTCGGCCGCGAGCAACCGCGGGAGGGCTTCCAGGATGGTCACCTCGGCGCCGAACGAGCGCCACACGCTGGCGAACTCGACGCCGATCACACCGCCGCCGAGCACGATCACCGAGCTGGGCACCCGGTCGAGCTTGAGGGCGTGCTCGCTGGCGATCACACGCTTGCCGTCGAGCTCCAGGCCGGGCAGCGTCCGGGAGTAGGAGCCGGTGGCCAGGATGACGTTCCGGCCGGTGTAGCGCTTGCCGTCGACCTCGACCGAGTCCTTCGAGACCAGCTTGCCCGTGCCCGGGACGATCGTGATCTTGTCCTGCTTGAGCAGGCCCTGCAGGCCCTTGTAGAGGCGGCCGACGACGCCGTCCTTGTACGCGTTGACGCCGGCCATGTCGATGCCGACCAGGTCGGCCTTGATGCCGAACTGCTCGCTCTCCCGCGTCTGGTCCGCGATCTCGGCGGCGTGCAGCAGAGCCTTCGTCGGGATGCACCCGCGGTGCAGGCACGTGCCGCCGAGCTCCGCCTTGTCGATCAGCGCCACCGAGAGATCCAGTTCGGCCGCGCGCAGGGCAGCCGCGTACCCACCGCTGCCGGCGCCGAAGATAACGATGTCGAAGGTTCCGCTGTTCGGCTGGCTCACGTCAACTCCAAGGTCACGTCGTCGCCACGTGGGTCACACTATGGAAACGGTCACAAGTCGTCGCAGCCATCTTGTCACTTGTGGAACGGGTCAATGCACTCAGGTGGCCAACGACATGCGCCGCCGAAGTACCCTGGCGGCAGTTGAGCGTGAGGAGTGCCCGGTGGCCTGGTTTCGGCGACGTCGAACCGAGCAGGGCCGGGCCGCCCGGCGGCAGGCGGATCGTGCCGATCTTGAGCATCTCGCGGAGTTTGTCCGGTCCCGCCGCGGCGTCGAGGCGTTCATCGAGCCGCGTACGACGGTGACCGAGACCACGATGTTGCTCGTGGCACATGACGGCGAGTGGACTCGCCGGCGGGTCGATTCGCCGGAGGCCGCGCGGCGGTTCGCCCACCAGCTGTCGATGCCGATCTATGACGTCCGCCTGATGGGCTACCCGCAGCGCATGCGCGACTACAACGAGCGGCGAAAGCTGCGCCCCGACAATTAGCCGTTGGCGGCGACGTCGTCGATGAAGGTCAGCAAGGTTCGGATCGGGACGCCCGTACCGCCCTTCGTCCAGTAACCCGTCGGCTCGCCGGTGTGGTAGCTCGGGCCGGCGATGTCGATGTGCGCCCACTGCACGCCGTCCGCCACGAACTCCCGCAGGAACGTGCCGCCCTGCAGCATGTGCCCGGCCCGGTCCATGGTCGCGTTGGTCTGGCTGATGTCGGCGACGTCCGAGTCCATGCCCTTGCGCACGTCGTCCGGCAGCGGCATCGGCCAGGTCGGCTCGCCCACCTCGTCGCCCGCCGCCTTGATCCGCTCGCACGTCTCCGGCGAGCCCATCACCCCGGCCACCCGCTTGCCCAGCGAGACGACCTGCCCGCCGGTCAGCGTGGACGTCTCCACCACGTAGTCCGTGCCGTCCGCGCAGGCCCGGGCGATCGCGTCACCCAGCACCATCCGGCCCTCGGCGTCGGTGTTGAGCACCTCGACCTTCTTGCCGTTGAACATGGTGATCACGTCGCCCGGCCGGTACGCCGTACCGGACGGCATGTTCTCCGCCATCGCCAGGTACGCGCTCACCGCGACCGGCGGCTGGAGCGCGGCCACCGCCAGCAGCGCCGCGCCCACCGCGGCCGCCCCGGCCATGTCCGACTTCATCTCCCACATGCCCGCGGCCGGCTTGATGCTCAGGCCACCGGTGTCGAAGGTGATGCCCTTGCCGACCAGCGCGACCCTCTTCGCGTGCTCCATCCCGCTCGGCGTGTACGACAGCTTGACCAGCCGCGGCGGTGCCTCCGAGCCCTGCCCGACGGCCACGATGCCGCCGTACCCACCGGCCTTGAGCGCGTCGAAGTCCAGCACCTCCACGGTCAGCCCGGAGCCCTGCGCCGCGTCCACCACCGCGTCCGCGAACTGCGGCGGGCGCAGGTGGTTCGGCGCGGTGTTGACCCAGTCCCGGGCGAGCCGGACCACCCGGCCCACGATTTCCGCCCGCTCAACCTCGGCACGCGCGGCCGAGTCGTTGGCATCCGGCACGTACACCTGCAGCGCCGAAACCGGCGCCCGGCGGCCCGGCTGCGGCTTGGTCTTGTATCCGACGAAGCGGTACGAGCCCAGCAGCGCGCCCTCGAGGACGGCCCGCAGCACCGCCGGCGCGTCCCGATCGTCCGGCAGCGGCAGGGCCAGCGCCACGGTGTCGCTGCCGGCCAGCGCGCGGACCGCCGCACCGGCACCCCGCCGCAACGTCTCGCCGGCGGGCGCCGCGCCGGACGGCTCGTCGCCCAGCCCGACCGCGACCACCAGCGGCGCGGTGATCGTGCCCAGCGTGGCCAGCTTGGTCACCTCGCCGGGCGCGCCGGTCGCGCCGAGCAAGGCGAGCGTCGAGGTCAGCCGGCCGTCGAAGGCGGCGGCGATGCTCTCCGCGCCGGCGGCGGGCAGCAGGGCACCACCCTCGTCGGGCTGGCTGTGCAGGCCGATCACGATGCCGTCGACGGCCAGTTCCGCCGGGTCGCTGTCGACGAGGCTGATGCTGGGCTGGGTCACTGGGGCTCTCCGCGGGACGTGTGGGCCGAAAGTCACCTGCTGGGCGGCTCCGGCGATCTATATCGGCTGATGCGGGTCGTACCAACCGGCAGTGATGTCCCAGCGACTCTAACGACTCCCAAGGTCATGGGTAAGTTGACACCCATGCTGCTGCGCTCCCCGCTCCACGACCGACACGAGGCGCTTGGCGCGAAATTCGCCGCTTTCGGCGGCTGGGAGATGCCGCTGGAGTACCCCGGCGGCGGCGTCCTCAAGGAACACACCGCGGTGCGTACGGCCGTGGGCGTGTTCGACGTGTCCCACCTGGGCAAGGCCGCGGTGCTGGGGCCAGGTGCCGCCGACTTCGTGAACTCGTGCCTCACCAACGACCTGGGCCGCATCGGCGCGGGAAAGGCGCAGTACACGATGTGCTGCGACGACGCGACCGGTGGCGTGGTGGACGACCTGATCGCGTACCTGTTCTCGCCGGAGGACGTCTTCCTGGTGCCCAACGCGGCGAACACCGCCGAGGTGGTCCGGCGGCTGTCGGAGGCGGCGCCGGCCGGCGTCGAGGTGCGCGACGAGCACCGGAACTACGCGATCCTCGCGGTGCAGGGACCCGACTCGGCGGCGTTGCTGGGCAAGCTGGGCCTGCCCACCGAGATGGAGTACATGGCGTTCACCGCGTCGCCGGAGCTCGTCGTGTGCCGTACCGGCTACACCGGCGAACACGGCTACGAGCTGGTGGTCCCGTGGGACCGGGCGGCGCCGGTCTGGGACGCGCTGATCGCCGGTGGCGCGCAGCCGTGCGGGCTCGGCGCGCGGGACACGTTGCGCACCGAGATGGGCTATCCGCTGCACGGCCAGGACCTGTCGCTTTCCATCACCCCGGTGCAGGCCCGCGCGGGCTGGGCGGTGGGCTGGTCGAAGCCCGCGTTCTGGGGCCGGGAGGTGCTGCTGCGGGAGAAGACCGAGGGTCCGCGCCGGGTCCTGCGCGGATTGGAGCTGACCGGCCGCGGGATTCCCCGAGGACACATGCCGGTGTACGCGGGGGAGCGCCAGGTCGGGGAGACGACCAGCGGCACGTACTCGCCGACGAAGAAGGTGGGCATCGCGCTCGCGCTGATCGTCACGTCCGCCGAGCTGTCGGACGGCGACGTGGTGGAGGTGGACATCCGGGGCCGGCGTACCGAGGCGACGCTGGTGCGGCCCCCGTTCGTGACGCCCTCGGTCCGGTCCTAGCCCGCTCGCGCCCCCGAACTCATCGGTGAACAAGGCGCGAGCCCGCCGAGCGAAGCGAGGCCATTTAACTCAGCACCACCAGCGCGAGCGTCGTACCGCCCTCGATCACGGCGCCCAGCACGTCCCCGGTGATGCCGCCGAACCGGTGCACCGCGTGCCGCACGAAGGCGTACCCGGCCACGAGCGCGACCGCCACGGCGACCGGACCCGCCCACGGCCGGCCGGGCACCGCGAACACCGCGCCGGCCGCCACCAGCAGTGCGGCGAGGGCCGCCACCGGCACCGGGACGGTGCCGGCCACCAGCGCGCCCAGCCCCTCGGGACCGGCCGCCGGTACGCCGCGCCGGCAGGCGACCGTGGCACCGAGCCGCCCGGCCGCCCCCGCGGCCACCCCCGCGCCGGAG